>Ga0182741_1003764_pt1 | contig 15703 bp, 8 predicted proteins | sample eDN5th37CBELigOP_FD_128874 | JGI IMG/M metagenome (GOLD analysis project Ga0182741, IMG submission 128874) | Enriched Organic Plus compost microbial communities from Emeryville, California, USA - eDNA 5th pass 37_C BE-Lig OP (version 2) (version 2) ...
GCCTATGGCGCGGCGGAACTGTTCGGGGTCTCGGTCGCGCTCGGGGCCTTCTTCGCCGGGGTCGTGCTGGGGGAGAGCCATCTCAGCCACCAGGCGGCAGCGCGTGCCCTGCCGCTGGAGCAGGTCTTCGCCGTCCTGTTCTTCGTCTCCGTCGGCATGCTGTTCGATCCCCTGGCGGTGATCGAGGCGCCTTTCGCCGCGGTGGCCGTGGTGCTGGCCGCGCTGCTGGGCACCGGCGGCGCCACCCTCGCCATGCTGGCGCTGCTGCGGGTCGAGCCGCGCACGGCGGCGATCGTGGCGGGCGCACTCGCGCAGATCGGCGAATTCTCCTTCGTGCTGACGGAACTGGCGATCGGCCGCGGCCTCCTGCCGGCCGAAGCGCGCGGCCCGGTGCTGGTCGCCGCCTTCGTCACCGTGGTGGCCAACCCGGTGATCGGGCTGCTGACGGAACGGCTGGGGGAGCGCGCCGCCCGCTCCCGTCGGCTGCGCCACTGGTTCGGTGGCACCCGGGCGCGGCGGCGCCTGCCGGACCGTCTTGCGGCCGGGCTTGCGGACCATGCCATCATCGTCGGCCATGGGCGGGTCGGAAGCGTGGTCGCCGCAGCGCTGCGGCGGCACCATCTCCCCTATGTCGTGATCGAGGCCGATCACCGGCAGGCGGAGCGGCTGCGCGCGCAGGGCACCCTGACCGTCTGGGGCGACGCCACCGACCCGGAGGTGCTGGCCGGCGCCCGGCCCGAGACCGCCCGCCTGCTGGTGGTGGCGCTGCCGGTCGCCTTCCTTGCGCAGCGCGTGGTGGAACTGGCCTGCGCGGCCAATCCGGGGATCGACATCGCGGTGCGCGCCCATGCCGATGAGGAGGTGGCCCTCCTGTCCACCCTGGACGGCGTCGGCCTGGTCGTGATGGGAGAGCGGGAGGTGGCGCTCGGCGCCTCGGACTATGTGCTGCAGCGGTTCGGGGTGGATGCCGCGTCCGCGCAGGCGACGATGGATGCCCTGCGGGCCGGGATGCCGGGGGCGCAGCGGCCGCGCGCTGCTGCGCCGCTTGACCCGCCCCTGCCGGCCTCCCCATAACCCGCCCCATGGTCACGGCGATGAGCGAGCGAATTACCAGCCCGGCCTGCGCCCGCGCCGGCCGATGAGGGTAGGGTCCGCGGACCCGGGCGCCTGATCGGCGGGCTGGCCAGGGCCGGGGAACGCCTGCCCGTGCCACACCAAGACCGCGGCCACATCGCCGACCGCCCGGAACCGCACCGATGACCGACAGCCCCGCCGCCGAGACCCGCGACTACCGCGGCACCGTCTTCCTGCCGCAGACCTCCTTCCCCATGCGTGGGGACCTGCCGAAGCGCGAGCCGCAATGGCTCGAGCGCTGGCGACGCCTCGCGCTGTGGCGCCGCCTGCGCGAGCAGTCCAGGGAGCGGGAGAAGTTCGTGCTGCATGACGGCCCGCCCTATGCCAACGGCCCGCTGCATATCGGTCACGCGCTGAACAAGATCCTGAAGGACGTGATCAACCGCGCCGCCCAGATGGCGGGCCGGGACGCGGACTACATCCCGGGCTGGGACTGCCACGGCCTGCCGATCGAGTGGAAGGTCGAGGAGGAGTACCGCGCCAAGGGGCGCGACAAGGATGCCGTGCCGGTGCTCGACTTCCGCGCCGAGTGCCGCGCCTACGCCGCCCATTGGCTGGACGTGCAGCGGGAGGAGTTCCAGCGGCTCGGCGTCTTCGGTGACTGGCAGCACCCCTATGCCACCATGGACTTCACGGCCGAGGCGGCGATCGCGGCCGAGATCGGCAAGTTCCTGATGAACGGCTCGCTCTACCGCGGCCTGCGCCCCGTCATGTGGAGCCCGGTGGAGAAGACCGCGCTGGCCGAAGCGGAGATCGAGTACCACGACCACGTCTCCCACACGCTCTGGGCGCGCTTCCCCGTCCTGCGCGCCGGCGCGGAGGACCTGGTCGGGGCGAGCGTGGTGATCTGGACCACGACACCCTGGACCATCCCCGGCAACCGCGCCGTCGCCTATGGCGAGGAGATCGACTACGCGCTGGTGCATGTGGAGGGCGTGGCCGAAGGCAGCCATCTGCGCGCTGGCGAGCGCCTGCTGGTCGCCCTGCCGCTGCTGCCGCAGTTCGAGAAGGATGCGCGCCTTGCCGCCCATACGGTGAAGCGCGTGCTGAAGGGCGCGGAGCTGGCCGGCGCCGTCGCGGCGCATCCGCTGCGCGGCCGAGGGGAGCAGGGCGGCTACGATTTCGACGTCCCCCTGCTGCCCGGCGACTTCGTCACCACCGAGGCCGGCACCGGCTTCGTCCATATCGCGCCCGGCCATGGCGAGGACGACTTCAACCTCGGCCGCCAGTTCGGCCTGCCGGTGCCGGAGACGGTGAACGACGACGGCACCTTCACCGTGCAGGCACCGGGCTTCACCGGCCTGCACGTCTTCAAGGCGCATGACGCGGTCTATGCCGCCTGCGAGGCCGCCGGCACGCTGGTGGCGAAGGGCAAGCTGACGCACAGCTACCCGCATTCCTGGCGCTCCAAGAAGCCGGTGATCTTCCGTGCGACGCCGCAGTGGTTCATCGCGATGGACGACGCCAACGCGATCCGCGCCAAGGCGCTGGCGGCGATCGACGCCACGCGCTTCGTCCCCGACCAGGGGCGGAACCGCATCGGCAGCATGGTGGCCGCGCGGCCGGACTGGTGCATCAGCCGCCAGCGCGCCTGGGGCGTGCCCATTGCCGTCTTCGTGGACAGGCGCACGGGCGAGCCGCTGCGCGACCCGGCCGTGATGGAGCGCATCACCGCCGCCTTCGCGGCGGAGGGCGCGGATGCCTGGTACAAGCCGGGCGCCGCCGCGCGCTTCCTCGGCGAGGGCCGCGACCCCGCGGACTACGAGCAGGTGATGGACATCGTGGATGTGTGGTTCGAGAGCGGCTCGACACACGCCTTCGTCCTCTGGCCGCGCGGCCTGCCCTTCCCGGCGGATCTCTACCTCGAAGGCTCGGACCAGCATCGCGGCTGGTTCCACTCCTCCCTGCTCGAATCCGTGGGCACGCGGGGCGTGGCGCCCTTCAGGGCCGTCCTCACGCATGGCTTCGTGCTGGACGAGCAGGGGCGGAAGATGTCGAAGTCGCTCGGCAACGTCACCGCGCCGCAGGATGTCATGAAGCAGTACGGCGCCGACATCCTGCGCCTCTGGGTGATGAACTCCGACACGGCGGAGGACCTGCGCATCGGGCCGGAGATCCTGAAGCAGCAGGCGGAGCTCTATCGCCGCATCCGCAACACGCTGCGCTGGCTGCTCGGCAATCTGGCCGGCTTCACCGATGCCGAGACCGTGCCCTATGCCGAGCTGCCGGAGCTGGAGCGCTGGGTGCTGCACCGGCTGACGGAGCTCGACGCACGCATCCGGTCGGCGGTCGAGACGCATGACTGGACCGGGGTCTACCCCGAGATCCACAATTTCTGCGCCACCGATCTCAGCGCCTTCTACTTCGACATCCGCAAGGACTCGCTCTACTGCGACCCTGCGGACAGCCCGCGCCGCCGCGCCGCGCGCACGGTGCTGGACGTGCTGCATCGCTGCCTCGCCGCCTGGCTCGCGCCGGTGCTGGTCTTCACCGCCGAGGAGGCCTGGCTCGCCCGCTTCCCCTCCGAGGAGGGCAGCGTGCACCTGACCGACTTCCCCTTCCTGCCCGCGGGATGGCGGGACGAGGCGCTGGCGGAGAAATGGACGCGCATCCGCGAGATCCGGCGCGCCGTCACCGGCGCCCTGGAGCGCGCGCGCGCCGCGGGCGAGATCGGCGCCTCGCTGCAGGCGGCGCCGGTGCTGCACCTGCCGGCCGGGGATGCCGGCCTGCTGCCGCCTGAGACCTGGGCCGAGATCTGCATCACTTCCGGCCTGACCCTCTCCACCGCCCCGGCGCCGGAGGGCGCCTTCACGGTGGAGGACATGCCCGGCGTGGCCTGTGCCTTCGCTCCGGCGCCGGGGCGGAAATGCGAGCGCTGCTGGCGCGTGCTGCCGGAGGTCGGCGCCTCGCCCCGCCACCCGAGCCTCTGCCTCCGCTGCGAGGCGGCGGTCGAGGCGCTGCCGCGCGCCGCGGCGTGAGCGGCACCGTGGCGGCCGCCGACCACCCGCGCGGCGGCCTGCGCCTGGGCCTCGGCGTTGCCCTGCTGCTGCTCGCCGTCGATCAGGCGAGCAAGTGGTGGATCCTGGAGGTCGTCCGGCTGCCGGATCTGCGCAACATCCCCCTGTTCGCCATCGGCCCCTTCGGCCTGGACCTGACCATGGTCTGGAATCGCGGCGTCACCTTCGGCCTGCTCTCGGGTGACGGGCCGCTGAACCACATCATCCTGGCGCTGGTCGCCGCGGCCATCGCGCTCTTCCTGCTGCGCTGGATGGCGCGGGCGGAGACGCGCCTCGTCGCCGGGGCCCTTGGCGCCGTCATCGGTGGCGCCGTCGGCAACGTCGTTGATCGCCTCCGCTTCGGTGCGGTGGTGGACTTCGTCGATGCCCATGCCTGGGGCTGGCACTGGTACGTGTTCAACCTGGCCGATGCCGCCATTGTCTGCGGAGTCGCCGTGCTGCTGGTCGATGCCTTGTTCGGCCGCCCCGCCGGCCTTAAGGATTCGCCATGAGGATGCATCGACCCCGAAACGGATTCCTGCTGCTGGCCATGCTCACGGGGCTTGCCGGCTGCGGGCAGGACACCGCGCGCCAGTTCGGGTTCACCCGGGATCCGCCCGACGAGTTCCAGGTCACCACCCGTGCGCCGCTCTCCATGCCGCCGGAGCTTGGTGAGTTGCCGGCGCCGCGCCCCGGCGCGACCCGACCGCAGGAACTCACCCCGCGCCGGGCGGCCGAGGCCACGCTGGTCCCCAGTGCCGCGCTCGGCCAGAGCCCTGCCCAGGCACAGCCGACCGAGGGCGAGGCCGCCTTGCTGTCCCAGGCCGGAAGGCCCGTCAGCGACGACATCCGCAGCCGCGTGGACGAGGAGAGCCTGCGCCTCGAACACGCCGACCGCGGCCTCGTGGACCGGCTGATGTTCTGGCGGGAGCCCGATCCGCCCGGCATTCCCGTGGATGCACGGCGGGAGAGCCAGCGCCTGCGGGAGAACGCCGCATTGGGCCGCGAACCGACCGATGGCGAGACGCCGGTGATCCAGCCGGAGCGCAGCGGCAACCCGATCACGCGGCTGTTCGAGAGCGTCTTCTGAGCCGCCGGCCCGCCCGTGATGCGGCGTGGATCCGCATCTCGCGACGCCGGCGGCCGGGCCGAACGGGCGGTTTGCGCGGCCGTCGGCGTGGCCCCATCTACCCGTTATGCAGCCCATGACCCGCCGCGCCGCGCTCTGCACCGCCGCTGCCCTGCCCACGGCGCTCGCCACGCCCGCCCTCGCCTCGCCTGCCCTCGCCCCGGAGCCGGCGCCGAAGGCGGGAACGGACCGGCCGCTGTTTGGTGCCGTCACCTGGACCCTTGCGAACGGTCTGTGCGTGGTGCTGGCGGAGAGCCGGCGGGTACCGGTGGCCGCGCACTACCTGTTCTATGCCGCCGGCGCGGGCGAGGATCCGCACGGCCGCTCGGGCCTCGCCCATTTCCTCGAGCACATGATGTTCAAGGGCAGCCGGAACGTGGCCCCCGGTGCCTTTTCCCTCGCCGTGGCGCGCGAAGGCGGGCAGGACAACGCCTTCACCTCGCGCGATGTCACCGCCTACCACCAGCATGTGGAGGCATCCCGCCTGGCCCTGGTCATGCGCATGGAGGCCGACCGCTTCGCCGCCCCCCTCATTCCTGCCGACCAGGTGGAGCCGGAGCGCGCCGTGGTGCTGGAGGAACGCCGCCAGCGCACGGACAGCAACCCGCGCGCCCGTTTCTTCGAGGCCTTCGCCGCGGCGCTCTGGGGCCCGCAGCACTGGCACGGCCGCCCGGTGATCGGCTGGGAGGACGAGATCCGCGCCATCACGCGCGAGGACATGCTGGGCTTCTACGAGCGGCGCTACGCGCCTGCGAATGCCGTCCTGATAGTGGCCGGCGATGTGCGGGAGGCCACGCTGCGCCGGCTGGCGGAGGAGTTCTACGCCCCCGTTCCGGCGCGCCCCGCCGCGGCCCGCGACCGCGCCCCGCCGCCCGCTACGGCGCGGGAGCCACGCCTGATCCACCACGACCCGTCGGTGCGCGAGGCCGTCTTCCTGCGCAGCTTCGTCGCCCCGAGCCTGACCTGGGCGCCGCAGGGCGACACCGGGCAGGCCTGGGCGCTGGAACTGGTGGCGCACCTGCTGGGCAGCGGCCCTGGCAGCCGGCTCTACCGCGCGCTGGTGGAGACCGGCCTCGCCACCGGTGCCGGCTGCTCCTATGACGGCGAGGTGGCTGGCGCCGGAAGCCTCGGCATCAATGCGACCCTGCGTCCGGGCATTGCGCCCGAGCGGCTTGAGGCGGCGGTGGATGCCGTGCTGGAGGACCTGCTGCAGCACGGGCCGACCGAGGCCGAGCGGGAACGCGCCATCCGGCAGATCACGGCGGGCGCCCTGCTGACGCTCGACTCCCTCGGCGGGGTGCCGCGCCTTCTCGGCAGCGTGCTGTCCATCGGCCTGCCGCTGGACCTGGCCGAGTTCTGGCCGCGCCGCCTGCATGCCGTGACCCTCGCGCAGATCGCGGATGCCGCGCGGGACGTCGTCGGTCGGGCGCCGCACACGACCGGCTGGCTCCTGCCTGGCACGCCGGCCCGTACGGGGTCGCCGGCATGAGTGCGCCCGATGACCGGAGCGCCGAAGCCCGCGACGCTCCGGATCGGTCGCAGGAGGCTGCCAGCCCGGGCTTCTCCCTTCCCATCCAGGAGGTCCGCGCGGCCGGGCTGACCGCCTGGCTGGTCGAGGACCACTCCATCCCGGTGGTCGCGCTCTCCTGGTCCTGGCACGGCGGCGCGGCGTTGGACCCCGAGGGGCAGGAGGGGACGGCCGCCATGGCGGCCGCCCTGCTGACCGAGGGCGCCGGCCCGCTGCAGTCGGTGGCCTTCGCCGATGCGCTGCGGGACCAGGCGATCGGCCTCTCCTTCTCCGCCGACCGCGACGGCTTCGAGGGCGGCTTCCGTGCCCTGACGGACGCGCTGCCGGAGGCGGTGCGTCTCGCCCGCCTGGCCATGGCCGAACCCCGCCTTGATGCCGAGGCGGTGGAGCGGGTGCGAGCGCGGGCGGTGGCCGCGGCGAAGCGCACGCTCGAGACGCCGCGCGGCCAGGCCGGCCGTACCTTCTGGGCCGCGGCCTTCCCCGGCCACCCGGCCGGGCGGCAGAGCGGCGGCACGGAGGAAAGCCTGGCCGCCGTCACCATCCCCGGCCTGCGCGCCTTGCTGGCGCGGCAGATCCGCCATGACGGGCTGCTGGTGACCGCCGCCGGTGACATCACCCCGGCGCGGCTCGCGGCGGCGATGGAGGAGCTGTTCGGTGGCCTGCCCGCCGGCAGGCCGGCCGACCCGCCGCCGCTGCCGCCTTTCCATGTCTTCGACCGAAAGATCGTCAGTGTCGCCTCGCCGCAATCGGTCGTGGTGTTCGGGCAGGACGGGCTGGCCACCGGGGATCCGGACTGGGAGGCGGCGCAGGTCGCCTTGCGCATCCTGGCGGGCGGCGGTTTCGCCTCCCGGCTGATGCAGGCGGTGCGGGAACGCCGCGGTCTCGCCTATGGCATCGGCGCGGGGCTGAATACCCTTTTCCACCGCGGCATCATCGTCGGTGCCGTGGCCACCGAGAATGCCCGCGTGGCCGAGACGCTGTCGGTGACGCGGGAGGAATGGGCCCGCATGGCCGAGCGCGGCCCGACCGAGGCGGAGCTCGCCGATGCCGTCGCCTTCCTCACCGGCTCGCTGCCGCTGCAGTTCAGTGACAGCCGCCGCATCGCCGACACGCTGCTCGGCATGCGGCAGAACGGAAGGCCGGTGGACTGGCTGGCCGGGCGCCCGGAACGGCTGGCGGCGCTGACGCGCGAGCGGGTGGCGGCGGTCTCGGCCCGGTTGCTGCGACCGGCGGATCTCTCCGTCGTGATTGCGGGTCAGCCGGCGGGCCTGTAGGGGGGCGCATCCAACAGCGCGCGGAGCGGGTGATGGCGGGGATGCTGGCGGAGGCCTGGGCACGAATCGGATCGCTCGCCCGCGCGCCCCGGGCGGACGGCACGGCACCCGGGACGATCCGCCCCCTCTTCGCCACCGATCCCGACCGCTTCGGGCGCCTCTCCTGGCGCGCCGACGGGCTGCTGCTCGATCTCTCCAAGACCGCGCTGACGGATGAGGTGCTGGACGCGCTGCTCGGCCTCGCCCGCGCAGTGACGCTCGAGGACAAGCGCGCGGCCATGGCGGCGGGCGAGCCGGTGAACGCCACCGAGCACCGTGCGGTGCTGCACATGGCGCTGCGCGCCCCGCGCGAGGTGGGCTTCCGCGCCGGGGAGGAGGACGCCTCCGCCGAGGTGCATGCCACCCTGGAACGCATGCGCGCCTTCACCGAGGCGGTCCATGGTGGCGCCATCGTCGGCGCCACCGGCGAGCGCTTCACCGATGTGCTGAACATCGGCATCGGCGGCTCCGACCTCGGCCCCGCCATGGCGGCGCGGGCGCTCTGGACACCCGCCGCGCCGATGCGCGCGCACTACCTCGCCAATGTGGACGCCCATGCGTGGGAGGAGCTGCGCCATCGCCTCGATCCCCGGCGGACCCTGGTGCTGGTGGCGAGCAAGACCTTCACCACGCAGGAGACCATGACCAATGCGGCGCTGGTCCGCGCCTGGCTGCAGGCCGCGCTCGGCGAGCAGGCGGTGGCGGGGCACATGGCGGCGCTGTCCACGAACCTGAAGGCGACCGCCGCCTTCGGCATTCCGTCCGACCGTGTCTTCCCCTTCCGCGACTGGGTCGGCGGCCGCTTCTCGATGTGGTCGGCGATCGGGCTGTCCCTCGCGCTGGCGCTCGGCTGGGATGCCTTCACCCGGCTGCTCGCCGGGGCGCGCAGCATGGACCGGCATTTCCTCTCCGCGCCGCTGGCCGAGAACCTGCCGGTGCTGCTGGCGCTGGCGGAGGTCTGGCATGTGAACGCGCTCGGCTGCCCGGCACGTGCCGTGCTGCCCTACGACGAACGGCTGGCACGCCTGCCCGCGCATCTGCAGCAGCTCGAGATGGAATCCCTGGGCAAGCGCGTGACCATGGCGGGCACCCTGGCCGGCCATGCCACCGGACCGGTGGTGTTCGGCGAGCCCGGCACCAATGCGCAGCACAGCTTCATGCAGCTGATCCACCAGGGCACGACGCCGGTGCCCTGCGACATCATCCTCGTGGCGCGGCCCGACCATCCGCATGCCGACAGCCACCGCAAGCTGCTGGCCAACGGGCTGGCGCAGGCAGAGGCGCTGATGCGCGGCAAGACCGCGGCGGAGGTGCAGGCCGAGATGCGGTCGGCCGGCGTGCCGGAGGCGGAGATCGCGCGCCTGCTGCCGCATCGCGTCTTTCCCGGCGACCGGCCCACGGCGACGATCCTGCTGCCGCGTCTCGACGCCTTCACCCTCGGGCAGCTGGTGGCGCTCTACGAGCACAAGGTGTTCTGCCTGGGCGCGCTCTGGGGCATCAACGCCTTCGACCAGTGGGGCGTGGAGCTGGGCAAGCAGCTTGCCGGCGCCATTCTGCCGGAACTGGAGGCGGGGGCGCCGAAGCAGGGAGCGCATGACAGCTCCACCGAGGGCTTGATGCGGGAGATCCTGGCCGGAATGGCCGGTTCCGGCTGACGCATGCCCATCCGCGTCCTGCCCGAGACCACCGCGAACCGCATTGCCGCCGGCGAAGTGGTGGAGCGGCCGGCCGCAGTGGTGAAGGAGCTGGTGGAGAACGCGCTGGACGCCGGTGCCACGCGCGTCGCGGTGACCCTCGAGGAGGGCGGCATCGGCCGCGTGGTGGTGGAGGATGACGGCGCCGGCATGGGACCCGGTGACCTCGACCTCGCGGTGGAGCGCCACGCCACCTCCAAGCTGCCGGACGAGGCGATGCTGTTCCGCATCGCCACCCTCGGCTTCCGTGGCGAGGCGCTGCCCTCCATCGGCGCGGTCGCGCGGCTTTCCATCACCACGCGCCCCCGCGACGGCGATGCGCACGCCATCCTGGTCGAGGGCGGGCGCAAGGGATGCGTGAGCCCCGCTGCCGGCGCGCCCGGCACGCGCGTCGAGATGCGCGACCTGTTCTACGCCGTGCCGGCCCGCCGCAAGTTCCTGAAATCGCCGCGCAGCGAGGCCGAGGCGGCGATCGAGGCGGTGCGCCGCCTGGCGCTGGCCTGGCCCGGCATCGGCTTCCGCGTGACGAATGAGGGGCGGGAGGTGCTGGCCCTCGCGCCCGCGGACCGCGAGACCCGCATCCGCGACCTGCTCGGCCCGGATTTCGCCGCCGCCGCCGTGCCCGTCGCGGCCGAGGCGGGCGGAATGACTCTCGCCGGGCTGGCGGCGCTGCCGGCCTATACGCGCGCAACCGGCACCGAGCAGCATCTGGTGGTGAACCGCCGTCCCGTGCGCGATCTGCTGCTGCGCACGGCGCTGCGCGTCGCCTATCGCGACCTGATCGCCGCCGGTCGTCATCCCGTCGCCGCGCTGTTCCTGGAGCTTCCGCCCGACGCGGTGGACGTCAATGTCCACCCGATGAAGACCGAGCTGCGCTTCCGCGACGAGAGCGCGGTGCGCGGCCTGCTGATCTCCGCCCTGCGGCGTGCCCTGGCCGTCGGCGCCGGCGAGGCGGTGCCCACGCCCGCGCTGACGCAGTACACGCCGCGTCCCTCCGCCTGGTCCGGCTGGCGCCGCCCGGCACCCGCGCCGATCCCGCGCGGCGCGGCGGCGACCGGCCTTGCGGATGTGCAGCTCGACCTCGCGCCCGCAGCCCCCTCCGCCCCCGCGGCCCCCGCACCTGCGCTGCCGCTCGGCTTCGCCGCCCCCCGGCCGATGCCGGCGCCGCCGCCGGCGCCGAGCGAAGCGTCCGGCGGAGACCACCCCCTCGGCCGCGCGCTGGCGCAGATCCTCGACACCTACATCCTGGCCGAGGCGCCGGACGGCGCGCTGGTGCTGGTGGACCAGCACGCCGCGCATGAACGCCTGACGCATGAGGCACTGCGAGCCCAGCTCGTCGAGGGTGGTGTCCGCGCCCAGCCGCTGCTGCTGCCGGCGGTGGTGGACATGCCCTCCGCGGATACCGCGCGGCTGCTGGACAATGCCGAGGCGCTGGCCCGGCTCGGCCTGGAGATCGAGGGCTTCGGCGCCGGGGCGGTCCTGGTGCGTGCCCTGCCGGCGCTGCTCGGGCCGGCCGATCCGGCACCGCTCCTGCGCGACCTGGCCGAGGAATTCGCCGCCTTCGCGGAGGCGACGGCGCTGGAGCGCCGGCTGGATGCCGCCATCGCCCGGCTCGCCTGCCACGGCTCGGTGCGCGCCGGGCGGCGTCTCACGCCCGAGGAGATGGACGCGCTGCTGCGGCAGATGGAGGCGACGCCGCGTGCCGCGACCTGCAGCCATGGCCGCCCGACCTTCCTGCGCCTCGGTGCGGCGGAGCTGGAGCGGCTGTTCGGCCGGCGCTGATCAGCGCGTGCCTTCCTCCGGCCGCAGCGCCGCGGCGAAACGGCGCGCCATGCCGACCCAGGTATCGTAGTCCACGGGATCGGTGGTGGCCGCGCGCGCGGCCGTCGCCACCATGGTCGGCAACAGCCGGAGCAGGGCGTCGAGCAGGCGGCGGTCGCGCTCGCTGGCCAGCCGCTCCGCCGCACGGCCCGCCCGGTCGGCCTCGGTGAGGACGAAGAAGGGCCCGTGCTCATCGGCCTGGTTGCCGGGCCAGCGCTCGAACAGGGCGGGCCAGTCGGGGCGGGCGCGGATCTCGATCTGCGGCGCCTCGCCGTTGATGGCGAATTTGAACCGGATCCGCGGCCAAGCGAGGCCACCCAGGCGGAGCGCCTCCGCGCCGATGTCGAGATGGCGGTAGCCGCCGCCCTCCATCTCGTAGAGCTCATGCAGCCGCACGGCCTGCACGCGCGGCACCGCATCCGCAGGCGCGACGGCGGCCAGTGTCGGGCTCGGCGGCAGGCGGGTGCGCGCCGCGGGTGGCGGTGCCGGCAGTGGCTGCACCAGGCGGCGGCCGACCAGATCCAGCCATTCGAGCCGAAGCGCCTGCTCGGGCTGCGCGGCGCGGTTGTGCAGCACGAGTGCCACCGCGACCGCATCCGGGCCGCCGGCCGGCAGCCGCAGGGCCAGGGAGAGGCCGCCGCGGGCGGCGTCCACGCGGTGCCAGCCGGTGCAGCGCGCGCCGGGCGCGGTCAGCGACAGCGCGGTTTCCGTGGTCACCGCCGCACCGGCGGGCTGGGTCCAGAGCGCCGCCTCGAGCGCCGAGGCCTCGCCCAGACGGACGGCGAGTTCGGCCTCCAGCAGATCGAGCCCCGTCACCGGCACCACGGGCAGCAGCAGCAGCGCCCGCTCCCCGCCGCCGAGCGTGATCACGGGCCGTACCGGGCCATCGCCCACGCCGGCGCGGCCGCCGCGCCCCTCGGGCAGGCGCGCCGCGGCCCAGACCTGCTCGGGCAGGCGCAGCGGCACGCCGAGCAGGGTCTCCGGCGCCTCCCAGTCCCAATGGGGCGCCAGGACGAAGCGCCGACCGAAGGGCGCGATCCACAGCCGCAGCGCCAGTGCCCGCCCGGGCGATGTCCCCTCCTCCACCACCACGGCCCGGTCGGGCGGTGCCTCGGCATCCTCCAGGGAGAGGGTCAGCCGGTCCTCCGCCCCCGTCTCGGCCTGGATGTCGAGGCAGGCGCTCTCGCGCACCGGGCCGAGAGGGGTTGGGAGGTCGAGCACCAGCCAGCCGGGCGTGATGGCCTCGGCGGGCAGCAGCCAGACGCCGCGCACCCGTCCGCTCTCCGCCCCGTAGAGCCGGACGCGCAGCCAGGCGCCGGGGGCGAGGCGTGCCTCCGCCACATGCAGCGCCAGCGCCGCCACGCCCTCGAGCGTCACGCCGAGCCGCTGGCCGAGGGCAAGCCGCCCGCGCTCGGCGCCGACCGCGCCCCCACTGGGCTCGGCCGACAGGACCAGGATCGGCGGCGGCGGCGGATGATGACCGACACCCTGGACCAGCGCAGCCATGGCAGCGCGGGTCTCCTCCGCTTCCTCGCGCAGCGCCGCGAGCGCGCGTTGCAGCCGCGCGGCCTCCGCCATCCGTCCGGACAGCTCGGCGGCCGCGATGCGCGCCAGGGGCGGCAGCGCGGCGGCGGCATCGGCGGCCGTGATCAGCGGCGGCGGCGGCTCCCAGGCCGCGAGCAGGGGGGCCGCCATCGCTGCATCCGGGGCGATCACGGCCAGCACGCCGGCAGGCATCGCCGGCAGCGGCAGGGGCGGAGCCGAAGCCTGCTCGCCAGGCTGCTGCAGCCGGAAGCCCGTCTCCGCCGGCACCACGCGCCAGAGGGCGAGACCCGGCAGCGCCAGCGCCTCCGCTGCGGCCACGCCTTCCATCACCAGCACCGACGGGCTTCCGGTCGCGGCCTCGCGCAGCGCCTCGGGCGCGATGGTCAGGTTCATGGGCGCGGCTCCGGCGGAACGGTCCGATCGAGATGGTCGAGGAAATCCTGCATGCCCGAGTCCCAATCCATGGCGGCGACCCGGGCGGCGGCGCGGCGGCCCATCTCCAGCAAAAGGCCGGGATCGGCCGCAAGCCGGCGCAGCCGGGCGACGATGCCGGAGATGACGGCCGCCTCGCCCGCCGCCTGCCGCACCAGGAACCCGTCCTCGCCATCGGCGACGATGTCCGGCACGGCCCCGGCATCGGTGGCGAGCACGGCGCAGCCCATACGCTGCGCCTCCAGCACGGTCAGGGGCACGCCCTCGAAGCGCGAGGGCAGCACCAGCGCATCGGCCCAGGCATAGAGCGCATCCAGCGCCGCAGGCTCGGTCGTCGGCGCCTCGATCGGCACGCCGAGCACGGGCGGCGCCTCCTCCAGCACCGGGCGTCCGACCACGCGCCACTCCACCGCCTCCTGCGTCGCGGCGATGATCGCGGCGAGCCGGTCCACGCCCTTCTGGGGATCCAGCCTGCCGATGAAGAGCGCGCGCAGCCGCCCGGCCCGGCGCGCGGCACGGGCGGCGAGCGCCGCGACCACGGTCGCCGGTGGCGTCGCATGGCCCGGGGCGTTGCGCAGCAGGTGCAGCTTGCCGGCGGGAAAGCCCTGCGCGAGGCACCATTCCCGAAGCTGCTCGGAGATCACCAGCGCGCCGTCATAGGCGTGCTCATAGGCCAGGGCGATGTGCGGATTGCCCAGCGGCTGCCCCCAGCCCTGGCGCTCCACCAGATGCAGCCCGACATAGGTCCGCACACCGAGACGGCGGAGCCGGCCCATCAGCGCATGCGCCCCGAGGCAGTGCGTGTTCACCACCACGTCGAAGCCGGCGAGCAGGCCGAGCACATCGGCGGCCGCCGGCCTGGCCCCGAAGCTCGCGGTATCGGCGCCGAAATAGGGGTGGCGCCAGTCGGCCTCGGCTTCGCCCATGCCCGAGACCAGGGTGATGCTCTCGAAGGCCTCGCGCGCGGTGCGCGACAGCAGGATGCGCCCGGTGCCCAGGACCAGGAGATGCGTGCGCCAGCCGCGCCGGCGGAGAACCGCGGCCTGGTTCAGCACCACCCGCTCCACTCCGCCGAGCGCGAAGAGCGGCAGCACGAAACCGATGCTCCGCGCGCCGGGCACCGGCCGGCAGGGCAACACCGCGCCGAGGCCGGAGGCGGCGAAGGCGCGCGCCGCGGCCGTCTCGCGCGGCGCGCGGAACTCCTCGCGCCATTCGGCCCGGATGGCGGTGCGGCGCCGCCGCGCCTCGCCCAGCAGCGCGGCTTCCTCCAGCAGGCGCCGCAGCGGCGCCGTGCTGCGCAGGCGCTCTCCCGTGCGGCCGCTGGCGAGGGGCGGCAGGCTCAGCCTGAGACGCTGCAGCTTCGGTCGGGGCTGTTCCTGGCCGAGGCTCTCGAGCCAGCCCTGCAGCCTGCCCGCCGCGGCATCGGCGAGGAGCCGGCGGGCGAGGAACAGCATGGGCGCGTCCTCCACCGGCGCCGGGTCCTGGATCTCGCTCAGCGCGGCCTCCGGCCCCTCGTCGCGCGCGATCTCCACGGCCAGCACCTGGGCGTCGCGCAGCGCCAGTTCGGCCTGCCAGAACAGGCCGCGGATCAGGCGGGATTCGCGCAGCAGCGCCAGGGCCTCGGGCGTGGCGACGGCGAGAATGCCCGGGAAGAAGGCGGCCGAGGGCGTCTCCTCCGCGGCCAGCAGCCGGGCCGATGCCGCGACCGGGTCGAGACCCTGCGCCACGCCCTCGGCCGGGTCGAGCAGCAGCCGCATGCCGGGCAGGCCGGTCTCGACCAGGGCGAAGCGCGGTGCCTCCTCCGCCTCCAGCGCCAGGATCCGGCGCGGGGCGAAGAGGGCGGTGTGCTTGCGCCGGAGCGCCTCGAGCAGGAGGTCGCGCTGGCGGTCCGCCTCCGACAGCATGCTCTCGGGCCGGCGGCGATAGCGGAAGCCGGCATGCGGCAGGTGGCGGCCGCGGAAGCCGCGCGCCGCAGCCTGCAGCCAGAAGTCCCAGTCCTCGAAGCCGCTGCGCATGCCGGGGTCGAAGCGCAGCCCGGCCTCGAACACCTCCCGGCGCACCAGGCTGCCGGCCTCGCAGAGGTTGTCCGAGAGATGTGCCAGCAGCGACCA
>Ga0182741_1003766_pt1 | contig 15701 bp, 16 predicted proteins | sample eDN5th37CBELigOP_FD_128874 | JGI IMG/M metagenome (GOLD analysis project Ga0182741, IMG submission 128874) | Enriched Organic Plus compost microbial communities from Emeryville, California, USA - eDNA 5th pass 37_C BE-Lig OP (version 2) (version 2) ...
CGCATGAAGTTGAACACCCGACGCACGTCGGCCGGGTCACGCCCCGCTTCCACCGCGGCGGCGTCGATGCGCGCGTTGGCATCGGGCACGCGCGCAAGGCCGCCCTCGATGTACTCGAGCGTCGGAAGCCAGCCGTCGCCCATCGCGCCCGTGAGCTCCAGCATCCGCGGCTTGTAGGCCCCCACCCAGATCGCGATGTCGTGGGCGGGCCGCGGGCCGCGCTTGGCGCCCTTCGCGGTGTAGTACTCGCCGTCGACGCGCACGATCTCGGGGTTGTCGACATCCCACAGTTCGCGGATGATCTGGATCGCCTCCTTGAGCGCGGTGACGCCCTGCCCCGGGGTGAGCTTCCGTCCTCCCATCGCGGCGATCGCGTCCCAGAACCCGCCCGCGCCGATGCCGAGCTCGAAGCGGCCGCCGCTGAGAATGTCGAGCGACGCAGCCGCGCGCGCGAGCACGGCGGGCGGTCGCAGCGGCAGGTTCGCGACGTTGGCGCTCAGGTGCACGTTCTCGGTGCGGGCGGCGGCGAAGGCGAGCAAGGTCGACGTGTCGAGGAACGCCGGCTGGTACGGGTGGTCTTGGAACGTCACGAGGTCGAGGCCGGCTCGGTCGCTCGCGACCGCCATGTCGAGTACGTGCTCGGCGTTCTGGGCGGTCGGCGTCACGAAGGTGCCGAAGAGAAGGTCGTGGCCGTAGTCGGTCATGCGATGGCCTCCGTAGGGGTCTGTTCGGGTGCGAGCCAGCGCGCACCCGCGGGGTCGATGTTGAAGTTGTCGCGCAGGAGGTTGTGGGGATCGTATCGGCGCTTGAGCTCGCGCAGTCGGTCGAGCACGCTCGGAGGGAACGCGTCGCGCAGAGTCTGCGGCGTGCGCTCCGTCTCGAAGCTGAGGTACATCCCCTCGGTGTGGCGACGCAGCGGCGCCCACGCGCGGTTCAGCCGGTCGTCGCGCGTGCCCATCGCCGTCACGTGGAACGCGGGCGTGCGGAAGGCGAAGGCCGTGGCATCCGGTTCGACGTCGGCGATCGCACCACCCATCGCGCGCAGCTGGAAGAAGTGCACGGCGCCCGTGGCGAGCATCTCGGCCGCGTCGCGCGCGAACTCGGGGGTCAGCTCGTCGATGAACGCCGAGCGCGAGTGCGGCTCACCGTAGCCGTGCTGCCCCTCGGGACCCACGTCGGACGCCATCGCCATCACCGACTCGTACGACGTCATGACGACTTGCTGCTCGGCGAGCATGCCGAGTTCGAGGAACGGCGTGAGCCGCGCGACGACGGTGTCGGCATCCGGGTTGTCGACCATGCCGTACAGCTGCAGCTGCGCCATGCCCTGCCGAGGCTGACCCGTCACGAGGAAGACGGTCGTGTCGCGGGGCGCCGTGCTCGCGAGCTCCCCGTACCGCCGCAGCGACCCTTCGAGGTCGTCCGTCACGAACATGAGCTGCGCCCACCCGACCGCGTCGACCTCCGAGACCTCGAACTCGAAGGCCGTCGCGATGCCGAAGTTCGCGCCCGCACCGCGCACGGCCCAGAAGAGGTCCGCGTTCTCGGTCGCCGTGGCTCGTACGAGACGCCCATCGGGCACGACGAGCTCGACCGCGCGGAGGTGGTCGATCGTGAGCCCGTGCTTGCGCGACAGGAACCCGATGCCGCCCGCGGTCGCGAGCCCGCCTACGCCCACGCCGCCGTAGTCGCCCGAGCCGAGGGCCCAGCCGTACGGCGCGAGCGCCGCGGCGACGCGCTTCCACGTGGCACCCGGACCGATGCGCACGAGGCGACGCTCGACGTCGAGCACGTCGATCGAGTCCATCGCGCCGACATCGATCACGATCCCGCCCTTGTTCGTCGAGCGGCCGCTGATGCCGTGGCCGGCGCTGCGGATGCCGAGCGGAAGATCCGGATGCCGCGAAGCGAACGCGAGCGCGTCGGCGACCTCTTCGGGCATCCGCGGGCGCAGTACGAGGCCGGGCTGCCCGCCCCGCAGGTACGTCGACGCGACCGACGCGTACTCGGCGTCGCCCGGCTCGACCGCCGTCTCGGAGAGCGACTCGGGCACGCCGTCGTAGTCGATTCCGGCGACGCGCCGTGCGCGCGCGGCCGCGGAGCGCCGTCGCCCCTTCGCGCCACTGCGGTCGGGCACGAACGACGCGACGCGCTCGAGCTCCTCGCGGGAGGACACGGGCACGACGACCGGCAGGCCGTCGCACGCGGCCAGGTCGGCGAGGGTCGCGGCGTCGGCATCGGCGGATGCCACGACCCATTGCGAGGCATCCGTGATGACGCGTCCCCGCGCCAGTCTCTCGAGGCTCTCGCGCGCCCTCTCGATCACGCTGGGGTACGGGGCGGTGCTGTCGGTGGGGTCGGGAGCCGACGGCAGGGGTGGGTCGATGCCGATGCCGATGCGCTTCGTGGCGCCCGCGAGCCATGCAGCGAGGGTCCACGGGTCGATCAATCCGTCCGTCGATGCGGAGTCGACCACGACGAGATCGAGGCCACGCTCTTCTGCCAGCCGAGCGAGCTCGGTCGCGACGCCGGCCCGCTGCTCGTCCGTCGCCCGCACGACGATGCCGAGTTCGATGTCCATTGTTCCTTCCCGCTCCGCGCGGGGTGCGTGGAGCCCTCCGCCGTGTGACGGCGCGGATTCCTATAACGCGTGATGACAGATGATATTCCCAACAGATCAATGCTGAGACAACTGTTCTGCCGTACCATGGATCCATGGCTTCCGCAGAGCAGGAACACCCGCCGATCACACAGGACTTCGGATGGGCGCTCGGCGTGCTCCTGCGGGCGTATCGCGATCGCGTGTCGCCGATCCTCGCCGATCTCCCTCAAGGCACGCGCGGCTACGAGGTGCTCGCCGAGGTGGTGGTGAACGGCCGCCAGCCGAGCCAGCTCGCGCTCGCGCAGAGGCTCGGCATCGACCGCACCGTGATGACCTACGTCGTCGACGATCTCGAAGCAGCCGGGCTCGTGGAGCGGCACGCCAATCCCGACGATCGCCGGCAGCGCCGGATCGTCGCGACGGACCGCGGTGCCGACGTGGCCGGAGAGCTGTGCGCGCTCGTCACGCGCGCGCAGGACCACGTGCTCGGCGCGCTCGACGCCGACGAGCGCGCCGAGTTCCAGCGGCTGCTCATGAAGGCCGCGTCGGCCGTGGCCGCGGACGGCTCCGCGTCGAGTGATCCGGGTGACGCCCCCGCCGGTGACGCGTCCGGCGTCAGCCGCGTGAGCACCGCGGATCACGCGCCCGGTGCCAGCACCCCCGCGGCGCGCGCCGGCGCCGCATAGGCCTGCGCGAGCGACGCGATCGTGTCGTGCGCGTTGAGCCCGCTCGGGTTCGGCACGACCCAGAGCTCGGCGCCCGCGAGCGTCTCGGGCTGCTTGCCTGCTACGGCGCGTGGTCGCCGGAAGCCCGTCCGGTAGGCGGTGAGTCCGACGATCGCGACGACGCGCGGGCGCCAGCGCGCGGCATCCGCTCCGAGTCTTTCGGCTCCTGCTCGCAGCTCTTGGCGAGAGAGTTCGTCGGCGCGCACCGTCGCCCGGTTCACGAGGTTCGAGATGCCGATGCCCGCGTCGAGGAACATGCGGCGATCGTCGGGCGAGAGCCCCGCACCCGCGCCGTCGATGCGCGGCACGCGCGGGATGACGCCCGCCGCCACGAGCGCGGGATAGAAGCGGTTGCCCGGATGCGCGAACGGCACGCCGGTCGCAGCGGTCCACAAGCCCGGGTTGATGCCGACGAAGACGAGCCGCGGATGCTCCGGCATGAGATCGGGGATGCCGCGGCCGCGATACGACTCGAGCTCGGCGCGGGTGAATCCCATCGCCCCAGCCTCCCCAGCGGCGCGCGCAACCGCGCCTCCTTGCATCTCCAGGATACCGAGGGGGTGGGGTCTTGCCGCAAGACCCCCGGTCAGAGGCACAATTGACGTCCCCTACGGAGCTGAGGACGTGACTCGACTGACCACGCACGTATTCGACCTTCCCGACAACCTCGCCGCCAAAGCCGATCCGCGTCTCATCGCGGACGACGAGCGCCACTTCGCGCTCATGGCCGACACCCTCGACAACGAGATCGCCGACCTTTCGGCGCGGCTCGACGCCGAACGGCTCTCCCCCGCCGGCTCGGGCCAGGCTGCGGTCGACCGCGACCTCGAGATCCACCGGCTGACGTCGCGCCTGCGCACCCTGCGGCGCTTCCGCCTCGACCTGTGCCTCGGTCGCATCGTGCGCGAGGGCGACTCCGAGCCCGTGTACATCGGCCGCCTGGGCCTCAGCGACCGCGCGGGCGAGCCGCTCCTCATCGACTGGCGCGCGCCCGCGGCGGAGCCGTTCTTCGCAGCGACCCACGCGAACCCGCAGGGGATCGTGAGCCGCCGCCGGTACCGCTGGACGAACGGGCGCATCACCGACTACTGGGACGAGGTGTTCACCCCCGAGGGCCTCGAGCAGCGCGTCGCGCTCGACGACGAATCGGCGTTCATCGCGAGCCTCGGCGCGAGCAGGTCGCCGCGCATGCGCGATGTGCTGAGCACGATCCAGGCCGATCAGGACGCGATCATCCGCGCCGACTCGCGTGGTGCGCTCGTCGTCGACGGCGGTCCGGGCACGGGCAAGACCGTCGTGGCGCTGCATCGCACGGCGTACCTGCTCTACTCCGACCCGCGTCTCGGTCATCGGCGCGGCGGCGTGCTGTTCGTAGGCCCGCACGAGCCGTACCTCGCGTACGTGTCGGACGTGCTTCCCAGCCTCGGTGAGGAGGGCGTGCTCACCGCGACGCTGCGCGACCTCGTCGCCGAGGGCGCGACAGCCGGGACGGAGCCGGATGCCGCAGTCGCCCGCCTCAAGGAGACCGTCGACGTCGACCGCATCATCGAGCGCGCGGTGCGCTACCACGAGGAGCCGCCCGCGCGGCCGATGCTCGTCGAGACCCCGTGGACCGACGTCGTGCTCACGCCCGACGACTGGGCCGAGGCGTTCGACGCCGCCGACCCGGCCTCCACGCACAACGACGCTCGCGATGAGGTGTGGGAGGCGCTGCTCGAGATCCTTCTCGACAAGCTCGAGGGCGAGGCATCCGAATCCGCCCTGCGCCGCGCGCTGCGTGCGAACGACGCACTCACGTCGACGTTCACGCGCGCGTGGCCGATCCTCGATGCGGCGGGAGTCGTCGCCGACCTGTGGTCGGTGCCGGCGTACCTCGACGTGTGCGCACCGTGGTTGACGCCGGAAGAGCGCCGGATGCTGCAGCGCCCCGATCCACGCGCGTGGACCGAGTCCGACCTGCCGTTCCTCGACGCCGCGCGCCGGCGCATCGGCGACCCCGAGGCAGGCCGGCGTCGCCGTGAGCGCGAAGCGCTCCTCGCCGCCGAGCAGGAGGAGCGCTCCCGCGTGGTCGACCACCTCATCGAGGCGGACGACAGCGAGATGCTCGTCATGTCGATGCTGCGCGGGCAGGACTTCACGAACACGCTCGTCGACGACGCCGCGCTGCCGAGCTACGACCCCGACGTGCTCGCGGGCCCGTTCGCGCACATCGTGATCGACGAGGCGCAGGAGCTGACCGACGCGCAATGGCGGATGCTGCTCAGCCGCTGCCCATCGCGCAGCTTCACGATCGTCGGCGACCGTGCGCAGGCCCGGCACGGCTTCACCGAGTCGTGGGAGGAACGGCTCGCGCGCATCGGGTTCCGTGACGTGCGCGTGTCGTCGCTCACGATCAACTACCGCACGCCCGAAGAGGTCATGGCCGAGGCGGCGCCGGTGATCCGCGCGGCTCTGCCCGACGCGAACGTGCCGACGTCGATCCGCTCGACGGGCGTGTCTGTGCGGTACGGCACGGTGGACGAGCGCGACGCGATCCTCGACGAGTGGCTCGCCACCCACGACGAGGGCGTCGCCGCCGTGATCGGCGATCCGACATTCGCGGGGTCGCGCCGCATCCGGTCGCTCACCCCCGTCACCGCGAAGGGTCTCGAGTTCGATCTCGTCGTGCTGGTCGATCCCGAGTCGTTCGGCGAGGGGATCGAGGGCGCCGTCGACCGCTACGTGTCGATGACGCGCGCGACGCAGCGGCTCGTGATCCTCACGCGCTGATCACGCGCTGACGACACACCGGAAACCGATGTGCGTCGTCGCGGAATCCTCGGCCTGCGGCGAGCGCGCAGCCGGCCGGAACCGCAGACAGTACTCGGGTGAGCACAGGTACGACCCGCCCTTGAGCACGCGGCGCGGGATCGTCGACCCGGGTTCGGGGCTCGCCGTGCGCAGCAAGTCGGCCCGGCCCTCCGCGTCGACCCGCGGGGCGCCCGGCACGATGTGGCGCGGCGCGTAGTAGTCGGTCGTCCACTCCCACGTGTTGCCGATGAGGTCGTACACGCCGTAGCCGTTCGGAGGGTACGACCCCGCCGGCGCGGTGTCGGCGCCGAAGCGCCCGCGGTTGTCGTACGGGAACCTCCCGACCCACGAGTTCGCGTGCGCGATCCCACCGGGGAAGGGCTCGCTCCCCCACGCGAACCGCTCTCCGTCAGCGCCGCCGCGAGCGGCGTATTCGTGCTCGGCCTCGGTCGGCAGGCGTTTGCCCGCCCAGGCCGCGTAAGCCGCGGCATCCGCGAAGGACACATGCACCACCGGATGCCGCGACCGCCCCTCGAGCGACGACTCGGGTCCGAACGGGTGGCGCCACGACGCGCCGGGCTCCCACCGCCACCACTGACGCCAGTCGCTCAGGTCCACGGGACCGGAGGTCGGTGTGAAGACGAGCGAGCCGGGCGCGAGGTCTTCCGGCGCGACGCCGGGATATTGCGCCGGATCGAGCGATTGCTCGGCGGTCGTGACGTACCTCGTGTCGGCGACGAACTCGGCGAACTGCTCGTTCGTGACGGCGAAGCGGTCGATCCGGAACTCCTCGACGACGCGGTCGTGCACGGGCTGCTCATCGGGGTAGAACTCGTCGGAGCCCATGCGGAACGTGCCCGCCGGGATCCGGACCATCGAATCGTCGGTCACGTGCTCATGCTAGGCGGGCTCGAACACCACCACGGGGGTGTCGTGCGAGCGCGGGCGCGGACTGATGGAGGTCGCCGCCGCTTGAGCCACCACGCGGGCCGTGCTCACGAATCACCGGGGCGGAACGCGGGCGGGTGCTTCGGTCGGTCGTCCATTCGTGACTGCTTCCGTCGCACGGCCGGTGACGCGAGTCAGTCTGGCAGAGGGGTGCTGCCTCTGGAAGCGGACAGACGAACCGTGACCCTCAGACCGCCGCCTTCGCGTGGGCGCACGTCGAGCGTGCCGTCGTGCGCGCGCACGATGCGGTCCACGATGGCGAGGCCCAGGCCGACCCCGGCGTGGTCCGTGCGGACGCGCTCGGCTCCGCGCCGGAACGGCTCCGTGAGCGTTGCGACGAGTGCGGGGCTGAGGACTTCGCCGGTGTTCTCGATCTCGAGCACGGCGGACAGTCCCTCCACGCGGGTGCGCAGGTCGACGGACCCGCCGCTCGGCAGGTTGTGGACGATCGCGTTGTGGAGGAGGTTCGTCGTCAGCTGCAGGAGGAGGGCATTCGACCCGGCGACGGTCGCAGGCTCCGCCTGCATCCGGATCGACACGCCGCGCGTCTCGGCGAGCGGCTGAAGCGCCTCGGCGGCTTCTTCGACCACGAGCGACAGGTCGACGTCTTCGCGGGCGAACGTCCTGCCGTCGGCCCGGCTCAGCGTGAGGAGGGCCTCGGTGAGCTCGATCGCGCGGGCGTTGACGGTGTGCAGGTGCTCGAGGAGCGCCTCGGTGTCGCGATCCGGATCCTTGCGCGCGACATCGAGCAGCGCCTGCGTGATCGTGAGCGGCGTGCGCAGCTCGTGCGAGGCGTTCGCCGCGAAGCGCCGCTGCTCCTCCACGTGCGCCTCGAGTTGCGCGAGCATCGTGTCGAAGCTGTCGGCGAGCTCGCGGAACTCGTCGCTGCGCCCTTCGAGCTCGATGCGGTGCGACAGCGAGCCGTCGGCCGCTCTGCGCGTCGCCGCGGTGATGCGCGTGAGCGGCGCCAGCATCCGCCCCGCCAGGAACCAGCCGCCTGCCAGCCCGAAGACGAGCAGGAACAGAAGCGCCCATCCCGCGGCCGGCGCGAACGCGCGCACGAGGTCGCCTCGATTCGGCACGAACGGACCGGGACCGGTGATCGGGCCGGCGGGAACGTAGCGCAGCAGGAAGAGCCACACGACCGCGAGCAGCAGCAGGCCCGCGACCATGAGGAACCCCGCGTAGCTCAGCGTGAGCTTGAGACGGATGCTGATGCCCGGCGCCCTATCCGCCATCGTCGCCTCCCTCGCCGGCACCGCCAGTCACCTCGATGCGATACCCGACCCCCGGCACGGTCGCGATGACCCACGGCTCGCCGAGCCGCTTGCGCAGCGCCGAAACCGTGATCCGCACCGCGTTCGTGAAGGGGTCCGCATTCTCGTCCCACGCGCGTTCGAGCAGCTCCTCCGCGCTGATGACGCCGCCCTGCGCGGCCATGAGCACCTCGAGCACCGCGAACTGCTTGCGCGTGAGCGGCACATAGCGGCCGTCGCGGTACACCTCGCGGCGGAACGGATCCAGCCGCAGGCCTGCGATCTCGAGCACGGGCGGCCTCGCATGCCCGCGCCGACGGCCGAGCGCACGCAGCCTCAGCACGAGCTCCTGCATCGCGAACGGCTTGGTGAGGTAGTCATCCGCCCCGAGCTCGAACCCCGACGCCTTGTCGTCGAGGCGGTCGGCAGCGGTCAGCATGAGGATCGGCGTACCGCTTCCCGAGGCGACGATGCTCGCGGCGACCTCGTCACCCGACGGACCGGGAATGTCGCGATCGAGCACCGCCACGTCATACTCGTTGACCGCGAGGAGCTCGAGCGCGGTGTGCCCGTCGCCCGCGATGTCTGCGGCGATCGCCTCGAGGCGCAGGCCGTCGCGGATCGCCTCGGCGAGGAGCGGTTCGTCCTCGACGACCAGTACGCGCATGGGTCGATCCTAGGAACCGCCGCATATCGTCCGCGTAAGAAGAACCGCATACGCCCTCGCAACACGCCCGTTGGTGGGCTGGCGTCATGCGAAGACAGTCATCGGAGGTCGTCGTCCGCAGGACCATCGGCCTCGCCCTCGTCGGCACCCTCATCGCGGGGGCGGCGCTCGTCGGAAGCCTCGTGCTCGAGCCCGTGCCGTCATCGGCGGAGTCGGCGGACTCGGTTGCGAGCACGCCTGCCGCTCCCCCGCTGCTGGGCCCGGACGGCTCTCTCCCCGACGGCGTGACGGTGTTCGACGACGAGTACGCGGGCGTCGCGCGACTCTCACCGGAACTGCTGGAGGCACTGCGCGCCGCGGCGACGGCGGCGGAGGCCGACGGCATCCGGTTCTTCATCAACAGCGGCTGGCGCTCACCGGAGTATCAGACTCGACTGCTCGACGAAGCCGTGGCGGAGTACGGATCGCGCGAGGAGGCGGCGAAGTGGGTCGCGACGGCCGAGACATCACCGCACGTGACCGGCGACGCGGTCGATGTGGGCGAGACGGATGCGACGTCCTGGCTCTCACAGCACGGCGCCGCCTTCGGACTGTGCCAGATCTACGCGAACGAGCGGTGGCACTACGAGCTGCGGCCGGAGGCTGTCACGCGCGGCTGCCCGCCCATGTATCCGGATCCGACCTTCGATCCTCGGATGCAGCGATGAGGGCTCAGCTGATGCGGAGCGCCGCGATCCGACCGTCGCGGATCGTGAAGGCGAGCGGGCTGCGGCCGTTGAAGCCGTTGCCGGTGACGTCGACCGTGATGATCCAGGCATCCGGCCCATCGCCCTGTGCCACCTCGATGACCTCGAAGTGGGACTGCTTGCCGATGTTGTCGGTGCGGTCCCAGTTGCGCACACCGTCGTGGCCCTGGAATTCGCGGCCCCAGTCGTTCAGGTACGCGTCTTCGGTGAACGCGGCGACGAAGCGGTCGGTGTCGCCGGCGTTGGTCGCCTCGACGAACTCGCGGATCGGGTCGGGCAGTTGCAGTTCGGACATCGTGACCTCCCTGGTCCGAGGGTAGCGGCGCGGGGTGCGCGACAGTCTCCACCCGGTGAGCGCGATCACCACGAGGGCGACGAGGCTGAGTCCGGTGAGCCCGGCTGCGAGCCCGGCGACGTCCGCGACGACCGCGAGGCCGAGGACGGGGAGGATCATGCCGAGGTAGGCGGCGAGGAACATTCCGGCGACCACCTCGCCCCTCGCGGAGGCGTCGGCCAGGGATCGGGCTTCGACCATCGAGGCCTTGAAGACGAGCCCGGCGCCCGCGCCGCCGACCGCGGCGCCCGCGAGGAACACCGCGAGCCCCCCACCGAGCCCCGTGACGAGCAGGAGCGCGTACCCCCCGGCGAGAGTCACCAGCCCGATGGCGAGCTGGCGGGCCGCGGTCACGTGCGTCGCGACGAGCTGGGCGATCACCGCGATCGCGAACACCACGCCGCTGACGAGGCCGGTCACGGCGGTGGAGGTGACGCCGAGCGTCGTGATGAGGATCTTCGGAGAGAGCGATGTGAAGAGCCCGAACAGGGAGAAGGCGAGGAACGCGCCCACCGCCAGGAGGAAGTAGCGCGCGCGGCCGGCGCGCGGAACGACGACGCGCTGAGGTCGATACAACCGCTCATGGCGTGTGACCGTCTCGGGGGTGAACGCGATGGCGATCGCCGCGAGGGCGAGGAGCACCAGGAAGATCAGGTAGACGGTCGTGAGGGGGCGCGGCAGAGTGGCGGCGAGGACGCCTGCGATCACCGGGCCGGCGCCCAGGCCTCCGAGGTTCGCGGTGGTCGTCACGGCGTCCGCGAGGCGCGAGGTGCGCCCGGGTCGATAGTGGGAATGGAGTTCGAGCGCGAATGCGGTGGCCGTCGCAGTGAGCAGTCCGACACCGAGACCGCCGAGGAAGCGGGCGGCGAGCAGCGCCGGCAGTTCCGCCGAGACGGAGAAGATCACTGCGGCCGCGATCTCGAGCACGACGGCGGGCAGGAGGATGCGACGCCGACCGTGCCAGTCCGAGATGTGGCCCGCGAAGAAGAGGCTCACCAGCACACCGAGGGCGTAAGCGGAGAACGCCAGCGTGACGCTCACGGTGCTCGCCCCGTTCTCCTGCTGATAGAGAGGCCACAGCGGCGTCGGCACGGTGCTGAACGCCATCACGATCAGGAAGACGACCGCGACGAGCCAGAACGCCGCCCCTGCGTGGGTGCGAGACGGGATCCGTGGCCTGCGGGTCGTCCCCGTGTGCGGCGTGCGAAGGGTTTGCGTGGTCATGGGGTCGGCGCCTCCGAGCGGATTCAGCGGATGGGATCAGCGCCCGGGCGTGGGCGCACCGTTCTGGAACGGCGGCCGCGGCTTCCCTATTCATTCTTGATCGTGACTTTTTCGCATCTTTCTTATCGCGTTGCGTAATATTCGAGGATGGAACTCCGGCAACTCGAGGCGTTCGTGGCCGTGGTCGACCGTGGATCGTTCAGCGCCGCCGCCCAGCACCTCCGCGTGGTGCAGTCCGCGGTGAGCAAGACGATCCGCGAACTCGAGACGGATCTGCGCACACGTCTGCTCGAACGGTCATCAGGCTCGCGCGCGATCACGCTGACGCTCCAGGGTGAGCGACTGCTCCCCGAGGCGCGCGATCTGCTCGCGCGCGCTCGGGCCGCCCGAGAGCTCGCCACCGCGGGTGCCGGCGCCCTCTCGGGAAGCCTGGACATCGGGGTCATGACGATCCTCGGCCCCGTGTCCCTTCCGGAGCTGCTCGGCCGCTTCGCCGCGATCGCACCGGACGTCGCGGTGCGAATCCATACGCGCCCGCGGGGTTCGGCCGACCTCCTGCAGGGGGTCTCCACCGGCGAGTTCGACCTCGCGCTGCTCGCGCCGAGCGCCTCCGTGCCCGCCGATGTGCGCGTGTCACAGCTCGGCGCGGTTCCATTGCGACTGCTCGTGCCCACCGAGCATCGGCTCGCGGCCGAGACGAGCGTGTCCCTCGCAGAGGTCGCCGACGAACGGTGGATCGACTGTCCTCCGGGATACGGGAGCCGCGCCATCACGGATGCGGCGTTCGCGAGGCTCGGGCTGCATCGGTTCATCGCACTGGAGTTCAACGAGATCCGGCAGCTTCCGGAGATGGTCTCGGCAGGATTGGGAATCGGGTTCTATCCGGGTGAGGATCGGCTGCCGCCGCGCGTGGTCTCGCTCGATGTCGCGCAGGCCGACGCGCCGCAGCTGAACATCCAGCTCGCGGTCCGTGAAGGGCCGCAGCGTCCCACCGTCGCCGCGCTGCTGGACGCACTGCACGGCCTGCTCCCCTGACCCGCACGAGGCGCCGGCGGACACCGTGCGGCCAGGGCACGGTCGGTGAGACCGGTGATCCTCTGCCAGTCCTCCGGCAGCGGTTCGGGTGAGCGTGATCTCAGTGTCGTGCGCGTCAGCCGCTGAGGGAGCGTTCGACCCAGGCGCGCAGCTGCGGGGCGGGGACGGCGCCGATCATGCGGTCCGTCTCTTTCCCGTCGCGGTAGAGCAGGAGCGTGGGGATCGACGAGACCGCGTGACGCTGGACGACACGCGGCGAGGTGTCTGCATTGACCTTGGCCACCTTGAGGCGTCCTGCCAGGTCGCGGGAGAGCTGGTCCACGACGGGCGCGATCTGCCGGCACGGCCCGCACCAGGGCGCCCACACGTCCACGAGCACGGGGAGGGTGGCCTCGCCGACGACAGCGTCGAACGAGTCGTCATCCGTTTCCACCAGCCAAGGCAGATCGGTGTGGCACTTCGCGCAGCGCACCTTGCCGGACCGTGCCGGTGGTACGCGGTTCTTCGCCGCGCACCCCGGGCACGTCACCACGCTCACAGCCACACCCCATGCCGGGCGAGCGCTGCCTGCACCTGGCGGAGGCTGGGCTCCATGAGCCACTCCCCGCCGACATGCACGACCGGTGTGCGCAGGCGCCCGCCGGTCAACGCCTCCAGGCGCGCATGCACGGACGGATGCTCGTCGAGGTCGACGTACGCGTACTCGACGCCTGCCCGATCCAGCGCCCGGCGGATCAGCTGCGTGATTCCGCACCACCGGTTGCCGTAGATCGCCACCGGCACGGTCCGCGTGCGGGGTGCCCACCGGGTCGGGACGGGCGTCACATCCACGATGGTCATCGCAGCACCTCCTCGCTCTTGCCATTGTCGCGCTCCCCCGTCGCCACGAGATCGAGGGCGTCGACGAGTTCGTCGAAGTCGGGCAGCTCCTTCAGCCGCTCGGAGACGTGTGTCCAGCGGATGACACCCTCAGCGTCGATCAGGTAGACGGCGCGTTCGCTGAATCCGTCCGCGCTCCGCCACACGTTGTACGCGCGTGCTGCCTCCCCTCGCGGCTGGAAGTCGCTCAGCAGCGGGTAACGGATGCCGCGCACGGCGGCCCACGCGCCGTGACTGTAGATCGAGTCCACCGAGATGCCGAGAAGCCGGATGCCGCGCGACGCGAACTCCTCGTACTCCTGTTGGTACAGCTCCAGTTGGACGCTGCATCCGGGACTCCAGTCCAGCGGGTAGAACACGAGCGCCACCGGCGACCCGCGCAGATCCGAGAGCCGCACGATCGTGCCGTCCGCTGCCGGCAACGCGAAGTCGGGTGCGGGCGTGCCCGGCGTGAGACCCGTCGCCACTCGAGGCCCGTCCATGGGGGGCGCACTCAGGTAGAGATCACGGATCGCGTCCAGACCTTCGGCGGGTTCCGCCGCGGACGTGGCCTCGATGCTCGTCGTCGATTCGAGCAGCTCGAACGCGTCCATCACCTCACCCCGGCTTTCCGTGAGCGGACGTGGACGCGTACGTTCCCGCGCATCCGGGTTCCGGGGCCCTTCCGGGCCCCGGGGAGCCACCGGGTCAGGAAGCGACCGAACGCGCGGGTTCGGCTTTTGGGTGCGCGTCCCTCTGCGCCGCCTCGCCGGATTCGATCGCCTGCGGTGCGGACGACGGAGAGCCCACGGCGACCGCGACCTTTCGCGGGAGCGCATCGGCCCTCACCGGCAGCGTGACTCGAAGCACGCCGTTCTGATAGTCGGCCGCGATCGCATCCACATCCACGTCGTCACCCAGCGCGATCTGCCGCACCACCCGCGCGGAATCGCGCTCCCGGATCAGCCACCGGTCGTTGCGATCCTCGCGTGAGGTGTCACGATCCGCGCGGATCGTCAAAAGCCCCGGCTCGGCGGTCACATCGACCGACGACGGTTCGAACCCCGGAAGATCGACCTCCATGACGTAGCGATCGTCATTCCGGTAGAGGTTCACCGGCGCGGCGCTCAGCGCCGGCTCCGGGAAACCCGAGAAGAACGTCGAGCTGATCCGGTCAAGCTCCTTGAACGTGTCGAACAGCATCATCACTCTCCTCTCGTCATTGAGTCACCTCGTGTCAAGTTCACTTTTATTGACGCACGAGCGAGCACGTTTATTCCGCCTCCGCGGCATGATCGCCGGCGATCACGACACAGCGGGGGTCTTCCGCTTGGGTGAGCCCGCGGTCCGCAACAGAACAGACGAGAGGGCCGTCAGCCGCCACCGGCGATGTTGACCAGCCACGAGGTCCCGAACCGGTCGACGCACATCCCGAACTCGTCGCCCCACGGCTGGGTGGCCAACTCCACCGTCACGGTCCCTCCGTCCGACAGCGCCTGCCAGTAGCCGCGCAGTTCCTCGGTGTCGTCCCCGGCGAGGCTGATCGCGAGGTTGTTCCCGGGCCGCAACGTCTCGCCCGGCAGCATGTCGGCGGCCATCAGTGTGAGGCCAGACGCTGTTTCCAGCTGGCCGTGCATGACTTGGTCGCCCATGCCGTGGTCGTCGGTGCCGAAGTCGCCGAAGTGATTGATCGTGAGATCGCCGCCGAACACGTCCTGGTAGAACGCCAGGGCGGCCGCGGCATCACCCGCGAAGCTGAGGTAGGGGGTAAGTCGAGTGGTCATCGACCGATGATAGAGGGCTCATCCCGCTCGAGGGTGTAGTTGCGGCCTGAACCCGCCGGACTCGAGGAGTGATCTGGCGATGTAGTTCGTCAGGTTGCGGAACCCGAGGGCGGAGCCGCGGAGGTGCTCGAGCCGGCCGTTGATCGCCTCGGTCGGGCCGTTGGAGGTGCCGGCCCGGTCGAAGTAGGCCGGTACGTCGGCTCCTCGCTTCTTCAATGTGCTGCCCAGGGTGATGATCTCGGTGAAGGCCCTCGGCACGCCAGCGCTGACAGACCCGATGAGTTCGACCATCAACTCTCGTCCCTCCGCCCGATCGGGCTCGCGGTAGGCGGCGATCATCCGTTGATAGATGCCCCAGGTGGCATTCCGCGAACGCCGATTCCTGGGCCGGCAACCTCACGCTCACCCACGACAATCCAACGCGCCCGAAAACGGGCGCTCCACACGTTTCCGGCCCCGCGAAGCCCGATTCCGCCACACGAAGACGGAATCCGGCCGCCGCCGGGACCGGAAATCAAGAAGGGCACCGGCTCGAAGCCGGTGCCCTTCTCGTTTCTCGACCGTTTTGCCATCGGTTCTCCCAACGGCCCTGTGGTCGGGATGACAGGATGAGTCACCCCGGTGTGTCCGGAGACATGATTCCTTGGAAGGATCTGTCTCATGGGACGTCCCAGTAAGTATCCGCGCGAGCTTCGTGAGCGCGCTGTCCGCATGGTCGCCGAGCTGCGGCCC
>Ga0182741_1003767_pt1 | contig 15698 bp, 11 predicted proteins | sample eDN5th37CBELigOP_FD_128874 | JGI IMG/M metagenome (GOLD analysis project Ga0182741, IMG submission 128874) | Enriched Organic Plus compost microbial communities from Emeryville, California, USA - eDNA 5th pass 37_C BE-Lig OP (version 2) (version 2) ...
CCGAAGCGCTCTGCACCCACCTTCGTCAAAGCCGCCGTCAGCGTCGTCTTGCCATGGTCCACATGGCCAATCGTGCCCACGTTAACGTGCGGCTTCGTACGCTCAAACTTACCCTTCGCCACGCTACACCTCGTCTCTCAATTCGTTTGCTGCACGCAAGTATTTGGAACTATCAGGAGGCCTTCTTGATGACCTCTTGGGCCACACTGGCCGGCGCTTCCTGGTAGTGGTCGAACTCCATGGAGTACGTCGCACGACCCTGGCTCATGGAGCGCAGCGTGGTCGCATAACCGAACATCTCCTTCATCGGCACCTGGGCGGTGATCACGCGGCCGGACGGATTCTCGTCCATGCCCTGCACCAGACCACGCCGACGGTTCAGGTCGCCGATGACGTCACCCATGTACTCTTCCGGAGTAACGACCTCGACCTTCATGATCGGCTCCAGCAGGACCGGGTCGGCCTTCATGAAGCCTTCCTTGAACGCCATGGAGCCAGCGATCTTGAACGCCATTTCGTTCGAGTCGACGTCGTGGTACGAACCGTCGAACAGCGTGACCTTGAAGTCGACCACCGGGAACCCGGCGAGCACGCCGTTCTGCATCTGCTCCTGAATACCCTTGTCGACCGCCGGAATGTATTCGCGCGGGATCACGCCACCAACGATGCCGTTGACGAACTCGTAGCCCTTGCCCGGCTCCTGCGGCTCCATGCGGATCCAGACGTGACCGTATTGACCACGGCCGCCGGACTGGCGCACGAACTTGCCTTCCTGCTCCACCGTCTTGCGGATGGTTTCGCGGTAGGCCACCTGAGGCTGGCCGACGTTGCACTCGACCTTGAACTCGCGCTTCATGCGGTCGACGATGATTTCCAGATGGAGCTCGCCCATGCCGGAAATAATGGTCTGACCGGACTCCTCGTCGGTCCGGACGCGGAAGGACGGGTCTTCCTGCGCCAGACGACCGAGCGCGAGACCCATCTTCTCCTGGTCGCCCTTGGTCTTCGGCTCGACGGCGACCGAGATCACCGGCTCCGGGAACTCCATGCGCTCCAGGATGACCGGCTTCTCGGGGCTGCACAGGGTATCACCGGTGGTGACGTCCTTCAGACCGACCGCGGCAGCGATATCGCCGGCGAGAACCTCTTTGATCTCCTCGCGGTGGTTCGCGTGCATCTGCACGATACGACCCATGCGCTCGCGCTTGCCCTTCACGGAGTTCAGCACCGTGTCGCCGCCATTCACCATGCCGGAGTACACGCGGAAGAAGGTCAGAGTGCCGACGAACGGGTCGCTCATGATCTTGAACGCCAGAGCGGAGAACGGCGCAGCATCGGACGCCTCGCGCTCGGCCGGCCCACCGTCCTCGAGCGTGCCCTTCACGGCCGGGATGTCGACCGGCGACGGCAGGAACTGGATGACAGCGTCGAGCATGCGCTGCACGCCCTTGTTCTTGAAGGCCGAGCCACACAGCGCCGGGACGACCTCACCGGCGATGGTGCGCAGACGCAGACCGCGCACGATCTCCTCGTCGCTCAGCTCGCCCTGCTCGAGGTACTTCTCCATCAGCTCGTCGGAGCCCTCGGCAGCGGCCTCGATCATCTGCTCGCGCCACTGCTGCGCCTTGGCCTGCAGCTCGGCGGGAACATCGACCTGATCGTAGGTCATGCCCTGAGTCTCGTCGTGCCAATAGATGGCCTTCATGCGCAGCAGATCCACCACGCCCTTGAAGTTGTCCTCGGCGCCGATCGGCAGCACGATCGGCACCGGACGCGCATTCAGACGAGTCTTGATCTGCTCGATCACGCGCTCGAAGTTCGCACCGGCGCGATCCATCTTGTTGACGAACGCCACGCGGGGAACGCCGTACTTATTCGCTTGGCGCCACACCGTCTCGGACTGCGGCTGCACGCCACCGACGGCGCAAAACACGGCCACGGCACCGTCGAGCACGCGCAGCGAGCGCTCCACCTCGACAGTGAAGTCCACGTGCCCAGGGGTGTCGATCACGTTGATGCGATGCTCGGGGAACTGCTTGTCCATGCCGGACCAGAAGCAGGTGGTAGCAGCGGAGGTAATGGTGATACCACGCTCCTGCTCCTGCTCCATCCAGTCCATCGTCGCGGCACCGTCGTGCACCTCACCGATCTTGTGAGACACACCGGTGTAGAACAGGATGCGCTCGCTCGTCGTCGTCTTACCGGCGTCGATGTGAGCCATGATGCCGATGTTGCGATAGCGCTCGATGGGGGTCTTACGTGCCACGACAGAATACTCCCGCTGTTACCAGCGATAATGCGAGAAGGCCTTATTGGCCTCGGCCATACGATGGGTGTCCTCGCGCTTCTTCACCGCGCCGCCGCGATTCTCGGCAGCTTCGGCAAGTTCCGCGGCAAGGCGGTGCGCCATCGTGCTTTCGCTGCGCTTGCGCGCCGCTTCCAGCACCCAACGCATGGCCAGCGTGGTACGACGCTCGGCACGCACTTCGACCGGCACCTGGTAAGTAGCACCACCGACACGCCGAGACTTCACCTCGACCATCGGCTTGACGTTGTCGAGGGCCTGCTCCAACACCGGCAGCGGCTCACCCTTGGACTTCTCGGCGATCTTTTCCAGAGCACCGTAGATGATCTTCTCGGCGACGGACTTCTTGCCGTCCTCCATCACCATGTTCATGAACTTGGTGAGCATCTCACTCCCGAACTTCGGGTCCGGCAGGACCTTACGCTTGGGAACTTCTCTTCTTCTCGGCATAGCCTTACCCAGATATCGGTAACAGAGGGAGTGACCGCTTAGCCCTTAGGCCGCTTGGCACCGTACTTGGAACGACCCTGACGGCGCTTGTCCACGCCGGCGGCGTCGAGAGCGCCGCGAACGGTGTGATAGCGAACACCGGGAAGGTCCTTGACGCGGCCGCCGCGAATCAGCACGACCGAGTGCTCCTGCAGATTGTGGCCTTCACCACCGATGTAGGAGCTGACCTCGAAACCGTTCGTCAGGCGCACGCGGCAAACCTTACGCAACGCCGAGTTGGGCTTCTTAGGAGTCGTGGTGTAGACGCGAGTGCACACGCCGCGCTTCTGCGGGCAGGCCTCGAGCGCCGGCACTTTACTCTTCTCGACCTTGCTCTGCCGACCTTTGCGGACGAGCTGGTTAACTGTAGCCATGAAGCGGTCACTCCTAGCTGAAAACAAACGACAGGCCGGAGCTCCGGCCTGTCGAAGGTGCGCAATTGTAGTTAGGGTCTAAATCTCTGTCAACCAAAGCGCCGCCGCAGCGACGGCGCCAGGTCTCTTACTCTTCGCCGCCCTGCGGCTGCTCTTGCTGGCCGTTGGGCTCGGAAAAGGCAGTTTCCGCTTCCGCCTCGGCGAACGCCGCGGAGAAGCTCGGAGCGGCGGGCACGCCCCGCTCCTGGCGCCGGCGGCGCCGCGCATCGTGATACGCGTAGCCGGTACCGGCGGGAATCAGACGACCGACGATGACGTTTTCCTTCAGGCCGCGCAGGTCGTCGCGCATGCCCTTGGTCGCCGCCTCCGTCAGCACGCGGGTGGTCTCCTGGAACGACGCCGCGGAAATGAACGACTCGGTCGCCAAGGAGGCCTTGGTGATACCGAGCAGCACCGGCATGTAAGACGCCGGCTGCTTGCCCTTCTCCATGAGCACGTCGTTCTCGTCCAGGACCTTGGCGCGGTCCATCTGCTCGCCCTTGAGGAAGCGCGAATCGCCCGGCTCGGTGATCTCGACCTTGCGCAGCATCTGGCGGTTGATCACCTCGATGTGCTTGTCGTTGATCTTCACGCCCTGCAGCCGGTAGACGTCCTGAATTTCCTTGACCAGATAGCTGGCCAGTTCGGTGATGCCGAGCAGGCGCAGGATGTCGTGCGGATTCGGCTCGCCGTCGGCGATCACCTCGCCCTTTTCCACGTGCTCGCCTTCGAACACCGTGACGTGACGCCACTTCGGAATCAGCTCCTCGTGGGTCTGACCGTCGGCGCCGGTGATGATCAGGCGCTGCTTGCCCTTGGTATCGCGGCCGAAGCTCACGGTGCCGGAGATCTCGGCGAGAATCGCCGGCTCCTTGGGCTTGCGGGCCTCGAACAGGTCGGCCACGCGCGGCAGACCACCGGTGATGTCGCGGGTCTTCGACGACTCCTGCGGCAGACGGGCAATAACGTCACCGACGTCCACTTCCTGGTTGTCCGCCACGTTGACGATGGCGCCGGCCGGCAGGAAGTACTGCGCCGGAATGTCGGTGCCCGCCAGCGACAGGTCGTTGCCGTGCTCGTCGACCAGCTTGATCATCGGACGCAGGTCGCGATAGGCGATGCGCTCCTCGACGTGCTTGCCGTCGGCGTTGATCATGGTCCGGCGCAGTTCGCCGGCGCCGCGCGTCTTCGGATCGGTCACGACCATGCTGGACAGACCGGTCATCTCGTCGACGTGGCTGGTTACCGTGATACCGTCGACAAAGTCGAAGAACTTCAGGCGACCCTTCACCTCGGTGATGATCGGGTGGGTGTGCGGGTCCCAGGTGGCGAGCACCTGACCGGCGTCGACCGGCTGGTTGTCCGCCACCGTGATCACCGCGCCGTACGGGATCTTGTAGCGCTCGCGCTCGCGGCCGTGATCGTCCATCACGGTGATTTCACCGGAACGCGACACCGCCACGAGGTTGCCGCTCTTGTGCTTCACCGTCTTCACGTTGTGCAGGCGAGCGGTACCGCGCGACTTGATCTGCACGTTGCTGACGGAAGCGGCACGCGACGCGGCGCCACCGATGTGGAAGGTACGCATGGTCAGCTGCGTGCCCGGCTCACCGATGGACTGCGCGGCGATGACGCCGACCGCCTCACCGATGTTCACCAGGTGACCGCGAGCGAGGTCGCGGCCGTAGCACTTGGCGCAGATACCGTAGCGAGTTTCGCAGGTGATCGGCGAGCGCACCCACACCTCGTCGACGCCCATCGCCTCGAGCGCATCCACCCAGTTCTCGTCGAGCAGCGTGCCGGCCTCGGCAGCGATCTCGTCGGTGCCCGGGCGCAGCACGTCGCGGGCCACCACGCGGCCCAGCACGCGCTCACGCAGCGGTTCGACCACGTCGCCGCCCTCGATGAGCGGGTTCATGAGCAGGCCTTGGTAGGTACCGCAATCGAGCTCGGTGACCACCAGGTCCTGCGCCACGTCGACCAGACGGCGGGTCAGGTAACCGGAGTTCGCGGTCTTCAGCGCCGTGTCCGCGAGACCCTTACGGGCACCGTGGGTGGAGATGAAGTACTGCAGAACGTTCAGACCTTCGCGGAAGTTCGCGGTGATCGGCGTCTCGATGATCGAGCCGTCCGGCTTGGCCATCAGGCCGCGCATACCGGCGAGCTGACGGATCTGGGCGGCGCTACCGCGCGCACCGGAGTCGGCCATCATGAAGATGGAGTTGAAGGACTTCTGTTCCTTCTCCTCGCCGGACGCGGTTAGCGCCTTCTCCTTACCGAGCTTGTCCATCATGGCCTTCGCCACCTGGTCGTTGGTGTGCGACCAAATGTCGATGACCTTGTTGTAGCGCTCGCCGTTGGTGACCAGACCCGAGGCGTACTGATCCTCGATGTCCTTCACCTCCTGCTCGGCGCGAGCAAGGATGGCTTCCTTCTCGTCCGGGATGACCATGTCGTCCACGCCGATCGACACCGACGCGCGGGTGGCCATGGCGAAGCCCATGTACATCAGCTGGTCGGCGAAGATCACGGTGGCCTTGAGGCCAACCCGGCGATAGCAGGCGTTGATCAGGCCGGAGATGGCCTTCTTGGTCATGTCGCGGTCGACCAGCTCGAACGGCAGGCCGTCGGGCACGATGTCGAACAGCAGGGCGCGGCCGGCAACCGTGTTGACGCGGCGGATGCGCTCGACCATCTGGCCGTTCTCGTCCGGCATCGCCTCGCGGATACGAACCTCGACCCGCGCTTGCAGCGACAGGTTGCGGGTCTCGTAGGCGCGGTGCAGCTCCTTGGTGTCGGCGAAGAACGCGCCCTCGCCCTTGGCGCCGACGCGCTCGCGGGTCATGTAGTACAGACCCAGCACCACGTCCTGCGACGGCACGATGATCGGGTCACCGTTCGCGGGCGAGAGGATGTTGTTGGTGGACATCATCAGCGCGCGCGCTTCGAGCTGGGCTTCCAGCGACAGCGGCACGTGCACGGCCATCTGGTCACCGTCGAAGTCGGCGTTGAAGGCGGTGCAGACCAGCGGGTGCAGCTGGATGGCCTTGCCTTCGATCAGCACCGGCTCGAACGCCTGGATACCCAGACGGTGCAGGGTGGGCGCGCGGTTGAGCAGCACGGGATGCTCGCGGATCACTTCCTCGAGGATATCCCACACCTCCGGCGCCTCGCGCTCGACCATCTTCTTGGCCGCCTTGATGGTGGTGGCCAGGCCGCGCAACTGCAGCTTGCTGAAGATGAACGGCTTGAACAGCTCCAGCGCCATGCGCTTGGGCAGACCGCACTGATGCAGCTTCAGGGTCGGACCCACCACGATCACGGAGCGGCCGGAGTAGTCGACGCGCTTGCCGAGCAGGTTCTGACGGAACCGGCCCTGCTTACCCTTGATCATGTCGGCCAGCGACTTCAGCGGGCGCTTGTTGGAGCCGGTGATGGCGCGGCCGCGGCGGCCGTTGTCGAGCAGCGCGTCCACCGCTTCCTGCAGCATGCGCTTCTCGTTGCGCACGATGATGTCCGGCGCGGCCAGCTCCAACAGCCGCTTCAGGCGGTTGTTGCGGTTGATGACGCGGCGGTACAGGTCGTTCAGGTCGGACGTGGCGAAACGGCCACCGTCCAGCGGCACCAGCGGACGCAGGTCCGGCGGCAGCACCGGCAGCACGGTGAGGATCATCCACTCCGGCTTGTTGCCGGAGTCGAGGAACGACTCGATCAGCTTCAGCCGCTTGGACAGGCGCTTGATCTTCGTGTCGGAGGAAGTCGCGGTGACTTCCTCGCGCAGGCGCTTGGCCTCTTCCTCCAAATCCAGGCTCTTGAGCAGCTCGTAGATGGCCTCGGCTCCCATGCGGGCGTCGAACTCATCGCCGAACTGCTCGACCGCGTCGAGGTAGGCCTCGTCGGTCAGCAGCTGGTTGCGCTCCAGCGGGGTCATGCCCGGGTCGATGACCACGAACGCCTCGAAGTAGAGGATGCGCTCGATGTCGCGCAGGGTCATGTCCAGCAGCAGACCGATGCGGCTCGGCAGCGACTTCAGGAACCAGATGTGCGCGGTCGGGCTGGCCAGGTCGATGTGACCCATGCGGTCGCGCCGCACCTTGGCCAGCGTCACCTCCACGCCGCACTTCTCGCAGACCACGCCGCGGTGCTTCAGGCGCTTGTACTTACCGCACAAGCACTCGTAGTCCTTCACCGGGCCGAAGATCTTGGCGCAGAACAGACCGTCACGCTCCGGCTTGAACGTGCGGTAGTTGATGGTCTCCGGCTTCTTCACTTCCCCGTAGGACCAGGACCGGATCATCTCCGGCGAAGCCAGACCGATGCGGATCGCATCGAAATCGTCCAGCTGAGCGCCGGGCTGCTTAAACAGATTGAGTAGGTCACGCATATTCGCTGCCCGTCCTAAATCTCGTTGACCTTTTGACCGCCGACCTTAGTCCTGCTCGAGCTCGATATTGATACCGAGCGAGCGGATTTCCTTGATCAACACATTGAAGGACTCGGGCATGCCGGCCTCCATGCGGTGATCGCCGTCCACGATGTTCTTGTACATCTTGGTGCGGCCGTTCACGTCGTCGGACTTGACCGTCAACATCTCCTGCAGGGTGTAAGCGGCACCGTAGGCCTCGAGCGCCCACACTTCCATCTCACCGAAGCGCTGGCCACCGAACTGCGCCTTACCGCCCAGCGGCTGCTGGGTGACCAGGCTGTACGGACCGGTGGAGCGGGCGTGGACCTTGTCGTCCACCAAGTGGTTGAGCTTGAGCATGTACATGTAGCCGATGGTGACCGGCCGATCGAAGGCTTCGCCGGTGCGACCGTCGTACAGCGTCGCCTGACCGGATTCCGGCAGATCGGCGAGCTTGAGCATGTACTTCAGCTCTTCCTCATGGGCGCCGTCGAAGACCGGCGTGGCCATCGGCACACCGTCCTTCAGGTTCTGGCACAGTTCCACGATCTCCTCGTCGTTGAGCGAGTCGAGGTCTTCCTTCTTGCCGCTGTGGTTGTAGACCTTGTCGAGGAACTCGCGCAGTTCCGCCGCCTTGGCCTGCGCCTCCAGCATCTTGCCGATCTTGATGCCCAGGCCGCGCGCCGCCCAACCCAGATGCGTTTCCAGCACCTGGCCGACGTTCATGCGCGACGGCACGCCCAGCGGGTTGAGCACGATGTCGACCGGCTGACCGTCGGCGGTGTACGGCATGTCCTCAACCGGAACGATCATCGACACCACACCCTTGTTACCGTGGCGGCCGGCCATCTTGTCGCCGGGCTGGATACGACGCTTCACCGCGAGGTAGACCTTGACCATCTTCAGCACGCCCGGAGCGAGGTCGTCGCCGGCGGTGATCTTGGCCTTCTTCTCCTCGTACTTACGGTCGAAGGCCTCGCGCTGCGCCTTGAGCTGCGCCTTGACCTTCTCCAGCTGGCGGGTGGCATCCTCGTCGCGCACGCGCACGTCGAACCACTGCTCGCGCGGCAGATCGCGCAGATACTCCTCGGAAATCGCCTGCCCGGCCTTCAGGCCCTTGGGGCCACCGTCCGCGGTCTTACCCACCAGGATGCGCTGCAGGCGGGAGAACGCGTCGTCCTCGAAGATCCGATAGGTGTCGTTGAGGTCCTTGCGGATACGGGTCAGGGCGTCGGCCTCGATGGAGCGGGCACGCTCGTCCTTCTCCACGCCGTCGCGGGTGAACACCTGCACGTCGATCACCGTGCCGTCCATGCCCGAGGGCACGCGCAGCGAGGTGTCCTTCACGTCGGACGCCTTCTCGCCGAAGATCGCCCGAAGCAGCTTCTCCTCCGGCGTCAGCTGGGTCTCGCCCTTGGGCGTGACCTTGCCGACCAGGATGTCGCCGGCCTTCACTTCCGCGCCGATGTAAACGATGCCCGACTCATCCAGCTTGGACAGCGCGGCCTCGCCCACGTTCGGAATGTCGGCGGTGATTTCCTCCGGCCCGAGCTTGGTGTCGCGGGCGACGCAGGTCAGCTCCTCGATGTGGATCGTGGTGTAACGATCCTCCTGCACCACGCGCTCGGAGATGAGGATGGAGTCCTCGAAGTTGTAGCCGTTCCAGGGCATGAACGCGACCAGCATGTTCTGGCCCAGCGCCAGCTCGCCCAGGTCGGTCGAGGGGCCGTCGGCCAGCACCGCGCCGCGCTGGATCACATCACCCGGCTTCACCAGCGGCCGCTGGTTGATGCAGGTGTTCTGGTTGGAACGGGTGTACTTGGTCAGGTTGTAGATGTCGACGCCCGGCTCGCCCGGCGCGGTCTCATCGTCGTTGACGCGCACCACGATACGGGCGGCGTCGACCTGATCGACCACGCCGCCGCGCTCGGCGACCACCGTCACACCGGAGTCGATGGCCACGGTGCGCTCGATGCCGGTACCCACCAGCGGCTTCTGCGCGCGCAGGGTCGGCACCGCCTGCCGCTGCATGTTCGAACCCATGAGCGCGCGGTTGGCGTCGTCGTGCTCGAGGAACGGGATCAGCGACGCCGCCACGGACACCGTCTGCCGCGGCGACACGTCCATGTACTGGACCTTGTCGGCGGTGGCGACACCGAACTCGTTCTGGTGGCGGATCGAGATCAGCTCGTCGACCAGCCGGCCCTCGGCGTCGAGGCGCGCATTCGCCTGGGCGATGACGTAGCGGGCCTCTTCGATCGCGGACAGGTAGTCGACCTCGTCCGTGACCTTGCCGTCGACCACCTTGCGGTACGGCGTCTCGAGGAAGCCGTACTCGTTAGCGCGGGCGTAGACCGCCAGCGAGTTGATCAGACCGATGTTCGGACCTTCAGGCGTTTCGATCGGGCAGACGCGGCCGTAGTGGGTCGGGTGCACGTCGCGCACCTCGAAGCCGGCGCGCTCGCGGGTCAGACCGCCCGGGCCAAGCGCGGAGACGCGGCGCTTGTGGGTAATTTCCGACAGCGGGTTGTTCTGGTCCATGAACTGCGACAGCTGCGAGGAGCCGAAGAACTCCTTCACCGCCGCGGCCACGGGCTTGGCGTTGATCAACTCCTGCGGCATCAGGCCTTCGCTCTCGGCCAGGCTCAGCCGCTCGCGCACGGCGCGCTCGACGCGGACCAGACCGACGCGGAACACGTTCTCGGCCATCTCACCGACGCAACGCACGCGACGGTTGCCGAGGTGGTCGATGTCGTCCACCTGGCCCTTGCCGTTGCGGATATCGATCAGCACCTTCAGCACGTCGAGGATGTCCTCGGTGCTCAGGGTGCCGGGGCCCTTCACTTCCTGGCGGCCGATGCGCAGGTTGAACTTCATGCGGCCGACCGGCGACAGGTCGTAGCGGTCGTCGCTGAAGAACAGACCCTGGAACAGGTTCTCGGCGGCTTCCTTGGTCGGCGGCTCGCCCGGGCGCATCATGCGGTAGATCTCGACCAGCGCCTCCATCGGCGTGCGGGTCGAATCGATGCGCAGCGTGTTGGACATGTACGGACCGCGGTCGAGGTCGTTCACGAACAGCGTGTCGATCTTCTCGATACCGGCGTCGCGGATCTGCTGCACCAACGCCGGGGTGAGTTCGGTGTTGGCCTCGGCGATCAGCTCGCCGCTGCTGGTGTCGACCACGTCGTGAGCGACGATCTTGCCGGTGAGGTAGTCCTCCGGCACCACCAGCTGGGTCAGACCGGCCTTCTCCATCTCGCGGATGTGGCGCGCGGTCACGCGGCGGCCGCTTTCGACCAGCACCTTGTCGCCGATCTTGATATCGAAGGTGGCGGTTTCGCCGCGCAGGCGATCCGGCACCAGATCGAGCACCACCTGGTCCTTCTGGAACCGGAAGGTGTTCATCTCGAAGAACGTGTACAGGATCTGCTGGGTGTCGAGGCCCAGCGCGCGCAGCAGCACGGTGGCCGGCAGCTTACGGCGGCGGTCGATACGGGCGAAGATCGCGTCCTTCGGATCGAACTCGAAGTCGAGCCAGGAGCCGCGGTAGGGAATCACGCGGGCCGAGAACAGCAGCTTGCCCGAGGAATGGGTCTTGCCCTTGTCATGGTCGAAGAACACGCCCGGCGAGCGATGCAGCTGCGACACGATCACACGCTCGGTACCGTTGATCACGAAGGTACCGTTGCGGGTCATGAGCGGCAGTTCGCCCATGTAGACTTCCTGCTCCTTGATGTCCTTCACCGCCTGCGCGTCCTTGTCGCGGATCACCAGGCGGACGAGAACGCGGAGCGGAGCAGCGTAGGTCATGCCGCGGAGCTGGCATTCCTTGACGTCGAACGCCGGTTCACCGATGCGATAGCTGACGTATTCGAGGGCGGCATTGCCCGAGTAGCTCGCAATCGGGAACACAGACTTGAAGGCCGCATGCAGGCCCACATCAGCACGGCGCTCGGGTGCGACGTCCTGCTGCAGAAACTGCAGGTAGGAATCGAGCTGCATCGCTAGGAGGTAAGGCACCTCCAAGATGCTCGGCAGCTTGCCGAAATCCTTCCGAATGCGCTTCTTTTCGGTGAACGAATAAGCCATCGAGGTTCCTCACCTGAGCTAGTCCCGAGTCCAGAGGTCCGGATTCAGTCGCCGTCGACCGTGCCCTTCGACAGCCTCAACCCGCAGCTCTGGACTTCCCACAAAAGGGAAAAGGCCGGCGGCGCAGCGCGCCACCAGCCAGCACTCTAATTAACTGCTTTCCGATTGCGGAACAACAGCTTACTTGATCTCGACGGTAGCGCCCGCCTCGACAAGCTTGGCCTTGATGGCCTCGGCCTCGGCCTTGGACACGCCTTCCTTCAGGGTGGAGGGCACGCCTTCGACCGCGTCCTTGGCTTCCTTCAGACCCAGACCGGTCAGCTCGCGCACGACCTTGATGACGCCGACCTTGTTAGCGCCGAAGCTGGTCATCACGACGTTGAACTCGGTCTGCTCCTCGGCGGGGGCAGCAGCGGCGGCAGCGGCGGCCGGGGCAGCAGCCACGGCGGCGGCGGCGGTCACGCCGAACTTCTCTTCCATGGCGGCGATGAGGTCCACGACCTCCATAACCGTCATGTTCGCAATAGCATCAAGAATCTCGTCTTTAGAAACGGCCATCGCCGGATCTCCTTGGTTGACGCGTTAAAGCCGAAAAGGAACAACAGTTCCGGTATGACAGGCAGGACTAAGCCGCTTGCTCCTTGGCATCCCGAACGGCCGCCAGCGTGCGGGCGAGCTTGCTGGGCACCTCGTTGAGGGTGCTGACAAACTTCTGCACGGGAGCCTTCATGGTCGCCAGGAGCATGGAGAGGGCCTGCTCGCGGGTCGGCATGCTGGCGAGACGATCGAGATCGGACGCCGGCAGCAGCTTGCCGCTCACGCCCAGGAACTTCACCTCGAAGGCCTTGTTGTCCTTCGCGAAGTCCTTGAACACGCGCGCAGCCGCACCCGGATCCTCCATCGAGAACGCCAGGATCAGAGGACCGACGAATGCATCTTTGAGGCACTCGAACTCGGTCCCTTCCACCGCGCGACGCGCCAGCGTGTTCTTGACCACTTTCAAGAAAACGCCGTTCTTGCGCGCCGCTACACGCAGGCTCTCCACTTGGGCAGCGGTCAGGCCGCGATACTCCGCCGCAACGGCGGAATACGCCTTGGCCGCCACGTCGGCGACCTCCTGCACCATCGCCTTCTTCTGTTCCAGACTAAGAGCCATTCACTTACCTCCTGGAACTTCGTTGGTCGGACCGGTTGTCACGAGACATGCCAACCAGCCCCGGCAATCCGCCTCACGGCGAATTACCCGCCCCACCCGGGGCTTCACAACGGTCGCCAGCGCAGGAAATCCTGTCTTGGCTGCACCGTCTGCGCAGGCGGCGGGAGCGAACTCCATGCCTTTCAGCGCTTGCGCGCACCTTGCGGTCTCGGACGGCTGCCGCGTCGAACCGACAGCCTCAAGACACGTTTTAGGCGCCGGAGTTCCCTCCGGCGCCTGGATACTGTTAGATGCTCAGCGAGCCCAGGTCGACCATGATGCCGGGGCCCATGGTGGACGAGACGGTCAGGCGCCGCAGGTAAACCCCCTTGGCGGCCGACGGCTTGAGCTTGTTCAGGTCGACGATCAGCGCCTCGAGGTTCTGACGCAGCGCGGCGACGTCGAACTCAGCCTTGCCGATCGAGCAGTGGACGATACCGCCCTTATCGGCGCGGTAACGCACCTGGCCGGCCTTGGCGTTACGCACCGCGGCGGCGACGTCGGCAGCGACGGTGCCGACCTTCGGGTTCGGCATCAGGCCGCGAGGACCGAGCACCGGACCAAGGCGACCGACCACGCCCATGGCATCGGGAGCGGCGATCACGACATCGAAGTTCAGATCACCACCCTTCATGCGCTCGGCCAGGTCTTCGAAACCGACCGCGTCGGCGCCGGCAGCCTTCGCCTGCTCGGCGCGCTCGCCCTGGGCGAACACCGCGACGCGAACGACCTTACCGGTACCGTTCGGCAGCACCGTGGAGCCACGGACGACCTGATCGGACTTGCGCGGATCAATACCGAGATTGACGGCCACATCGACCGACTCGGCGAACTTGGCGATGGCCAGTTCCTTCAGCAGATTGAGCGCTTCGTCGACGGGATACAGCCGGGCGCCGTCCACCTTCTCGCGAAACTGCTTCTGACGCTTGGTGAGCTTCGCCATGGCTTACATCCCCTCCACTTCGAGACCCATGCTGCGGGCGGTACCCGCGATGGAGCGCATCGCCGTCTCAAGGCTGGCGGCATTCATATCCTGCAGCTTGGTCTTGGCGATCTCTTCGATCTGCTGCTTGGTGACCTTGCCGACCTTCTGGGTGTTCGGACGGCCACTGCCGGACTGGATGCCGGCGGCCTTCTTCAGCAGCACGGGCGCCGGAGGAGTCTTGGTGATGAAGGTGAAGCTGCGGTCGCTGTAAACCGTGATGACCACAGGAGTGGGCAGACCCGGCTCGAGATTCTGCGTCTGAGCGTTGAACGCCTTGCAGAACTCCATGATATTCACGCCGTGCTGACCCAGCGCCGGACCAACGGGCGGGCTCGGGTTCGCCTTGCCGGCGGCCACCTGCAACTTAACGTAGGCCGTTACTTTCTTAGCCATGAGAACTCCATAGATGGGTACAAACGCCTTGACGGCTCCCCGACCGAACCCGACGTAGCCGGGCCCAATATGAAACCCCGCACCCTTGCGGGCACGGGGAAACTTGAAATCTTACCAGAACCACCGCAACCAGGGAAGCCCCAACGCGCGGCGACGTCAACCCTTCTCGACTTGACCGAACTCGAGCTCCACCGGCGTGGAGCGGCCAAAGATCAGCACCGCCACCCGCAACCGGCTCTTCTCGTAATTCACCTCTTCGACAACGCCGTTGAAGTCGGTGAATGGACCGTCGGTCACGCGCACGACCTCGCCAACCTCGAACAGCACCTTCGGCTTCGGCTTCTCCGCGCCCTCGCGCACCCGGTTGAGAATGGCCTCGGCCTCGCGATCGGAGATCGGCGCCGGCCGGTCGCTGGTGCCACCGATGAAACCCATCACCTTGGGCACTTCGCGAACCAAATGCCAGGTTCCGTCGTTCATCTCCATCTGCACGAGCACATAGCCGGGGAAGAACTTGCGCTCGCTACGGCGCTTCTGCCCCTCGCGCATTTCCACGACTTCTTCGGTCGGAACGAGGATCTCGCCAAACTGATCCTCCATACCGGCACGCTTGACCCGCTCTTCGAGCGACTTCTTGACTTGGTTCTCGAACCCGGAATACGCGTGCACCACGTACCAGCGCTTAGCCATCGGTTAGCCTCCCAGCCCCGTGATGCCGTTCACCGCCCACAGCAAGAACATGTCCAACAACCATAGGAAAATGGCTGCTATCAGCACCATCACCAAGACCACGAGCGTCGTCTGCAGCGTCTCCTGCCGCGTGGGCCAAACGACCCGCCGCAGCTCCGTGCGAGCATCACGAATGAACCCCAGCAATCCGCGACCGACTCGCGTGGTCGCGAACAGACCGACAGCGATCGCGACCACGACCAAGAGGCCGAGCACGCGATAGATCTGCGACAGATCCGGGAGCATGTAGAACGCTACAAGGCCGCCGGCCAACAGCAACGCGGCGAGAGCCAACTTTGCCGTATCGAGCGGAGAGCGCTCTTCAGTGGTCTTAGCTTTAACGGTGGTCACTGTAACGCTCGGAGCGCTAGGAGGTGGCGGGATTGGCGCCATCCTGATGAAAGATGGCAGGCCAGGAGGGACTCGAACCCCCAACCTGCGGTTTTGGAGACCGCTGCTCTGCCAATTGAGCTACTGGCCTAAACTGAGGGCACCCGCGATGCGGGCACCCGAACACAACAAGTGGGGCACCGCACCGCGACACCCCACTTTCACAAGATCACTCGATGATCTTGGAGACGACGCCCGCGCCGACCGTGCGGCCGCCTTCGCGGATCGCAAAGCGCAGACCTTCTTCCATCGCGATCGGAGAGATCAGCGACACGACCATCTTCACGTTGTCGCCCGGCATCACC
>Ga0182741_1003769_pt1 | contig 15687 bp, 12 predicted proteins | sample eDN5th37CBELigOP_FD_128874 | JGI IMG/M metagenome (GOLD analysis project Ga0182741, IMG submission 128874) | Enriched Organic Plus compost microbial communities from Emeryville, California, USA - eDNA 5th pass 37_C BE-Lig OP (version 2) (version 2) ...
GAAGATCGCGAAGCTGGAGCTGTCGAAGCCGAAGTCTCCGATCGCGTCGATGGCCTCGCGCGCCCGGGCATCCTCGGAGGCGAGCACCGAATCCAGCGCCTGCCCGAAGAGGACGGACCCGTCTTTCCGCAGCGAGCCGGCCACGCTGTCGCCGAAGAGAGTGGCGAGCGTCGCATCGCCTCCGTCGCGGAGATCGAGCACGCCGCGCCTGGCGAAGTGCCACTCGTCTCCTCCGGTCACTATCAGGTCGGCGCTGTAGTCGTACGACATGAAAGGACCGAACTGGTCGAGCACGTCGAAGCGGCTGGTGGCCGAGACATGCGGCATGTCGCCCAGTGCTTCGTCGGGACCGAGGCGGCGGTCATCGGGATGGGCTCTGGCGTACCAGCGTTCCAGGCCGAGGATGGTGGTATCGCGGAATACGAGCGCCGAGTCGTTGGTGATCAGGTCGCGCCGCCAGACCTGCTGGGCCACGACTTCCGCATCGGTATAGGAGCGGTCGTCGTCCACGACGTAGATCTCGTAAAAGCGCCCGCCGAAGCGGGCGAGCTGGATGGGTGACCCGCGCGAGCGAAGCCCGTTCGGTCCGGAGCTGATCCAGTAGGTGGAATCGCCGGCGGCCACGAGGAACTCGGCGCGGGGCGGTGCTGCCCTTTCGGTGCGGCACCCCGCGGTTACGAGGATGAGAAGCAGGATGGATGGGGCGCCCGCGCGCATGCTGAGAATATAGCTGGTGACGGAAGCGCCGCCCGGTCGTATGGCACTATGACGGACGCGCACGGCCTCCTTATATTCTCCGTCCCCTTCCCCCGAGAAAAAGCAGCATGCGAAGCATCTTCGTTCTCGTCGCGGCGCTCGCCGCCTGCGGCGGTGTTCAGGACACCGGTACATCCGCGGCCTCCGCCATCGCTCTCGAAGCTCGGGCTCAACCGGCGCCGCGCGATCCCGTCAGCGCGATGAACGGAGGGAGCACTCGAGCGTCAGCGGCTCCGGGCGATACGTCAGCGCCGCCGGCCGGCGCTCCGGCGGCCCGCACCGCTGCTCCGAGCGCCGCCTCCGCAGCGGCAGCCACGCCGCCGGTCGCCGACAGCACCCGCCCTCCCGCGCCGGGAATCGTCCGCGGGCTGTACGTGAACCGCTGGGCGGCGCAGAGCACGCGCCGGATGCGCGGGCTCATCGCGATGGCCGACAGCACCGAGATCAATGCCTTCGTGATCGACATGAAGGACGAGTTCGGGCTCAACTATCAGTCGGCGGATTCCACGGTGGCGCGCAACGCTGGCTCGGCCGGTAGCGTGCCACAGCTCGAAGCGCTGCTGGACACGCTCGACGAGCACGGTATCCTCACCATTGCCCGAATCGTCGTCTTCAAGGATTCGGTGGCCGCCAGGCGCAACCCGGATCACGTGATCCGGCGTCCCGACGGCCAACCGTGGCGGGACAAGCACGGCCTCACCTGGGTGGATCCCTACGACAGGACCATCTGGGAGTACAACATCCGCGTCGCCGAGGAGCTTGCCCGGCTCGGCTTCCGCGAGATCCAGTTCGATTACATAAGGTTCCCCGAGCCGTACAAGAGCCTTCCCCCGCAGGTCTTCCGTGATGCCGACGGAGTATCCAAGTCCGATGCGCTCGCCAGCTTCTTCAAGGAAGCTTGTCCTCGTATCCACAGGGCCGGCGCCCGCTGCACGGCCGACATCTTCGGTCTCGTCACCACCGTTCCCGGCGCGCTCGAGGTCGGGCAGCACTGGGAGAAGCTCTCGCCGGTGACCGACGTGCTTCTTCCCATGGTGTATCCGTCGCACTACCCGCGCGGCTCGTTCGGCGTGGAACGGCCCAATGCCGAACCCTACACCATAGTGAAGGCGGCCATCAGCAGGGCGCACGAGCGCGATCTGGCGCTCGGCCTCACCGGCGCGGAGAGGGTGCGTCCGTGGTTGCAGGCCTTCACCCTCGGCAAGCCCCCGTACGGGCCGAACGAGATAGCGGGGCAGAAGCGGGCGGTCTACGACTCCGGCTACGATGGCTGGGTCCTCTGGCATCCCGGATCGCTCTACGACACATTCGTACCGGCTCTCGAGAAGAACGTAGTGTCGCGCAGGAGTTCCTTCGCAGCAGCTCGATCTTCCCCGAAACCCTCCTCCCGATGAACACCCCCACGCGGCGGGCCGCGATCGCATTCATCGCGATCGCGGCGTACGCCGCCAACCCCGCCGCGGCGAAGGCGCAGCGCACCACGCTCGATGCGATCGTGCATCGCCAGACTCTCGGCAACGGTATGGAAGTAGTGGTGGTGGAGAACCACGCGGTTCCTCTCGCCACCGTGGAAGTGGTGGTGAAGACCGGCGCCATGTCGCAGACGCCCGAGGATCAGGGCGTGCCCCACCTCTTCGAGCACATGCTCTTCAAGGGATACCGCGGCAACGGCGGGCGCGAGTTCCGCCAGGAGGTGGCAACTCTCCACGCGGCCTACAACGGTACCACGTCCGAGGAGCGGGTCACCTACTATCTCACGCTCCCTTCGCGGCGCACCGACGAAGCGATGCGCGTGCTGGCGACCCTGGTGCGCGAGCCCCGCTTCGTGAAGGACGATCTCAACAAGGAACGCTTCGTGGTGCTGGGCGAGTTCAAGCGCAACGTATCCGATCCCCGTTTCCACCTCCAGAACGAGATCGCGCAGCTCCTGTGGGGGAGCGAGTGGCCGCGTAAGAACACGCTGGGCGACCAGCTGGCGCTGCTCGCGGTGACGCCGGAGCATCTGAAGACGATCTTCGAGCGCTACTACGTGCCCAACAACGCCGCGCTGATAGTGACTGGCGATGTGGATCCACGAAAGGTCTTCGCCATGGCGACCGACCGGTTCGGCGGGTGGCAGCGCGCGGCTGACCCGTACGTCGCGTTCCCCGTGCCGCCGATGCCGCCGCTCGCCTCGAGTCAGGCGGTGGTGGTCACGGGAGACGTGAACGAGATCACCGTCGAGATCCAGTGGCAGGGGCCGAGCTCACGCTCGAACACCGCCGACACCTACGCTGCGGATGTCTTCAGCGCATTCGTAAACGACGAACAGTCGGAGCTGCAGAAGCGGCTGGTGGATTCGGGGATCTTCCACAGCGCTGCGTTCGGGTATCAGACGCTCGACCATACGGGGCCGGTGACCTTCTACGGCACCACCTCGATGGAGAAGCTCGCCGGTGCGCTCACCGTGCTGCAGGCCGAGCTGATGAACATGAGTGCCGACGACTACTTCGATCCCGAGCTGCTGAAGGTGGTGGAGAAGCGAAGGAGCGTGGCCACGGCCTTCGAGCTGGAGGAGAGCATCGGGTTGGCGCACTCGGTGGGCTACTGGTGGGCGATAGCGGGACTCGACTACTACCTGGGCTACGCCGACAGCCTCTCCACACGGAGCGCATCGGATCTCAGCGGCTTCGTCTCGCGCTATCTCGGTGGGAAGCCGTTCGTGATCGGTGTGCTCACGTCAGAGAAGGACGCGCCAAAGGTGCGTTCCTTCCTCGGCCAGTACCTCGAGATGGTCTCGGCATCGCGATGAGAACACGAAATGCAGGCGCGTGGATGCGCCATGGAAGCACGGCCTTCGTGGTGGCCGCCTCGCTGACGATCGCCGGCTGCGCCACCACGCGTCCGGAGAAGACACTCACGGCGACGACCGAGGACGGAAACCTGGTGCCGCTCGACAGCGTCACCTTCTCGTACGACGTCGGAGGGGTGCACGTGATCCAGCGGCCGTCGTTCGGCAACGACGTGGTCTCGGTGCACCTCTATCTCCTGGGCGGTACGCGGCAGCTCACGCCGGCCACGCAGGGGATCGAGAAGCTTCTTCTGAGGACCTCGGAGTACGGAACGGCGAAGTACCCCGGCTATGCCACTCGCACTGCCTGGGCGCGGACCGGCAGCCAGCTGCTCATCTCGGCCGACGACGACTGGACGCTCTTCGGCTTCCGCGGCGTTCACCAGGAGTTCGATTCGTCGTGGAACGTCTTCGCGGAGCGTGTGATGCATCCCACGCTCGCGGCGAAGGACGTGGCGATCGTGCGCTCGCAGCTCATCGGCGGGATCCGCCAGCGCATCGACGACCCCGACAGCTACGCCATGATGCTGGCCGACAGCGTCGCCTTCGCGGGGCATCCGTACGGCCTCCAGACCGGCGGCACCGAGGCATCGCTGACGTCGCTCGATTCCGCGGCGCTAGCCCGCTACCAAGCGACCCAGATGGTGACCTCGCGCATGCTGCTCGTGGTGGTGGGAAACCTCGCCCGCCCGCAGCTGGAAGCGGCCGTCGGCCGCACGCTCGCGAAGCTTCCCGCCGGCGACTACGTGTGGACGCTCCCCGAGCTGCTTCCCGCGAGTCCCTCATCGGTGACGATGATCCAGCGCCCCATCGCGACCGACTACATCCTCGGGCTCTTCCAGGGGCCGCCGGCATCCGCGAACGACTACGCCGCCCTGCGAGTGGCCACGGCTCTGCTGTCATCGCAGATGCACAACGAGATCCGCGAGGAGCGCGGCCTCAGCTACGCCGCCGCCGCGCCGTACATCGAGCGCGGGATCGGCACGGGCGCGGTCTACGTCAGCACCAGCGCGCCGGCCACCGTGCTGCCGATGATCCGGAAGACCATGAAGGACATGAAGCAGCTCGACTGGGGTGCGCTGAGCATGCGCTACTTCACCGACCAGTTCGTGATGGACTTCCTCGCCGAGAACATGACGAGCGCCGCGCAGGCCGACTTCCTCGCGAGAGCGCAGCTCTACCGCGGCGATTACCATCTGGCCGGCAAGTCCATGGAGGAGCTCCGCCATCTCTCGAGCACGCAGCTCCGCAGCGCTTCGCGGAGGTACTTCCAGAACATCCACTTCGTGTATCTGGGCGATACCACTCGCGTGTCGCGCGCGGCGTTCGAGGGTTTCTAGCAGTCTCGTAGGAGCGCTATCGCCTCACCTCCACCGAGACGTTGAGCGTTCTCGGGTAGCCGGGGCTGAGGAAGCGCTCCACGACTGGTGCCGGTGGGCGGGGGCCGCCGATGGGGCCGGCCGGGTTCTCGCCGAAGATGCCGAACGTCTCGTATTCGCGGTCGAAGATGTTCTGCACGTAGCCGGTGACGGCGACGTGCGGAAGCTCGTAGCGCAGCCGAAGGCTCGTCACCGCGTACCCGGAGACGCTACCACTCACCACGCGCGATTCGCCGTCTTCGCCGAGCTCGACTTCGTCGAGGTTGTGGTCGTTGCCGCGGAGGTACTGGCTCGACACGGCGTTCACCGAGAGCTGGACGTCCAACAGCGACTTCCCCAGGGTGCGCGTGAGCTCCACGCCCACGCTGCCGCGGTGCCTAGGCGATAGAGGAAAGCGATCCCCCGGGTACGCCGAGTCGGGTTCGGGCATCTCCGAGGCGAGGAGCACGGGGCTCTGGTAGGTGGCGTCGATGAGCGCGTAGGAGCCGAAGATGCGGATCCCCGCGGGCAGCGTGAGCGAGCCGCTCGCCTCGATTCCCTGCCGGCGCGCCCGGTCGATGTTCTGGAAGAATCCGGTAGTCGTGTTCGACGCGACGAACACTATCTCGTCGCGGGCGTCCTCACGAAAGCCGACGATGTCGAGCGACGCACCCTCGCGTGGTTCCCAGTCCATGCCGGTCTCGTAGTTCACCACCGTGGATGGATGCAGCGGCGGATCGTCGCCGAGCGCGAAGGGGAGCGAGCAGGGCGACGTCTCGTCGGCGCAGGCCAGCTCGAGAGGAGCGGGGGCGCGGAAGCCGGTGCTCACCGCCGCGTAGCCGCGAATCGCGGGGCTCACGTAGTAGTTCACGCCGAGTCGCGGCGAGAAGCGGCGGTAGCTGTTCGTGCCGTCGTTCCCGGGGTCGCGCAGGTCGCGAAAGGGGATGCGCACGTAGTCGCCGCGCACGGATGCCGTGACCGCGAACGCCGGCGTGACGCTCAGCACTCCCTGCGCGTACAGCGCCGCGTCATCCTCGTGCACGCGCGCGTTCTCGCAGAGCCCGTTCGTCTGGTCGCACTCGTCATCGTACTCCGGCGCGCTGGTGGTGGGGACGCTGAAGATCCGGTAGGCGATGTCGTTGCGGCTGTATTCGGCGCCGACCGTCAGTCCGAGCGGCATCCCGGCTACGGCGGTGGGGAGCGTCCATTCGAGCGTACCGCCCTTCGACGTGTTGTCCACGTGCGCGTCGGTGCTCGGCGCGTCCACGTTCACGTTGAACTGCTGATAGTCGTTGTCGCGCCGGAAGGCGTTGCCGCGGATCATGCCGCCGGCGAATGGCTGCTCGCCGCGCACCGCGATGTGCCAGAGCTCCGGCTCGAAGAAGTCGCCGCCGGTGAAGTTGGCGCGCCGGTCCACTCGCAGCCAGCTCTCGGGGAGCGAGCCAGCCTGGTAGATCCGGTCGCGGGCGTACATGACGCTCATCGCCAGGTCGGTGTTCGTGCCCTTGCGTCCCAGGTTCACGAAGACCTGCCGCGTACGCGCGGTGGTCTCGTCGCGATAGCCGTCCTCGTCGGTCGCGTGCGCCATGACGTAGCCATCCACGTCGTCGATCACGCCGCCAGCATTCACTCGCCCGCCGAGGTAGCCGAAGGCGCCGGCCTCGAAGGCGGCGCTCATCTCGGGGGTGAAAGTGCCGCGCCTGGTGGTGAGCAGCAAAGCACCCGCCAGCGAGTTCTTCCCGTACAGCGTCCCCGGGCCGCGCACCAGCTCGGCTTTCTCGATGGCATCCATCGGGATGAGGTCGAAGTTCACCTCCTGCGCATCGGGCTCGTTGATGCGTACGCCGTCCAGGAAGACGCTCACTCCCTGCGACACGCCCACCACTGGCGAGAGCCGGAAGCCGCGGATCTCCAGCGTGGGCTGGGTGCGCGTCCCCTGATCGTCGAAGATGCTCACGCCCGGGAGCCGTGCGATGGCGTCAGCCGCGGCGGTGGGGCCGGGCGGCACGTCGTCCAGCCGGATCTCGTCGACCTGCACGGGCGTGCGCTCGTCCACCGGGGAGAGGCGCGTGCCGGTGACCACGGTGGGCGCCAGGATCTGAGCGGTGGCGGTGTCGCCACGCGTAGTATCTGCCCGGGCGTGCGCGGCGGTGGTGTCGCGCTGTTGTGCCGCTACGCCTTCCGGGCTGGCGCCGACGAGTACGGCGAGCAGTGTGGCGATCAGTATCGCGATCGTCGTTCCTTCGATCTCCCTCACATCGACCCCCACGTTCCAGGTCCGAGCAGCGGGCGTCCGGATGGGCGCCCGCGTCAGCGGTCCCGGGCTACCTGTCGCTCCGCGGCCGCGTAGGCACGGGAAGGCACACGCCTCCCGCCGACGGGCCATTCGCGCGGGAACGGGGAGTCGGATTCAGCGCGTGCTGCCGGCCACGAGCATCTGCACGCTCGATACCAGCCGGTCCACCTCTTCCTCGGTGGTGTAGCACGCGCAACCGGCGCGCACGAGCCCGTGGCGCGATTCCCCGAGCCGCTCCACGACGGTCGCCGCGTAGAAGTCACCGCTGGAGGCGAAGATTCCGTCGGAGGCCAGGTGCCGCGCGACATCGCGCGCCGGTATCCCGTTCACCGTGAAGGAGACCGTGGGGGTGCGCCGCTCGCCCGGCGGAGGACCGAAGACGCGGACGCCGCCGGTGGAGCAGAGGCCGCTCCAGAGGCGCTGGAAGAGAGCGGCGCCGTGCTCGTGCAGCGAGTCGAAGGCCGATCGCAACCGGGCGCGCCGCGTGGCGCCCGTGCCCAGCGAGGCGAGGAAGTTCACCGCGGCGGCCGCGCCCGCGATAGCCTCGTGGTTCTGCGTGCCGGTTTCCAGACGCTCCGGCGCGTGGTTGGGTGCCGGGTCCAGCTTCGGCACATCGAGCGCTTCGAGCAGCTTCTCTCTGCCGTAGAGGATGCCGATGTGCGGACCGTGGAACTTGTAGGCGGAGCACGCGAGGTAGTCGCATCCCATCGCCTGTACGTCCACCAGCTCGTGCGCCGCGTAGTGCACGGCGTCCACGAAGATGCGCGCGCCAACGTCGTGGGCGAGGCGCGCGGCCCGCGCCACATCGTTGACGGTGCCGAGCGCGTTCGACGCCGCGCCGATCGCGACGAGCCGGGTGCGCCGGCCGATGCTGTGCTCCAGGTGGTCCCAATCGAGCTGCCCCGTCTCCGGGATCATGCGCACCGTGCGCAGCGTGACGCCCCGCTCGCGCGCCAGCGTCCGCCAGGGAGCGATGTTGGCGTGGTGGTCGAGCTCCGTGATCACGATCTCGTCGCCGGCGACCAGCCCGTAACCGATCGCGCGCGAGATGTGGAAGGTGAGCGACGTCATGTTCTGGCCGAACGCGATCTCGGACGGGCTCGCGTTGAGGAAGTCGGCCAGCGCCTCGCGCGCTGCAGCTATGATCGCATCGGTCTCGACGCTCGACGGATATGCCCAGTGCGTGTTCGCGTTGTGGTGATAGAGATAGTCGGTCATGGCATCCGCCACATCGCGCGGCACCTGCGTGCCGCCCGGACCGTCGAAGTACGCCACCGGAGCCCCGCCTACCGTGCGCTCCAGCGCCGGGAAGCGCTCGCGTACCGCCGCCGTATCGATGCTCATGCGATCTCCACGCCCGCCCATTGCTCTATCACCTTCACCACCTCGACGTGGTCGGCCTCTTCACCCATCGCGCCGTGCGCCAGCCGATACAGCTCGCTGACGAGCTGGATGAGCGGCGACGGCACCTTCTGTTCGCGCGCCACCGAGGCGGCGATGCCCACGTCCTTGTCGAGGAGCGCGAGGCGGAAGGTGCGCGGGAAGGCCCGCGTGATGACGCGCTCGGTGAAGAGATTCTCCGTCGCGTTGCTGCGGCCGCTCGAGGCGTTGATCACTCCAAGCGCCGCGCTGACGTTCACACCCGCGCGCGCCAGCGCGGCGAGCCCTTCGCCGGCCGCCCAGATATTCACCGCGAGGAGCGCGTTGTTCACCGCCTTGAGCGCGTGTCCGGCTCCGACCGGCCCGCAGTGGACGATCTTCTCGCCGAAGCTTTCGAGCACGGGCCTGGCGCGCTCGAACACCGCGGCCTCGCCGCCGCACATCACCGTGAGCGTCCCGCGCTCCGCGCCGCTCACGCCACCGCTCACCGGCGCGTCGATGAAGCTCACGCCGGTCTCGCCGAGCCGCGCGGCCAGGCGGCGCGATATCTCCGGGTCGCCGGAGGTGCAGTCCACCAGCGTGGCACCGCGCTCGAAGCCCGCGAGGAGCCCGTCGCTCCCCTCGAGGAGCGCCTCCACATCGCCCGAGGTGGGGAGGCAGGTGATGACGAAAGCGCTCCCCTTTGCCGCCTCCGCCGGTGTCGCCGCTACGCGCACCCCATGCTCCTTTCCGAAGGACTCGGCCTTGGCGCGCGCGCGATTCCATACTGTGAGCTCGAACGGCGGGCGGACGAGATGCGTCGCCATCGGTGTCCCGATCGCGCCGAGCCCGATGAACGCCACCGTGATCTCTCCCTTCTCCGATTTTTTGGTCATGGCGCGTGGAAGATCGTGGCGAGCTACGGGGGAGGGAAGGGGAGCGAGGAGAGAGGAGCGAGCGGGAAGCAGCGACTGGGGTGGGGCGTGGCATGGTACATTTTCCGTCGGCCGACGGAAAATGTACCATGCCACGCCCCACCCCAGTCGCTCAGACCACCATCAGACCCATGCCTACTCTCATCGTCACGATCGACAAGATGCTCTCCCTGTACAGCGTCCGCGCGGTGTGGACCGCGCTCGGAGGGGTGGAGGGGGTGAGGAGCGCGGAGGTGGTGATCGGGATGGCCAGGGTGGAGCACGATGGGAGCGTGACGTGCGAGCAGGTGGCGCGGGCGTTGGAGTTGGCGGGGTGCGAGATGGCGCGGTGCGAGGAGGAGAAGTCACTGCCGGTGCTCTGAGATGGTGCTTGTCTCCCTGCCCGGTGCGCCCGTAACTTGACGCGCGCCGCGCGGCCGCGCACGAAGCGCGCTCGGCGGCCTCGCTCCGCAGTGGAAATCCGAGGACGGCTCTCATGACGCCAGAGCAAGGGAACGAAGATCGCCCGATCGCGGCGCTGCTGGCGCCCGATATCCTCCTCATGCTCGAGGAGTCGCCGGCCGACATCGGTGCCGAGACGGAGGAGCTGCATCCGGCCAACCTGGCCGACGTTGCGGCGACGCTCGAACCGGACAAGGTGCGGTCGCTGCTGCGCGCCCTTCCACCGGAGCGCGCGGCGGACGTGCTCGAGTACCTGCCGGAAGAGTTGCGCACCAACGTGCTCGAGGCGATGAGCAGCGCTCAGGCCGCGGCCCTGGTTTCCGAGATGACCCCGGACGATCGCGCCGACGTCCTGGAGGAGCTCGACGAGGAGCGCGCCGACGAGATCCTCTCGAAGATCGCGGTCGAGGCGCGCGGTGAGACCGAACGGCTCCTCGCCTACCCGCCCGAGTCGGCGGGCGGGCTCATGACCACGGAGTTCGTCTCGATCGCAGAGGGGACCACGGTGGAGGAGGCGCTCCGCAGCGTGCGGATAGTGGCGCGCGCCGGGCGGCGCGAGGCGCTCTACACCATCTACGCCACCGACCCATCCGGCCGCGTCCGCGGCGTGCTCTCGCTCCGGGAGCTGCTCGCCGCCGCCGAAGGAACGCGGATCGAGGAGCTGGCGTGGACCGACGTCGTGAGTGTCGGCCCCTTTGCCGACCGCGAGGAGGTGGCCCGCGTCACCCAGAAGTACGACCTCGTGGCGGTGCCGGTGGTGGATGACGGGGGCCGGATCCTGGGCGTGGTGACGGTGGACGACGTGATCGATGCGATCGTGGAGGAGCAGACCGAGGACGTGCAGAAGCTCGGCGGCATGGAGGCGCTCGAACAACCCTACTTCGCCGCCAGCTTCTGGAGCATCCTGCGCAAGCGGGGCGGCTGGCTGGTGCTCCTGTTCATCGAGGAGATCTTCACGGGGTACGTGCTACGGCACCACTCGGCCATGCTCGAGGCATCGGTGACGCTCATGTTCTACGTCCCGCTGGTGATCAGCTCGGGCGGCAACTCGGGCTCGCAGTCGGCCACGCTCATCACTCGCGCCCTGGCGGTGGGCGATGTCCGCTTGCGAGATACGCTACGCGTGTTCGGGCGCGAGCTGGGACAGGGGCTGGCGCTCGGTGCCTTCCTGGGAGGTATCGGCTTCGCGCGCGCGCTGATGTGGCAGAGCGGCTACGACGTGGCCCTGGTGGTATCGGTGACCCTTCTCGCCGTGGTGCTCACCGGCACCGTCGTGGGCGCGATGCTCCCGCTCCTCTTCACCCGGCTGCGCTTCGATCCCGCCATCGCCTCCTCTCCCTTCGTCGCTTCCTTCGTGGACGTTGCCGGCGTCGTGATCTACTTCGCCGTGGCGCAGAGGGTCATCGGCCTGGGATGATGTCACGGAGAGAGTAGCGGGCAGACGGCACTCGGGAGCGAGGGCTCGCGGGAGAGTCCCCCTTCACGCGGCGGCCAACGGCTTCCCGCTGCCGGTCTTCCGCTCTCTCCTCTTCCCACTCTGGCCCGGGAAATGCCGCACTCCGAATGGCAGGGAGGCGCGGGCCGCGTTGGCGGCACGGGCGGCCGCGCGCGAAATCTCACGCGGAGCTACTGCCATGACATCCACCATTCAACGCGTCGCCTTCATCTGCGGCTGGTTCCTGATCGCGCTCGGCCTCCTGGGATTCGTCATATCCCCAGGCGGGATGTCGGCGGATCCCGACACCGCCGCGCACCTCTTCGGACTCTGGCCCGTCAACATCGTCATCAGCGTGCTGCACCTGACGTGGGGAGTGTTCGGGCTGGCGTCGTCGCAGTGGCACCGCAGCGCGCGCAACTTCGCGCGGATCACCGGCGTCGTTTATCTGATCCTCGCCATATGGGGGATCATCGCGCCGACCTTCGCGGGCCTCTTCCCGGTTGGCGGCAACAATATCTGGCTCGATGCCATCATCGGCCTGGCACTCGGCTACTTCGGCCTGACCGCCCGCGAGCACGCCGTGGCGTGATGTATGGATGAGGGTGGAGAGGAAGGGGGAAAAGCGGGGAGTGGTGAGGAGGAGCTGGAGAGGAAGGGGGAGTTGGAAGGGGAAGGGGAGGTTGGAAGGGAAGGGGGAGCTGCACGGCAAGCGGCAAACACAGCCATGCCCGCGTAAGCGGGCATCCAGGTTGCTCGGAAGAACATGGATCCTCGCTTTCGCGGGGATGACTGGGCCGGTGTGCGGATCCCCGTTCCCCGTTCCTACACCCCGGCTTTCTGCTCTCTCTCTTCCATCACCGCCCCCTCGTCTTCTCCTCCCGGCCCCTCCATGGGGACTATTCCCTCCTCGAGCCACTCGTACTCGCCCTTCATGACACCCTGCGACAGGCGGTAGAGCGGTGCGTCGTTGGGGCCGAAGAGGTTGCGGAAGTGGTCGGCGATCCGGAGGCGGGATTCGCGACAGAAGACATCGGCCAGTTGCACCGCGTTGGACGATCCGCGGCCCTCGAGCATCCGGGCACGCGAGCAAACGGCCGACATGGCGAAGAGCTCGGCGCCGATGTCGACGGCGCGGAAGAGCACCATCTGCCGCTGCTCCAGCTTCGGGCCGAGGCGGACCATGGCGTGGAAGATCGCACGGCCGAGTTTGCGCGTGGTGCGCTCGACATAGCGCAGGTGCGGCGCCAGGCGGCCGAACTCGGAGTAGCCCCCGAAACCACCGATCCAGCGCGTGGTGTACCACTTCGGGTAGAACTTCACCGAGCGCGTGAGCGCGGCCATACGCTCCTTGCGGGTCGCCTCGGGGTTCACCACGTCGAAGGCGGTCTTGAAGTGCCAGTCGACCGCTTCGCGCGCGATGAAGAGCCGCATGATCTCCGATGATCCCTCGAAGATCAGGTTGATGCGGAAGTCGCGCATCGCCCGCTCCACCGGGATGGGGCGCTCGCCGCGCGCGCGGAGCGAGTCGGCCGTCTCGTAGCCGCGCCCGCCGCGGATCTGCAGCGTGTCGTCCACTATCCGCCAGCCCGCTTCGGTGTTCCACATCTTCGCGATGGCAGCTTCGAGGCGGATGTCGTAGCCGCCCCGGTCGGCCATCGCGCTCGCCAGCTCCGCGACGGCTTCCATCGCGAAGGCGTGCGCGGCCATGTGCGCCAGCTTCTGCGCCACCGCCTCGTGCTTCCCGATCGGCTTCCCCCACTGTACGCGCTCGTTCGCCCATTCGCGTGATACGCGCACCATTTGCTTGGCCGCGTACGCCGCGCTCGCCGGCAGCGTGAGGCGGCCGGTGTTCAGCGTGATGAGCGCGAGCTTGAGCCCCTTGCCTTCGCCCCACACGATGTTCTCGCGAGGGACCTTCACGTTGTCGAAGCGCAGCACGCCGTTCTCGATGGCCTTGAGCCCCATGAAGTGGCAGCGGTGCTCGATCTCGACGCCGGGCCAGTCGGTTTCCACGATGAACGCCGTGATCTGCTTCTTCGGCTTCCCGTTCACGATGGCATCCGGCGTCCGAGCCATCACGAGTACGAGCTCGGCGCGCGTCCCGTTGGTGGTCCAGAGCTTCTTCCCGTTCAGGATGAAGTGCTTCCCGTCTTCGGTGGGCGTCGCCGTCGTCTGGAGGTTCGCCGGATCGCTCCCCGCGTCGACCTCGGTGAGAGCGAACGCGGAGATCGCTCCCTTGGCGAGGCGAGGGAAGTATTTCTTCTTCTGCTCCTCGGTCCCGAAGAGCTTGAGCGGCTGCGGGAGTCCTATGGACTGGTGCGCGGAGAGGAGCGCGGTGAGCGATCCATCCTTGGACGTCACCATCCCCATGGCGCGGATGTAGCTCGTCTGCGAGAGCCCGAGCCCGCCGTACTCACGCGGGATCTTTATCCCGAACGCTCCGATGTCGCGAAGCTCCTGCACCAGCGGCTCGGGGATGTTTCCTTCACGGTCTATCGCGTCGGAGTCAACGCGCTCCATGATCGCGCGGAGCGCGTCCATGAACGGCTTCGAGCGCGCCTCCTCCTCGGGATCGTCCACGGGGTGCGGATGGATCAGATCGAAGCGGAAGCGGCCGAGGAAGAGCTCTCTGAGAAAGCTCGGCTGGGCCCACTCGCTCTCGCGCGCGGCTTCGGCGACATCGCGCGCTTCCTTCTCGGAGGCCAGGTCGTATGTCGGCTGTGCCATGGGTCTCCATTCCCGGTTGGACAGCTGCCGCACCGTTGGCTCGACCGACCGGCGCGCCAGCATGTCGTGCCCATGAAAGATACCCGCGCGCCGCTCCCCTTCCCAGACTAGACGGTGACGCTTCGCTTCTTCGTCGTCTCCAGCCAGATCAGATATCCGACTCCGTAGAGCGCTATGGCCGCGAAGCTGAACCACTGGATCGCGTAGCTCTTGTGCGAGCCTTCGTCCAGCGACGGCACGCTGAGTCGCGTCGGCGCGCCGGCCGAGCGATCGCCCGGCGTGAGGTCCACCACGTACATGCGCGCCACCGGATACGGGATGCTCTCGGCGATCCGCGCCGAATCGAGCTCGCGCCACGCCATCGGGTTGGTCTGTGAGCGCGGGTCGTTTCCCCCGCGCACCGGAACCGGGCGAGCGTACCCCTCCACCGTTGCCTGCTCGGGCTCGCGCCAGGTGGGGATCGATATCGTAGCCGCATCGGGCGAGTAGACGAAGCCGCGGTTCACCAGCACGGCGGTGCCGCCGGAATCCGGGATCAACGGCGTCACGATGTACACGCCGGGCGCTCCGTCGCGCGAGCGGCTGGTGAGGATGATCTGGTGTTCGAAGTCGTAGCGGCCGCTCAACCTCACGAGCCGGTACGCGGCGAGTGCGGTGTCGGCCGGGAGGTCGGCCACCGAAGTGGGGGCGAGACTCATCCGGCTCACCAGCTCCGCGTTCAGCGCGCGGCGCTCGTGCAGCCTGTGTACCTGCCACACGCCGAGGCGTGCGAAGAGTGCCGCCATGGCTAGTGCGAGGACGGCGGCGATGATTGCGCTGCGAGACATGCCGTAAACTACCACTCAGAACAGGTTCATCTGCTCTCCCAGCTCATCGGGCTCCACCGGCTGCTGCCCGATGAGCCGCTGGATCTGCCGCACCGACGCCGGGGCGTGGCCGGCGAAGTGGTTGCTCACGTAGCCGTATACGGCCGACATGCTCCGCGCCAGCGCGGCCATCGCGCGCGCCCAGCGTTCCAGCTCGCTCGTGCGGTCGCGCTGTATGCGCGAGTAGTCCACGATGTCGCGGTTGGGACCCATCCAGCGTATGTAGGCGAAATCGGCCGTGGGCCTCTCGGCGAGCGCCAGGACGGTGCGGCGCGGGATCCAGCGCGCGTCGCTCAGCGCCAGCGCCACCCCGTGCTCGGCGAGGAGCGCCAGCACTCCCTCGTGGATCCACGCCCGGTCGCGGAACTCGATGGCCAGCTTCAGATCGCGTGGGAGGGTGGGAAGGAACGCCGCGAGTGCCGGGAGCTCCGATGGTCCGAAGTCGGGTGCGAGCTGGATGAGGATCGGCCCGAGCTTGGCTTCGAGCTCGCGCGCGCGATCGAAGAACAGCCGCGCCACGTCCGCGGAATCGCGCAGCCTCCGCTCGTGCGTGATCTCGCGCGGAAGCTTGAGCGCGAACACGAAGTGGCCGGGCGTCCGCTACGCCCACCCCCGCACCGTCTTGCTGGGCGGGATGGCGTAGAAGGTGGAATCCACCTCCACCGTGTCGAAGGCGCGCGC
>Ga0182741_1003774_pt1 | contig 15662 bp, 13 predicted proteins | sample eDN5th37CBELigOP_FD_128874 | JGI IMG/M metagenome (GOLD analysis project Ga0182741, IMG submission 128874) | Enriched Organic Plus compost microbial communities from Emeryville, California, USA - eDNA 5th pass 37_C BE-Lig OP (version 2) (version 2) ...
CCGCCAACGCATCGGCGGCGGCATCGTCGCGGCGGTACTCGCGCAGCCACTCCAGCGCCGGCAGCCAGCGGCTCACGGCTGGATGCCTCGCCGACCGCGCCGCGCGCTCAGAGCGCATCGAGCGGGATCTTCAGATAACGGATGCCGTTGTCCTCGGGCGGTGGCAGCCGCCCGGCGCGCATGTTCACCTGCACCGCGGGCAGGATCAGGGTCGGCATCGCCAAGGTGGCGTCGCGCGCGGTGCGCATGCGCACGAAATCGTCCTCGCTCACCCCATCGCGCACGTGGACGTTGCCGGCGCGCTGCTCGGCGACGGTGCTCTCCCAGCGATACTCGTCGCGCCCCGGTGCCTTGTAATCGTGGCACATGAACAGCCGGGTGTCGGGCGGTAGGCCGTCCAGCAGCTTGCGGATCGAGCGGAACAGCGTGCGCGCGTCGCCGCCGGGGAAGTCGGCGCGGGCGGTGCCGTAGTCGGGCATGAACAAGGTATCGCCGACGAAGGCGGCGTCGCCGATGACATAGGTCATGCAGGCCGGGGTATGGCCCGGGGTGTGAATGGCGCGCGCCTCGAGCTGGCCGATTCGGAAGCGCTCGCCGTCGGTGAGCAAGTGATCGAACTGGCTGCCGTCGCGCGCGAACTCGCTGCCGGCGTTGAACAGCTTGCCGAACACCCGCTGCACGGTGGTGATGTGCTCGCCGATGGCGATCTTGCCGCCGAGTTGCCGCTGTAGGTAGGGCGCGGCCGAGAGATGGTCGGCGTGGGCGTGGGTTTCGAGGATCCACTCCACCTGCAGGCCCCGGCCACGCACGTAGTCGACGATGCGATCGGCCGAGGCGGTGCCGGTTCGGCCGGATTTGGGATCGAAGTCCAGCACCGAGTCGATGACCGCCGCGCGCCCGCTGGCCGGATCGGCCACCACGTAGCTCACGGTGTTGGTGGCATGGTCGAACAAGGCTTCGACGGCTGGATGGGTCACAGCCATACCCTCCGGAGTACCTAGCGATGGCGGTATTAGAGCGCTCTCCGCCGTCGCTGTAAAGAAGATGGAATAAGGTTATTCCCGTTTCGAATAAGCAGACCGCATGCGGCTCCGAGAGGCGAATGCGGTACCACGACCAGCGCCGACAAACGCAGCCGGCTTGACCCCGATCAACCCGATTTTACCCCTGGGGGTATATATTCGCTCCGTCACGGTTAGTCCAAGAGGGCGCAATCCACGCCCCGACTGATGATCACCACGCCGTGCCGGGCACACCCGCCCGAACAGGCATCGACCACGGAGGAAACACATGTCGCGCAACGCTGGCACTGTCGATCGCGCCATTCGGATTCTATTGGGGCTGGTTCTGCTGAGCCTGGTGTTCGTCGGCCCGCAGACGCTCTGGGGGCTGGTCGGCCTGGTGCCGCTGATCACCGGCCTGCTCGGCTACTGCCCCCTGTACACACTGTTCGGCTTCAACACCTGCCCCCTCGCGAAACGCTGATCCGCGATCGCCTATAGCCGGCTACGGTCGATAGCCGGCTATACTTCGCTCCTTCGGTCCGCGCTTGCGGACCCTTTTACCAATGAAAGTCGGAGGAGCAGCGATGAGCTTTGAAACCCTGCAGTACGAGGTCAAGGATCGGATCCTGACTCTCACCCTCTCCCGCCCCGAGCGCATGAACGCCTTCAACGGCACGATGCGCCGCGAGCTCATCGAAGCATTCGACCGGGCCGATGCCGACGACGAGGTGCGCGTCATCATCGTCACCGGCGCGGGCAAGGCGTTCTGCGCCGGCGCCGACCTGGAGAAGGGCGGCGACACCTTCAACCGCGACAAGCGCAAGGACGCCGACCTGGACCAGACCATTCGCGACGGCGGCGGCACCGTGTCGCTGCGCATCTTCGAGTGCAAGAAGCCGGTGATCGCCGCCTTCAACGGCGCCGCCGTGGGCGTGGGCATCACCATGGCGCTGCCCATGGACATCCGCATGGCTTCCACCCAGGCCAAGTTCGGCTTCGTGTTCGCCCGCCGCGGCATCACCATGGAAGCCTGCTCCAGCTGGTTCCTGCCGCGCCTGGTGGGCGTGCAGCAGGCCGCCGAGTGGGTGTACACCGGCCGCGTGTTCAGCGCCGAGGAAGCGCTGCGCGGCGGTCTGGTGCGCAGCCTGCATGAGCCCGAGGAACTGCTGCCCGCTGCCCGCGCGCTGGCGCGCGAGATCGCCGACAACACCTCGGCGGTGTCCGCCACGCTGAACCGGCAGATGATGTGGCGCATGCTCGGTGCCGACCACCCGATGGAAGCGCACAAGATCGACTCGCGCGCCATCGCCTACATGGGCCAGGGCGCCGACGTGAAGGAAGGCGTGATGGCGTTCCTGGAGAAGCGTCCGGCCAAGTTCACCATGACGCCCAGCCGCGATCTGCCCGACTTCTATCCGTGGTGGCAGGAGCGGGAGTTCGAGTAATGACGCAGAGCGACCTCCCCGTCGCGGCGTTTCTGGAACGGCCGTTCGCGGCCGTTCCGGACATGATCCGCGCCACCGCGCGGGCGCTGCCCGACAGCCCCGCGCTGCTGCAGGACTCCCGCGCGCTGAGCTACGGCGCGCTGGACGTGCTGATGGACCGCATCGCCGCCACCCTGCAGAAGGCCGGGCTGGCGCCGGGCGACAGCATCGCCATCTGCGCCATGAGCTCGATCGAGTACGCCGCGGTGTTCCTCGGCGCGCTGCGGGCGGGCGTGGTGGTGGCGCCGCTGGCGCCCTCCTCCACCGCCGACAGTCTGGCGGACATGGCCAACGACGCCGCCGCCCGCTTCCTGTTCCTGGACGCCACCGTGGCCAAGACGCTGGCGCCGGTGCGCGAGCGCATCCGCTGTCCGTGGATCGCGCTGGACAATTCGGATGCCGGCGAGCCGTTCACGGCCTGGCTGGCGCCGGCCGGAACCCGCCCCGAGCCGGTGGAGATCCAGCCGGAGTGGCCGTTCAACATCATCTACTCCTCCGGCACCACCGGCACGCCCAAGGGCATCGTGCAGCCGCACGGCATGCGCTGGATGCACGTGCGCCGCGGCGCTTCCAACGCCTTCGCGCCCGGCGCGGTGGCGCTGCTGTCCACGCCGCTGTACTCCAACACCACGTTGGTGACCTTCTTCCAGAGCATGGCGATGGGCGCGGCGGTGCTGCTGATGGCCAAGTTCGACGCCCGCGGCTACCTGGAGCTGGCGCAGCGCCACAAGGTGACCCACACCATGCTGGTGCCGGTGCAGTACCAGCGATTGATGGACCTGCCCGAGTTCGACCAGTACGACTTGAGCTCCTTCAAGTTCAAGTTCTGCACCAGCGCTCCGTTCCCGGCCAAGCTCAAGGCCGACGTGCTCAAGCGCTGGCCGGGCGGCCTGGTCGAGGTGTACGGCATGACCGAGGGCGGCGGCACCTGCATCCTCGCCGCGCACGAGTATCCGGAGAAGCTGCACACGGTCGGCAAGCCGGCGCCGGGACACGACATCCGCATCATCGACGAGGACGGCAAGGAACTGCCGCGCGGCGAGATCGGCGAGGTGGTGGGCAGTTCGCCCGGTATCATGATCGGCTACCACAACCAGCCGGCGAAGACCGCCGAGGCCGAGTGGTTCGCGCCGGACGGCCGGCGCTTCATCCGCACCGGCGACATCGGCCGCTTCGACGAGGACGGTTTCCTGATCCTGCTCGACCGCAAGAAGGACATGATCATCTCGGGTGGCTTCAACATCTACCCGAGCGATCTGGAAGCGGTGGTGCGTCAGCACCCGGCGGTGGCCGACGTATCGGTGATCGGCGTGCCCTCGCAGCGCTGGGGCGAAACGCCGGTGGCGTTCGTGGTGCTCAAGCCCGGCGCGGACGCCGGCGCCGACGACGTGCTCGCCTTCGCCAACGAGCGGTTGGGCAAGACCCAGCGCCTGGCCTCGGTGGAACTCACCGACAACCTGCCGCGCAGCGCCATCGGCAAGGTGCTCAAGCGCGAGCTGCGCGACCGCTACCAGGCGAAAGCCGCGCCGGTCTGACGAGGCGTTATGGAAAGGCGCCGGCCGAGGTTCGCGGCCGGCGCCTTTTTTCGTGGGATGCCGTCGTCATGAGGCCTCGGCGGCACGGCCGAGGCATCGGCGCTAGGCCGTCTCCCGCGGCGTGGCCGCCGCCTGCGCGTTCAAGCGTCGCGCCAGCTCCTCGAACTGGCGCAGGCTATCGGGGTTGGCCATCGCATCCGGATTGGCGACCTTCTCCAGCGGCATGCCCAGCAGCAGCTTCTTCACCGGCAGCTCCATCTTTTTGCCGGTCAGGGTCCGCGGCACGTCCTTGATCGCGATCACCTCGTTCGGCACGTGGCGCGCCGACAGGTTCTTGCGGATCGCCTCGGTCAGCCGCGACACCAGCGACTGATCGAGCGTGACGCCCTCGCGCAACACCACGAACAGCGGCATGTACGACTCGCGCCCCAGGTACTCCAGGTCCACCACCAGGCTGTCGAGCACCTCCGGGAACTCCTCCACCACGCGGTAGATCTCGCTGGTGCCCATGCGCACGCCGTGGCGGTTGATGGTGGTGTCGGAGCGGCCGTAGATCACCGCGCCGCCGCGCGGCGTGATGCGCAGCCAATCGCCGTGGCGCCACAGACCGGGGTACATCTCGAAATAGCTCTCGTGGTAGCGCTTGCCGCCCTCGTCGTTCCAGAAGTACAGCGGCATCGACGGCATCGGCTTGGTCACCACCAGTTCGCCCACCTCGTCGTACAGCGGCTTGCCGGCGTCGTCGAGCGCGTACACCGCCACGCCCAGCGCGCGGCACTGCATCTCGCCGGCCACCACCGGCAGCAGCGGACAGCTGCCGACGAAGTTGGCGGCCACGTCGGTGCCGCCGCTGATGCAGGCGATCAGCACATCACCCAGCTGCTCCTGAATCCAGGCATAGGACTCCTCCGGCAGCGGCGAGCCGGTGGAGCCGACCGTGCGGATGCGGCTGACGTCGGCCAGCTTGGCCGGCTCGATGCCCGCCTTCTTGCAGTTGCCATAGTAGGCGGCGCCGGCGCCGAACACGGTCATACCGGTCTCCTCGGCGAAGCGCCACAGCGTGCCCAGGTCCGGATGGCCGGGATTACCGTCGTACAGGCAGATGGTGGCGCCGACCAATAGGCCGCCGATCTGGCCGTTCCACATGATCCAACCGGTGGTGGTGAACCACATGAAGCGGTCGTTCGGCCCGATGTCCAAGTGCAGGGCGTTGTTCTTCACCGACTCCAGCAGCGCGCCGCCGTGGCCGTGCACGATCGGCTTGGGCATGCCGGTGGTGCCGGAGGAGTACACCACCCACAGCGGATGGTCGAACGGCACCTGCTCGAAGCGCGGCGGCGCATCGTGCGCCAGCATCTCGTCCCAGCGGCGCGCGCCCGGCAGGCTCGCCCGCGGGTCGAGATACGGCAGCAGCACCACGTGCTGCAGCGTCGGCAGCGCCTGGCGGATGCCCTCGACCACTTCGCGCCGGTCGAAGTCCTTGCCGCCGTAGCGATAACCATCGACCGCCAGCAGCACCTTGGGATCGATCTGGCGGAAGCGGTCGAGCACGCTGCGGCTGCCCATGTCGGGCGAGCAGCTCGACCAGATCGCGCCGATGCTGGCGCAGGCGAAGAAGGCGACCACTGTCTCCGGAATGTTGGGCAGATAAGCCACTACCCGGTCGCCGGGGCCGACGCCCATCTCGCGCAAGGCGTGGGCGAACGCCGCCACCTGCCGCTGCAGCTCGCCCCACGACAGGGTGGCCAGCGGCCGCAGCTCGGAACGGGAGATGATCGCCGGCCGCTCGCCGTCGTCGCGGTGGAAGCGGAACATCTGCTCCGCGAGGTTGAGGCGCGCGCCCTCGAACCACTTGGCGCCGGGCATCTTGTGACTGTCGAGCACTCGTTGGTACGGCGTCGAGTGGCGAATGTCGAAGTATTGCCAGACCGACTCCCAGAAGTCCTCGAGCTGGTCCACCGACCACTGCCACAAGCCGTTGTAGTCGTCGAAGCGCAGCCCCCGCTCCCGCTCCAACCAGTGCAGGTAGTCCTGCAAGCGGCTGTTGGCGACGCGCTCGGCACTGGGGGTCCACAACACCTTCGGCTGCGTACTCATATCGTTCGGCTCTCTCCTGGCCCCGCGGTACGGGCGAGCGGACACGAGGACGCCGCCTCGCCGGGCGCCCGCCGCGGGTGATTGTTAGTTGTAATGGAAGAAAGCCGGCCGGCGATGTCCGCCGGCCGGCTCGGACGGCTACACCTCGAGCCACTCCTTGCGGACGGCTTCGTTGCGCTGCAGTTCCTCGGGCGTGCCCTCGAACACGATCCGGCCGTGTCCCATGACGTACACCCGCTGCGAGATCTTCAGCGCGATCGCCAGCTTCTGCTCGATCAGCAGGATCGACACGCCGCGCTGGGCGACCTCCTGGAAGAACGCGCCCATCTGCTCGACGATCTTCGGCGCCACGCCCTCGGTGGGCTCGTCGATCATGATCAGATCCGGATCGCCCATCAGCGTGCGGCACATGGTGAGCATCTGCTGCTCGCCGCCCGAGAGCACCTCCGCCGGGGTATTGGCGCGTTCGCGCAAGCGCGGGAACAGCTGGTAGGCATCCTCGATGCTCCAGCGGCCGCTCTTGCCCTTGCGCTTCTGCCCCAGCTCCAGGTTCTGACGGACGGTCAGGCCGGGAAAGATCTGCCGGTCCTCCGGCACGTAGCCCAGTCCGTAGTGGGCGATCTTGTACGGCGGCAGACCAGCGATCTCCTTGTCCTGGTAACGGACGCTGCCGTGCGGCGTCACCAGGCCCATGATGGCCTTGCAGGTGGTGGACCGCCCCACGCCGTTGCGGCCGAGGAGGCTGACGATCTCGCCCTTCTGCACCCGCAGGTCGACACCTTGCAGGATATGGCTCTTGCCGTAGTAGGCATGCAGGTTCTCGACTTGCAGCATCAGGCGGCCTCCGTCCCGAGATAGGCTTCTTGCACCGCGGGGTTGCTGCGGATGCGGTCCGGCACGTCGGTGGCGATCACCTCGCCGTACACCAACACGCTCACCCGATCGGCAAGGCCGAACACCACGCTCATGTCGTGCTCGACCATCACCAGGGTCTTGTCCTCGGACACCTCGCGGATCAACTCCACCGCCTGTTCGGTCTCGGTGGCGCTCATGCCCGCGGTGGGCTCGTCGAGCAGGATCACGTCGGCGCCGCCGGCGATGGTGGTGCCGATCTCCAACGCACGCTGCTCGGCGTAGGACAGCAGACTCGCCGGCACGTCGCGCCGCGCGGTCAGATGGATTTTCTCCAGCAGCCGCTCGGCCTCCTCGTTCAGCTGTTTCTGCCGGGACACCAGGTGCCAGAACGAGTAGCGATACCCCTGCGACCACAGCAGCGCGCAGCGCAGGTTCTCGATCACGCTCATGCGTTGGAACAGGTTGGTGACCTGGAAGCTGCGGCTTAGGCCCATGCGGTTGATCTGGTGTGGCGGCAGCCCGTTGATGGGCTTGCCATGCAGCTCGATCGAACCGGAGCTGATGCCGAAGCGGCCGCTGATCAGGTTGAACAACGTCGACTTGCCGGCGCCGTTCGGCCCGATGATGGCGTGGCGCTCACCCTTGCGGATCTCCAGATCGACCCCGCGGATGATGTGGGCGGCGCCAAAGCTCTTGTTGACCTTGGTCAGTTTCAGCGCGTTGGTGCTCATCGCTTCTCTCCCGCGAGTATCCCGTCGACCTCGCCCCAGGCGGCACGGATGCGGCCGAACGCCCAGCGGCACAGCAGGGTGCCGATCACCGTCGCGCCGACGGCGAGCAACCAGGGCATGACGCCGGTCGCCACCACCTGCATGCCGTACAGCGACATCGGCTGGCTGGCGTCGTAGTTGGTGGAGATGTGATAGCCCATCTCGATCATGGCGATGATGCCCGCCAGGAACACCAGCACCGGCACGACGGCCACGGCATAGGCCGGCAGCAGCCGTCCCATCAGCCCGGCGCGCCACACCGGCCGGTGCACCATCACGATGCCCGCCAGACCCTGCGGCGCGAACATCACCATCAGCACGAAGATCAGACCGAAATACAGGATCCAGGCCTGGCTGAAGGTACTCAGCGTGGTCTGCAGGTAGGTGATGAGCATGGCGCCGAGCACCGGACCGAAGAAGTAGCCGACGCCGCCGATGAAGGTGGCCAGCAACACCGTGCCGGAAGCCACCGCGCCCAGGTTCTCGGCGGTCAGCAGCTCGTAGCTGATGGCGTACAGCCCACCGGCGATACCGGCGAACAAGCCCGCCAGCGAGAACTGGAAGAAGCGCACCAGCCGCGGGTCATAGCCGACGAACTGAGCACGCTCCGGGTTGTCGCGCACGGCGTTGGCCATGCGTCCCAGCGGCGTCTGCGTGAGCAGGTACATCAGGCCCGTGCTGATCAGCATCCACGCGCCGATCAGGAAGTAAACCTGAATCGCCGGCCCGTAGCTGAAGCCGAGCAGGGTCACCTCGGTCACCCGGTTGCCGGAGATACCGCCCTCGCCACCGAAGAAGCCGGTGAACATCAGCGCGCTGGCCGCCACCAACTCGCCCAGACCGAGCGAGATCATGGCGAAGCTCGTGCCCGAGCGTTTGGTCGACACCCAGCCGAACGGGATGGCGAAGGCCAGGCCACCCAAACCGCCGACCAGCGGGATGAGCTCGGTCGGGATGGACAGCCCGCCGTCGGCGACCTTGTTCAGCGTGTGGATGGCAACGAAACCGCCCAGGCCGAAGTACACGGCGTGACCGAAGGAAAGCATGCCGCCCTGGCCGAGCAACATGTTGTAGGACAGCGCGAACACGATCGCGATGCCCATCTGGCTGAGCATGGAGATCGAGTGCCGCGAATCGAATATGTACGGCAGCACCACGACCAGCACGATCGCGGCGATCCAGGGCATGGCGCCGCGCAAGGCACCGAAACGAACGCCAGGGACCGTCGGCACCGCATCTTTGACGAACTGCTCTTTCATGATTCACGGGTCCCCATCAGTCCGCGCGGCCGGAAGATCAGAATCAGCACCAGCAGCAGGTAAGGCAGGATGGGTGCGATTCGCGACAACTCCAGGAACCACAAGTCGGCCAGCGGCGCCTCGCGGGTGAGCTCGATGCCGATGTTGCGGAACATGTCGGCCAGCGAGTACGGCATCGCCACCGAGAAAGTCTGGATGATGCCGATGATCAGCGAGCCGATCAGCGCGCCAGGCAAGGACCCCAGGCCGCCGAACACCACCACCACGAACACGATCGGGCCCATGGCCCAGGCCATGCCCGGCTCAGTGATGAAGTAGTTGCCCGCGATCACGCCGGCAAGGCCGGCCAGACCGGTACCGAAGGCGAACACCCCCATGAACACGCGCGGCACATTGTGGCCGAGGGCGCCCACCATGTCCGGATGCGACAGCGCGGCCTGCACGATCATGCCGATGCGGGTCTTGCGCAGGATCAGGTAGATGCTCAGGAACATCACCACCGCCACCAGCAGCATGAAGCCGCGGTAGGCCGGGAAGCTGGTGTTGAACAGCGTGAACAGGGTGAAGTTGAGCGCCTCGGGAATGCGGTAATCCACCGGCATCCGGCCCCAGATGATGTGCACCAACTCCTCGATCACGTAGACCAGGCCGAAGGTGAACAGCAGCTCCGCCACATGGCCGTGCTGGTGAACGTGGCGCAAACCGTAGCGTTCGACCACCGCGCCGAGCAGCGCGACGCCGAGCGGCGCAAGGATGAGTGCCGGCCAGAAGCCGACATAGACGCTGATCTGGTAGGCGAAGTACGCCCCCAGCATATAGAAGCTGGCGTGCGCGAAATTGAGCACGCCCATCATGCTGAAGATCAGCGTCAGGCCGCTGGACAGCATGAACAACAGCATGCCGTACAGCACGCCGTTGATTAACGAGAAAACGACGAGTTCGAGCATGGAATAGCGCTCCCCGCAAGGCCTGGAACAAACTGGCCGTAGACTGCCCCGACCGCGCCACCGGCCGCGGCCCGCGCTGGGCCGGCGGCACGGTGACGGCGATCGGCGCCGTACGCTAAGCGCGCTTTACTTGGGGCGCTTCATCTTGCAGGTGGTCGGCACGGCGGTCTGTTCCGCCGTCGCCTCGGCGATGGTCACGAAACCGAGCCCGGTGTTCTCGGTGTCGTTCTTCGCTTCCTTGGTGAACTTGGAGATGAACAGCGGCTGCAGCAGCTGGTGATCGTCCTTGCGCATGATGGCGGTGCCGAAGGGGGTCTTGTACTCCATACCCTCCAGCGCCAGGGCGACCTTCAGCGGCTCGGTGGACTTGGCCTTCTTCATGGCCTCGACCAGCATCTCCATCTGCGTGCCGATGCGGCCGTAGTACCACCACAGATCGTTGTACTTGTTCTCGAAGCCCTTGGCGAACTCCGCCATCTCCGGCGTGTTCTTTTCGTTCGGCAGGTCGAGATGCCACTCGGTGATCTGGTGCACCTTGCCCTCGCCGGCCGCGCCGATCGCCTTGGGCGTGCCCAGGCCGCCGGCATAGAAGCTGTGGTAGCTCACGTTCAGACCGGCGTCGGCACCGGCCTTGACCAGCAGCGACAGATCGTTGCCCCAGTTGCCGGTAACGACGGTGTCGGCGCCGGAGGCCTTGATCTGCATGACATACGGCGAGAAGTCCTTGACCTTGCCGATCGGGTGCAGCACGTCGCCGACGATCTTGATGTCGGGGTTCTTCTCGGCCAGCATCTTCTTGGTGATGCTGGACACCTGATGACCATGGGCATAGTCCATGTTGATCAGGTACACGTTCTTGATGTTCGGCTGCTTCGCCATGTAGTCGGTGATGCTGGCCAGCTTCATCTCCGCGTTGGCGTCGAAGCGGAAGTGCCAGAAGCTGCACTTCTCGTTGGTCAGCGTGGGGTCCACCGCCGCGTAGTTCAGATACAGGATGGCGTTGTCCGGGTTGCGGCTGTTGTGCTTCTCGACGCCTTCGACCAGCGCGCCGGCCACGTGCGAGCCGTTACCCTGGGTGATGTACTGGATGCCCTGGTCGGCGATCTGGCGCAGCACCACCAGCGACTCCTGGGGGCTGCCCTTGTTGTCGAACGGAACGATCTCGATCTTCTTACCGAGCACGCCGCCCTGGGCGTTGATGCGGTCGGCCATGTAGCGGAAATGCTTCAGACCGGCGTCACCGACGTTGGCGAACGGACCGGACAAGGGCTCGATATACGCGATCTTGATGCTGTCCTGGGCGTGAGCGCCAAGCGCGGTCAGCGATGCAGCTCCGGCGATTGCCGACAAGGCCAGCCGCTTCATCACGGTTTTCTGATTCATCGTAAGTCTCTCCTCCAGCGTTTTATATTTCGGCGACCTTTGTGGCCGCTCGGACAACATGCCTGACGCGCGCGTCAAACTGTCACGTTTAGTAGTACTAGAAGATTCGGGTAAGCACCACCCCTTTTCGCCATGCGGACCGATGCCGACTTGGGGGTTTCCGAGGTGAAGGGGCGAAGCGCCTGGGTCCGCCCAAAAAGCGGGCGAGAAATAAAGAAGGCCCGCCGAAGCGGGCCAAGGGACAGACAGCGGAAGGAGTCGCCCGGCGTTTCCGCCCGGGCGAACAATAAATGGGAACGCATCCCCAAATCGGAAGCCGCCGCGGGCGATTTCCCCTGTCTCGGCGCGGCGACAGATAGCGATCGGCGAGCCGACTGAAATCCCGCCACGCGGCCGGTAAGAGCGTCTTTCGATGGGTTATGGGCCGCGGCTCTCCTGCCTGCCGCAGGGCACGAACGGGGCGGCGTGGTGTGGTCATTTTCCACATGAGGAGCCCCTGACACAGCCCTGGGGCCAGCCAGGAACACCCCGAAGGGTTGCCTTTGGGCGCCCACCGCGCGTCGGTGTGGCCTCCTTAATGCGGAATGACCACACCGCGGCGGCCGCGCCTAGCCTGTCCGACGTCCAAAGGCAACGCGGTCCATGCAACCGATCGGCATAGGCTCTAAGCGCGATAGCGCTCGCGCGGCCTACAACGAACCGCCGAACGGCTGGTAGATGCCGCCCGCCCAGAACAACTGGTCGATGAGCGGCGAGTCCTCGGCTACCGCCGGCACCTCGGACGGCACCTCGGACGGCACCTCCACTGGCACCGTCTCCACGACCTCGGCGGCGACCGGCGTCGCGGTGGCGAGAACCACGTCGTCGATCCAGAACGTCTGATCGATGGGCGAGCCGTCACCGATGTACGGCCCCAGCACCAACTGATTGAACTTCATGTCCGGATGCTGGCCGGTACGCAACAGCACGTCGTGGCGGTCGATCAGCAGTTGGCCGTCCACCCAGAGTTGCAGCACGCCATCGGCGATCCCTTTGCCGTCGCTGACGCTGTTGAGCCGCACGAAGGCCTCGACCTGGTGCCAATCGGCCTTGTAGTTGGCGCCCGGCGCATCGCCGAAACTCACCTCCGGCGCGTTCCACTCCTTGACGTTGCGGTAGCCGGAACCGGCCTTGTAGCACTGGCCGGCGGTGGCGTCGGCACTGCCGTTGCAGCCCGCCACCGAGCGGTTCTCGGTGATGCCAGTCAGGTCCTGATCGATGCGGTTCTGGTCGATGTTGCGGCTGTCCTGCAGTGACAGCTTCATGCGCCCGCCCACCGCTTCGGCGTACACGGTCAGCCGGGTCTCGGCCGGACCGGTCCAGGCGTCGTCGGCGTTGGTGAGCAGATAGAACAGATGCGGGTGGTGCGGCTGGCCGGAGCCCACCCAGTTGTCGGCGTACGTAACCCGATAGGACAAGTAGACGGAATCGGTCTCGGCGAACTGCCGGCGCATGCCGGCCGCGTCCGGTACCAGCGCGCCCGGCGCGAAGCGGAATTCCATGGCGGACGGGGCGCTGCTGAAGTCGGTCGACGATAGCGACACGCCCTTCAAGTCGTACCAGCCGCGAGCGGCCAGGTCCGCGTCGTCGAAGCGTTCGTCTATCAGCGTGTCGGCGTGCGCGGCGGGCGCGGCGATGGCCAAACCGAGGGCCAGGGCTTTCATGAGTTTCATCATCGCGATCCTGTTGCCGTGAGAAGGCGCCGGGTTCGGCGCGGCAAGCCCGGAGCGGGCTGACGGGCGCAGGAGTGTCGCTGCTGCGGGGCGATGGAACGGGGCTTGGTTCACACTGCGCCGGATCGGCGCAGTCGCGGGTACCGGAACCGGCGCTGGTTCACGCGCCGAGCGGGCTCAGATCACGCTTTCCGGCCGACTCTCGGCAGGCACGGCCGCCGTCAAGCGATGCCGTGCTCGCGCATGAACGGCACGTAGGCCTTGTCCACTTCCAGGATGTGGTGAATCAGCCAGTTCTTCAGGAATTCCAGCGTCTGGGTCGAAACCACCTCGCCGCTTTCGAAGCGCTCGAGCAGTTCGGCGGCTTTTTCGGTGAAGCTGTTGTGCTCGGCCAGATGCGCCCGCTCGTCCGGATACTCGAAGCGCTTGAACAGCTCTTCCTCGACGATGAAGTGGTTGAACGCGTAGTCGACCAGGCCTTCGAGGATTTCGCCGACGGCTTCGCGGTCGGGCTCCGGCTTGGCCAATTCGTCGTGCAAGCGGTTGGTGGTATCGACCAGCCAGCGGTGTTGTTCGTCGATGGCATCGATACCGATTCGATACTCGTCGCGCCAAGGCATGAAGACCATAGGACCCCCTAATTCTTTATTATTTATACGGGCATTAGATCATCATCCTTTTCCGATGTAACCCTCCTCGGGCGGGGCTTGCGCGGACCGCTACGCCGCGAACGGTCAGGGTTGCTCGCATCCCTCCTCTCTCCTGTCGCTATATAGTTAACCGTACTATTAAGTAGCCGAAACATGAAATACTGTTTCTCCCGGCCGATGGCAATACCCCAGCGGCCGTAGAACAAACACTACATCGGAGGAGAGCCAGCTTGATTCGCTTCGTTGAGTTCCCGCACGGAGATGTCCGATGAACGGCCGCGCCCAAGCAATCCGCAACGGCCTCATGGTGCTCACCGGGATGTTCGTCACGCTGACCGTGATCGTGTTCGCCCGCCTCGCCTACGGTTTGATCCTGCCGGCCATGCGCCAGGACCTTGGGCTGAGTTACCAGCAGGCGGGCCTGCTCGGCACCATAACCGCCACCGGCTACGTCAGCTGCGTGCTGTTCGGCGGCATGAGCGCGGCGCGCATCGGCGCGCGCAACACGGTGATGCTCGGCGTGACGATCGTCGGCACCGGCTTCGCCGGCCTCGCGCTGTCCTCCGGCTACCCGCTGATGGTGCTGTTCATGGCCATGCTCGGGGTCGGCACCGCCTTCAGCTACGCGCCTATGGTGTCGTTGCTGGCCACCTGGTTCCCGAGCCGGCGCGGGCTGGTGATCGGCTTCCTCACCAGCGGTGTCGGTTTGGGCATGCTCAGCAGCGGCCTGCTGGTGCCGTGGCTGAACGGTCTATTCGGAACCGGCGGCTGGCGCGTCACCTGGGGCGTGTTCGCGGCCGTGGCGTTCACGGTCTGCGGCATGGTGGCCGCCTTCGTGCGCAATCCGCCGGTGCCAGCGGTCGCCCCGGGCCAGGACCCGAGCGTCGACAAGTGGGCGATCTACCGCAATCCGCGAGTGATCACGGTGGGCCTGGTGTACGGCATCGTCGGGCTGAGCTACATCGTGCAAGGCATCTTCATGGTCAGCTTCATGGTCGAGAGCGGGTTCGACGCCGTCATCGCCGGCCGGCTGGTGGCCCTGACCGGACTGATGTCGATCGGTGCCGGCCCGGCCTGGGGGCTGCTGTCCGACCACATCGGCCGCGGCAGCGCGTTGATGCTGGCGATGAGCCTGGTCACGGCCGGCGTGGCGCTGCCGGTACTGACTCAGGCACTGCCCGCTTTCGTCATCCACTATCTATTGATGGGGTGCTCGGTCAGCGGCATGTTCACGCTGATCCAGGCCGCCGGCACCGAGCAGGTCGCGCCCCGGCACGTGCCGATCGCGTTCAGCTTCGTCACCCTGTTCTTTGCCGGCGGCCAGCTGGTGGGCCCCGCCATCGCCGGCTGGCTGATCGAGTGGAGCGGTGACTTCCGCGCCGCCTTCGGCTTCACCTGCGTCGGGCTCGCCGCGGGCGTGTACCTTACCAACCGCATCCGCCGCTTCCCGAAACCGGGTGCCGGCGACATGATCCCACCGAACGGCGCGCAGCAGCGCTAACTGGCTATTTCCAAAGGCTGTTCGTCGGCGTCCGCAGCGCGGGCGCCGACACATCGATCGGACTGTCGCCGATCATAGACATTCACTTAATTAGTGAAATCTACCGCAGAACCCGTCCGGTTCTGTTCCTACCGTGACAGCACTCCCCGGGCGAACCAGCGGGCTCCGCGCCGGCGAAACACCGCCGCGCATAGCCTTCGACCGGGCCTTCCGTCACACCGGCATCTGTGACCGGTACAAGTAAGAATGCTTATAGATATGGGGAACTTGCGTAACATCCTGGCTGCGCTCGCCATGAGCGCCGTGCTTTCGGCCTGCGGCGGCGGTTCCGGCGGCGGCAATGACGACTCGATTCCGGCCGGCCAGACGCCGGTGGAAGAACCGGGCGAGCCGACTCCGACTCCTGAGCCGACTCCGACTCCTGAGCCGACTCCGACTCCTGAGCCGACTCCGACTCCTGAGCCG
>Ga0182741_1003775_pt1 | contig 15661 bp, 16 predicted proteins | sample eDN5th37CBELigOP_FD_128874 | JGI IMG/M metagenome (GOLD analysis project Ga0182741, IMG submission 128874) | Enriched Organic Plus compost microbial communities from Emeryville, California, USA - eDNA 5th pass 37_C BE-Lig OP (version 2) (version 2) ...
CGTCTGCAATCTCCCCAGGACTCGCGCCCACAGAAAGATCGCGCATTCGGCTTCGCTTCGTCTTCCGCACACAAGCCAAACCTCCTCAGGTCCAACCTCTCGTGTGCCCACTTGTTAAGGTGCGAACCGCTTACCCGCCTCTCCGCAGATACGTAACCCCGGGGAGTGACTCCCCAGAGGCTTTGCACCAACTGGATATGTGGCGGTGGATTCGTGAGCCGCCTTTCGGCGTCTCGGCGCGCCGCTCTCTCAAGCGGCAAACGAGAGTGTATCACCCCCGTTTTGGACTGTCAAGGATCTCTCTCGAGGAGGTTTCCTTGCCTGTCCCCTCCTCCCGGAACCCTGTCCCGCTCGGAGTTCGTTCCGGAGAGTTCTCCGGACCGCGGTGAATACTAGACCCTCCCAAAGCGGGTGTCAAGGAAAATCCGGAACGAGTTTTTCACCCCCTCCCTCCGGCCTGTTTCGGGCCAATCCGACCAGCTCGATGCGGCGACACTCACCTGCTCCTGGCGCCCTCCAGATCATCCTGTCGAGGAGGGCAACTCACCCTCCCGGTAGGGGCTCATTCCGATCGAGACGCACCTTTCTCCCCATCGCCACTTTTCACCCGAAGGAGCACGCCCCCCTCCACCAGCTCCAGGGTCTCTGGCACAATACCCTCAGTCACGCAGATGACCACATTCGACCGGCGCCAATAGGCGCCGGACACACCATATGGAGGAAGTTCTCACCATGTCTTCAATTAATGCTGTCAAATCCGACAAGGCTCCGGCCGCGATCGGCCCCTACTCGCAGGCGGTCGAGGTCAACGGGATGATCTACACCTCCGGCGTGATCCCGCTCGACCCCGCCTCCGGCGAGGTCGTCGGCTCCGACATCACCGCCCAGACCGAGCGCGTCCTCCAGAGCCTGTCCGCGCTCCTCGAAGACGCCGGCGCCTCCATGAGCTCCGTCGTCAAGACCACCTGCTTCCTGCAGGATCTCGGGGACTTCGCGACCTTCAACGAGATCTACGCCCGGTACTTCAACGGCGACGTCGCCCCGGCCCGCAGCACGGTCCAGGTCGCGGCGCTCCCGAAGGGTGTCCTGGTCGAGGTGGAGGCGGTCGCCAAGGTCGGCTAACGCGCCCTCGTAAGGAAAGCACCTCTATGGAAGTCCGTGATCAGATCGACATCGAGGCGCCCCGCCAGCTGGTGTTCGAGGTCTTCAGGGACCTGGAGAACGCGCCACGCCGGGTGCAAGGCATCGAGCGAGTCGAGGTCCTCGAAGGACCGGCGATGCTCGACGTCGGCACTCGGTGGAGAGAGACGCGCAAGATGCTCGGCAAGGAGGCCGACGAGGTCATGTTGGTCACCGCGCTGGAGGAGAACACCTCCTACCGGGTGGAGGCGGAGTCCCGGGGAACGAAGTACGAAACCTCGTACACCTTCGAGGACACCGCAGACGGCACTCGCGTCACGATGACCTTCCGGGGCACGCCTGTTTCGCTGGCCGCCCGGATCATGAACGTCGTGGGCGTACTCTTCGCCGGCGCCACCAGGAAGATGCTGCGCGCCGACCTCGTCGATTTGAAAGCGGCATGCGAACTCCAAGCGACCTCACAGGGATAGTCGAAACGACAGAACCGGCGGCCGACCACCTCCTTCAGGGAGAAGCAGGAACAGCCGCCGGCTCCTGTTTGCGAGCCGGGCCCGCCGCGTGTATACTCGCACTGCGATAACGCTTTGGGCGTATAGCTCAGCTGGCCAGAGCGCACGGTTCACATCCGTGAGGTCACAGGTTCAAGTCCTGTTACGCCCACCAGGGAAAGCGCCGCGAGATATCTCGCGGCGCTTTTGGTTTCCCGTAACGCACGAACGACCAGCGATCCCCTCGCACTTCGTGCACCGGGTGACATTTCCCCGTCCCAATCGCTTGACCCACCCCAAAGAAGGACACCACAATACCCCTCATGCATCGCATTGATGTGGCGTCGACGCGTGCCCGTGAATCCGTTCCGGTTCTCGCACTCCCGGCGACAATCTTGCTATGCTGTGACCATCATTGTCACGAAGAGTTTGGCACCGGTAATTGTCTCAGTCTTTCTGGAGGAGGGAATCGCATGAGGCGCGAGCAAACGCTGGCCGACCGCATCACAGGTTCGGCAGTGTGGCGATCAGTGGTACGCCACGGCTATCCGGACACGCAGCGGAACCAGGCGCTCATCATCGCCAGCAATGTGTTCCTGCATATCCACCCCGTCAAGATCAAGCGGTACGCCACGAAGGTGACCTACACCTTCTGTCTCGGCGGCCTCTCGTTCTTCATGTTCCTCGTGCTGGTGATGACCGGCGTCCTCCTCATGTTCTACTACGTCCCCTCCACGGATCAGGCGTACCAGAGCATGAAGGACATCGAGGGCAGCGTTACCTTCGGCCAGCTCATGCGTAACATGCACCGCTGGTCCGCTCAGGGCATGGTCATCGCCGTGTTCCTGCACATGGGCCGTGTCTTCTACACCGGCTCCTACAAGCCGCCGCGAGAGTTCAACTGGGTCGTCGGCGTGCTCCTTCTGCTCGTCACCTTCCTCCTCTCCTTCACCGGCTACCTCCTTCCGTGGGACCAGCTCGCATACTGGGCCGTGACCGTCGGCGCGGAGATCGGTGGCGCAACCCCGATCATCGGCGATCAGGTCAGCCGCATCCTGCTTGGTGACTTCCAGATCGGCCAGAGCACGCTGATCCGCTTCTACACCCTGCACGTCATCTTCCTGCCGCTCATCGCTGCCTTCCTGATGGCTGTTCACTTCTGGCGCATCCGCAAGGACGGCGGTATCTCCGGTCCGCTGTAGGCCCGGCGACGTCCCTGACGCCCGCGCCCCATCGAAACTGAGGAAAGAGTCGAATGGCAGATATCGCACAGCGGCCGAACCAGGTGCCGGCCGAGATTGATGAGAAGAAGCGACAAAAGCTCCTTGAGCTGGTCCGGGGACGCGCCATCGCGCGTCCCACCGACCTGTCCGAGGACGAGGTCATGGTCTGGCCGTCGCTCGTGGTCGTGGAGGCGGTCTGCGCGGTCGTCTTCCTCGGCATCCTGACGGTCCTCTCCCTGCTGGTGAACGCTCCGCTCACCGAGCAGGCGAACCCGAACCAGACGCCGAACCCGTCCAAGGCCCCGTGGTACTTCCTGAACCTGCAGGAGATGCTCCTGCACATGGATCCGGGTCTCGCGGGCGTGATCATTCCGTCCATCACCCTGCTGGCGCTCGCCGCCATCCCGTACATCGACCGCAGTCCGCTGGGTGTCGGCATCCTCGGCACGTCCTCCAAGGGCCGCCAGATCTTCGGCTTCAGCGCGGTCTTCACCTCCGTGGTGCTGATCGGCATGGTCGTCCTCGATGAGGTCACCGAGCGCGGAACGCAGTTCGGCCTCGGTACGGTCGCGCAGGACCTTGGCGCCCCCGAGTGGGTCGGCGGCATCGTCCTCTCCTCGCTGTTCATCATTGTCGGCATCGCGGTCCTCGCCGGTCTGGTCAAGACGATCTTCAAGCCGACCACCCGCGAGATGATCATCGCCCTCTACACGGGCTTCTTCGTTGCCTACTGGCTCCTCGCCTTTATCGGAACCTCGTTCCGCGGTCCGGGCCAGGAGCTGATGTGGCCGTGGGATCTCCCACTGGTCCATCACTAGTCGATCGTTCAGTCTCAGTCCCGGCCGTCATGTGGCGGCCGTCACCCAAAAGGGATGTTGCGCACATGAACCCTCTAGTCAGAACCGTTGTAGGTGTCGGGAGTGGCTGGGTCGCCCAACGCGGCCTCAGCGCCCTTGCCCGCCTGCAGGCCGGTCATGGGGAGACCGTCGCGAAGAAACTCCATTCGCGGCGCTCCTTCACCCGGAACGCTGCCCTTGGCGCCTCGGGCATCGTCCTGGCCCAGCTCGGCATCGGCATCGGCGCCCTGCTCTGGCCAAACAAGACCGGTGCGTTCGGTGGTGAGATCACCGTTGGTGCCGACAACATCCCCCCGGTGGAAGGCGAGCCCTTCCGCAATACGGACGGCAAGTTCTACATCGTCCACAACGAAGACGGCATTCAGGCGCTCTACTGGAAGTGCGTCCACCTCGGTTGCACGGTCCCGTGGAATACCGGTGCCTTCGAGTTCCATTGCCCCTGCCACGGCTCCGTCTTCACCTACGACGGCGCCCGAACCGGTGGTCCGGCAACACGCCGGCTCGATCGCATGCCGATCACGGTGAACGAGGATGGATCTGTCGCCGTCGATACCAATCCCGGCTCGCTTCTGGTGGCCGACGGACGAACGGCATACGAGCCGAGCGACGCGACGCCGTATCCATAGCGGCCCGACGCTGGCATCAGCACGAGTCGCCTCGCGCGGCCGTATTCGAAGGAGCATTCAAGGGTGGGAGCGGTACGAAAGCTCGCAACGGTCGTGATCGTCGGCCTGGTAGCACTCTCCACGTTGCTGGTGGTCTACCTCGCCGCTGAACCGGCGCGCCGTGACAACGAAACCACGGAACAACAGGCCACCTCGATCGAGCGAGGCACCAGCCTGTACATCACCTACTGCCTCCAGTGCCATGGTCCGGCTGGCCTGGGCGCGGCGGAAGATGTGGAGCCCCGACGAACGGGTGGCATCTTGAATCAGGACGCCCTGATGCCCGAAGAGGCCCAGGCGGACCTGAACGCGAATTTCCAGTCCGATGACCCGGTCCAGCAGGGTATTGCGGAGGAGTGGATCCGATATCGCATTCTCTACGGCATCCCTTCTGACCAGATGCGCCAGAACTTCAATGGCCCGGTCCAGATGCCGGCGTTCGCCAACGATCTCAACGTCGAGCAGATCAACGACCTTGTGTACTTGATCATGTACGGCGACTGGAACTACGTGTACAACACTGCCGTCCACGAGACAGGGATCAGCCTCGCGCAGCAGCAGTGCATGGCGACGCCCGGTGCCGATGCTGCCGCCTGTGAAGCCATCGACGATGCGCCGCCCGCCTACCCGACGGTTCCGCCGCCGGCTGAGGAGCCGGATTCCGCATCCGAGGCCGAGGAGCAGTCCGGTACGCCTGAGGCGCAGCCCGAGCAGGATCCGGAGGCTGATGAGTCCGCGGGTGGTGCCTCCGGTGAAGAGGGCGAGGGTGACGGTGGAGCCGCTCCGTCTGGCGGCGGATCGATCGAGATCGAATCGCTCGATAGCCTCGCGTTCTCGGAAACCGAGATCACCGTCAAGCCTGGTGACACCATTACGCTCACCAACACCGGCTTCCTGCAGCACGACCTCGCGGTCGATGACTGGGGCGGCCCGCTCACCCCGATGCTGAACAACGGCGAATCCGCCGAGTTCACCATTCCGGAAGACGCCGAGCCCGGCGAGTACGAGTTCTACTGCTCCGTCCCCGGCCATAAGGAAGGCGGCATGGTCGGCACGTTCACCGTCGAAGCGCCGTAACGACAGGAAGGGATCCACATGATTGTTTCCAATCTCGCACAGGCCTTCGGCACCCTCGCCGAGACTGTAGAGCTTTGGATCGCCATCTTCATGATGATTGGCGGTATCGTCCTCACCCACCTCATCCAGAAGTGGGCGGACTCCACCAGCCCCGAGCATCCGCCGGCAGCGAACGTTGGTCTGGGCGGCCGGGAGCAGTACGAAGACAACACGATGCGCGACTAGACGACGCCGCGCACCGATCTCAGGGATAATGAACGGAGCCTGGTCATTGCGATCAGGCTCCGTTTTCGTTCCGGATACACGAGAGAACCGTTATGCCCCGAACCAGCACCAATACCTATCTCTGGTGCGAGAAATGCCGGCGCAGCTACTCCCACGACGACGCACCAGGAGGCCACTGCCCGGTGTGCGGTGGTGAGGCCCGCCCGGTCGGCAAATTCTCCGCCATCCTGCGTGGCCTGATGGCGAACGAGCTCGCTCCCTCACCCATGGTCTCGAAGCACCGGCAGCTCGTCCGGCTCATCTGGACCCACAACGGCATGGGCGAGCAGTACTACCGCGTCATCGCCCCAGAGATGTCGTACAACAAGTTCGAATCGGCCGTCACCGAGATCCTTTGTCGTGGCGCCGAGGAAGGGTGGGTCCGTTTCAACATCCCGCCCGCCCCCCGTGACGACGAATCCGCCTACCGCCTCGAGCTCATCGACGAGGACCGGTTCATCAACGCGCTCCAGGCCCTCGCCGGGCCGGACGCAGCCAAGCAGGAAGGGACCTGATCGTGGATCACGACGAGAAGATGGAATCGCGGCCGATCGGAGACTACCTTGACGCCCTCGCTTCCGACGCGCCGGCGCCGGGCGGTGGCAGCGTTGCGGGACTCGTCGGTGCCCTCGCGGCCGGGCTCGGCCAGATGGTCGTCAGCCTCACCCGCGATGCTCCGGACGAGTTGGTCCAGGCCAATGAGCGACTCGCCGCCCTCCGCGCCTCGATGATCGCATCCGGCGCGGCCGACGAGCTGGCATACGCCGGCTACGTCGACGCCTCCCGCATGCCGAAATCAACGCCCGAAGAAAAGGGTCTCCGCCGCGCCACGATGCAGGAAGCGCTCAAGGAAGCTGTCGCCGTCCCGATGCAGCTCGCCGAGACCGCATCCGAGTTGCTGGAGACGCTGGACCCCGTGATCCGCCTCGGCAGCAAGCACGTAATCAGCGACGCCGAGATTGGCATCACCCTTGCCCTCGCCTGCGTCGACGCCTCGCTCGTCAACGTCCGCGTCAACATCCCGATGATCCGCGACAAGGAGATGGCAGGGAACCTCGCCGGCCACGCCCACAAGATCGAGCAGCGCGCGCACCAGCTCGCCGAAAACCTCCGCGCCACTCTCGCCGAACGCTAGGAATCGCTTCGTGCCGTAGGGGTCGACTCCATGTCGGCCCGATCGACCGAAGGTCGATATCCGAGCCAGAATGTGGATTGAAGACCGCTCCAGGCGTTCGATGCCTTCTGACGACCGTCATCCCTCCACGCACGGACTTTCGGTCCATGCGTGGAGGGATCCTTGTGCCAGCCTGAAGCTCATGTCGCCCGGAACATAGACCCTTTCTCTCACTCCACCTCGCGCAGCTCGAACACCCGCCGCCCCACGGCAGCTTCCTCCGGCCGGTGGAGATCAACGCCATCTACCGTCCGGATGAACCACATCCCGCCCGGGATCCCCTGCACGACCGGCCTCAGCACGTCACGGAAGAACGCCACCCGCTCGCCTTCGTCCAGTTCATTCGACACCACCTCGATCTCCCTGCGACGAACCGTCATCGTTGCCCGGCCAGCGGCCCTGAGATTCCTCACCCATTGCACATCGCCCCAGGGCGCCCACACCCATCTCCGGCTCGAATGCTCGATGATCGCGACAGGCGTAGTGCGGGGACGCCCGCTTTTCCGACCCCGGACCGTCAGAAGCCCGTTGAAACCCATCGGGACACCGAGGCGGAGAAGAAAGGTCGCCAAAGGGTTGAAAGCCCGGAAGACCCACCGTGGCGGCATTGCCGGTGGCGCCGGCGCCCGCTGTATGGCATCGCTCATGACTCGATCGCTCCTGCGTCAACATGCATTCGGGGACCATATTCGACCCCGACACCCATAAGACTGGGAGCGACCACCCGGTGTGACACGGGTCGACGCACGCCGCAAACGTCAGGCGGTCGTCAGCCTCAGGTAGTACCCGTCAGGATCGACAATCCTGAAGTCCCGCAAACCCCACGGGCGGTCCTCCAGCGGCTCCGAAATGGGATGCCCCGCCGCCCGGACACGCTCCTCCATCGCGTCGATGTCATCGACCTCCAGCACGATCTCCACGCCCGCGCCCCTGTCTCCCGCCAGCCGACGTTGGGTGAAATACCCGTCAGACACTGGCAACTTCGCGATCGGTCCAAGGCCCAGCACGACGCCTCCTGAGCGGAGGCTCGCGTACCCCTCCTCTCTTCTGAGAAGCTCGAACCCCAGGACCCGGCAGTAGAAATCGATCGAGACATCCATATCCTGAACGAACAGCTCCATCCGCAACCCGGTCACACCCACCACGTCATTCCCTCCAGGTCTTGACTGTTTCCGCATTCCCGAAAACCGGCGTATGATGCCCCTACACAGCAACACCATATCTGACACCCAGTCCGGTCAATGCCTTCGACACAGCAAGCTCCGCCGAACCGTCTTGGAGGGAACATGAAGATCGTCGATGTCCAGACCCATGTGATGAGCACCGCCTGGCGCAACCTCACCTTTGTTCGCGTCCTCACCGACGACGGGCTCGAAGGGGTCGGCGAGGTGCGGATGATCAACCACACCGACGCGCTCCTTGGGTACCTCTCCGAGGCCGTCCCCAACCACGTCATCGGCCATGACCCGTCGGACATCGAAGCCCTCGTTAGGCGCATGTACATCGAGGACTACGCCCGCGCCGGGGAGATCGCCATGTCGGCCATTGCCACGATCGAGATGGCCTGCTGGGATATCGTCGGCAAATCGCTCGGCAAGCCCGTCTACAAGCTCCTCGGCGGCGCTGTGCGCGACCGCATCAAGGCCTACGCCAACGGCTGGTATACCGTCGAGCGCACGCCGCAAGAATTCCATGCTGCCGCGAAACGGGCGCTCCACAAGGGATACCGGGCGCTCAAGTTCGACCCCTTCGGCGCCGGGTTCTACGAGATGGAACGCGCCGAAAAAGCACGCTCCATCGAGCTCGTCGAAGCGGTACGCGATGCCGTCGGCCCGGACGTCGAGATCCTCATCGAGATGCACGGTCGATTCAATCCCGCGACGGCCATCGAGATCGCCCGGGACCTCGAACCGTTCAAGCCGTCCTGGGTCGAGGAACCGGTCCCGCCCGAGAACCTCGCCGCGCTGGAGAAAGCCTCCCGCTCGATCTTCATTCCGGTCGCCACGGGCGAGCGGATCCACACCCGCTACGAGTTCCGCGAGCTGTTCGAGCGCCAGGCGGCCGACATCATCCAACCCGATATCAGCCACTTTGGCGGCTTGCTCGAGACGAAGAAGCTCGCGGCCTGGGCGGACGCGTACTACGTCCTTGTCGCTCCACACAACGTCGGCGGCCCTGTCTCCACCGCGGCCGCGCTCCACTTTGCAGCCTCGACCCCGAACTTCAAGATCCAGGAGCATTTCAATGACTTCTCCGAGGCGTGGGTGAAAGACGCGGCGCCGGGCAACCCCGAGGTCGTCGACGGGTACTTCGCCTTGCCGGAAGGCCCCGGTCTTGGCGTCACCCTCAACATGGATGTCATCAACGAGCACCCTCGCCAACACGTCTACTTCAACCTCTACGCGCAGGACTGGCATCTTCGCCAGGTTGTGGAGCACGTACCGGAATCGGCACCCGTGCAGGATGAAAGGAGCTGACCGGATGCGGGATCACGCTGCCGCGGTCGATCAGCGCGATGTCGTCGTTTGGCAACCGGAGCCGCATCACCTGGAGCGCAGCAGGCTCCTCCATCTCTGCCGCACGACCGGCAACGACACGCCCAATGAGCTTCGCGCCTGGGCGGCCAGCGACGTCGGCCGATACTGGGACAACGTTGTCAGGGATCTCGATCTCCATTGGCACCGCCCCTACAAGGCGCCCCTCGACCTCTCTCGCGGGAAGCCCTGGCCCGAATGGTTCGTCGGTGGCGGCTTCAACTACGCCACGAATGCGCTGGATCGCCATGCCGACGGACCGCATGCCGCTGAGGAAGCCCTTGTCTGGGAGGACGAAGACGGACATTCCCGCTCCTTCACGTGGCGTGAGCTGCGGGAAGAGGTCGACCGGCTCTCCCATGGCCTCGTCGCCCTTGGTGTAGCGCCCGGCGACCGAGTCGGCATCTTCCTGCCGATGATCCCGGAGACGGTGATCGCGGTCCTCGCCTGCGGCAAGATCGGTGCGGTCTTCATCCCGCTCTTTTCCGGCTTCGGCGAGGATGCCGTCGCCTCTCGCCTGAACGACTGTAACGCCGTCGCGCTCATCACAGCCGATGCCTTCCCCCGTCGTGGCAAGCAGATCCCGCTCAAGGCCATCGCCGACGCCGCCTTGCGGCGGGCGCCATCCGTGAAGACCTGCATCGTCTACAAGCGAACGGGAACGGACGTCTCCTGGAACCGCAACCGGGACCACTGGTGGAACGATGTCGTAACCGGCCACGACGCCCGGTTCGACACCCTGCCGACCGCCGCCAACGATCCATACATGGTCATCTACACCTCCGGCACCACCGGACGCCCCAAAGGCACCGTCCACGTCCATGCCGGGTTCCCGATCAAGGCCGCGCACGACCTCGCCTACTGTTTCGATCTTCACCCAGACGACCGCCTCTTCTGGCTCACCGACCTCGGCTGGATGATGGGGCCCTGGATGATCGCCGGCGCCCTCATGCTCGGCTCTACTCTGGTCATCTACGAGGGAACGCCGGACTACCCGGCCCCGGATCGCCTCTGGCAGCTCGTCGAGGACCACCGCGTCACCGTCCTCGGCATCGCACCCACCGCAGTCCGCGCCCTCAGGTCGCACGGCCCTGACCCGGTCCGCCAGCACGACCTCTCATCATTACGCGTGCTCGGCTCCACCGGCGAACCGTGGGACTCAGAGGCATGGCGATGGCTCTACCGCGAAGTCGGCGGAGAGCGATGCCCCATCATCAACTACTCCGGAGGGACGGAAACCGGCGGCGGCATCCTTGGCTGCACTACCGCCGAGCCGGTCCGCGAATGCGGCTTCTCCGGCCCCGTACCCGGCATGGACGCCGATATCGTCGACGATAACGGCCAGCCGTTGCGAGGCGCGGTCGGGGAGCTCGTCGTCCGCCAGCCCTGGGTCGGCATGACGCGCGGCTTCTGGAACGACCCGGAACGCTACCTGGACACCTACTGGTCACGCTTCCCGGACACCTGGGTTCATGGAGACTGGACGGAGATCGATAACGACGGCTTCTGGCACATTCGCGGCCGCTCCGACGATGTCCTGAAGGTCGCCGGCAAGCGCATCGGCCCTGCCGAAGTCGAGTCCGCCGCCTGCGCCCACCCGGCCGTCCAGGAATCGGCCGCCATCGGTGTGCCGCACGATCTCAAGGGCGAAACGCTCCATCTCTTCGTCGTCGTCCGGCCGGGCATTCAGGTCGATGAGTCCCTACTCCAGGACATTCGCCAGACCGTCGGCCAGCACCTCGGTGGCTCGATGCGCCCCGAGCGCGTCCACCTCATCAGCGAACTACCCAAGACCCGGAATGGCAAGGTCATGCGCCGCCTCATCCGCGCCGCCTACCTCGGCCTCCCCGCCGGCGACGCCACCGCCCTCGAGAACCCGCACATCATCGACGAGATCGCCTCACACGCCCGCAAGAACGATCGGGGCGAGTAGTGGCCAACGTCATATCGGCCCTTGACCCCAAAAGAGCCCTGTCATCCGGAACGGAGCAAGGGCCCGCTGCCGCTTCTCCCCCGGCGGGCGCGGCCGGGGACCCGACGCGAAGCGATGCAGCGGGCAATCCCTCTTCGCCTACAGGCATTCCGGGAAGTCCCCTCCCCCGAACTGGATCGTCGTACGGGAGGTCTTGAACACGCGCCGCCAAGCCGCTGGGCCCGCACACAACCGCGTGTTCAATGACCTCCCCGTGGCGCTTGTCATATACGTCGCATCCCGTAGGGGCGGACCCCGTGTCCGCCCACCCCACGCTCAAAGCCCCCGTCATCCTGAGCGAATGCAAGGGCTCGCTGCCGCTTCTCGCCCTGCGGGCTCGGCCGGAGGACCCCGCAGCTGCGAGCGACGCGAAGCGATGCAGCCGGCAGCCCTTTCCGCCATGAACCAGCGCGCCTCGCAGCCCCGACCCCGTCCACACGCCAAGACGCCAGGTTTCCCTATATCCGGAAAAACCTGGCGCCTCGACGTCTTGACGTGTGATTCGATCCGAACCTCTGAAAGCCAAGATGCCCAGGTTTCCCCTATACCGTGAAACCTGGGCATCTTGAAGAGTTGGCCCCTAAACCGTGGGAAACCAAAAGAGCATGATCATGATCATCTTCCCCGGACCCCGCCAAAACCGCCCCCGGCGTCAGGCATCCGCCAGCCTCGGCCGATACTGCAGCGCCTCCGCCACATGCTCCGACCGGATATGTTCAACACCCGCCAGGTCCGCGATCGTCCTCGCCAACTTCAGCACGCGGTGATACGCTCGCGCGGACAGGCTCAGCTGCCGCACTGCCATCCGCACCAGCTGCTCCCCCGCCTCATCCAGCCGCGCAAACTTCTGTACTTCCTTTGGCCCCATGTCCGCGTTTGTCAGCTTCTCGGTCCCGGCAAACCGCCGCGCCTGGATCGCCCGCGCATGCTCCACCCGCCTCCGAACATCGTCCGATCGCTCGCCGGACCTCCGGTCGGCCAGCTGCTCGTAATCGATTCTCGGCACCTCCAGGTGGATGTCGATCCGGTCCAGTAGCGGCCCGCTGATCTTCTTCTGGTATCGCGTCACCGCCGACGGCATGCACCGGCACTCCCGCACCGGATCGCCAAAGAAGCCGCACGGGCAAGGGTTCATCGCCGCGACAAGCGTCACGCTCGCCGGGAAGCTGATCGACCCCGACGCCCTCGCCAGCGTCACCCGCCGATCCTCCAGCGGCTGCCGCAGCACCTCCAGCGTCTGGGCGTTGAACTCGGGCAGCTCATCGAGGAACAGCACGCCCCGATGCGCCAGGCTGATCTCCCCCGGTCGTGGCCACGTCCCGCCACCGACCAATCCGGCGTGGCTGGTCGTATGGTGCGGCGACCGGAACGGCCGCTCGCGGATCAACGGCGTCTCCGGCGGCAGCAGCCCTCTCGCACTATAGATGCGCGTTACCTCCAGCGACTCGTCAAAGTTCATCGGTGGCAGGATCGATGGCATCGCCCGCGCCAGCAGGGTCTTGCCGGAGCCCGGCGGCCCAGACATCACGAGGTTATGGGCGCCGGCGGCGGCCACCTCCATCCCCCGCTTCACATGCTCCTGCCCACGGATGTCGGCGAAGTCCGTCAGCGTACCGTTGTCCTGGAGCGCAAAGGCGTCGGGATCGCCATTCAACCGCTCGATCGGAACATCCCCGGTCAGGTGATTCACGAGATCCGCCAGCGTCCGTACCGGATACACTTCGATCCCAGCGATCAATGCCGCCTCCCGCGCATCCACCTCCGGCACGAACGCACGCCGGAGCCCCTTGTCCGAGGCCAGCGACACCATGGAGATGATCCCGGGCGTATGCCGCAAGATCCCGTCGAGCGACAGCTCACCGACGAAGATCGCATCCTGGACATCGGCCACGATTTGGTTGGACGACATCAGGATGCCCACCGCTATCGGCAGGTCGTACGTCGGCCCGGCCTTCTTGATGTCCGCCGGCGCCAGGTTCACGGTGATCTTCCCGTGCGGCATCTTCCCGCCGGAGTTGCGGATCGCCGACCGCACCCGTTCCCGGCTCTCCTGTACCGCGGCATCCGGCAAGCCAACGAGTACCACGCCCGGGTTCCCGCCCCCAACGTCGACTTCGACTTCAATGAGGACGCCATCGAGACCCACAACAGCGCAACTGTTGACCTTTGCCAGCACCGCACGCCTCCATACGCCCGGCAATGAAGCCGGGTCAAGTATCGATTATTGTCTAATAGTCCTGCTGTCGATATCGTATCATGGGTAGAGCAAGCTGTCGTATGACGATGGCACATTAAGTGTTTCGTATCTCTAAAGGGTCCAAATGTCTGAAGTAAGCAAGAGTGCCGGGAGGCAGGTCGATCTGTCCGACAGCGCGGGCAAGCGCTTTAGCCAATGCCTCGGGCGCTCACTCGTCCGTCACTGCCCATATTGCGGCGGCGGTGGCATCTTCAAGGGGTGGTTCAGCCTCAAGGAGCGCTGCCCCCACTGCAACGTGCTCTATGAGCCCGAAGATGGCTATCTGCTCGGCTCCTACGTCGTGAACATTGGCATTACCGCCGTGCTCTCCGTCGCCGCAGTGATCTGGCTCCTGTTCCAGTCCAATCTCACCGTGCTACAGATCCAGCTCATCGGCGCCGGAATCGGTATCGGCTTCCCGATCTTCTTCTACCCCTATAGCGTCCTCTTCTGGATCACGCTTGACCTCCTGATCCATCCGCCGGGAGACTTTTCCTCACGGCATCGGCGATAATCACACTCGCCGGCGACGCGCACCGCGTATCGCACCACCGGTCCAGACATCACGATACGGGCGACGGCCGAACCTGGCCGTCGCGCCATTCACGAGGGAAATACCCAACATGACTTCGGCCCGATCGCTCATCCAGGGCGACAATCGGCTCAAACTGGCAATGCAGCGCAAGGGACGACTGACCGACCATTCGATCGGCCTCCTTCGGCAGATTGGCCTTTCCTTCGAGAGCTATGGCCAGCGCCTCTTCTCGCAGGCCCGCAATTTCCCGCTCTCCATCCTCTACGCTCGCGACGACGATATTCCCGACTACGTCCAGCTCGAAACGGTCGATCTGGGCATCGTCGGCCGCAACCTCGTCCACGAGCAGAATGCCGATGTCGTGGAGATCAGCGCGCTCGGCTTCGGCTACTGCGAGCTGGTGGTCGCGGTTCCCAATGATTCCGACTACGAGCGACCACAGGACCTCAACAACGCCCGCCTCGCGACGAGCTATCCGGAATCGGCTCGCCGCTTCTACGAGAGCATCGGCGGCTCTCCGGACATCATCCAGATCTCCGGCTCGGTGGAGGTCGCTCCGGCCCTCGGCGTCGCGGATGCCATCGTCGAGCTGACGGCCACGGGCTCCTCGCTGCAGCTGAACGACCTCCGGCCGATCCACACGATCCTGGAGTCCGAAGCCGTCCTCATCGCGAACCGCGCGGCCCTCGAGAACCCCGCAAAGCGAGAGAACATCGAGCGCCTCAAGATGCGGATCGAGGCGGTTGACGCCGCGAAGAAGCACAAGTACATCATGATGAACGCGCCGGAGAAGCAGCTCGCGGAGATCCGCAAGGTTCTCCCGGGTCTCAAGTCCCCGACCGTCGTCCCCCTCGCGGATCCGGGATGGGTCGCCATCCATACCGCGATCGAGGAAGATGAGTTCTGGGACAAGATCGAACAGCTTCGTGCCGCCGGCGCGAGCGAGATCCTCGTCTCGTCACTGGACAAGCTGCTGCTCTAGACGCTGAGCGCAACACCGGGAGTACCCCCGTGACCTCCGATATCACCTCATACATTCCGTCGTGGATCACTCCGGCGTCGGGCTACACCACCAACGCTTCCGCGGGTTCCGACCGCCCGGTGATTCGCCTCTTTTGGAACGAGTCACCGTTCCCGCTCACGCCGAAGGCGCAGGCCGTCGTGTCGTCCTTCACCGGAGCGAACCGCTATCCGGACCTGCACCAGAATCGGCTTCGCGCCGCCCTTGGTGACTATGTCGGCGTGGACGCTTCTCGCGTGATCGCCGGAGCCGGTCTGGATAACGTCTTCGAGTCCATCGCCACGCTTTTCATTGAGCCAGGCGACGAAGTCATCATCTCGGACCCGACGTTTGGCGTGTACCGAAGTCTCTTCACCATGCGCGGCGCCAGGATCACGAATGTTCCCCTTGGCCCGGCGCCGGGATTCGAGCTGGACGCCCAGGGCATCGTCGCTGCCGTCACCGACCGGACCAAGCTGGTCGTTCTCTGCAACCC
>Ga0182741_1003782_pt1 | contig 15645 bp, 11 predicted proteins | sample eDN5th37CBELigOP_FD_128874 | JGI IMG/M metagenome (GOLD analysis project Ga0182741, IMG submission 128874) | Enriched Organic Plus compost microbial communities from Emeryville, California, USA - eDNA 5th pass 37_C BE-Lig OP (version 2) (version 2) ...
ATGGCCGCGATGGGTCGAGGCGATGCGGTCGCGGTCGTGCAGATGCATCATGATGCCGACCGCCGTCGCCTCTTCGCCGGCATAGAGGTGGACGAAGCCGGGGATCTCGCCGCGGGCGAAATCGACATGCAGCCGTTCCTCGAAATCGCGGATGGTGCGCATCTTGCGATAGGCGTCCAGAAGCTGCTCTTTCGGCAGCGGAAACGGATTGGACATGAACTCCTCCCTTATGGTTCAGTCTGGGTTGCGGATGAACAGCCCGGCCGCGGCCGCATGGGCCATGCAGGCGGGCACGTCGATGGTGCGGAAGGCGTCGGGCACCAGCCGCACCGAGACCCGGTCGCCTTCGGTGAATGTCAGCTCGCGCTCGCCGTCGAAGGCCAGCGTGCCGGCGCGGATCGAGGGGGCATGCGCCCGGCCCGGTGCCATGCGCGCGACGCCGGCGATGCCCAGCCGGTCGATCAGCCCCGGCGCGATGGGGGCAAGCAACTGGCGCGGCGCGTCGGGCGACAGGCGGATATGGCGGCCCTCGGGCGTGGCGCGGTCCACCGGGTCGCAAAGCCCGGCGATCGCGGACATGCCGATGGCCTGCGGCAGGCCGAAGGTCACGAACAGGTCGCGAAAGCCCGTCGTCTTCCAGATGGCGCGGGCGCCGACGAAACGGTCCTCGACCACGGCGACATCGACCAGCGCGATCTCGCGCCGGTCGCCCATCGCGACCTGCAGCCATTTGTTCGGGCGCAGCGCCACGTCCGGGGGCACCTGTCCGGTCGCGGCCAGCCCCACGGCCAGGCCGGTGATCGTCGGCTCGCGCAGCTCCGGGAAGGCGTTGTTGGTGCCGGTCGAGACGCCCGCCACCGGCACGCTGCCGCAGGCCCCCACGACGACGCGGTTGGTGCCGTCGCCGCCCAGCACCACGATGGCCGCGACGCCTTCGGCCGCCATCATCCGGGCGGCGCGGGCGCTGTCCTCGGGCGTGGCGGTGACGGGCATGTCCAGGTAGCGCAGCTGCGGGAAATTGGCGTGGCCCAGCCGCGCCTCGCGCCGGATGCTGCGTTCCAGGTGAAAGCGGATGCCGCCGTTTTCCGGCATGACCAGCACTTCCTCGACCCCGGCCGCGGCCAGCCCGGCCATCATGCGCAGCACGATATTGGCGCGGTCGTTGATGGGCAGGTTGCCCGCATGCGAGATCACCCGCCGGATGTCGCGGGCCGAAATCGGATTGGCGATGATGCCGACCTTGACCATGTCCGTCCTCCCTGACCATCATGCAAGCAACGACCGTGCCAGGGTCTGCAAGGCGGGATTTCCGGGGATTGCGGGGCGCGGGTGTCGCAGCGGCTGCAACACCTGTCGCGCCACGGGGCAGGGAGGCAGGACCATGCAAAGGCAAGAGCCGCGCCAGATCAGGGGCCTGTCGCTGAGCCAGCAGATGCGGCTGTCGCTGGAGGTGCTGCGCATGGACGGGGCCAGGCTGCGCCGGCGCCTGCGCCACGAGGCGGCGGCCAATCCCTTGCTTGCCCTGTCGGCGGGGCCCGAGCCTGCGGCGGTCGTCTCGGGGCGGCAGGCGCTGCTGGAGCAGGTCGGGCTGATGCGCCTTGGCCCCGAGGAGGCGCGCATCGCCCGCGGCCTGGTGTATTGCCTGGACGAGCGCGGCTGGATCGCCGACCCGTTGCCCGAGATCGCCGGCTGGCTGTCCTGCAGCGCCGCGGCGATCGAGGCGCTGCTGCCCCGGCTGCAGGGGCTGGAGCCGCCCGGCGTCTTTGCCCGCTCGCTGGCCGAGCATCTGCGGCTGGGGCTCGAGGCGGCCGGGCGCTATGACCCGATGATCGCGACGCTTCTGGACCGGCTGGACCTGGCGGCGGCGGCGGATCTTGCCGCCATCGCCGGCCATTGCGGCTGCGACCTGGAGGATGCGGCGGGGATGCTGGAGGATCTGCGCCGGCTGGCCCCCTGTCCGCTGTCCGACGACCCGGCGCCGGCGCCGCCCGAACTGGAGCTGACGCACGAGGGCGAGCTGCGCTGGATCGCGCCGACCGGGCTGGCGCTGCGCGATGGCGCGGCGGACGGGCCGGGCCGCATCGCCGCGCAGGCTCTGGTCGCGGCGGTCGAGGGCCGGGCGGGCACCCTGTGGCGCATCGGCCTGGCCCTGGCCGAGGTGCAGGGGCCATGGCTGCTGGGCCGGGGGCGGCTGAATCCGCTGACCATGACCGCGCTGGCCGAAAGGCTGGGGCTGGACAAGAGCACCGTCAGCCGCGCGGTCGCCGGGGTGGCGATCCGGGCGCCGCGCGGGACCGTGCCCTTGCGGGATCTGCTGCCCGCGCCGGTCAGCCCGCGCCTGCCCGGCGTGGGCCGCGAAGCCGTCCTGCGCCTGCTGGCGGCGCTGATCGAGAACTGGCCCAGGGCCGAGCCGCTGTCGGATGCGCGGCTGGCCGCGGCCCTGGCGCGGCGCGGCATGCCGCTGGCGCGCCGCACCGTCGCCAAATACCGCGCCAGCCTGGGCAAGCCGCGCCGGTAACGGGCGGCGGCGATTCCGTGCGGCGGCATCCTGCCGATGCCTCGATCCCCTGGATCGGCAAGGCGGATTCGCCGGGACGGGGGCCTTTGCGATGCGTGCCGCCGCGTCGGGCCGGCGGGCCGGCCTGCAATTCAGGGTTTTCCAATCAACAATTTGCGATGCCGGGCTCGTGGCGGTGCCGGCAATATCCAGCAACGCATCCAGGCAGGAGAAGATGCCGCCCCATAAGGGGTTTCGCCCCCGGATGGAGACCCGCATCCACGGGTTGCGGACCCTGGCGCCGCTGTCCTTCCGCCGCTTTTGCGGCGCGATCGCCGATGTCTGGTCGGTGCGGGGCGAGGCGGGCGGCGGCGGGCTCTACATCGCGCCGGACCCGCGCATCGTGATCTTCCTGGGCGAGGCACCGCCGCCGCTGGCGCTGCGCACCGGCGCGGACAAGGCCGAGCATCGCGGCATCCAGGCGCTGCATGTCCCGGCCGGCCTTCCGCTGCGGAGCCGCATCGAGGCGCGGCATGAAAAGATGCACCTGGGCTTTCACCTGGAAAGCGGTGCCTTGCAGCAGCGGCTGGCGGCCGCGAACATCCGGCCGGACCTGTCCGTGCCGCGGCTGATCGGGCAAGCGGCAGCCTGGCCGACCTTGCCCAGCTGGCGGCCGACGCGGTCCGGTCCCCGCGCCGGGGCGACATGCTGATCGATGCGCTGCTTTCGGCCACCTTGGGCGAGATCTTCGCCACCGAAGCCGAAACCGGGCCATCCGCCCCGGTCAGCGGCGGGCTTTCCCTGCGCAGGATGGCCGCCCTGGAACGCCACCTGCACCAGAACCTGAACCGCCATGTCACGGTGGCCGGGATGGCCGGGCTTTCGGAAAGCCGGTTCTTTCACGCCTTCAAGCAATCGTGCAACGAGACGCCGCAGCGTTGGCAGGCCAGCCTGCGGCTGAACGCGGCCTGCGAGATGATGCGCGATACGGCCCTGTCGCTGGCCGACATCGCCTATGCGACGGGCTTTGCCGACCAAGCGCATCTGTCGCGCGCCTTCCGCGCCGCCCATGGCATGCCCCCTTCGGTCTGGCGCCGCATCGCATTGCAGGATTCCTGAACAAAACCCAGTGGTCCCGTTCAAGACAGCCGCGGAATACCCGAGTTCATAGCTCGGAAACTTTCGCGGACAGAACAGGTCAAGATGAACAAAGCCCAACCGCTCCTTCTCGGTGTCAGCGTGTTTGCCGTCGCGCCGACCAGCGCCTTCGCCCAGGACCAGCAGGATCCCCGCCAGGCCTTCATGGGGGCGATCGTGCTGGACACCGTTGCCATCGCGGGGTTTGAAAACCCCCAGCGCGCCGCTGGCGGGCAGGGTCGTACGTTCCTTGGCCATCACCAAGACCGGCCGGCCGATCCTGGCGACGCAATCCTCGGTCTCGGTCGTGCCGCGCGCCCAGATCGAAGAGCAGGGCGCGACGAACCTTTCCGAGGCGCTGAGCTATTCCGCCGGCATCGTGACCGGGAATTATGGCGGCGATCCGCGATTCGACAGCCTGTTCCTGCGCGGCTTCAACCTGGAGAACGACAAGTTCCTGGACGGGCTGCGGCTGATGCGCGCGACCCAGTTCCCGACCAGCGCCCCGGTCTTCGAGCTTTACGGGCTGGACCGGGTCGAGGTGCTGCGTGGCCCGGCCTTGGTGTTTTACGGGGCGGGATCGCCGGCGGGCCTGGTCAACATGGTGCAAAGCGCGCCCCCGCAACCATCGTTTCCGACTCGACTGAGTTACAAGCCCTCGCCAATAGCGGGGGCTTTGTCATTTCTGCCTCTGACAACGCCAGAATCCCGGCCAATTCTCCAATGAGTTCAATCGCATGGCCGCCGGGCGAGGCCGGGTCCGGCAGCATCCGTACCTCGGAAATCAGACCCCTCAGGATCTGAGTCGCTTCCAGCTTCATCCCCGGTTTCTGGAGGGCCGCTGAAAGGTTCGCGATCTTCTCGCGGTAGAGGTCGGACAGGCGCGGGTGCAGCCGCAGGGCAGGGGGTTCGGGCGTGTCTTCGAGGAAAGCGGTGAGCCGGGTCTTCCGGGTTTCCAGATCGGCCATCTTCGTCTTCATCGACGGATGATACATCCCGTCCTCGATCGCGGCGAGGATGCCGGTGATCTTCTTCTCCACCTGCTTCAGATCCCGTTTGGCTTGATCCTGCGCGCTGCTGCGATCACCTGCGGCTTCGTTGAACGCCCTGCGGTATTCCTCGATGAAGGCCGCGATCAGCTCGGGGTGCAGAAGCTTCTCGCGCAGCCCGGCGAGCACACGGGATTCGACCTCTTCGCGCTGAATGGTCGCCCGGTTGGTGCAGATCGCCTCGCCTTTGTTGCGCGCAGCCGCACAGCCATAGCGGGTCTTGTTGATCAGCGTATAGCTGGCCCCGCAGCAGCCGCATTTGACGAGACCGGAGAACAGATAGTCCGGGCGGCGGGCACGTTCCGGTTGGAGACGGACAGATTGGACGCCTGCCGGGTTCATGTCGGCACGGATCGCACCTTGCCGATCCTTGGCCTGTTGCCAAAGATCATCGGAAAGAATGCGCAGCTCGGGCACCTCCTCAATGACCCACTCTTCGGGCGGATTCATTCGGGCCTGCCGCTTCTGTGTCTTCGGATCCTTGGGGAAGCTTTGCCGATTCCAGATCAGCCGCCCGATATAGAGTTCGTTGTTCAGGATCCCGGTGCCGCGCTTCCAATTGCCGGAAATCGTCGACGGCCCCCAGGTGCCGTTGCCCTTGCCGCTGTCGGGCGAGGGGATGCCCTCGTCGTTCAGCGCCGCGGCGATCGTGCGGGCAGATCGCCCGGCTGCGTATTCGATGAAGATCCTTGTGACGATGGCTGCCTCATTCGGGTCGATCACGCGCTCGCCGGTGGTCAGTGTGCCGTCGGCGCGCAATTCTCGATGCACCTTGTAGCCATAGCTGATGCCGCCGGCCGACTTGCCGTCGCGCACACGACCTTCGAGGCCGCGATGGGTCTTCTGCGCCAGGTCCTTGAGATACAGCGCTGACATCGTGCCCTTCAGCCCGATATGCAGCTCCGAAATCTCGCCCTCGGCCACGGTGATTAGCGGGATGCCGAGGAAGGACATCTGCTTGTAGAAGCCAGCGATATGTTCCTGGTCACGGCTGATCCGGTCGAGGCTTTCCGAAACGACGACGTCGATCCGACCCCGGCGGGCGTCGTCCTGCAGCTTCTGGTATTCGGGGCGCAGTGCCGAGGCGCCGGACATGGCGGCGTCGGAATAGACCTCGGCGATGGTCCAGCTCTTGCTTTCGATCAGGCGGCGGCAGATGCGGAGTTGGTCCTCAATCGAGGCCTCGCGCTGCTGGTCCGAGGAATAGCGGGCATAGATTGCGGCGCGGAGGGCCGGGGTTTGGATCATGTGTTACTCCTCCGTGCGATGCGTGGCCCTTTGTGCGGCGATGTCGGCCAGCGCGGATTGACGTGCCAGGAGCCGCACAAAGCGAATGAGGTCAGGGTGCGGCGCTTCTTGATTCCCGGCAAGGGGTTTGTTGACCGGACGCACCACGGGGGCCGAAACCGCAGGGCCGAGAGATGCAGAAGGAACGGCCGCATCTGCGGCCCTCTCCTCCTCGGCAATATCTCTCCGGTCTCGCGCCATGGGCCGAGTTGCTCCCTGCGCCGCAGGGCAGGGCCCGTCGACGGTCGTTGATGATGATCCTGGGCGAGGCTGAGCCCGCGGCTGTTGGGAAGATCATAGGGCATGGGAACGTCTCTCTAAGCTGCAAACTGGGTTCTCGGGGCACGTGAATGTGGATAACGACCTGCGAAATATGGAAATCTCACTCTCAAGAGGGGCAGCCGAGGGTTGGGGGCGGCTCATGGGCAGGTCCGCCGAACGCATCCAGAGCACCGGGCGGGGCGACAACTGGGAGCAGCGGACCATCCGGCGCGAATTATACGGATTTTAGCTGGGGCTGGGTGGGTGTGTCTGGTCCGGGCTTCCAGATCGCCTTGACGGCTCACCCCGCAAACTCCGGTCTGTCGGGATAAAGCTGAGCGACGACGGCCCTGCGCATGCGGATGGCGAGGCTATCGTGCCAGATCTCCATCGCCCGTTTCCGCTCGAGCGGGGAGAGCCAGCCGTCCGGCCACCGCCAGTTCGAAAAGAACAGCCAGTCGAGATCATGGATGCGCAGGCAGATCAGGCCCTGCCGCACCGAGTCGCGGGTGAGCGGCAGGCCGATCACCCGGCTGACGCCGTGCTCCGCGCGCAGGCCCTGCTGATGGGCCTCGCGTCGGATCAGCCCCTTGGTGACATCGGCCTCTGTGATGGTGACCAGCCCGTCCAGCCTGCGGCGGATGTCTGCGGGCATCTCGTTGACGGCCCGATCCAGCGCCAGCTGGAAGCGCGAATCGGCGGCGATGTCGAGATCCCATTCCTGTGGCTCCTTGCGCCAGAGCACAGGCTTCGCGGTTACAGTCCATTGGCCGGATTCGATCAGTTCAAGCGCGCGCAGCACCGGCAGCACCTGCGGGGCGGCCCAGGCCGGGCCAAGGCCATGCGCGGTCCTGATGTTCGGCGGCGGAAGGACTGCGCCCGCGCGTCGACCCCACCATGCGGCGGCCTCGGGGGATTCGCACCCGTCGGGCAGTCTGTAAGAGAGAAGCCCGCATTGATGGGCGAGGCTGAGCACAGTGACGCAGATATCGTCCCATCTGGGCAGGATCCCCGGCAGTCGGGGATGGGGCAGCGGTCTCGCGCCACGCCCGGTCTCCTCGGCTTGTCCGAGGGCGATCAGTGCATCGCAGCCGAACTGATAAGCGGAAGTGAACATATGGTCCCATTCCTCGCCCTTGCGATCAAGCACAGGCAAGTTGGCTTCGATGAAGCGGAGCACCCGAGGGATCCAGGTCGCTGGATTTGGATGGTGGGTCATTGCTGGTCACCTCGTCTGGGGAGGACATTCGGGGCGGATAGGGCGCAGGACGTGAAAGACGGATGACTTGATTGTGCCGCGCCATTTCACGTTGTTCTTTTGCGTCTGATCTTTCTCTTTTTGCCTTGGTCACACCGGCGCGCCGAAAGACCCGGCGCGTTCCTGGTTTTTGGTTTTGGGTCTCTTCTCTCTTTCCTTTTTATTCCCTGGGGAATGGAATGGGCGGCGGGCAGAGCCCGCCGCAGGGGGTGCCGTTTTTTGTTTTGAGGGTTTTATTGGCGGCTCCGCCGCTCTCTTTTGTTTTTTTATTTTGGTCCCTTTCTTTCCTGCGGGGCGATTTGACAGGGCGGCGCGCGATCGCGTGGGGCGGGCACCACCCCCGCTGAATTCTATTGCGGTTGATGCGCAGGGTGCGCGTCATCAACTTCGTCTGGTGCTGCACTGCGCACCCGGGCAAGCCAGTCCGCCGCCTCGGCGCGATCCATGTCGCGGGACGCGGCCAGCGCCCTGGCCATCTCTTCGAGCAGGTCGCGGTGGAGGCTGAGGATCTGGGTGGCGCGTTTCTCGGCAGCCTCCAACTCGCGGCGGACGCGAAACAGCACGTCGGGGTCCAGCGCGATCAAAGTATCGGGATCGGCGGTCCAGACCGGACCCTGAGCACCAAGGCCATAGCGCGTCTGGATCGATGTGGCGATCATCGTGGCCTGAGCCAGATCGGAATCCGGGCTGCCGCCGGCACCGGCCGAGATGTCGCCAAGCACGAGGCGTTCGGCGGCACGTCCGGCGAGCAATTGCGCCAGACGATCCTGCATGTCCTGCAATACGCCATGTTTGGCCTCTGCATCGAACAAGGTGCCGCCGCCGCCGTTCCGGTCGAGGAACATCCGTTTGACCGGCCCAAGGCGAAGGGCCGCACAGGTGATGGCGTGGCCGCATTCGTGCAGGGCGACGCGACGGTCGATCTCAGGATCATGCGTGATGCGGAATACCTGCTGGAGATCGGCAAGCACCATGTCCCGCCTCGCCCCACGGGCCATTGCCCGCGTCTGCCGGATGGCGGCGTCGACATCTGCCGCCGAGCAGCCGACGGCACGCGTGGCGATATCGCGCAGATCGGCCTCGCGCCAGTCCGGCAGGCAATGCCGGAAGACGCTGAACAGACCCTCGACATCCGGCAGGGGCAGGGCGACCTTCATGTCGAAACGTCCGGCGCGCAGCACGGCGGGGTCGATCAGGTCCGGGTGGTTGCAGGTGCCGACGACGATCACGCCTTCTTCCCGGGCGATGGCGTCCATCTCGGCGAGGAAAGCGTTGATGACCTGTGTGCGGTAGGACCGGTTGTGCTGATCGCGGTCTTCGCGCGAACCGACGGCATCAATCTCGTCGATGATCAGCACGGTTGGTGCTTTCGAGCGCGCCTCGGCAAAGCACTTGCGCATCTCGCGCAGCATGTCGCCGAGGTGGCCTGCGGCCTGCCATGCGCCGAAGGTGCCGGTCACGACGCTGAACCCTGCCGAATTGCCCATGGCGCGGGCGATCCACGATTTGCCGGTGCCGGGCGGGCCGTAGAGCAGCAGCGTCCGGGTCAGGTCCTGCCAGGCGACCTCACCCGTCTTCCAAACGCGCAGGTCGCGCGTGATCTGGCGCGCGGCCTGCAGCGCCGGGGTATTGCCGTGGATGTCTTCCAGCCAGGGGCCGTCAGCTGCGGCGCGCGGGGCTTTGTTCGTCAGCGTCACGATCCGTTCGGCAACGGCCTTCGCACTCGGCGCCCGCATCGCCAGACTGAGGGCCAGTGGCTCCAAGTCGGAGAGGGCCGCGTCGTTCGGGAGGGCAGTGCGAACCGCAGTCTCGTCGATCCGTCCGGTGGCACTATGCGTGGCGCGCAGGGCGGTCATCAGGATCTCCGCCGACAGAGGCGCAAAGGCCCGGCGCTGGATTGGCGCTTGCTGCAGCATGGCGGGCACGGCCGCCTCATCTGGCCAGAGGATCACGATCGGTGCGCGCATGTCGACAGCACGCGCGAGATCGGCGGCAAATGCGCTCACGGCGCGTTCAGAGACTTTGTTGTTCGCATTGTCCGGGCTGAGCAGCAGCACATAGGGCTTACCCTTTGGTAGACGGCCAGGCGACAGGGCCACGGAAATGTCCTGAGGGAGAAGATGCGACATGAGCCGGTTGATCTGATCGATGAGATCACCCGGGACGCGCTCGATCACGGTGATCGCGCCGGGCGCCAACATGGCGTCGCGGTCTGCGAGACCACCAATACTCGCTGCGAGGCGCAGCAGTGGGAACAACTTGCCTGCGGGCAGCCGGATGCGGGGCTGCGAGGTGCCGTTGGCTGCGGTGGCGGCCGGATCGCCGCCGGCGTCCGCAATGGCGTCATGTTCTTCGGGTGAGATGTTCTGCGCCGCAGGACTGCTGTTCAGGGCATCCAGCGCGGCGGATCCCGGAGGCGACATCGCGGCCTCCAGCAACTCAGGCAGGTCCATGTCTTCCGGGTCGAGCGAGGGATCCCAGGACGGGGTCAGTCTCTCAGCCAGATCTGCTTTGAGGCGGCGAATGGCCTGACGGGCCAGGGGAAGCCAGGTCGGAGGATTATGGGTTCCGGATTCGGGATTAGGATTGCTGGGCGGGATGAAGATTGTCTGGGTCATGGCAGGATTCCGGATATGAGAGGGGCGAACGATCCGGCATTCCGGATCGCAGCAAGAAAGATCGGGGAGGGGCGCGATCCTGTTGTGGCGGGATGCGGCAGAGACGGTCTGGTTTGGGGTGAGCAGGGACCCGGAAGCCTTCGGGCATCAGGAGGGCTTGGCCGTTCAGAGCCGGACTCCGGGATGCGGGGCTTAGGAAGCCTTGGTATTTCGCCGGTGCGACATGGCTTCTGGATCGCGGCGGGGTGCGCGGCTACCCTCTTGGCCGCAATGGGCATCCGGATCAGGGCGATGGTCTTGCCGTGCGATCCGGAACGCCTTGTCGGGAACGCGTTAGCCGGTCAGGCCCCAATGGCGGCGCAGGATCGGATGCCGACCCCGCGAGACGGTTACGGGTTGGGGTTTGCGGCGTAGTTGGGGCGGTGCCGGAGTCCGGGTGGGCGATGCGGTAGGCGGGGGCGCTTCCGGGTCATCCTGCGCGTTGTCCGGCTCGTTGTCTGCCGTGGTGTGGGGCGGTGCCGCGGGTGCATCTGGGTTCCGGATGCCTGTCCTATCGCCGATAGCTGCCTCGATCTGGTCCAGAGTCTCGTGGAGCAGGGAAAGGCTTTCTCGGGTATAGATCTCGGACACCACGTTCATCAGATCGCTGAATTCCGGGTGGGGCACCAGGGCTTCCGGATGCTCGCGCTTGAGGCGGGTATGGGCGGCCTTCTCCATCGCGCAGGCGTCGTGGCCGGTGGGCATTGCGACAACTCGGAGCACCTCGACTTCGGCAGATTTGGGAAGCCCCAACTGATGGCGGTGACGTTTTACGGGATGAGAAGAATACCCCAATTTGAGATAGTGCCTCTTGGTCTGGGGTTGACGGATGTCGAGCAGGTAGATGAAAGACGGTTTGGCAGTCCAGGATTGCCCGCAGCCCGCGCAGTCGCATTGGCCCCAGCGCATGTTCGCCACCGCGATCCGTTGCTCATGCCCGCAATGGTGAAGATAGAGGCGGTAGGAAACATTGCCATTCGGATCGCGCCCGCGACGCTCCCAGCCGAAACGCGCAGCCTCGGCTTCCTCACGGGCAACAAGGCAGGTCTCGCAACGCACGGCGACCGCGCCTGCCGCGATGCGGTCGACGAAGCTGAACTGCCGCCGGGCGGTATGGCCGCAGGGCAGGCCGTAGTGGCCGTAATGACGGTGCGCGGCATCTCGGCCAAGCCATCTCAGGCCTGCGGCAAGGGCAGTCTCGCGCCAGCGGGATTCGACACAATGCGGGCAGAGGGGCTGTGCCGAGGTCAGCACATAGTGCCGCGAAACGTGAATGCCGCCACAGGTCTGACAGCGCAGCGCTACATGCAGCCGGTCGTGAACGCGGGCGATCAGGTCGAAGCCCTTGACGCGGGCGGCCTCGGCCCAATGGGCATGCAGCTTGCCCGGATGGATGACGAGGGGAAGATCGGAAACCGAAACCGAAACCGAAAGCGGGGTGCGGGTGTCGTGCGAAGACAGGATGGTCTTGGACATAGGAAGTCCTCCCGAAAAACAGGATGAAGGCAGCCGATGGCGCCGAGCGCACGTAGAGCGTGCGACCAGATGCCGGTAGCGGAGGGAATAGGGCGGGCGTAGAGCCAGCCCGCCTGCCGTCAATGGCAGGCGAGGGCCGACAGATAGGCGGTCTGATTACGCCGCGGGGGCCAGCATGGTCGCAGGCGCGTCCGGTGCGATCACCACATAGTCCGCCTCGACCATATCCGCGACATCCTCAAGGGTCGCGAGGGCATGAAGATGCTGCTGGAAACCCGCAACCATCAGGTCAACGCGCCGTGCAACGGGGCCAGTGCCGGCACAGCGGAAGACCTGCGGGAAGCGGTCGGGCAGGGCGAGAATATCCCGGAACTGCTCCGGGCTGTCGCTCTCGATCAGCATCTTTGCCAGATCAGCATAGCGCCGTAGCGGCAGATCCTCGCGGCGCCGGATAGGCGCTACGCGCAGAGCGGTGATCCCGTCGAGCACGCGGGTCCGGGCCCGTTCGGCATCGCGGATCCACGCGTCGCAGGCCGGATCCCAGCTGTCGCAATGCTCAAGGTCGCGTTCCGCCTCGATGTAGGCCGAAAGATCGCGCAGCACGGCGCCAAACTGGATGGTGATCGGCGTGTGCGCAAAGGAAGATGCGACTTCCGTGGTCTTCGCCGAGATAGTATAGGTGCAGTCAGCCATGATGGTCTCCTCAACCGAGATCAGTGTGGTTAGGTCCTCGTCGATGTTACCGCATCGGCGGGGGCCACTTGCTTTGTGTAGTGAATGTATATACACTCCTTTACGGAATGTAAAGAGGTTCTCTACACAAAATGAGAGAAAATAAGACTGCGCAAGTAAATCTCAGGATAACGCCTACTTTAAAGGCTGCGGCAGATCAGGCGGCCGCAGCAGATCAGAGGTCTCTCACGTCGTTGATTGAAAAGCTTCTGACAGACTACCTGCAAGAGCGAGGTTACCTAGACAACTGATCCGGCCGGGCGATACGTGATTACCAAAACTTGAAGCGGATCCTCAATGGTATCGATAGGATACACTTTGAACGCGGATCGCTGGATCCGTTCCTCTCCGGTGGTCTGACCAGTTCAACGTGATTTACGCCCAGCACCTGGGCGAACTCATAGAGCGTGATCACGGTTGGGTTTCGATGTCGGCGCTCATTCCCACGGTTGTCTTGCTGGCCCGAGTGTATGATTTCGCGACGGCGTTGCTTTGAGTGGTTGGGCCTGCTTATTGGCAGGAAGCATACCGAATACATATACTTTTGGCTGTTCTGGAGGCCTGAGAGCGACAGGCCTTTCTATCTCCTCGCGCAGCTTCGGCAATGCCTTGCTGCGCAGATGGGATCGTCGTCTGACGCGGACACAAGGCCTTCCTTTATTCTGGTCCGTCGGACCGGTTGGACTGTTGGACAGCCGGATTGCCGCCGCGCCGCGGGCTTCAACCCGCACGATCTGGCATTGCCCAGCCCGGTCCAATGGTCCAACAGGTCCAACGGACCGGCAGACGGCCTAGGGCGATTTATCCGGATTTTCTGCATGTGTGGGGTCTGCCGCTTCCTTCTCCCATCGGATCATTGTCCTTTCCCATACGGGTTATCCCCAAAATTCGTGCGTCCGCTGCCGTTATCCACAATATCGCGCATCCCTGCCGCTGACTTGCCTGCCGACCCGGCACATCATGATAGGGATGGCGCAACCCCGCGCCCTGCATGGGAAAAACGATGCCGGACAATAACCCTATCGACGCACAACAGCCCAGCGCTCTCCCCGAAACCCCGCCCGCCTCCACCGATGCCGGACAGATTGTCCTGCCGGATGATGCCGCTGAGGAGACGACCGAGGTCTGGTTGCGCGCTCTTCATCACGACCCGGAAATCGCCGCCTTCCTGGCCGCCATGCGCTTGGAACTGCCCCCATTCTGGATCCATCTTCCCCGTGAGCAGATGCTGGGCTACGGCGGCATCGATGATGAATGGGTGCCGATGTGCGGACCGCTGCGCGTCGAAGCCTTGACCCGCGATGACAGCGGCAGGAACTGGGGCCGCCGGGTTTGCTTTCTCGACCGCGATGGTCACTTGCGCCGGGAAACCATCCCCGAGGCCGATATTCTCTACAAGCCACGTAGCGTCTGTGCGCAGCTGATCTCGGCGGGACTTGCCATCGAGGGCAACCGGAACGACATCATCGACCTGATCCGCCGCTGGCCGGTGGAAGCCCGGATCCTGTCGGTCTCGCGTCCCGGCTGGATGGCAGGGACGGATGCGGCACCTGCCTATCTGCTGCCTGACGGCAAGCTGCTTCCGGAAGATCCACAGCGTGGTGAGACGGTCGAGTTGATCCATGCCCGCAGCGCCGTACCGTCCTCGGGTTCGCTGGACGGCTGGAAAGACACCGTCGGTCGTCTGGCCGTCGGCAATCCGGCGTTGATCTGCGCCATTTCTGCAATGCTGGCGGGTCCGCTGTTGAAACATGCGGGGATCGAGACGCTTGGACTGAATTTCCACGCCTCGACCAGTTCGGGAAAGACCACCGCCCTGATCACTGCGCAGAGCTGCATCGGTCCGCCCAAACTTGACCGCTGGAACGCCACTAATACGGCGCTGGAACTCGCATGCCGCCTGGCCCATGACGGCGTCCTGATGCTGGATGAATTCCCGGCCCGACCTTCGCCCGCGATCATCGAGGCCATCTACATGATCGGCAATGGCACGGGCCGGGGGCGCGGCAACCACAAACTGATCATGGAAGCGACGGCGCGCTGGGAAACCGTCCTGCTCTCGACCTCGGAGAAACCGATTGAGCGGATCCTGGCTGCTGCCGGGATCCAGATGCCCGAAGGGATCGGCGTCCGGCTGATTGATGTTCCTGCACCGTCGTGGCCGTTCGGCCTCTTCAAGACGTTGCATGGACATGGCTCGGGCCACGCCTTCGCCGAGACGCTCCAGAATGCTGCCAGGGAACATTATGGGCATGTCCTGCCGGCATTCGTGGACAGGATCATCGCACAACATGACCTGATGAAGGAGACCCTGCGCCCGATGATCTCGCGCCTGCGCAGCAAGATGCTGGTGGCGATCGGGCTGCCTGGGAATGCCAAAGAGGGGCCGGTGCTGCGGGTTCTGAACCGTCTGGCCCTGATCGCTGCGGCTGGCGAAATCGGCAGCCGGCTCGGCGTCCTGCCCTGGCGGAAGGGCATGGCGACCGACGCCCTCGTCGAGATCGCGGTGATCTGGCACAGGGCCCATGCGGCGCGTCCGCCGTCGACTGCCGAGGCCATGGCGGAACGTCTGGCCGGATACTTGCGCCGCAACCGCCACCGCTTGTGCCCGCCGGGAGCCGAGCCGGATCCGGATGCCATCGGCTGGTGTGATGAGCGCTGGATCTATCTCGGCATCGATGCGTTCCGGATGGACATCGCCTCCGGCATGCCGGCAGGCCTGGCGGTGAAGCTGCTGGGCGATGCGGGTCTGCTGGTTCCGGGTGGTGAGCAGAGGTCGTATCAGTATCGCCTGCCCCGGTATGTCGATCCGGACAGGGCACGGGTCTATCGCCTCGACCGGCAGAGGATTGAGGGCGGATAGCCTGGCAGGAGCGGCGCTCTGGCTGGGGGGCAGCCGTTTATCGTAGCGGTTTCCGAGCCGCCACAGACAGGCTGCCCGGCATCATTCGGTGTCGGAATAAAAGTAGTTTGTTTGCTCTCAGCCTCTCAGGCGGCAGGATCTCCGGTTATGCCCTGTCAGTCTTTTCCCCCGCTTGGCGGGCCTCACGGGGCGAACAGAGGCGTTTTACAAAGATCGATAATATGGGGCGAAGGGCGTTTCGCCATGTTATCGGGAATACGAGCAGTTCGTGCCCCGATCGGATCGCCAGGACGTAGCGTTGGACGCCTAGCAACTGTATCTCTCAGGCCGTCGCGGCGGTCCATTTCTGACGGCTCTTGCACAGGGCGTTCGCGACGATAACGAGCTTCCTGGCAACGGCGGTGATGACGACCTTGTGCGGTTTTCCA
>Ga0182741_1003783_pt1 | contig 15640 bp, 13 predicted proteins | sample eDN5th37CBELigOP_FD_128874 | JGI IMG/M metagenome (GOLD analysis project Ga0182741, IMG submission 128874) | Enriched Organic Plus compost microbial communities from Emeryville, California, USA - eDNA 5th pass 37_C BE-Lig OP (version 2) (version 2) ...
CTTCGGGGTCAGGCGGGCATTCTTGTGCATGTTGTTCCCCTCGCTGGGATGGAAATGACGTCTGGCGACATCAGCTTCCTCCCCCGGTCAGAGGGGAACAACCTCTTGAAACCTCACAGCTAGCCGGCGTCCGGCAGCCGGAAGAACGCGCGCGTGGCGGCGGTGGCGTTGGCCGCGGTCAGCGCCACGTCCTCGCCGCGGTCGCGCGCCAGTTCCTCGACGATGTGCGACAGGAACGCCGGTTCGTTGCGGCGGTCCTTCGGCAGCGGCCGCAGCGTGCGCGGCAGCAGGTAGGGCGCGTCGGTCTCGATCATCAGCCGCCCGGCCGGGATGTGCTTCACCAGCTCGCGCAGGTGCGCGCCGCGGCGCTCGTCGCACAGCCAGCCGGTGATGCCGATGTGCCAGTCGCGGTCCAGGTAATCGAACAGTTCACGGCGCTCGGCGGTGAAGCAGTGCACCACCGCCGGCCCGAGTTTGCCGTCGAAATTCTTCATCATCGCCAGGAAGTCGTCGTGCGCGTCGCGCTGGTGCAGGAACAGCGGCTTGCCCACGCCGTCGACGGCAAGGTCCGCGGCGATCTGCAGCTGGCGCTCGAACGCCCGGCGCTGCGCCGGGCGCGGCGAGAAATCGCGGTTGTAGTCCAGCCCGCACTCGCCCACCGCCACCACTTCGGCGTGCGCGTGCAGCGCGCGCATCTCCGCGTCGCATTCGTCGGTGTATTCGACCGCGTGGTGCGGGTGCACGCCGGCGGTGGCGTACAGGAAACCGGGATGCTGCCTTGCCAGCGCCAGCGCCATCGGCGAGTGCTCGCGGCTGGCGCCGGTCACCACCATCTGCACCACGCCGGCGGCGCGGGCGCGCTCCAGCACCGCGTCCAGGTCGCGCGCGAAGGATTCGTGGGTGAGGTTGGCGCCGATGTCGATCAGTTGCATGGAGCGGGGAACCGGGAACAGGGACGCGGGAATTGTAGGAGTGGCGCGAGCCGCGACCAAATGCAGGGCCGGACGTGCCCGCTGGCAGCCGTGCCGGACGGCCCGCACCTACAATGTCGCGATGCAAACCACCTTCCCCATTTCCGCGCTGCTGCCGGCCATCGCCGACAGCCTGGCCGCGCATCCGCGGCTGGTGCTCGAAGCCCCGCCCGGTGCCGGCAAGACCACCCAGGTGCCGCTGGCGCTGCTCGACGCGCCGTGGCTGCAGGGCGGCAGGATCGTGATGCTGGAACCGCGCCGCGTAGCCGCGCGCAGCGCCGCGCAGTTCATGGCCCGGCAGCTGGGCGAGCCGGTTGGCGAAACCGTCGGCTACCGCATCCGCTTCGAGGACAAGGTCTCCGCGCGCACCCGCATCGAGGTGGTCACCGAGGGCATCCTCACCCGCATGCTGCAGGACGACCCCCTGCTCGAAGGCGTGGGCGCGCTGCTGTTCGACGAATTCCACGAGCGCCACCTGGCCGCCGACCTCGGCCTGGCGCTGGCGCTGGACGTGCAGTCGGGGCTGCGCGAGGACCTGCGCATCGTGGTGATGTCGGCCACGCTCGATGGCGAGCGGCTGGCCGCCTTCCTCGACGCACCGCGCCTGTCCAGCGAGGGCCGCGGCTTCCCGGTGGACGTGAGCCACTTCCCGGCGCGGCGCGACGAGGCGCTGGAAGCGCAGGCGCGGCGCGCGGTCGAACAGGCGCTGGCGGCGCACCCGGGCGACGTGCTGGTGTTCCTGCCCGGGCAGCGCGAGATCGCGCGTGTGCAGGCCACGCTGGAGCCGGTGCTCCCCGCCGATACCGATGTCCTGCCGCTGCACGGCGAACTGCCCGTCGAACAGCAGTCGCGCGTGCTGCAGCCCGACCCGGACGGCCGCCGCCGCGTGGTGCTGGCCACCAACGTGGCCGAATCCTCGGTGACCCTGCCCGGCGTGCGCGTGGTGATCGATGCGGGCCTGGCGCGCGAGCCGCGCTACGACCCCAACAGCGGTTTCTCGCGGCTGGACGCGGTGGCGATCTCGCAGGCCTCGGCCGACCAGCGCGCCGGCCGTGCCGGGCGCGTGGCCGCCGGCTGGGCGCTGCGGCTGTGGCCGCAGTCGCAGCGGCTGGAAGCGCAGCGACGTCCGGAGATGGCGCAGGTGGAACTGGCCGCGCTGGCGCTGGAGCTGGCCGCCTGGGGCAGCGACGAGCTGCGCTTCGTCGATCCGCCGCCGGCCGGCGCGCTGGCCGCCGCGCGCGAGCTGCTGCAGCGGCTCGGCGCGCTCGACGGCGGCACGATCACCGGCACCGGCCGGCGCATGCTCGCGCTGGGCACGCACCCGCGGCTGGCGGCGATGCTGATCGCCGCGGCCGATCCGCGCGAGCAGGCGCTGGCCGCCGACCTGGCCGCGTTGCTGGAAGCGCGCGATCCGCTGCGCCAAGGCGGCGATGCGCTGGCCGCGCGCTGGCGCGCGCTGGCCACGTTCCGCAACGGGCGCGCGCCGCAGGACGCCAGCCGCGGCGCACTGGCCGCCATCGATACGGCCGCCAGGCAATGGCGGCGGCGCCTGCGCTGCGATGCCGCGCCGCCGGCCGACATCGAGGCGCATGAGCTCGGCGACCTGCTCGCCCATGCCTTCCCCGACCGCATCGCCGCGCGCCACGCCACCGATCCGCTGCGCTACCAGCTCGCCAACGGCCGCAGCGCGCGCCTGTTCGACACCAGCGACCTGCGCGGCGAACTCTGGCTGGTGGTGAGCGAACTGCGCCACGAAGCGCGCGACGCGCTGGTGCTGCGCGCCGCGCCCGTGGACGAGGCGCGCCTGCGCGCCGACTTCCCGCGGCGTTTCCACCAGAACGACGTGGTGCGCTGGAACGGCGAGCGCCGCGCACTGGAGGCGCGCCGCGAATCCGGCTTCGACCGCATCGTCCTGGACAGCCGCCCCGCCGGAAAGGTCGACCCGGCGCAGGCCGCGCGCGCGCTCACCGACGCCGTGCGCGAGCTCGGCCTGGAAGCGCTGCCGTGGACCGGCAACCTGCGGCAGTGGCGCCACCGCGTGCAGGGCCTGCGCCACTGGATGCCGGAGCTGGACCTGCCGGACCTGTCCGACGCGGCGCTGCTGGCCACGCTCGATGCCTGGCTGCTGCCGGCCTTCGCCGGCAAGACCCGCCTGGACGCACTGGCCGAACAGGAACTGGGCGAGGCGCTGAAATCGGGCATCGACTGGAACACGCGCCAGCTGGTCGACCGCCACGCGCCGGTGCGCATCAGCGTGCCCTCCGGCATGGACCGCGCCATCGACTACGCGATGGACGACGACGGCATCACCCCGCGCCCGCCGGTGCTGGCGGTGAAGCTGCAGGAACTGTTCGGCCTGGCCGACACCCCGCGCATCGCCGATGGCCGCGTGCCGCTGCTGCTGCACCTGCTCTCGCCCGGCGGCAAGCCGCTGCAGGTCACCGGCGACCTGCGCAACTTCTGGGAGAACACCTATGCGGAGGTGAAGAAGGAGATGAAGGGGAGGTATCCGAGGCATCCGTGGCCAGACGATCCCTGGAGCGCAACCGCTACGCATCGCGCAAAACCACGCGGAACGTGAAAGATCGCCTCCCGTGGCGACGGTGAAAGAGAACTGGACTACCCAGATCCAGCGTGGCGCGGCCAGACGACCCATGGAGTGCGACCGCCACGCATCGCGCAAAACCACGCGGGACGTGAAAGATCGCCTCCCGTGGCGGCGGTGAAAGAGAACTGGATTACACAGATCCAGCGTGGCGCGGCCTGACGACCCACGGAGCGCGACCACTACGCATCGCGCAGAACCTCGCTGGACGTGACGGATCGCCTCCAGTGGCGGCGATGAGAGAGGACTCGACTACACAAATCCAGCGTAGCGCGGCCAGACGACCCTTGGAGCGCGACTGCCACGCATCGCGCAAAACCTCGCGGGACGTGAAAGATCGCCTCCCGTGGCGACGGTGAAAGAGGAATGGACTACCCAGATCCAGCGTCGCGCGGCGCGACGCGGTGCGTCCTACCCACCGGTGACTAACATTTCCTGCACGCGCGTCCCGCGACACTGCGGGGCCTGCCCCTGCAATCGAGGATTCCCCCATGAGCAAGTTCAGCGACATCACCGGATCGGCCCTGGAACGGGCCATGGAACTGGCCAGCCACGCCGGCGACAGCCTCAAGAGCGGGGGTTCCAACGCCGCCGACTGGCTCAAGGCCGGCGCCGCGATCGGCGCGATGAAGACCGGCGGCCGCGCCGTGGGCCGGGTGGCGCGCCGCAACCCCACCGCCACCATCGCCGTGGCCGCGGTCGGCCTGGGCCTGATCGGCTACGCCATCTACCGCAAGAACAGGCGCGACAACGCCGCGCTGGAAGCGAAATCGCAGCAGATCGCCCAGCGCCGCCGCGCCGAAACCACGGTGGACGAGACCAGCGACATCGGCAGCGACACCTGACAATACGCAGGAGCGCACCCGGGGTGCGCTCCTGGCTCCTAGCGCTGCACCACCCGCCACTGCCCGGGCTGCAGGCCGTCGAGCGCATGCGGCCCCATCGAGGCCCGCACCAGCCGCAGCGTCGGCAGGCCCACCGCGGCGGTCATGCGCCGCACCTGGCGGTTGCGCCCTTCGCGCAGGGTGATGGCCAGCCAGGCATCGGGCACGGTCTTGCGGAACCGCACCGGCGGATCGCGCGGCCACAACGCCGGTGGCGTTTCCAGCAGCTGCACGCGCGCCGGCAGGGTCGGCCCGTCGTTGAGCAGCACGCCCTCGCGCAGCGCCTGCAGCTTCTCCGCGGCCGGCACGCCTTCCACCTGCACCCAGTAGGTCTTGTCCTGCTTGTGGCGCGGGTCGGTCAGCCGGTGCGCCAGGCCGCCGTCGTCGGTGAGCAGCAGCAGGCCTTCGCTGTCGTAGTCCAGGCGCCCGGCCGCGTACACGTTCTTCGGCAGCCCGAAACCGGCCAGCGTCGCCCGCGGCGGCTGGCTGCGGTCGGTGAACTGGCACAGGACGTTGAAGGGCTTGTTGAAGGCTACGAGCATGGGAACGGGGAAACGGGAAACGGGAAACGGCCGTATGCGCGGACGTCATGCACCTGCGCTTCGGTCCAGCAGAAACGGTAAATCACGCGATTCGCCAACACGGCGCATCGCGCAACCCTCCCCGTTCCCTGTTCCCCCTTCCCCGCCTTTCACGGCTTCACGAAGCGCAGCGTCATGCGGTCGCTTTCGCCGATCGCCTTGTATTTGTCCGCATCGGCGGCGTCGTGGTTGTTGGACGGCGGCAGCGTCCACACGCCGTTGGGGTGATCCTTGGTGTCGCGCGGGTTGGCGTTGACCTCGCTGCTTTCCTGCAGCTTGAAGCCGGCCGCCTCGGCCATGGCGATCACCTGCGCCTGGCCGACATAACCGCTCTTGTCGTCGGCCGGCACGTCGGCCCTGGCGCGGTGTTCGACCACGCCCAGCGTGCCGCCCGGCTTGAGCACCGCGAAGAACGCACGGAACATGCCCTCGGCCTGCCCGGCGGCGCGCCAGTTGTGCACGTTGCGGAAGGTCAGCACCACGTCGGCCGAACCCGGCGTGCCGAGCACCGGCGCGGCCGGGTCGTAGGCCACGACGGTGGCCTTGTCGAACAGCGCCGGCGCTTCGGCGAACTTCTTTTCCAGCCCGTCGCGGGCGCGCTGCTGGTAGTCGCGGCCGCTGCCGGCCGGCAGCGCCATCGGGTCGACCACCGCGGCCACGTAATGGCCATGGCCACGCAGGTAGGGCGCCAGGATTTCGGCGTACCAGCCGCCGCCCGGGGTGATCTCGACCACCGTCTGCTGCGGCTGCACGCCGAAGAACTGCAGGGTCTGCAGCGGATGCCGGTATTGATCGCGCGCGGTGTTGGCGGCGCTGCGCCAGTCGCCGGACACCGCGGCCTGCAACTGCGCGGAGGTGGACGTGGCCGGCGCGCCCTGCATGGCGGCGTGGTCGTGGCCGGCGTGCGCGTGTTCCTGCGCGACGGCGGGCAGCGTGGCGAACAGCAGGCAGGCGGCAACCAGCGGGGCGGTGGTCTTCATCGGAATGTTCCACGGTTGGAGTGCAGCGAGCCTAGCATGAGCGCGCGATGCGCCTGCACGGCCAGGATGTTCACGGCCTGTTGGCGCGCGGCGGCCGCACGGAACACTGTTTTCACCATGCCGCAACGGAACCGCCCCATGCGGCGTCTATGCTGGTGTGCCGATTCCAAGGAGGTGCGCATGACCCGGTTCCGCGAACTCGGCCGTTCCGGCCTGCAGGTCGGCCCCATCGCCTTCGGCGGCAACGTGTTCGGCTGGAGCGTGGACGAGAAGACCGCCTTCGCCCTGCTCGACGCCTTCGTCGAGGCCGGCTTCAACCTGGTCGATACCGCCGACGTGTACCCGGCGTGGGTGCCAGGCAACAGGGGCGGCGAATCGGAAACCGTCATCGGCCGCTGGCTGGCGCGCGGCGGCAGGCGCGACAAGGTGGTGCTGGCCAGCAAGGTCGGCAAATGGGCCGAGCGCCCGGGGCTGTCGGCCGACAACATCCACGCCGCCGTCGACGATTCGCTGCGGCGCCTGGGCACTGATGTCATCGACCTGTACCAGGCGCACGAGGACGATGAGTCGGTGCCGCTGGAGGAAACCCTGGGCGCCTTCGCGCGGCTGATCGAGGCGGGCAAGGTGCGCGCGATCGGCGCATCCAACTACAGCGCCACGCGCCTGCGCGACGCGTTGAAGGTATCGGCCGACTACCACCTGCCGCGCTACGAAAGCCTGCAGCCCGAGTACAACCTCTACGACCGCGCCTGCTACGAAGCGGAACTCGAGCCGCTGGCGCGCGGACAGGGATTGGGCGTGATCGGCTATTACGCGCTGGCCAGCGGCTTCCTCAGCGGCAAGTACCGCAGCGCCGAGGACGCCGGCAAGAGCGGCGCGCGCGGCGCCAAGGTCGTCGCGCGCTACCTGAACCCGCGCGGGCTGCGCATCCTCGGCGCGCTCGACGATGTCGCCGCCGCACACCGCGCCACGCCCGCGCAGGTGGCGCTGGCCTGGCTGATCGCGCGGCCCGGCATCACCGCGCCCATCGTCAGCGCCACCGGCGTGGCGCAGCTGCACGAGGTGCTCGCCGCCGCGCGGCTGTCGCTGTCGGCGCAGGACATCGCCCAGCTCGACGCCGCCAGCGCCGAAGCCTGAATGCGGCGCGGGTTGAACCCCGCGCCGGCCCGGTCGTAGCATCCGGCCTACAGGGGGCGGACCGCGAACGGAGACCGCCATGCAGAACCCGCACACTGCAAGCCGTCGCACGCTCGACCTGGACGCCGAAATGGCCTACTGGCGCGGCGTCCATGCCATCGGCCGGCTCGGCCACCACGACTTCGACCAGTACCGGCGCCTGCTGCGGATGGGCTTCGAGGTATACATGGCGTGGCCGCGCGCCAGCGAGGAACAGCTCTACCGCGTGCTGCAGGACAGCTACCACCGGCATGCGCCGGCGCTGGCCGTGCCGTGGGACGAGGCGCGCTGGCTGGTGCGCCATGCCTGGCACCACGCCGAGCAGGCGCAATCCACGCACTGAGGCGCGCGCCGCTCAGGCCGGCGCCAGCAGCCAGGCACGCAGCGCGGCGCTCACCTCGTCGGGCTTCTCCATCGGCGCCAGGTGCCCGCAGCCGGGCAGCACCAGCAGCCGCGAGTGCGGCGCCAGCGCGTGCATTTCCTCGCTGACCGCCAGCGGCGTGATGCGGTCGTTGGCGCCGCAGACGATCAGCAGCGGGCCGCGGTAGGCGGCCAGCACGTCATGGCCGTCGGGCCGCTCCAGCGCGCTCTGGCGCAGGAACACTTCCGCGCCCAGGCGCGTGGTCATCTCGCGCACGCGCTGCACCAGCGCGTGGTCGTCCAGGCGCGAGGCGTCGATGTAGCTGCGCATCAGCCGGTCGCCGAAACCATGGAAGGTGCCGGGCAGGCGCACGCTGGCCCGCTGCGCGCGGCGCTGGGCGGCGCGTTCCGGCGAATCGGCGTGGATCGAGGTGTCGATCAGCGCCAGCCGCCGCACGCGCTCCGGGGCGATGCGCAGGATCTGCTGGGCGACGAAGCCGCCCAGCGAGAACCCGGCCAGCGCGAACCGCGGCGGCGCCTGCGCCAGCACGTCCTCGGCCACCGCCTGCAGCGTGTCCCCGCGGGTCTGGTCGCCGACGATGCAGTCGGCGATGTCGGACAGGTCGGCGATCTGCGCGCGCCACAGCTCCGCATCGTTGAGCAGGCCGGGCAGCAGCAGCAGCGGGATCCTTGTTGCCGGTGCGTTGCCGGCGGTGTCGGTTTGCATGGCGCCATTGTCGCGCCGTCGGCGCTCAGCCGGTACCGCCACCGCTGGAACGCACCGGCAGGGTGACGTTCATGAGGGTCGGGTCGTCCGGATCGGGCCTGACCTGGAAACCCAGCGTGCGGCACATCGCCAGCATGGTGCTGTTCTCGCGCAGCACCTGGCCCTCGACCACGTTCAGGCCCTGCCAGCCGGCGTATTCGATCATGATCTGCATCAGCTTCCAGCCGATGCCGTGGCCCTTGAGGTCGGAGCGGATCAGGATGCCGTATTCGCCACGGTCGTAGTCGGCGTCGGCGTGCAGGCGCACCGCGCCCAGCATGTCGCCGCTCTTCGGGTCGATGGCCACCAGCGCGATCGAGCGCGCATAGTCGAGCTGGGTCAGGCGCGCGATGAACTCGTGGCTGAAATGCTTGACCGACTGGAAGAAACGCAGGCGCAGGTCGTCGTCGGTGACGCGGGCGAAGAACGCGCGGAACAGCGCGTCGTCCTCCGGCCGCACCGGGCGCACGAAGGCCTTGCCGCCGTCGGACAGGTCGATGCTGCGTTCCCACTCGGTGGGATACGGGAAGATCGCGAAGCGTGGGTGGCCGCGGCCCTTGTGCAGGCGCCGCACCGGGGCGATGGCGATGCGCGCGTCCAGCGCGATCACGCCGTCGCGGTCGGCCAGCAGCGGATTGAGGTCCAGGCTGCGGATCTCGGGGATGTCGGCGGCCAGCTGCGCCAGCTTGACCAGCACCAGCGCCACCGCGCGCTCGTCGGCGGCCGGCACGTCGCCATAGGCCTTGAGGATGCGCGAGACGCGGGTGCGGCCGATCACCTCGTGCGCCAGGCGCAGGTCCAGCGGCGGCAGCGCCAGGGTCTTGTCGTCGATCACTTCCACCGCGGTGCCGCCGCGGCCGAACACCAGCACCGGGCCGAACACCGGGTCGTCGGCGATGCCGGCGATCAGCTCGCGCGCCTTGGGCCGCGCCAGCGTCGGCTGCACCAGCACGCCTTCGATGCGCGCCTGCGGGCGCAGCTCGCGCGCGCGCTGCAGGATCGAGGTGGCCGCCATCTGCACCGCCGGCAGCGTGCCCAGGTTCAGGCGCACGCCGTCGACATCGGACTTGTGCGGAATGTCCGGCGAGAACACCTTCACCGCGACCGTGGCGCCCCGCTCCAGCAGCGGCTGCGCCAGGTCCATCGCCTCGTGCGCGTCGCGCGCGACCATCACCGCCAGCGACGGAATGCCGTAGGCCTGCAGCAGCGCGTGCGTGGCCACCGGGTCCAGCCATTGCTGGCCGTCCGCCAGCGCCGTCGTCACCAGCGCGCGCGCGGCCGCGGCGTCCACCACGAAATCGGCGGGCAGGCTCGGCGGCGTTTCCATCAGCGCCGCCTGCGCCTGGCGGTAGCGCACCAGGTGCTGGAAGCCGCGCACGGCCTCGGCCTCGCTGGGGTAGGTCGGCACCCGCGCGGTATTGAGCGTGGCCGTGGCCTGTTCGTCGTTGCCCAGCCACACCGCGAACACCGGCTTGTCGCGCAGCTGGCGCGGGCGCAGGCCGAGCGTGCGGGTCAGCGCCTGCGCCGCTTCGGCCGAAGAAGTGAACGCGGTGGGCACGTTGACCACCAGCAGCGCGTCGTTGGCCTCGTCGGCCAGCAGCGCTTCCACCGCGGCGGCGTAACGCTCGCCGCCGGCATCGACCACGATGTCCACCGGGTTGTCGCGCGACCAGCCCTGCGGCAGCACCTGGTCCAGGTGCGCCACGGTGGCCGGCGACAGCGCCGCCAGCGTGCCGCCCAGCGCCTGCAGCTGGTCCACCGCCAGCCGGCCGATGCCGCCGCCGTTGCTGAGGATCGCCAGCCGGTGGCCGGGAAAGGTGCCCAGCCGGCCCAGCGTCTCGGCGGCGGTGAACAGTTCGTCCAGTGCGTTCACCCGCAGCAGGCCGGCACGGTTGAAGGCCGCGCCGTACACCGCGTCGGACGCGGCCAGCGCCTGCGAATGGGTGGGCGCGCGCGCCTCGGTGCCGCGCGGCTGGCGCCCGGACTTGACCACCACCACCGGCTTGGCGCGCGCGGCCGCGCGCGCGGCGGACATGAACTTGCGCGCGTCGCTGATCTGGTCGACATAGAGCAGGATCGCGCGGGTGCGGTAGTCGGCGGCGAAGTAGTCGAGCAGGTCGCCGAAATCCACGTCCAGCGCGTCGCCCAGCGACACCACCGCGGAGAAACCGATCGAGCGCGCCACGCCCCACTCCACCAGCGCGGCCGCTATCGCGCTGGATTCGGAGATCAGCGCCAGGTCGCCGGCCTGCGGCGTGTGCGCGGCGATGGAGGCGTTGAGCCGCGCATGCGGCGCGATCACGCCCAGGCAGTGCGGGCCGAGGATGCGCATGCCCCTGGGCCGCGCCGCCGCCTCCACCTGCGCGGCCAGCGAGCCGGGGCCGTGGCCGAGCCCGGCGGTGAGGATGATGGCCGCGGCCACGCCCAGCCCGGCCGCCGCGGCCACCACCTGCGGCACCATCGGCGCCGGCGTGGTGATCACCACCAGGTCCGGGACCCACGGCAGGTCCTTGAGCCGCTTGACCGTGCGCATGCCGTCGATCTGCGCATGGCGCGGGTTGACCCAGCCGATCTGCCCGGCGAAACCACCGGCGCGCAGGTTGCGCACCACCGCGCGCCCGGCCGAGCGTTCGCGCGGGCTGCCGCCGACCACGGCCACGGAGCGGGGACGGAACACGGTCTGCAGGTGATAGGTGCTCATCGCGACGCCGACAACGGGAACACGATCAAAGGTACACGCGCAGGGGGCGGCGTGGCATGAGCGCGATCAAGCGGCACCGGCCGCGCCACCTTCGTGGCGACATGCGGCGGGAATCACTTCCGGAGCGAATGGCCCAGCACGCCGATGGACACCAGGAGGATCGCGCAGTAATCCACGACCCGCGGCGCGCCCAGCGCGGTGCCGATGGCGAACACCAGTACGCCGGCGAGGACCGGCAGCATCCATGGATTCCAGCGCGCCGCCATGGATGGACCGGGTTCGCTTTCCAGGATCGCGCTGACATCGGTATCCAGCGCCGCGGCCAGGCAGACCCGCGTCTCGCGCGAGGCGGCGCCCTCGGTCTCCACCCGCTGCACGGTGCGCAGGCTCAGGCCGGCGGCGGCGGCCAGCTGTTCCTGCGACCAGTGCCTGGCCTCGCGCAGGCGGCGGATGACCGTCGGGTTCAACTTCATGTCCTGCTCCATGCGGTGGCTCCTGTATGGGGAGCCCCGACTGTAGGTTCCGCGACCGATCATGCCACGCCAGGCCTGCGCCAACGGCCCGCCAACCGGCCGCCACCGCGCTACAACAGCGTCCCGCCCAGGATCATCGCGGCGATGCTGAAGTAGATGACCAGGCCGGTCACGTCCACCAGGGTCGCCACGAACGGCGCCGAGGCGCTGGCCGGGTCGAAGCCCAGCCGCTTGAGCACGAACGGCAGCATCGAGCCGGACAGCGAGCCGAAGGTGACGATGCCCACCAGCGCCGCGCCGATGGTGGCCGCCAGCAGCTTCCAGTGCGGGCCGTAGTCGTGCAGGCCGGCCAGCTGCCAGACGGTGATGCGCACGACGGCCAGCAGGCCGAGGATGGCGCCCAGCACCACGCCGGTGGGCACCTCGCGCAGGGCCACCTTCCACCAGTCGCGCAGGCGCAGCTCGTGCAGGGCGAGCGAGCGGATCAGCAGCGAGGTCGCCTGCGAGCCGGAGTTGCCGCCCGAACTCATGATCAGCGGGATGAACAGGGTCAGCACCACCGCGCGCGCCAGTTCGTCCTCGTAGTGCTGCATGGCGCTGGCGGTGAGCATCTCGCCCAGGAACAGCACGCTCAGCCAGCCGGCGCGCTTGCGGATCATGTCGAGGAAGCCGATCTGCATGTAGGGCCGGTCCAGCGCCTCGACGCCGCCGAACTTGTGCACGTCCTCGGTGGATTCGTCGATCAGCGCATCGAGGATGTCGTCCACGGTGACGATGCCGAGCATGCGCTGCTGCGCGTCCACCACCGGGATCGCCAGCAGGTCGTGGCGGCGGATCAGCTGCGCCACCTCTTCCTGGTCCAGCTGCGGGCCGACGCTGACCGGCGGGTTGACCTGGGCCACGTCGAGGATGGAATCCTCCGGCGCGCCGGTGATCAGCCGGCGCATGGTCACCACCTGGCGCAGCTGCCGGGTCTGCGGGTCGAGCACGTAGATCGCGTAGACCGTCTCGCGGCTGCGCTCGACCTCGCGGATGTGCTGCAGGGTCCGGGCGACGGTCCAGTCGGCGGGGACGCTGACGAACTCGGTGGTCATCAGCGCGCCGGCGGTATTGGGCGGGTAGCCGAGCAGCAGCTGGATCGAACGGCGCGCCTCCGGCTCGAGCAGCGGGATCAGCCGCGCGCGCTCGTCCTCGTCCAGTTCGTGCACGATGTCGGTGGCGCGGTCGTCGGCCATCAGCCCGAGCAGCGCGACGGCGCGGGCCGGCGGCATCGCCGCGACCAGTTCGCCGGCGCGCTGCAGCTCCGGCGCTTCCAGCAGCTTGACCGCGCGCGGCAGCGGCAGCGCGGCCAGCACGGCGCCGGCGTCGGCCTGTTCGAGCTGGTTGAGGTAGACCACCGCGTCGGCGGTGTTGAATTCCGCCAGGGGCGCGCTCAGGGCGCTGGCGTCCGCGGCCGGACGCAGGAGTTGCTTCTGGTTCATCGTGTTTCGCCTTGCCGACCGGGTCGGCTGCCGGGTTGCGGGCGCAACGCCGGCAACGGCGAACCACCCCTCAGGCGTTCGCCGTCACCGGCGTCGAACGAGATCGACTGCTACTGTCGCTGGGCATGGGTGGGACTCCGAAGGGATCGCCGCGCGGCATGGGCCGGCGGCTGCGCGAGTCTGCGACCGTCGTGCGGCAGGGTCAAGCGCCATGCCGTGGAATTTTCCAAGCCGGCGGGCGCGCGTTACTCTTCCGCACAGGCAAGCGCCTGCGCCCGCCCGGCCGCCGCGCTGTCGTTCCCCCTCACTTTCCTCGAGCGTGATCCCGATGCATGGCGGCGGTCTGGAACTGGCCCTGGTGCTGCTGCTGGCGGCGGTGATCGCCGTGCCGGTGTTCAAGCGTTTCGGCCTGGGCGCGGTGCTGGGCTATCTCGCCGCCGGCGTGGTGCTGGGCCCGCACGTGCTGGCCTTCGTGCAGGACGCGGACCGCATCCTCAACGCGGCCGAGATCGGCGTGGTGATGCTGCTGTTCCTGATCGGGCTGGAGCTCTCGCCGGCGCGGCTGATGGTGATGCGGCGCCCGGTGTTCGGCGGCGGCACGGCGCAGGTGCTGCTCGCCGCCGGCGTGCTCGGCGGGCTGTTGCTGCTGTACCACTTCCACTGGAAGAGCGCGCTGGTGATCGGCACCGCGCTGGCGCTGTCCTCCACCGCGATCGGCCTGCAGCTGCTGTCCGAGCACAAGGCGCTCAACAGCGACTACGGCCGCTTCGGCTTCGCCATCCTGCTGTTCCAGGACCTGGTCGCCATCCCGCTGCTGGCGGCGATCCCGCTGCTGGGCGGCATCCGCAACGAGACCCTGACCTGGCAGAACGTGGCCACCGCAGTCGGCGCGCTGGCCGTGGTGATCCTGCTCGGGCGGCCGGTGCTGCGCTGCCTGTTCGGCATGGTCGCGCGCACGCGCATGCCGGAGGTGTTCACCGCCAGCGCGCTGCTGGTGGTGCTGGGCACCGCCTGGCTGATGCAGAAGGCCGGGCTGAGCCCGAGCCTGGGTGCGTTCCTGGCCGGCGTGCTGCTGGCCGATTCCGAATTCCGCCACGAGATCGAATCGCAGATCGAGCCGTTCAAGGGCCTGCTGCTGGGGCTGTTCTTCATCGCGGTGGGAATGAGCATCGACCTGGCGCGCATCGCCGCCGAGCCGACCGTGATCGCCATCGGCGTCGGCCTGCTGCTCGCGGTCAAGTTCGGCCTGCTGGTGCTGATCGGCCTGGCCGCGCGCATGCCGCTGCGCAGCGCGCTGATGCTCGGCAGCGTGCTGTGGCTGGGCGGCGAGTTCGCCTTCGTGGTGTTCAACGAGGCCGAGCGCGCCGGCCTGCTGGGCCGCATCAACCACGACCGCCTGGTGGCCATCGTCAGCCTGTCGATGGCGCTGACCCCGTTGTTGATGATCGGCCTCAAGTACCTGCTGCGGTCGCAGGCCCCGAGCCGGGGCCCGGAGCGTGCGCCCGACAACCTGAACGATGCCCAGGCCCAGCACCCGCAGGTGCTGATCGCCGGCATGGGCCGCTTCGGCCAGATCGTCGCGCGCCTGCTGACCGCGCAGCGCATTCCATTCGTGGCGCTGGAAGCCGACCCGGACACGGTGGAAGACCTGCGCCGCTTCGGCAACCACCTCTACTACGGCGACCCCACCCGGCCGGACCTGCTGCGCGCGGCCGGCGGCGACCAGATCCGCGTGTTCGTGATGGCCATGGACGACCCGGACACCAACCTGCGCGCGGTGCGGCTGGTGCGGCGCCTGTACCCGCAGGCGCGGGTGCTGGCGCGCGCGCGCAACCGCCAGCACGCGTGGAAGCTGATGGACATGTCGGCCGAGCCGTTCCGCGAGGTGTTCGGTTCCAGCCTGGAGATCAGCGAGCGCGTGCTCACCGCGCTGGGCATGGCCGAGCACACCGCGCGCGAGCACGTGCGCCGTTTCCGCGAGCACGACGAAAAGCTGCTCAAGGCCCAGCACCTGGTCTACGACGACGAGGCGGCGGTGATGCAGACCTCGCGCGACGCCCGCACCGACCTGATGCACCTGTTCGAGGCCGATGTCGGCGATGCCGACGCGGTAGCCGAAAAACCGGCGGCCGGCGAGTAGCACACCCGCCGTTTTCCGCGGGAGCGGCGTCCGCCGCGAACGGGCTTTATCGGGAACGCCCCATCGCGGCTGAAGCCGCTCCTACGTGGCGCGCGCCATCCACCGCAGCGCGCGTACGGCGCGCTCAGCCGCGGTCGCGCAGGAAACGGGCCATGGAGGAGACACCCGGCACCGCCGGTTCGAACTCGCCGGCCACGTCGATGAAGCCGCGCATGACCGCGATCTCGCGCGGGCTGCGGCCCAGCGCGTCGCGCAGGTCGGGGTCGGCGCCGGCGCGCAGCAGGCGCTGCACCAGCAGCGGCAGGCCGTGCAGCGCGGCCAGGTGCAGTGGGCCGAAGCCGCGCGGGTCGCGCACGTCCAGCGCCACGTCCTCGTCCAGCAGGCGTTCGACCGCGGCCAGCACCACGTGCTCGTCGCAGGCGGTGCCCGGTTCGGCGCGCGCGCCCAGCAGCAGCAGCAGCGGGGTGACGGTGCCGGCCGAGGGCTGGTCGGCTTCGGCGCCGGCCAGCAGCAGGGTGTCCA
>Ga0182741_1003784_pt1 | contig 15640 bp, 19 predicted proteins | sample eDN5th37CBELigOP_FD_128874 | JGI IMG/M metagenome (GOLD analysis project Ga0182741, IMG submission 128874) | Enriched Organic Plus compost microbial communities from Emeryville, California, USA - eDNA 5th pass 37_C BE-Lig OP (version 2) (version 2) ...
CGAGCCGTCAAGCCGTCCAGCACCCCTACCATCCCCGCCGATCCCCGTCCCGCCACAGGATGTCGAAGTCGTAGGTGCTGGCGCCGCCCTGCGGGTCGCGGACGCGGATGACGGCGGTGTAGTCGTTGCGACGAGTCGGCTGCTGCACCACGTCCACGTCCGCGCTGCCGCGCTCGAGGCGCACCATCACGTGCCCATCGTCGCGCGGCAGCGCGGTGTGCAGGCGCACCCCGCCGGACGATTCGTAGCGCCCCTCGCGCACCTTCGCGCTCCCGCCGCGCACGGTGATGTACGTCTCCTGCTGCACGCGGCCACTCCACTGGAAGAGCTGACGCCCCTGCGCGGCGAGCGGCGAGGCCGCGCCGGCAACGAGGGCGAGCGACAACGCGGCGAACAGCTTTCTCGACTGACGAATCTCGGACATGTGTGCTCCTTGTGGTCCTCGCCCGAGTAGAAGGCAGCGGCCGTGCCGGAGCGAGCGCGGCGTGGCACGCGTGGCCGCCGACGACGGACGCGGATCCGTAACCCGCTCGCACGTCGTCACTTGGCGCGCCCGGCGCGGCGCGCGACCCGCCTCCGGAACGTGGCGCGGCGGGGTGGTCGCGCCTCGCGATCGTCCGCGATCCAGGACAGATGCGTGTCCCTGCCGCGATGCAGCGCGAGGCGCTTGTCGACGCGGCGCGAGCGGCGCCGGTGGGCACGTGGCACGCCTGCGCCCGCTGACCCCACGGCCAGCTTTGCCGCGATTTGGTGACGAGTCGCGGGTCGACGCACCGTGCACGTGGCGTATGATGCGAAGACGACGTCGTGTCGCCGCTCGCGACGCCGCTCACATCGAACATGAGACTCATGCACGATTCGCCGCGCCTGCTGATCGTATCGAACCGCCTGCCGTTGACCGTCGTCTCCACCGACGACGGCTACACGGTGCATCGGAGCGCTGGTGGCCTCGCCACCGGGCTGCGGACGCCGCACGAGCGATCCAACGGACTCTGGATCGGCTGGCCCGGCGACGTGCCGACCGACGACGCCGCGCGCGAGTCGATCCGTCGCGAGCTCGCGGCGCAGCGCTTCGTTCCCGTCGAGCTGTCGGCGGACGAGGAGCGCGTCTTCTACGGTGACATCAGCAACGCGGTGCTCTGGCCCATCTGCCACGACCGGCTCGACCAGCTCCCCCTCCGCGTCGAGGGGTGGGACGTGTACGAGACGGTGAACCGCCGGTTCGCGGACGTGGTGCTGGAGCACTATCGCCCCGGCGACGTGATCTGGGTCCACGACTATCAGCTGCTCCGGCTCCCCGCGCTGCTGCGCGAGCGGCTCCCGGATGCGCAGATCGGCTTCTTCCTCCACATCCCCTTCCCCAACCCCGAGCTGTTCTTCGCGCTCCCCACGCGCGCGTGGCTGGTGGAGGGGATGATGGGGGCCGACGTCGTCGGCTTCCACACGCGGCGCTACCGCGGCCACTTCACCGCCGCGCTGCGTCGCCTGTTCGGCATCGAGATGGAAGCCGACGCGACGGTCGAGTGGCAGGGACGCCGGGTGAGCCTCGGCATCTTCCCGATGAGCGTGGACACGGCCGAGCTCGCCCGACGCGCGATGGTCCCCGAGATCAGCGGCGAGCGGCTGACGCTGCGCTCCGGCGTGTCGCGCCTGATCGTCGGGATCGACCGGCTGGACTACAGCAAGGGGATCCCGCGCCGGCTGATCGCCTTCGAGCGCCTGCTCCAGCTGCACCCCGAGTGGCGCGAGCGCGTGCACCTCGTCCAGGTGGCCGTGCCGTCGCGCGGCGGGGTCGGCTCCTATCGCCGCCTGCGCCGCGAGGTGGATGCGCTGGTCGGCCGCATCAACGGCGACCACGCGACGCCGACCTGGACGCCGGTGCGCTACATCCATCGCAGCGTCCCCACCCACACGCTGCTCGCGCTCTACCGGGCGGCGGACGCGATGCTCGTGACGCCGCTGCGCGACGGGATGAACCTCGTCGCCAAGGAGTTCGCCGCCGCCCGTGTGGACGAGGACGGCGTCCTGATCCTCAGCGAGTTCGCCGGCGCCGCGGACGAGCTGACCGAGGCGCTGCTCGTGAACCCGTACGACGTGGACAGCGTCGCCGAGTCGATTCACCACGCGCTGACGATGTCGGCCCCCGAGCGGCGGCGGCGGATGCGCGCGCTGCGGGCGCAGGTCGCGTCGCACGACGTGCACGACTGGGCCGATCGGTTCCTCAGCGCTCTTCGGGAGCAGCGGACGCCGCGCGCGCAGCTGGTGGGGTGAGCGGCTCGCGCCGCGACGACGGCGCGAGCGACGAGGTCGGGGCGAGCGGGAGCGCGAAGATGAATCGCGAGCCGACGCCGACCTCGCTCTCGAGCGTGATGTCGCCGCCCAGCAGACGGGCGATGCGGCGCGCGATGGCGAGCCCCAGCCCCGCGCCGGGCGCGTGCCCCGGCGTGAGGCGGGTGAACTCGGCGAAGATCTCCTCGCGCTTCTCCGGCGGGATCCCGGGGCCGGTGTCGGCGACCGCCACCTGCAGCGTGTCGTCCGCATGCGCCGCGCGCAGCTCCACGCGCCCGCCCCGCGGCGTGTACTTGATGGCGTTCGAGACGAGATTCGCGAGCACCTGGCGGACGCGCGCCGGATCGGTGACGATCGTGCCGACCTCCTCCCCGATCGCGAGGCCGAACGAGAGCCCCGCCGTCGCGGCGAGCGGCCGCTCCTCGTCGAACAGCTCGCGCAGCAGCGCCGGCACGTCCACCTCGCGCAGCGCGATGTCGAGCTGACCGGTCTCGGCACGGGCGAGCTGCAGCAGATCCTCGATCATCGCGAGCAGCGACCGCGTCGCGCGCTGGATGCGCTGCAGGCTGTCCCGCTGTTCCGGCGTCACCGGACCGCGGATGCCGTCCTCGATCAGCTGCGCGTGCCCGCCGATGAGATTCAACGGATTCTTGAGGTCGTGGCTCATCCCGCGCATGAGCCGCGCCTTGCTGTGCATCAGCGCCACCGCCTGCAGCCGTTGCTGCTCCGCGACCGCGGCGAACTCCCGCACGCGCCGCCCGAGCATCCAGGTCGCCGCGACGGCGACGAGCGCCAGCACGCCGAGCGCCGTCTCGATGCGGCGCTGGGTCGCCTCGATGCGTGCGATCCGTGTGCGGCGGTCACGGGAGGCGGCATCGATCGCGTCGTCGAGCTCCGCCGCGGCGATCATCATCGTGCGCAGGAGCGACTCCAGCTCCGGCGCGAGCTCCATCCGGCGGCCGCGCTCCACGGTGGCGATGAGGGCGGCGACCGCGGTGTCCAGCCTCCGCTCCAGACGGCGCAGCGAGTCGAGACGCGCCTCGACCGGCCGTCCCAGCCGGCTCGCGACCGGCGCCAGTCCGTCGTAGGCGAGCCGCTCCCGCTCGTCGGCGTTCTCGTACTCGATCAGCCGCACGGTGTCGCCCGACTCGACGTAGTCGTGGAGCGCGACGGCCTGCTGCGCCAGCGCGAGGTGCAGCCGCGTGACGTACGCGCGTCCGGGCGCCGCCACCTGCTTGAGGTCGGCCTCGAGCGGCGCCTGCATCTTGTGCACGGCCCAGGGGGCGACGACGAGCGCGATCAGGCAGGCGATGATGAAGACGAGCGTCAGCGGCGACGCCCAGTCCGATGTCAGCTGCAGCCGACCCGCATCCCGTTCCACGTCGCCCATGGACCTCTGCTCGTGCGCGAGGGAGGCTGGCTTGGTGGAAAGATGCTCGCCGTCAGCGCGACCTCACGCGTACCGCAGCCACCACCAGTCGCGCCGGGACTTGAGACGACCGAACCAGCGACATGGATGATACAGCAGGAGCACGACGACGAGCCACGTCAGGTACACGCCCGGCAGCGCGAGGCCGTGTGACGGGGCGACGGCAGCCGGGTCCGTCATGATGGAGATCGGGCGGAACCCGTTCCCCTGCGCGACGGAGAGCAGCATCGCCAGGAGATGCGCGACGACGATGTGGAGCGTGTAGTAGAAGAGCGGCACCCGGCCGTAGACGGCGAGCCACGACGCCACGCGCCCCTGTGCCCGCTCGGCGGCGACGAGCGCGAGGCAGGTCGGCCCGAGGGTCATGAGCAGGAAGAGGAGCGACGGCGGATACTTCCGCACGTTGAGGAAGGAGGCGACGGTGAGTGCCGGCGAGCGTTGGAGCGACCACGGCCCCGGATCGCCGTACCCGCCGAGCGCCCGCAGCACGACGAAGGCGAGCAGGGCGAGCGCGCCGCCCCAGAGGAGAACTCGCCGCCGGCGCGCCGCGTCCCACCCGAAGAGGGGCGCCATCAGCATGCCGAGCGTCATGACGGCGAACCAGGGGACGAGCGGGTAGGCGATCAGGAGAACTCCCGGGACGGCGAACCCCGGCTGATGCAGGACGTGCCAGAGCGGGGCGAGGGCCCCCAGCGCCTGTGCGTCGACGCCGTCGAGCAGGTTGTGCCCGGCGATCGCGACGACGGCGACGACGGCGAGCAGGGGCCGCGGGAGATGCAGGAGCACGGCGAGCACGATCATGCTCCATCCGAGCGCCCAGAGCACGAGGGCGAAGAAGGGGATCAGCTCGAGCGAGAAGCGCCAGCCGATCGCGGTGACGACGAGCTCGAGGACGACGAGCCAGAGGCCGCGCGCGACGAGAAAGCGGCTCACGTCGCGCGGCGCGCGGCGGCGCAGCATCAGGCCGACGCCGATCCCCGCGAGGAGGAAGAAGGCGGGAGCGCAGAAGTGCGTGAGCCAGCGCGTGGCGAAGAGCGCGGCGCTCGCGCGACTCAGATCCTCCGGCGGGAAGCGCAGCTCGGAGACGTAGTCGCGCACGTGGTCGAGGGCCATCAGGACCATCACCACCCCGCGCACGACGTCGATGCTGCGCTGGCGCGTCTCGACGTGCGGGTCGAGCGCGGTCGTGCCGAAGGTCGTCCCCGCGACGGGGCCCGGCAGAGGGAGGCTCGTCATGCCGACGATTCTGTATACAAACGCCCGAACCGTCAAGCGCCACGGAGATCGATGCTACGGGCCGCTGCGGGCCACGGAGGGCTGCCACTGGGAATGGCCCCTGACAACGGCCACTGAAGACGGCCGCTGAGAAGGGCCGCTGAGAAGGGCCACGGAGGGTTGCCCCGGAGAGCGGCAACTGCTCTCGAGCCGCAGAGACGCCGAGGAGTCGCAGCGAACTGCGACGTCGACGACAACGACGGTGAACCGGGAGGAGGGACGAGGGGAAAGCGAAGGAGCTGTTTGCCTCTTCTGTTGGCGTCCCTCGTGCCCCCTCAGCCTGTCCTGGGCGTCGTCGACGGATGCTCCTGCGTGGTTCGATGCGGTTGCTCTTGCCCTGCGCTGCGACCCCTCTGCACCGCTGCGCCTCCGCGGCTCGGATGTCGAGGAGCTCAGCGCGCGATCGGGGCCGAGGTGCCGCTCGTGAGGCGCAGCAGGTCCGATGGGGCGAGCGCGATCTCCAGCCCGCGCCGTCCCGCGCTCACGAAGATCTCCGCGAACGCGAGCGCGCTGGCGTCGAGCACGGTGCGCAGCGGCTTGCGCTGCCCGAGCGGGCTGATCCCGCCGACGACGTAGCCGGTCGTCTTCTCCGCCAGCGCGACGTCGGCCATCGCGACGCGCTTGGCGTCCAGCGCGTCGGCCATCGCCTTGAGGTCGAGCTGCCGCGAGACGGGCACGATCGCCACCGCGAGTGCGCCGCCGCGCGACGCGCCGTCGACCGCGACGACGAGGGTCTTGAACACCTGCGACGGATCGAGGCCGAGCGCGGCGGCGGCCTCGGGACCGTACGCGGGCGCCGCCGGATCGTGGGTGTACGAGAGCACGCGATGCGCGACCTTCGCGCGCTCGGCGGCGACGATCGCCGGCGTCACGACGCGCCGGAGGGCTTCTGATACGTCCCCATCAGCTCGGCCTGTGCGAGGACGTGCCCCTCCATCGCCCGCTCGAGATCGGCCTTGCGGGCGCCGGCGGCGAGACCGTCGAGCGTCGTGTCAAGCGCGTAGAGCTTGTGGAAGTAGCGATGGCGCCCGATCGGCGGACAGGGGCCCGTCCATCCCTGCGACCCGTCGTCGTTCGTGCCTTCGCGCGCCCCGCCGGGGAGCGACTTGCCGCTCGCTCCTTCCGCGAGCTCGTTCGTGGACGCCGGGATGTTCCACAGCACCCAGTGCACGAACACCCGCTTGGGCGCCGCCGGATCGGGCGCGTCCGGATCGTCCACGATCAGCGCGAAGGAGCGCGTGCCCTCCGGCGCGCCGCTCCACGCGAGCGGCGGCGATGCATCGGCACCGTGACAGGTCAGGCGCGTCGGGATCTCGTCACCGTTCGCGAAGGCGGGCGAGGTGAGTGTGAGCATTCGCCTCTCTCAGGGTCGGATGAGGCCAGAACTATCGCCAGAAAGGAGGGATCAGGTCCAGTCGCCCGCGGCGCCGCCGAGGCCGGATGGCGTCGGACGTGCGCGCCTCTGGATCTCGCAGAGGAGGTTGTCATGGCCGACTCCCGCCGCGCGCGAACACGGCTTCTCGCGCTGGATCGAGCTGATCGCGTCGCCCGAGCAGCGGCTGCTCCTCGTCTGCCACGATGGCGAGCGCCGCATCGCGATCGCCTTCGTGCAGGAGGTGCCGCACGTCGTGCGACGGTTCGCCGGCGACGACCGGCGGGCGCTCACCGACGAGGCCTGGCCCGCCAACGCGAAGGCAGTGATGCTGATGCTGGAGCCGGGCTTCGATCCGTCGGTTCAGAGTCGGAGCGGCCCGACCGGCGGCACCGCGCTGCACTGCGCCGCGTGGGAGGGCTCGGCCGACTGCGTGCTCGCGATCCTGGCGAACGAGACTGGCCGCGCGCTCGTCGAGGCCCGCGATCCGACGTACGGCAGCACGCCGCTCGGGTGGTGCTGCCACGGCTCGCTCCACTGCGGCCGTCCGGGCGCCGAGCACGCCACGGTCGCGCGGATCCTGCTCGCGGCCGGCACGCTCCCGCCGGGTGAGCCCGCGAGCGCGTCGGACGCCGTGCTGGCGGTGCTGGAGTCGCTATGAGCGCGGTGGCGCCGTGAAGCGCCAGACGCTCCAGTTGGCGTAGCTCCGGCGCGCGCGCTCGGGACGCCACCCCGACGCCTCGAGCGATCGCGCCAAGAGCCGGCGAAACATGCCGTGCGTCACGACGGCGACCGTCGCATGCTCGGGGAGGCGCTGCGCCACGTCGTGGCACCACGCGACGGCGCGCGCCGCCTGCGCCCCGCCCTCCGGTGAGACGTCGCGGCCGCGGAGGATGTCGATCCCCCACTGCAGGTGGCCGAGCAGCTCCCACACCGGAAGCGGGGCGCGGGGGATCGCCCAGTTTCGCATGGGGATGGGGAGATGGAGCTCGCGAAAGTGCGGGCAGGGCGTGGCCGGACGTCCCGGGGCGAGCATCGCCGCCGACTCCGTCGCGCGCGGGAGGTCGCTGCAGGCGATCAGGCTCGCGGCGGCGACTTCCGCGACGAGCGCGGCGGGCGGCGCCGTTCCCGGAACGAGGCGCGACGACTCGTACTCGACCTGCACGCGCGCGACCTGCGCGCGGCTCAGCAGCCAGCTCGGCGCCCGCACCTCCGCGCGGCCGTGACGGATCAACAGGAGGCGCATGCGGCAACTCGAGATCAGACCGCACTCTCGAGATCGATCAGCGGGCCGACCTCGTACGACACGATCGCCGCGCCGACACGCGCGTCGAGCCAGGCGGCCACGGCGTCGCGATCCGCGCTCGTCGCCTGCCCCGCGTCGCCGGCGACGACGTACTGCAGACGGCGGTCGCCGCCGCCGGCACAGGCGAGGCCGCGCGACTCGACGAGCCGCACGAGCTCGGCCGCGATCCGCTCGCCGTCCTCCGTCGCGTTGGTCTCGAGGCGGACGACGAAGCCGAAGTCGGGACAGGGGGCGCTCACCGCCCAACGCGCCCCGGTGGCGCGAGGCGGGGCATCACGACCGCGCGCGCGAGCCGTGTGGCTACGCATGGGTCCGGGAGGCCCGGCGATGCGGAAAAAATTGCCATCTGACCGTTCTCCGGAAGGCGACGGGATTCATGGTCGCCGGAGGGCCGAGACCATCCCCGATCGGCGACGTACCGGCGGAACACTAGGGCGAGCCCGGACGCGCACAAGCGCCGACCGCCGTGACCGGCAGGCCCTTGCCCGAATCGGAACCAGACACGAGAATGGTGGTCCTGTGATTCGCATCACACGTCGCTGACCCTGCTACCTGATGCCCCCCATGGTCACTCCTCGCCGCGTCCTCCTCCGCACCGCCGCCGCGTCGCTGCTCGCGCTCGCCGCGTGCGCCGAGCCGATCACCTCCACGCCGGCAGTCGCCGTCGCCGATCCGTACGCGAGCCTCGCCAGCAGCGAGGCAGAGCTCGCGCCCGAGCGCGCGACGCTCGCGCTCCCGCAGCTCGGCCAGCTCGCCGACGCGCAGCTCGTCAGCGTCGCCGCCCGCGCGATCAACCCGGCGGACTACGTCTGCTCGTCGAACTCCGCGATCAACAGCTGGATCGACAACGAGATCTCGAAGTCGCTCACGATCGAGCAGGCGCGCTTCCTGACCGCGTACAACTACCTGGCCGACCTCATCCCGACGTACGAGGCGGTCTACTTCCAGACCACGGCGACGCCGCAGTACTTCGGGCAGAACGGCGAGCACACGAAGACGATCAACAAGGCGGAGCGGGAGCTCAAGAAGTTCTGGGACATCGAGTCCTCGGACATCCAGGTCGTGGCGATGCACGGCAACGTGCTGGTGGACACGCTGCGCACGGCGCGGACGTACCAGCTGTTCGGCTACTCGGCGGTCCAGGCGGCGGGGTTCGCGCGCACGCTGCGCAACGCGATCGTCGGCTCGGCGACGATGGTGGACGGGAACCATCCCTTCTTCACCTTCAACGCGGTGGCCTTCACGACCTTCGGCGGCTCGGTCCCCGACAAGATCGTGATGGGTGACGGCATCCTGGCCGGCTACGACGCGATCGGCTTCGGCGACGTCGCGCCGACGGCGATCTTCGCGCACGAGTTCGCGCACCACGTCCAGTTCGAGAACGGCTACGGCATCACGGCGACGCAGCCCGAGATGACGCGGTTCAACGAGCTCGGCGCCGATGCGATGGCGGCGTACTACCTGACGCACAAGCGCGGCGGCACGCTGAACAAGCACCGCGTGCAGCAGTTCCTCGAGGTGTTCTATCAGATCGGCGACTGCGCGTTCACGAACGACGGCCACCACGGCACGCCGAACCAGCGCCTGAAGGCCGCCCAGTTCGGCTTCGACCTCGCCGACGGCGCGCAGAAGCAGGGGCACATCATGAGCGCCGAGCAGGTGCAGGCCGCCTTCGTCGCCGCCTACCCGTCGATCGTGGCGCCGGACGCGCATTGAGGACGTAGGGACTAGGGTTGGGGGTTGGGGCTGGGGAGCACCTTCGGGCCGCTCCCTACCCCTCCCCGAGCAACACGAGGGGCCCACTCCGAATGGAGTGGGCCCCTCGTTTCGTATCCGAGAACTCGGACGAGCAGTCGCTAACCCCTACCCCCCTGGCCCCCAGCCCGTGCCCGTCCCACCAACTCCACCCGCCGCCCCGTCCGCGCCGATTCGTAGGCGGCCAGCAGGATCCGCACGTCGCGCACCCCTTCCTCGCCGTCCACCGGTGACGGCTCGCCCGTCTCGATGCGCAGAGCGAAGTCGTCCATCTCGGCGGCGAACTGGTCGATCTCGGGAAACGCGAACGGCGCGCCGTCGCTGCGCCACGCCCGGTTGTGCTGGTAGGCGTACGCCGGCTTCATCCCGAACGACCCGTGCTCGGCGAACACGGTGAACTCGTTCATCGCCTGCTCGTACGAGCAGCCGAAGTGCGCGAGCACGCCGTCGGGGAACTCGAGCTGGAAGGTGAGCGCCTGCTCGACGTCGCCGAAGCGGCCACCCTCGTTGCGCACCTCGGTGGCCGACACGGCGAGCGGCTCCCGGCCGGTGATCATCCGCGCCGTCTGGAGGCAGTAGATCCCGACGTCGATGAGCGGACCGCCGCCGGAGAGCGACCGATCGAGCCGCCAGAGCGGCGGCTCGCCGACGGCGAAGCCGAACGCGCCCTGGATCATGCGCACCCGGCCGAACACTTCCTCGCGCGCCAGGCGCACGCACTCGAGATGATGCGGATCGAACCGGCACCGATAGGCGACGCCGAGACGGGTCCCCGCGGCGCGGCAGCCCTCGATCATCTCGCGGCAGCGCGCGACCGAGATCTCGAGCGGCTTCTCGCAGAAGACGTGCTTCCCTGCCCTCGCCGCGGCGATGGCGATCGGCGCGCGCAGCGCGTTGGGGGTCACGACGTACACCACGTCGATGTCGGGATTCTCCGCCATCCGGTCGATCGATCCGTAGTCGTACACCGACCGCGCGGGGATCCCGTAACGCTCCTGCCAGCGCGCCGCCTCGTCCGGCGAGCCGGTGACGATCCCCGCGAGCCGGCAGCGCTGCGTCCGCTCGAACGCCGGCGCGATCTGATTGGCGCTCAGCTTTCCGAGCCCGGCGAGCGCGAACCCGAGCCGACGGCCGCCGCTCACGCGGCGGGCGCGCCGAGGGCGCGCTGGTCGGCGACGATGCGGTCGTACAGCGCGTCGAGCGCCGGATCGATGTCCGGCCGCGGCGGGAACCGGTCGGCAACCATCCGCATCCCCTCCCACGGGTCGATCGGACAGGCGAAGTCGCCGGCCACCCCCTTCACCTTCGCGTTGTCGAAGATCACCGACCAGCTCTTGTCACCGAGCAGGGGACCTTCCCACGCCGGCTGGTAGCGCACGAGCGTGGCGGTCGGCACGTGGACGATCTCGGGCGCCGGCAGCCGCAGCGCCGCGGCGATGGCCGCGAAGATCTCGTTCCACGTCCACTGCCGATCGCTCGTGATGTGAAAGTGCTCGCCGATCGCGCGCGGATTGTCGAGGAGCCGCGCGAAGGGGCGCGCGAAGTCGCTCGCGTGCGTCACCGTCCACAGCGACTCCCCGTCGCCGTGCAGCACGACCGGTCGCCCGCGCAGCATGCGCGAGACCTCGCCGCCGAGGGGCGTCGGCATGCGCGTGCGATAGGTGTGGCTCGGCCGCACGATCGTGTACGGCATCACGCGCTGCCGCGCGAGCAGGCGTTCCATCTCCGCCTTGGCGCGCGAGTAGCCCCAGTACGGGTTGTCGAGCGGCGTCGCCTCGGTGATCGGCAGGCCGCGCACCGGCTTGCGGTACGCCGACGCGGAGCTGATGAAGACGTACTGCCCGCACGCCCCGCCGAAGATCCGGATGTCGCGTTCCATCTCCTCCGGCGCGAAGAGGCGGAACTGGCACACGACATCGAAGCGCTCGCGCGCGAGCGCCCCGTACGCCGCGTCGTCGTGGACGTCGCCGGTGATGCGCCGGCACTCTGGCGGGAGCCCCGCGTTCGCGTTGCCCCGGTTGTACACGGTGACGTCGTGCCCCAGGCGCAGCGACTCGTGGATGCACTCGAAGCTGATCTCCCCGGTCCCGCCGATGTAGAGGACGCGCATGAGTGGTCGCCGACGCCTCAGTCGGTCGCGGGCGCGGCGCCGGTCCGCATCAAGCGGGCGAGGCGCAACGTCAGGTGTCGCTTCACGTCGCGCCACTCCTGCGCGAGGATGCTGTACATCACGCTGTCGCGGACGGTGCCGTCGCGGCGCGCCGCATGGTGGCGGAGCACGCCGTCTTTCTTCGCGCCGAGCGCCTCGATCGCCCGCTGCGAGCGGAAGTTGAAGTTGTCGGTGCGCAGCCCGACGACGGCGCAGCCGAGCGACTCGAAGGCGTGCGTCAGCAGGAGGAGCTTGCACGCGGTGTTCACGTGGCTCCGCTGCCAGCGCGCCGCATACCACGTGTAGCCGATCTCGACCCGATCGACCGCCGGCACGATGTCGTGGAATCGCGTGGTCCCGACGATCTCTCCCGACGTGCACTCGCGCACCGCCCACGGCAGCATGTGGCCGGCGTCCTGCCCCGCCAGCGCGGCGGCGAGGTACGCGCTCGTCTCCCCCGGCTCGGGGACGCTGGTGAACCAGAGCTCCCAGAGACGGCCGTCGGCGGCAGCGGCGGCGAGCGCGTCCCGGTGCGCGGCCTCGAGGGGCTCGAGACGCACCCCGTGGCCTTCGAGGATGACGGGAGCGACGGTGATCATCGGGGGGAGGCGTCTGGGTCGGCGCGCCGCTCGATGCAGGCGGCGATCGCCGGCACGGGGGCGATCCGGCTCTCGAACGTCGCGGCGCGCAACGCGAGCACCTCCCACCCTCGCTCGGCGGAGAAACGCTGCCGCAGCTCCGCATCGTCCACGCGGCGCGGCGTGTTGGGGATGTCGAATTCGATGGCGAACGCGAGCAGGTAGTAGCGGCCGCCGGGCGCCAGCGTGCGCGCGAGCTCGGCCGCGAAGCGATCGCGGTCGTCGTCCTCGAACAGGTGGAAGAATCCGGAGTCCACGACCGCGGCGAAGTCGCGGCCGAGCGCCGACGGGCGCAGAGCATCGGCGACCGCGAACTCGACGCGTCGCGCGACGTCGGGAGCGAGGGCGGCCGCCTTCTCCCGCGCCTGCCCGATCGCCCGCTCCGCGAAGTCGACGCCGAGCACCCGATGGCCGCGATGCGCCAGTGTGATCGCGAGGTCCCCCGAGCCGCACCCGACGTCGAGGATGGGATCGCCCGGCGGAAACTCGTCGAGCAGCGAGAGCAGCGCCGGCTGCGCCGCGCCGATGTCCCACGGGGGTGACTCGCGGTAGATCCCGTCGAAGAAGTCGCGCGGCTCCGGACCGAATCGGCTCATGAGGGAAAGCTCTCGCGTGAACCCGCCTCCGCGCAACGACCCGCGCGGCGCTCCTCCAGCAGCGCGACGATCGCCCCGATCGCGTCCACGGCCGACGCCTCGAACACGTGGTCGAAGTTCCGCTCGAGAGAAGTGCCGCTGCGATGCAGGTTGTCGAGGATCGTGAGACCGGGGAACTCGCGGGCGAAGTCGCCGACCGGCAGCACGTTTCCCTGCGTCCCGATGACCACCAACGCGTCGGCGGCCGTCGCGCGCCGGAGGGCGGCATGGAGCGGCCGATAGCCCGGCGCCGGCTCGTCGAACAGCACAACGTCCGAGCGCAGCCGCGAAGCGCAGGTCGGGCAGCGCTCCGGCGCGTCCCAACGCGAACCTTCCAGCACGAGCTCGTGCGCATGCCCCAAGCATCGCAGCCGATCGAGGCGGCCGTGGAGGTGCAGCACCTCCGCCGCCCCCGCGCGCTCGAGGAGGAGATCGACGTTCTGCGTCGCGAGCAGCGTGTCGGGATGCCGCCGCTGATACCCGGCCAGCCCGCGATGCGCGGCGTTCGGCTCGGCGCGATCGGCGGCGACGCGCAAGCGGTCGAGCCACCGCTCGATCGCCTCCGGATCGCGGCGGTAGCCATCCGCCGACAGCAGCCGTTCCGCCGGCACGCCGTCGTACAGCCCGCCGGCGCCGCGAAAGGTCGGGAGCCCGCTGTCGGCGGAGAGGCCGCTGCCGGTCAGGACGATGACGCGCACGAGCGCTCATCCTCGCGCGGCGTCGACGACATCAGCGGACGACGTCGCCGTCGCCGGCAGTGCCGCACGCTTCGCGCGTATGACCGCGCCGGCGGCGCACGCAGCGCCGAGCGGCGCCAGCAGGATCACCATGCCGTCGGCCATCGTCGTGAGCAGGGGCAGCGCGGACGCGCCGAGGCCGCCCCACGCCGCGGCGCGCACGGCCGACAGCTCGTTCACGACCCGGCGGCGCTCCCCGAGCGAGAGGAGCACGCCGAACAGCGCGCCGGAGATCGCTCCCGCAGCGGCGAAGTACGTCGCGACGAGCGTCACACCCTCGCCCCCATCGAAATCCTCCGGCCTGAGGAGCCGGAGCACGACGGCGAGCGCCGCGCCGACGGCGCCCCATCCGATCCCGAATGTCGCTGCGAGACCCGCGAGTCCCCGCAGCGCGCGCAACGTGCCGAGCATTCGTCCTCCCGCGTGGTGGATAGGAGACGTCAGACGTGCTGATCGACGAGCACCGGATTGCCGTCCGGATCGAGGACCATGAAGCTCGCCGGACCGCTGGTGCTCTCGTCGGCTTCCATCACGAACTGCACGCCCTGCGCGCGCAGCCGGCGCTGGAGCTCCCGAACGTCGGTGAATCCGTCCCGCGGCTGTGCGTTCTGATCCCACCCCGGATTGAAGGTGAGCGCGTTCCGCTCGAACATCCCCTGAAAGAGGCCGATCACGTGATCGCCGTTCTTCAGGATCAGCCAGTTGTGCGCGGGATCGCCGGCGAAGGGCGAGAATCCGAGCTTCTCGTAGAACTGCCGCGAGCGCTCGAGATCCTTGACGGCGAGGCTGACGGAGAAGGCACCGAGCTCCATTGAATCGCTCCAGGGTCGATCGGTTCAATCGTCGAGCCACAAGATGCGGCGACGCACGCCAAGGGTGCAATCGGCGGAGCGCCGACGCTAGATTCTCGCGTGGCACTCGCACGGGGACGGCCCCGTGCGCGCACTCCACCGTGGGGACGGCCCCACACCATGCTCCGAGGTGGGCGATGGCGTGGGGCATTCTGATTCTCGCCGGTCTGTTCGAGATCCTGTGGGCCGTCGGATTGAAGTACTCCGATGGGCTGTCGCGGCTCTGGCCGAGTGTGGGAACGGGGGTCGCGCTCGTCGCCAGCATGGCGCTGCTCGCGCTCGCGCTGCGCACTCTCCCACTCGGGGTCGCGTACGCCGTGTGGACGGGGATCGGGACGCTCGGCACGGCGGTGCTCGGGATCGTGCTGCTCGGCGAGACGGCGTCGGTCGGACGCCTGGTCTGCATCGCGCTGATTCTCGCCGGCATCGTGGGACTCAAGGTCACCACGCCAGGCTAGCCGGGGACGGGCGAACCGAGAGTCGTGCCGGCTCGTCGGATGATGCGGAGTCTTCCTGCTCGGAGCCACCGCCCCCTCGCACGGTGAGACCCACTCGCCGGACTGCTCCCACTGACCTCGGCGATCACGGCCGACACGGACAACGGCGCGGACGACACTGCTCATCCCTCGAAGCTGCATCGCGGCATCGGCTCTCGCTGTGGCTGCCGTTGCTGCCGACTCAGGAGGCGGCGTTGCGGCCGATGCGACCGAGGTGCGTGTCGGCGAAGGCCGTCGGGTACTTGAGGCCGTAGCCGAGCAGGCGATCGAAGCCGATGTGGGCGATCCAGACCAGCGCGATCGCCGGCGATCGACCCGTGACGAGCGAGATCGCCGCCAGGAGGAGCGGTCCGACGTAACTGTGCAGGAGGTTGTAGCCGAGCGCACCGATTCGAGTTCCGGCGAGGTAGGCCGCGAAGCTCAGATCCGGCGCGAGGAAGAGGAGCGCGAACTGCAGCCACGAGTGCTCGCCGCGCGCGTAGAGCAGGCTCGCGATGACGAGCGCCGCGAGTCCTTCGAGGCGAAGCCACCAGCGCGGGCCGTCCGTGACCGCGCCGTTCGTCGAGGAAGTCATGCACGAAATCTAGCGACGCGGTCGGGTCCGACTCGCGCCGCGCGCCCGGCATGGCTCGACGACGATCCGCGGCGCGTGCTACAATTCATGCGAGGCCGACCACCACTCGTGACCACGCCCGTGTCCGAACGCC
>Ga0182741_1003786_pt1 | contig 15636 bp, 15 predicted proteins | sample eDN5th37CBELigOP_FD_128874 | JGI IMG/M metagenome (GOLD analysis project Ga0182741, IMG submission 128874) | Enriched Organic Plus compost microbial communities from Emeryville, California, USA - eDNA 5th pass 37_C BE-Lig OP (version 2) (version 2) ...
ACCGGTCTTGCGCTCGTCGGCGTGCCTGGAACGGGCGCCGAGACAGCCGACCCGGAAGGCGAGATCCCGCAGGATGCCGCCATCGCGGGGCTCGAGGGCGTGACGCTCCTCGTCGAGGACGGAGCACGGACGGGCGCTATCCTGACGGACGTGTTCGGCTTCCACGAGACTGTCCGGGACGGCTCCCTCGTTCGCTACAGGGGCGACGCTGGCCTGGGCAGCACCGTCGATGTCCGCGATGCGAAGGGCTTCCTCCCGGGGCGGCTCGGAGCGGGCTCGGTCCATCACGTGGCCTTCCGCGCGGCCGATGATGCCGCACAGGAGGCCATGGTGAAGCGCCTGGCCGAGCACCACGGCATCCGCACCACGGAGCAAAAGGACCGCAACTACTTCCGGTCCGTCTATTTCCGCGAGCCGGGGGGCGTTCTCTTCGAGATCGCCACCGACCAGCCCGGCTTCACGGCAGACGAGTCCCGCGAAAGGCTCGGCCAGGAGCTGAAATTGCCGCCCTTCCTGGAGGGGCACCGCACCGAAATCGAGGGCGTCCTGCCGGCCCTGTCGTAAAACAGATCCCGGCCACAGGCCGGGAGAAAGACGAGACCATGACCGACCTGTCCTTCATCCACCGCTATGTGCCCGCGACGGCCTCCGGCCGCCCGCCCCTGCTGCTCCTCCACGGCACCGGCGGCAACGAGGACGATCTCCTGCCCCTGGGCCAGATCCTGTCTCCTGGGGCAGCCCTCCTATCCCCGCGCGGGAAGATTCTGGAAAACGGGATGCCACGCTTCTTCCGCCGGCTGGCAGAGGGCGTCTTCGACGAGGAGGATGTGAAAACCCGCGCCCGTGAGCTTGCGGATTTCATCGCCGAGGCGAGAGACGATTATGGTCTCGCGGCTCCGGTGGCGGTCGGCTTCTCGAACGGCGCCAACATCGCGGCCGCCCTCCTTCTGCTCCGGCCGGAGGTTTTGGCGGGCGCGGCCCTGTTGCGGCCCATGGCTCCCCTTAAGGAGCCCCCGCAGCCCGACCTGACGGGCATGCCGATTCTCATGGTCTCGGGCCAGCTCGACCCCATCGTGCCCATCGACGAGGCCACGCGCCTCGCCGACCAGTTAACGGCCGCCGGCGCCCTCGTGAAGCACGAGATGCTCCCCGTCGGACACGGCCTGTCCCAGGCGGACCTCAACCTGACGAAGAACTGGCTGACGACCCTGTGAGGCTGAGGAAGCGGTGCCTGCTCTCCTCCTCCACGGATCTTGGGTGTTCCCGGAAAGCGCCGACAGAGCTCTCCTCCCCCTTGTGGGGAGGAGCTGGAGGTGGGGGTGTGAGCGCCACGTTCTGAGACTTCAGCGCCGACGCCCCCACCCTAACCCTCCCCACAAGGAGGAGGGAATCCTGTTGTGCCGCGTCGCGGTTGCTCACTCTCGTCCTCGTCATACCGGAGAACCCCGATCTGGACGCAGCGATGAGGACTAACGGCCGAGAACCAGGCGCTACAACGGAATGTTGTCGTGCTTCTTCCAGGGGCGCTCGACCTCCTTGGCGCGGAGCATGGCGAGCGCCCGGGCAATGCGCCGCCTCGTCGAATGCGGCATGATCACCTCGTCGATATAGCCGCGCTCGGCCGCCACGAAGGGCGACATGAAGCGGTCCTCGTATTCCTTGGTGCGGGCCGCGATCTTCTCAGGGTCGTTCAGGTCCTGCCGGAAGATGATCTCCACCGCGCCCTTGGCGCCCATGACGGCGATCTGCGCCGTCGGCCAGGCATAGTTCACGTCGCCGCCCACATGCTTCGAGGCCATCACGTCATAGGCACCGCCGAAGGCCTTGCGCGTGATTACCGTCACCAGCGGCACGGTCGCTTCCGAATAGGCGAAGAGCAGTTTTGCGCCGTGTTTGATGAGCCCGCCATATTCCTGTGCAGTACCGGGCAGGAAGCCGGGCACGTCCTCGAACGTGACGATCGGGATGTTGAAGGCATCGCAGAAGCGCACGAAGCGCGCCGCCTTGCGTGAGGCATCGGCGTCGAGCACGCCCGCCAGCACCATGGGCTGGTTGGCCACGAACCCGACCGTCCGGCCCTCGATTCGGCCGAAACCCGTGATGATGTTCCGCGCGAATGCCTCCTGGATCTCAAAGAAATCCCCCTCGTCCACGACTTTGAGGATCAGTTCCTTCATGTCGTAGGGCTTGTTGGGATTGTCGGGGATCAGGGTGTCGAGACTGTCGTCGACCCGGTTCGGATCGTCGAAGCTGGGGATCTCCGGCACCCCATCCATATTGTTGGCCGGCAGGAAATCGATGAGGCGGCGAACCTGGAGAAGGGCCTCCACGTCATTGTCGTAGGCGCCGTCCGCCACCGACGATTTGGTGGTGTGGATCTTGGCGCCGCCGAGTTCCTCTGAGGTCACCGTCTCGTTGGTGACGGTCTTCACCACGTCGGGACCCGTCACGAACATGTAGGAGCGGTCGCGGACCATGAAGATGAAGTCGGTCATGGCCGGCGAATAGACGTCCCCGCCCGCGCAGGGGCCCATGATGACCGAGATCTGCGGGATGACGCCGGAGGCGATCACGTTGCGCTTGAACACTTCGCCATAGCCGCCGAGCGCCGCCACGCCTTCCTGGATGCGGGCGCCGCCGGCGTCGAACAGGCCCACGATGGGGGCGCGCATCTTGAGCGCCATGTCCTGGATCTTGATGATCTTCTGGGCATGGGCCTCGGAGAGCGAGCCGCCGAAGACCGTGAAATCCTTGGCGAAGACGAAGACCGTGCGGCCATTGACTGTGCCCCAGCCGGTGACGACGCCGTCGCCCGGGATCTTGGCCTTCTCCATCCCGAAATCCGTCGAGCGATGCTCGACGAACATATCGAATTCCTCGAACGAGTTTCTGTCGAGCAGGAGCTCGATGCGCTCGCGGGCCGTGAGCTTGCCGCGCCCGTGCTGCGCTTCGATGCGCTTCGTGCCGCCGCCGAGCCGGGCCTGGGCTCGCCTGTCTTCAAGCCGTTCAAGGATGTCTTTCATGGGATGAACTCTGAACGTCGGGAAAGTGTGACCTCCGGCATAGCACGGCACAGCCGCCCGGGCATCTACCCTGCACGTCCCACTTTCGATGCTCCACGGCTGTGTGCTCCACCTCACTTCACAGACGGTGATCCTGGCGATAGACAATTCATATTACAACATAACATTTAAGGGGCATTCATGCAGACCATCCGTAACCTGTCCGCCGTCGCGCTCACTGCTTCACTCGCCGTCGCGGGCTGTGCCAGCCGCTCGGAGGACGTTGCCGCATCCTATGTGTCGACGGCTTCCTATAGCGGCTACAGCTGCAACGAGCTGGGCCAGGAGGCGCAGCGCGTCAGTGCGGCGGCCGCAGCAGCCTCCGGCGCACAGGATTCGCAGCGGACCAAGGACGTGGTCGCCACGACCGCCGCAGTCGTCATCTTCTGGCCCGCAGCCTTCTTCGTGGGTGGGAACAACGCTCAGACAGCCGAACTCGCCCGCCTGAAGGGACACATGCAGGCCATCGAGGAGGCCTCGATCCAGAAGAAATGCGGCATCCGCTTCCAGCGGGCCTGAACCCGGCGGGTCGGGATCAGGAGCCGGCAAGCCTATAGACAGTGGAAGCGGCCAGGAAATCGGCCTGCCGCCGCTTCCGGCGCTCCGAGGCCTCGTAATCCTCGCCCCAGATGCTCTCCTGGTAGAGTTCGTCCACATGGGCGGCCGCCCAAGCCTCGTCCGCCCCGAGTGCGCCGGCTGCGTGGGCCAGAGCAATCAGGACCGAGCCGGACAGGGACGTCATCACGTGGAGCGCCGCCAGGGCCTCCGGTGAGCGGACCTCCTCCAGGGCACGCCGGATAGCCGCAACAGCTTGCTCCGGCTGCGTGACATGCATGACCCCTTCGGCCAGGGTGAATCGGGCTCCGTGCTGGTCCCGCACCCAGTCGAGGATTGGGTCCCAGGCCGCATTCTGGGCCTGCGCCAGGCGCTCGGGCTCGCTCGTCCGGTAGTAGAGGAGATCAGAGCCCGCGTAGCGGACCAGATCGTCCACAACCTCCGTCATCCGCGGTGCGACACCGTCTAGGGCAGAGTTGACGATCCGGGTGATCGGCATGGTGGCGGGATCGATCTCTGTCCCCTGCCCGGCCCATTCGGCCGCCATGGCCTCCGCGAGCGGACGGGAGGCGACCGCGAGCGGCTGCCGTCCAGGCGTGCGGGCGCTGCGCCCGTCGAGCGTGAGGGCGTGGCGGCCGTCCTGCTCCTCGACCCCCGCATCCTTGTAGAAGCGCTTTGGAAGGGTGGGCTTCATGCCCGCCTGCGCGGCGCGAACCGGATCGGGCTCGTCCGCCGGGGGAAACCAGTCGTTGTCGCTCATCTCGATGCCCTAACGATCTCAGGCGGCGCTCGGTGAGGGCTGCGCCAGGAAATGGCCCAGAGCCCTGTCGAGTTCCCCATAGGAATGGACGATATGGCCGGCGCCCGCCGCCACGAGGGCCTCGATCGGCTGGAAGCCCCAGGATACGCCGAGCGGGAGCACACCGGCCGCACGGGCCATTGCCATGTCGAAACTCGAATCGCCGACCATCACGGTGTCCTGCGCCTCGGCGCCCGTCTCGCGCATCGCCTGATGGATCATGGCCGGATGCGGCTTCGAAGGGGCGTCGTCCGCGGTCTGGATGGTCGCGAAAACGTCATGCCAGCCGTGCTGTTCCAGAAGGCGGATTACGCCGCGGCGGGACTTGCCCGTAGCGATACCGAGGAGCACGTCATCCCGTCCTTGCAGCGCCTCAAGGCAGGAGAGCGCCCCTGGGAAGAGCGGCTCGGCATTGGCGGGATCCGCGCGGAGAGCTCCAAAGCCCTCTTTATAGGCCTGAACCAGTTCTTCGATGGGCCCGTCCGCCCCTGCAAGGACCGTGAAGGCCTCAGGCAGCGACAGACCGACGATGGACAGCGCCTGCTCCCGCGTCGGCGGTGGCAGGCCGACGGCCGCGAAAGCCATGTGCTGGGCCGCCACGATGATGTTCTGGCTGTCGACCAGCGTCCCATCCACATCGAAGATGACGAGTTTCAAAGCTGTGTTCCGTTTCTGCGGGGCGGCCTGTGCCGCCTGTCCCGGGCGGATGCCGAAGGGGCGTTTCGCCCTCCATGCCCGAGCCGGGGAGCGCCCGTCAAGAATAGGCCGCCCGCAGGTCGAGGGTGCTCCTCTCGCCGACGGCTGCGTAATTCTCCTTGAGCCACCGCCGCGCTGCATCGCGGCCCAGATCCTTCAGCTGCTTGAAGAAGGTCCACCGGGCATCCATTCGGGAGGAGGCGGCGAAGTCGTCGAGCGCCTTGTTGCCGTGGATCCGGTGCATCAGGACGCGCTTGTAGTTCTGCGTCGAGAGCTTTCCTTCGTCGATGAGCCGCATGACGAAATCGACGACTCTGAGTTCGTGAAGGAGATTTGCGTTGAAGGTGATCTCCGTCATGCGGTTCTGGATCTCTTGGGCCGTGCGGGGCGTTTCCCGGCGCTCGATAGGATTGATCTGGACCAGCAGGATGTCGTCGCAGCGGGTCTCGTAGAAGAGCGGGAACAGGGCAGGATTGCCCGTATAGCCTCCATCCCAGTAGGGCTCGCCGTTGATTTCCACGGCCTTGAAGATCATCGGCAGGCAGGCGGAGGCCAACACGTGGTCGACGGTCAGCTCCTCGCGGCGGAACACGTGGATCTTGCCGGTCCAGACATTGGTGGCGGCCACAAAGAGCTGGGCCTCCTCGCAGGCCCGCACCCGGCCGAAATCGATCAGCCCGCCGAGGGCATCCTTGAGCGGGTTGATGTCGAGCGGGTTGAGATCATAAGGGCTCGCCATCCTGGACCAGGCATTGACCCAGGAATGGGCCGCAGAGCCGTCCGGTGTCCAATAGCTGAGGAAACGGTCGAACAGGGAGCGCTGGATGGGAGACAGGTCCCCGTCCAGGCTGACGCGTTTCCAGAACTGGCGCAGTTGCTTCCTCGCACTGTCCGGTCCGCCCTCGAGCCATCCCTCCAGCATGACCACCGCGTTCATCGCGCCCGCGCTCGACCCGGTGATCGCCTCGATGGCAAGACGGCCGTCCTCCAGGATGTAGTCGAGGACACCCCAGGTGAAAGCCCCGTGGGCGCCGCCGCCCTGCAGGGCCAGGGACACAGCCTTCTCGGCCTTCGGGCCCGCGAGACCGCGGGAGCCGCCTGCAACCTGTCCTGCACGGCCGGTCATGGCACATCCCTCCCCTGCTCCATCGCCTCATTCCCAGAGCGAACCGAGCCTAGCCGAGGGAGCGCCCGACCGGAACCGTGACGTGAGACCGCGATGGAGGCCCGCCTCCATAGCCGCGGGGAGACATAAATCCTCAAATTCCTTCCGCTACGGCAGCAACGTAAGACGGGATTAACTCCGGGATCATAGATGTCTCGAAGTTCTTATCTTGGGAAACAATCATGCAGGATATCGCTTCGCTCACGGAGAGGCTCCGCTTCCTCGGAATCAACGAGGATGTCTGCCGGGAGCTTCGATCCGCGTGGGAGGCGATTTCGCCCGTCCTGCCGGGCATCCTCGAGCGTTTCTATACGCATGTGCGGCAGACGCCGCATCTGGCCGAACTGATCGGTACGCAGCAGCAGAGGCTCGTAGCCGCCCAGTCTCAGCATTGGAGCCGGCTGTTCAGCGGCAAGTTCGATGAGAGCTACGTGGAGAGCATTCGCCGCATCGGCCTCGTCCACAACAGGATCGGCCTCGAGCCGCGCTGGTACATCGGCGGCTACGCCTTCATCCTCAACGAAATTCTCCGACATCTTGCGACGAAGCACCGGTTCGGCGGTGCCGCTCTCTCGCGCCGGATGGATGCGGTGAACCGGGCCGTCATGCTCGATATGGATTATGCGATCTCGGTTTATCAGGATGCCCTCGTGGAAGAGCGCCAGAAGCGCGGCCACGCCTTGGCCGAGGCCATCGCATCCTTCTCGGGCGCCGTGCAGGAGAGCCTCCAGATCTCCGGCGAGGCCAGCGAAGCGCTTTCGGTGAGCGCCTCGACGCTCGATACGGCCACTGACACGGTCAGCACCCTTGCGGGCCAAGTGACCGGCAGTGCCGAGCAGACTGCGCTCAACATGCAGTCCGGCGCCGCTGCTACGGAGCAGCTTGCAGCCTCCGTAAAGGAAATCGGCAAGCAGGCGACCCGCTCGGCTGACGTGGCGCGCAATGCTCTGGAGAATGCCCAGCGCAGCAAGGAATCCGTCGCGAGCCTGGCCGAACAGGCCGAGAAAATCGGCGAGGTGGTGGACCTGATCGACCAGATCGCGGCCCAGACGAACCTTCTCGCCCTCAACGCCACCATCGAGGCCGCCCATGCGGGCGAGGCCGGCAAGGGCTTCGCCGTGGTGGCGTCCGAGGTCAAGCAGCTGGCTACACAAACCGCCAAGGCCACGACCGAAATCGGATCGCGCATCTCGGCGATCCAGGCCGCCACCCAGAAGAGCGCGGACGAGATCGAGGGGATCGCCCGGGTCGTCGGCGAAATGAGCCAGATCGCGACCGCCATTGCGGCCGCCGTGGAGGAGCAGGCGACCGTCACGTCCGACATCGCCTCAAACGTTCAGCAGACCAGCGGCTATACCCAGGTCATGGCGCAGTCCATCGAGACGCTCAACGAATCGACCGCTTCCGCAGCCGCCGCAGCGCACCACGTCTCCCACGCCAAGGAGACCCTGGATCGGCAGCTCTCCCGGCTGCGCGAGGACATCGACCGCTTCCTGGAGACCGCGCGGGCGGCGTGAACCGGAGACGCTCCCTTCGGGCGCGGCCGTCCTGTCTTCAGGCGGTCTGCGCCTCGCCCTTTGCCATGCGCTCCTCGAGGCGCGCCTTCACGTCCGGCCACTCGTCGCTGATGATGCTGTAGACCACCGTATCGCGGACATGCCCATCGGGCATGATCATGTGGCGGCGCAGGATGCCATCCAGCTTCGCGCCCAGGCGTTCGATCGCCGCGCGGGACTGGTCGTTGAGGCGATGGGTGCGCAGTTCCACGGCATTGCAGCCCAGAACCTCGAAGGCGTGCCGCAGCATCAGGAATTTGGCATGGGTATTGACGAAGGATCGCTGCCAGGAGCGCGCGATCCAGGTCGTGCCGATCTCGACCCTGTGGTTGGCGGCATCGATATTCATGTAGCGGGTCGAGCCTACAACCTGTTGCCCGTCGCTGATGACGGTCGTGAAGGGCAGCGCCAGGCCCGATGCCTGAAGGTCCAGAGCTTTCCTCACATAGGATTCGAAATCCTCAGGTCGGGGGACCGTCGTGGTCTTCTTCTCCCACAGTTCACCGTCCTTGGCGGCCTCTCCGTAGGCTGGGACGTCGTCCAGACTCATGGGCCGCAGGATCAGGCGCTCGGTCGCGAGGGTGACCGGCTCGATATGAAGCATGTGTCGCTGCCCTTCTCACGTTTGCCGTCTCCTTATCGGAGCGTTCGGCTCAACAGTCAAAGGCAGCGATCAGGAGACCGGAAGGTCTCCTGATCCTGATATGGCAGTCAGCCTGTTCGCAGCCTGTCTCAGGTGAACAGGTAGACGAAACCCGGAAGGGTCATGGCCAGACCTGCCAGAGCCCAGGCTCCCGCGACGGGACGCCAGCCGGTTCCATCCGTGGTGTTGCGCAGGCGCTGCGCGAACGAGGCCGATTCCATCGTCCGACCACTCAGGCACGAGCACAGGGCATAGTGCGCCTGGCCGTCCGAGAGTTCGAAGAAGTTCATGGCATCGCCGAGCCGGTCGCTCGTGAGACCTTCCGCCCGAAGCACGGGATCCTCATAGGCGACGGAGAGCGGGGAATCGTCCACGCGGATCAAGGCCCGCTCTGCCGGGGGCTTGTATTCGATTTCACCAAGAGAGTTCAGGCGACGCGTGGGGTTCCGCTCAAGAAGTTCGACCCAACGCTGAAGGCGCTCCTGCCGAGTCATGGACCTCGGCTGAACATCGGCTACGCTACGGAGCTGATCTAGATGCTTATGTTCCATCGATCTTTCTCCTTGCAATGCCCCGACCTGCCAGAAGGACTGGCCGAGATATCTCATGCTGCGCTTCAGGCGCGGCAAAAGTGCGACTTCGCGAAGAAAGATATGGCGAATTGTGACGAGCCTATTCCTCCGGCGCGTCCACGATGGGATCGTATCGACCTGTGTCGAATCCCAGGAGATTGAAGCTCTGCTGCATGTGCGGCGGCAGGGGCGCCGTCACGTCGATGGGCTTGCCGGTCCTGGGATGCGCGATCACGATACGCCGGGCGAGCAGATGCAGCTTGTTCTGAATGCCGCCGGGCAGTTCCCAGTTCTCGATGTCGAAATATTTCGGATCGCCCACGATGGGATGGCCGATATGAGCCGCATGGGCGCGCAGCTGGTGGGTGCGCCCCGTCACCGGCTTGAGGGACAGCCAGGCCAGCTTATGCGCGGCCGTGTCCACGACCGCGTAATAGGTGAGCGCGTGGCTAGCACCCTCGTCCCCGTGCTTGGCCACCCGCATACGGGCGTCGCCTTCCTCGCCCTCCTTCGCCAGATAGGTCGATATCCGGCCCTGGCGGACGCGCGGCACGCCGGCCACGAGCGCCCAATAGATCTTGCGTGTCGTGCGCGAGCGGAACGATTTCGCCATGGTCGAGGCCGCGAAGCGCGTCTTGGCAATGACGAGGCAGCCCGCCGTGTCCTTGTCGAGCCGGTGCACGAGCCGGGGCTTCTGGCCCTCGGCGTCCCGCATGGAATCGAGAAGCCCGTCCACATGGCGCGTGGTGCCGGAGCCGCCCTGCACCGCGAGCCCCATGGGCTTGTTGATGATGAGGACGTCCTTGTCCTCGTAGAGGGTGATGGATTTCAGGAAATCCCGATCGCTCTGATCCCGGGCGGTGCTGCGCGCCACGAGCTTGGGCTGGTCGAGCTTGAGCGGGGGAATGCGGACCTTCTGGCCAGCCAGCAGGCGGTCGTTCGGCTGCGCCCGCTTGCCGTCGACGCGCAGCTCTCCCTTTCGGACGATGCGCTGGATATGCGTGAAGGCGAGCTGGGGGAAGCGTGCCACCAGGAACCGGTCGACGCGCATATCCGCTTCATCCGGCTCCACCACGAGGGTCTGGACGCCCGTCGCCAGGGTCTCCTGGGCAGCAGCCTTCGCCTCGGCCCGGGTCGGCTGACGTGGCGCTTCCGCAGGTTTCGGACGGGGCGCCACCGCCGGGCGGGGCTTCCTCTCGGCCGCGGGCTTTGCGCTCCGGGGCTTCTTCGCTTCGCCCTGGCGTGCGCGCGCGCCCTCACGGGTACGGGATTTCTCCCGCATGCCCGACCGCCCGCCGCGCCCGCCGTTTCGTCCTGAACCGCTCTGTCTCATGTCAGAGTGCGTAACAGAGCCCGGCCCACGCGGCAATCGCGTGCGATCGTTGCGGCATGGTTCAAGACACCGTCATCCGAGTGTGCGGACGATTGCGAGACCGAGGGCCAGCCCGATCAGAGCAAGGACGAAGGAGGCCAGGACATAGACGAGGGCGAGGCCCGCCTCCCCGCGCTCCCAGATCAGGATCGCATCGAGCGAGAAGGACGAGAAGGTTGTGAAGCCGCCAAGGATCCCGGTGGTCAGGAACAGGCGCAGGTGCTGGCTCCATCCCTCCCCGCTCTTGAAGGCTAGCCAGCCCGCGAGCAGTCCCATGAGAAAGGACCCGACCACGTTCACGGTCAGCGTGCCCCAGGGGAAGGAGATGCCGCAGAGCCGCGCACAGCCGAGATTGACCCCATGCCGGAGCGCCCCGCCGATTCCGGCGCCGAGGAAGACGAGGAGGTAGGACGTCATAAGGATCTGCCCCTTGCGATGCGCTACTGACCGCGCCGCTCCTTCCGGAGCCTCTCCCACCAGTCGAGCCGCTTGCGGATCTCCCGCTCGAAGCCCCGGTCCACCGGATCATAGAAATGCTGCCGGCCCATCTTCTCGGGCCAGTAATCCTGCCCCGAGAAAGCATCGGGCTCGTCGTGGTCGTAGCGGTAGTTATCGCCGTAGCCGATGTTCTTCATGAGCTTGGTCGGCGCGTTGAGAATGGTCTTGGGCGGCATGACGGAGCCGTTCTCCTTCGCGGCCCGCACCGCCGTCTTGTAGGCAGTGTAGAGAGCGTTGGATTTCGGCGCGGTCGCCAGATAGACGGCCGCCTGGGCCAGGGCGAGCTCCCCTTCGGGAGAGCCGAGGAAATCGAAGGCGTCCTTGGCCGCATTGGCGATCACGAGAGCCTGGGGATCCGCCATGCCGATATCCTCGACGGCCGCCCGCACCAGGCGGCGCGCGATGAAGAGCCGGTCCTCGCCCGCATCGAGCATCCGCGCGAGATAATAGAGCGCCGCGTCGGGATCCGAGCCGCGGATCGTCTTGTGCAGGGCGGAGATCAGGTTGTAGTGCCCCTCCTGCCCCTTATCGTAGATCGGGGCCCGGCGCTGGATGATCTCCTGCAGCTGCGCCGCATCGAAAATCTCACCCGGCTTCGCGGAGCGCCAGACCTCCTCGGCCAGCGTCAGGGAGGCACGCCCGTCCCCGTCCGCCATGCGGATCAGGGAAGCGCGGGCCTCCTCGTCGAGCGGCAGAAGCTTCCCCTCGATCTCTTCCGCCCGGACAAGGATCTTGGCGATGGCCGCCTCGTCGAGGGCCCGGAAAACCAGCACCCGAGCGCGGGACAGGAGCGCCGCGTTCAGCTCGAAGGACGGGTTCTCGGTGGTGGCGCCCACGAGGGTGATCGTGCCGTCCTCCATGACTGGTAGGAAGGCATCGAGCTGCGCCCGGTTGAAGCGGTGGATCTCGTCGACGAAAAGCAGAGTGCCGCGGCCCGTGGAGCGCCGCCCGCGGGCCGCCTCGAAGACCTTCTTGAGGTCGGCAACGCCGGAGAAGATGGCCGAGATTTGCTCGAAATGCAGGTCGGTCTCATGAGCCATGAGCCGGGCGACCGTGGTCTTGCCCGTGCCGGGCGGTCCCCAAAAGATCAGGGAGCCGAGGGATCTCGACGCGATGAGCCGCGTCAGGATCCCGTCCGTCCCGACGAGGTGGTCCTGGCCGACGACCTCGGCCAGGGTGGTGGGCCGCATCCTGTCGGCTAGGGGCCGGGGGGCGTTCCGGTCGAGACCGGCGGAGGAAAACAGATCGCTCATGCTCGTCTACGAGGCCAAGCCTGTCCGGAATCATCGCCATCAGCCCCGGCGTTCAGGCGCGCGTAGACTTCAGGATCGACGCGCACCATGACCCGGCCGGGATCGGCCGGAGGCCCGAAGCCGAAGGGAGCATAGAGCCCATGGGCGTCCCGCGTCATCAGCATCCAACGGCGGAGGTTCTGCAGGTCCGGGTGATCCATGACCGCCCCGATCAGGGCCTTGCCGCCCCCCTGCCCGCGAACGGACGGGCAGACATAAACGTCACAGAGATACTCGAAGGTGGCCCAGTCCGTGACGACCCGCGCGAAGCCGCGCAAGGCTCCCTGCCCGTCCCGGAGGGCAAAGCACAGGGAATGGGCCAGCGAACGGTCGAAGAGCTGCCGAGGCAGGCCCTTCGCCCAGTAGCTCTCCTGCCCAATCCAGCGGAAGACCGTGTCGGCCTCCGTGTCCGAAAGCTCCCCGGAAACCGTCCAGGCGCTCATCGGCCGAGTACCGTGGTGAAGACCCGCCCGCCCCTGTTGATGGTGATCTCCCAATAGCCGCCGCTGCGGCTGAAAGCGCGCTCGACCTCCCGGGTGGAGGCGATTCGCTCTCCATTGACGGCGACGATCTGGTCGCCCTTCTTGAAGCCGACACTCGCGGCCACGCTCTGCTCGTCGAGATCCGCAATGGCCACGCCGTCGTCGGACATGTCGATCTGCAATTCCTCTGCCACGGCGGGCGAAATGTTGACGAGAGTCGCGCCGGAGAGCGGGGAGCGGGAGCGGATGCGCACCGCATCGCGGGGCGGTGTCTCAGGCGGAGGCGCAAGTCTGACCTGAACGGTTGTCTTCTTACCGTCGCGCAGGACGGACAGAGGCGCCTGGCCCTGGGTTCCCTTGAGTGTGAAACGGTAGCCGAAGGCATCGGGATTATCGACCGGCTGGCCATCCACGGCCAGGATGGCATCGCCCCGCTTCAGGCCGGCATCCGCGGCCGGGCTGCGGTCGTAGATGGACGTGATGAGCACGCCGGTCGGATGGTCGAGGCCGAGGCTCGTGGCGATTTCCCCGTCCACGGCCTGGAGCCGGGCACCCAGCCAGGGGCGCACGACGCTGCTCGCTCCGCTCTTGGCCGAGTTGATGACGACCTTGACCATGCTCGACGGAATGGCGAAGCCGATACCGATGCTGCCGCCGGAGCGGGAATAGATGGCCGTGTTGATGCCCACCAGCCGGCCGCTCATGTCGATGAGCGCACCGCCGGAATTGCCTGGATTGATGGCCGCATCGGTCTGGATGAAGAACTGGTAGTCGGAAATGCCGACCTGCGTGCGGGCCAGGGCGGACACGATGCCCTGGGTTACGGTCTGACCGACACCGAAGGGATTGCCGACCGCGAGCACGAGATCGCCAACCTGCAGGGCCTCCGAATCGCCAAGCTCGATGACATTGAGGTTAGAAGCCCCTTTCAGCTTCAGGACGGCAAGGTCGATGCGCGGATCGCGCAGGACAATGTCGGCCTCGAATTCCCGCCTGTCGGCTAGGGCGACCTTCACGTCATTCATGTTCTCGATCACATGATTGTTCGTGATCACGAGGCCGGATGCATCGACGATAACGCCGGATCCGAGCGAACTCTGGGAGCGCCCCGGCGGCATGCTGGGGGCGCTTTCGCCGAAGAAGCGCCGGAAAAACTCCTCCATGGCGGCGTTCTGCCGTCGGTCCGAGCGGGTCGCATAGACGTTCACCACGGCTCCGGCCGTTTCGCGCACAACCGGCGCGAAGGAGAGCTGGATCTGTGCCTGGTTCGCCGGCAGCGCGCGGGTTTGGGCCTGTGGGGCCTGCGCCTGGACTTGCCCCATGGGGAGCACGGCTGCCGCGAGGGCGGCAAAGAGCAAAGCGGCGAACGTACGGCTGAAGAGGAGGGAACGCATGGGACGAATCCGTTCAGGGGGTGAACCTTGATAGAACCTGGGGGCGAAAGAGCCAAATTCCAGCACCACGCGACGTCCGGTTTCGCACAGCCTGAAGATCACCCCGGAATTGAATTCCCCCTTTTCGTGCCTCAAGGGCCGCCAAGCTAATCCGGTAAAGAAAAAGGCGGCCCTGAGGACCGCCTTTTCCGAAACCTTATTGTCGAGAAGTTTACTCGGCTGCCTCGACGATCTCTTCCTTCTGGCTCGGGCCCGAATCCTGGCCGCGCGCATCAACGTCGCGGTCCACGAACTCGATCACGGCCATCGGGGCGTTGTCGCCGAAGCGGAAGCCGGCCTTGAGGACGCGGGTATAGCCGCCCTGGCGGTCCTGGTAGCGCGGTCCGAGAACAGCGAAGAGCTTCTTCACCATATCCTCGTCGCGAAGCTGGGCCGCAGCCTGACGGCGGGCGTGCAGGTCGCCGCGCTTGCCGAGGGTGATGAGCTTCTCGACCACCGGACGCAGGTCCTTTGCCTTCGGCAGGGTGGTGACGATCTGCTCGTGCTTGATCAGCGCAGCCGCCATATTGGCGAACATGGCCTTACGATGCTCGGCCGAGCGGTTGAACCGGCGGCCGCGAAATCCGTGACGCATGGCTTTCTCCTTGATTTTCCGGCCGCCGTGCCAAGGAACGACCGTCTCTCTTCTTCAATCCGCCTTTGCGGCGGGGCAGGAAAAAGGGCGGCCGCGCGAGACGGCAGGCCCTTTCAAAAGCTTAGTAATGCTCTTCGAAGCGCTTGGCGAGATCTTCGATGTTCTCCGGCGGCCAACCCGGCACGTCCATGCCGAGATGCAGGCCCATGGAGGCCAGAACTTCCTTGATCTCGTTGAGCGACTTGCGGCCGAAGTTCGGGGTGCGGAGCATTTCCGCCTCGGACTTCTGGATGAGGTCGCCGATATAGACGATGTTGTCGTTCTTCAGGCAGTTCGCCGAACGGACCGACAGCTCGAGCTCGTCGACCTTCTTGAGCAGGGCCGGGTTGAACGGAAGCTGCGGCGCGGCTGCGGCCGTCTCTTCCTTGCGCGGCTCTTCGAAATTGACGAAAACCTGGAGCTGATCCTGCAGAATACGGGCCGCATAGGCCACCGCATCCTCAGGCGTCACAGCGCCATTGGTCTCGACCGTCATGATGAGCTTGTCGTAGTCGAGAATCTGGCCCTCGCGGGTGTTCTCGATGCGATACGACACCTTCTTCACGGGGCTATAAAGCGAATCCACCGGGATGAGGCCGATCGGGGCGTCCTCGGCGCGATTACGCTCGGCCGGGACGTAGCCCTTGCCGGTGTCGACCGTGAACTCCATGCGGATCTCAGCACCGTCGTCGAGGGTGCAGAGCACCAGCTCGGGGTTCAGGATCTGCACGTCGCCGATCGTGTTGATGTCGCCGGCGGTGACGGCGCCAGGACCGGTCTTACGAAGCGTCATGCGCTTCGGACCTTCGCCCTGCATCTTGATGGCGATCGCCTTCACGTTGAGGACGATATCCGTCACGTCCTCGCGGACGCCCGG
>Ga0182741_1003788_pt1 | contig 15625 bp, 11 predicted proteins | sample eDN5th37CBELigOP_FD_128874 | JGI IMG/M metagenome (GOLD analysis project Ga0182741, IMG submission 128874) | Enriched Organic Plus compost microbial communities from Emeryville, California, USA - eDNA 5th pass 37_C BE-Lig OP (version 2) (version 2) ...
AGGGCCGGGTGGCGACCCATGTCGCGGTGACGGTGCGGACGGCGTCGTTCTGGACCCGCACCCGCGCCGCGAAGCTGCCCGAGCCCACCACCGACCTCGCGGCGCTGCGCGAGCGTGCCGAGGTCGCGCTGGCCAGGTTCGAGATCGAGCGGCCGGTCCGTCTGCTCGGGGTCCGCCTCGACCTCGCGGAGCCGTCACCGGGGGCGGCTACCGTCGCGGGGTGACCACCGCGACCGACGTCCTCGACCGGATGGTGACCGCGATCGACGCCGAGCGCCTGGGCGCGTACGGGGTGCACGTGCTCGTGGGCGACGACGAGGCCCAGCACCGCTGGCGCAGCGACGACCGCGTCGACATCTACTCGGTGTCGAAGGGCGTGAGCGCGCTCGCGGCCGGGATCGCCGTCGACGACGGGCTGCTGTCGCTCGACACCCGCGTCGGCGACGTCCTCACGACGATGGACCTCGGCGACGGCGTCGAGCGCGTGACCCTGCGCCACCTGCTGACGATGACGAGCGGGATCGACTTCGCGTGGTTCGGCGACCACGGCGTCCGGTGGCCCGACCTCGCCCAGGAGATGCTGCGCCGCCCCAGCCGTGGCCCGGGCGAGCTGTTCCAGTACTCCGACGCCAGCACCTACGTGGCGATGCGGATGCTCGGGGCGCTCGTCGGCGACGTGCGGGACTGGCTGCTGCCGCGCCTGTTCGACCCGCTCGGCATCCACGACCCGCAGTGGCACCGGTGCCCGCTCGGCTGGATCATCGGTGGCACCGGTCTGCAGCTGCGCACCGCGGAGCTCGCGCGGATCGGACGCCTGCTGCGCGACCGCGGCGTCTGGAACGGCCGGCGCCTCGTCAGCGGCGGGTGGGTCGATGCCATGCACGCGGACTGGGTGCAGACCGACCCGAGCGGCCGCCCCGGCCGCTTCGCCCGCTACGGCCTCGCCACCTGGGCCGGACCCGGCGAGGGCTGGCGCCTCGACGGCCTCTACGGGCAGTACGTCTACGTCGACGACGCCCGCGACGCCGTCGTCACCATCACGGCGCACGAGGAGACCCACGACCACCGGCTCGTCGAGATAGCCGCCGAGGCCCTCGCCGTCCGAGCGCCCGACGCCTCGCGGTGACCTCGACGACGCCGCGCGCACCTAGTTCCTGCCGGTCACGAGGTGCGGCACGAACGGGTAGCCACCGGCGGGCGCCGGGGCTCGCTGCGCGGGCGTGGACCACCCGGGCAACTACAGTGCTGGCGTGGCGGAGCGTCGTGGGAGCGAGGGCGTGCGCTCGGGCAACCTCGCGGCGGTGCTCCGGCTGGTGCACCTGCACGGACCGTCCTCGCGCGCGCGGCTGACCGCGCTGACCGGCCTCAACCGCTCGACCGTCGCCGCGCTCGCGGCCGAGCTGGTCGACCTCGGGCTCGTCGAGGAGCGCGCGCCCGAGGAGACCAACCGCGTCGGTCGGCCCTCGCCCGTGCTCGCCGCGCACCCCGGCGTGCTGGCCGTCGCGGTCAACCCCGAGGTCGACGCCGTCACGCTCGCCGCGGTCGGCCTCGGCGGCCAGGTCGTGGTGCGCGAGCGCGTCGAGACGAGCACCCTCGTCACCCCGGCCGAGACGGCGGAGCTCACCCGGGCGGCCGTCGAGCGCTGGCAGGTCGGCCCGCTCGTCGAGACCCACCTGGTCGGCGTCGGGCTCGCGGTGCCGGGCCTCGTGCGTGCCTCGGACGGTCTGGTCCGGTACGCGCCGCACCTGGAGTGGCGCGACGCCCCGGTGCGCGCGCTCGTCGAGGAGGCCACCGGGCTGCCGGCGGCCGTCGGCAACGACGCGAGCCTGGGCGCGGTCGCCGAGCACCGGTTCGGGGCCGGCCGGGGCGTCGACGACCTCGTCTACCTCAACGGCGGCGCGAGCGGCATCGGCGGCGGTCTCGTCGTCGCCGGGCACCCGGTCGCGGGCGCGCACGGGTACGCGGGCGAGTTCGGGCAGAACCGGCCCGGCATCGCGGCCACAGCCGACCGCCGCGCCGGCCCGGAGACCGGCGCCGCGGTGCTCGAGGACGAGGTCAGCAGGGCCCGGCTGCTCGACGCCGTCGGGCTGCGCAGCGCCGACGAGCCCACGCTCGCCGAGGCGATCGCGACCGCCACCGACCCGGCGGTCCCCGCCGAGGTGGACCGGCAGCGGCGCGTGCTCGCGACCGCCCTCGCCAACGCGGTCAACGTGCTCGACCCGTCGGTCGTCGTGCTCGGCGGGTTCCTCGCGACGCTGGCCGCGCCCGACCTCGCCGGCCTGCGCGACGCCGTCGCCGAGCAGGCGATGACCGGCGTCGCCGACGACCTCGAGCTCCGCGTCGCGGCGCTGGGGGAGGACCGCCTCATGATCGGGGCGGCCGAGGCCGCCTTCGCCGACCTGCTCGCCGACCCGCTGCGCCTGGCCTGACGCGCAGCAGGCCATGCGCGCAGCCCCGCCTCCTCGTCCCGGCCCGCCCCTTCGTCCCGACCCGCGATCTCGTAGCCCGCTGCCGATCTCGTAGCGTGCACCGTACGAGCTCGGCACAGGTGTACGAGGTCGCCAGGTGGGGTCGCCGAGTGGTCGCCGCGCCTGGTGCCGGCGCCCCGCACGTAGGCGCCCGCGCCCAGGTGGCCGCACCCAGGTGGCCGTGCCCGGGTGCCCGCGCCCGGGTGCCCGCGCCGTGGATGGCGGCAGCCTCGTCTTGACGGCTGCATCATCGCGCGGTTATGGTCATGAATCCATTCAACCGGGATGCCGCCACTGACCCGTGCGGCCCTGCTCTACGCCGACATCGACGAGGATTCTCGAGGGAGCGCCGCGATGGCCCTGACTGCTGAGCCAGCACGGAAAGCGATTCCCCGCACCTCCGGCCTCCCCGGTGGCCGCCTCTACGACGCGGCCGACCTCCTCGTCTGGCTGGCCGGTCTCAACCTGCTGGTCGTCGTCTTCACGCTGCTCGGCGGCGTCGTGCTGGGTCTCGCGCCGGCGCTCGTCGCGGCCGCGACCGTCTCGCGGACCCGGGTGCGCGGCGACGGCGAGCCGCTGCTGCGCACGTTCGCGCGCGTGTGGCGGCGCGAGCTCGTGCGCGCCAACCTGCTGCTCGCGCCGTTCGGCCTCGTGGCCGTGCTGCTCGGCACCAACATCGCGACGTTCGCACCGACCGGCGGCCCGCTCGTCCCGGCGCTCTGGGTCGCCCTGGCGCTCGTGGCGCTCGCCGCGACGTTCGCGCTGACGCTCTACACCCACTACGAGCTGCCGCTCGGGCGCTACGCCACGACGGCGGTGCGCTACCTCGCCCACGACCTCCCCGCGACCGTGCTCGTCGCAGCCGTGACGGCGGTCGCCGCGCTGGTCGTGTGGTTCGCGCCCGGCCTGCTGCCCGTGCTCGCGATCGGCGGCTGGATCTACACGGTCACCGCGATCTGCGTGTCCTGCTTCGCTCGCAACGACCGCCTGGTCGCTGCGCACACCCCGATGAGTGATCCCGCTCGAAAGGAAACCCGATGAGAATGCGACGGATCGCACCGCTCGCCACGGTCGTGGCAGGTGCGCTGGTGCTCACCGCGTGCAGCGGTGGCGGCGACGGCGGTGGCGGCACCGACGGTGGTGACGGCGGCGGCGGTGAGGCGCTCGAGAGCCTCACGATCATGGCCCCGTACTTCGCCGAGGTGCCGCCCGAGGACGACGACCCGGTCGACCAGGGCCTCAGCGAGCTGGCGGGCGTGGACATCGACGTCCAGTGGGTGCCGAACTCCTCCTACGGCGAGCGCGTCAACGTGACGCTCGCGGGCGACGACATCCCCGACGTCATGGTCATCACCGGCAAGGACCAGGGGTTCGTCTCGACCGCGCTCGCGGGCGGGTTCTGGGACCTCACCGACTACCTGCACTCGGGCGACTACCCGAACCTGGTGTCGGAGAACCCCGACGTCGAGCTCGCCTCGGGCATCAACGGCCGGATCTTCGGCGTCTACCGCGCGCGCGACGTCATCCGCGCCTCGGTGATCATCCGCCAGGACTGGCTCGACAACCTCGGGCTCGACCAGCCCGAGACCACCGACGACCTCATGGAGATCGCGCGCGCGTTCACCGAGGACGACCCCGACGGCAACGGCGAGGACGACACCTACGGCCTCATCGCCCCGCAGTGGCCGGGCGGCATCGGCACCAACAGCCCGTACGACACCATCGAGGTCTGGTACGGCGCCGGCAACATGTGGCGCGACGAGGGCGGCGAGCTGGTGCCGGCGTTCACCACGCCGGAGTGGCGCGAGGCGCTGGAGTTCGAGCGCGAGCTCGTGCAGAACGGCTACATCAACCCCGACTTCGCCACGATGGACCCGGCGACCTGGAACGAGCCCTTCCTCAACGGCGACGGCGGCATCATCATCGACGTGCAGTCGCGCGCCGGGCAGCTGCGCGGCCTGTTCACCGACGCCGGTGAGGACCCCGACGAGAAGGTGGCGCTGGTCGGCCAGCTGGAGGGCCCCAACGGCACCTTCGCGCTGCCGACGACCGGTTACGCCGGCTTCCTCGCGATCCCCCGGGCGAAGGTGCAGACCGAGGAGCAGCTCGAGCAGGTGCTGCAGATCCTCAACGACCTCAACTCGACCGAGGCGCAGATCCTCATGAACAACGGCGTCGAGGGCGACAACTTCGAGGTCGACGGCGACTACATCGTCTGGAACGAGGACCGGCAGGACTTCACCGACCAGGTGACCGGTGCGTGGGCGCAGCTGGGCATGAACGTCGCCGGCTACGAGGCGTACAGCGTCAAGCCGTCCGACGAGGACGCGATCGCCTTCGACGAGCTCCGCCTGCAGCTGCAGGAGGAGGACCTGGCGAACGCCGTCTTCAACCCGGCGGCGGGCCTGGTGTCGGACACCTACACGACGAACGGCACCCAGCTCGACAACATCATCGGCGACGCCCGCATCCAGTACCTCGCGGGTCAGATCGACGAGGCCGGCCTGGACGCGGCCATCGAGCGCTGGCGCACCAGCGGCGGCGACCAGGTGACCGCCGAGATCAACGAGCTGTACAGCCAGCTCGGCTGATCGCTCCCGACCCGCTGCGGGCCCCGGTCTCGGGGCCCGCAGCCGGGTCGCCGACCCGCGCGCGAGCCCTCGCGCGCCCCTGATCCCTCGAGAGGAGGGCTGCCATGGCCGTCGCGACGACCGTCGAGGACGTGGACCGCGGACCGCTGATCAAGCCCGAGCCGCCGCCGCAGAACCGCCGCAACCTCTGGGTCACGCTGGTGCGGTACCGGTGGCTGTTCCTGCTGCTGGCCCCCGGTGTCGTCTACTTCGCGCTGTTCCGGTTCTGGCCGATGTACGGCGCGCAGATCGCGTTCCGGAACTACATCCCGTTCCTCGGGATCGAGGGCAGCGACTGGGTCGGCTGGGACCACTTCGAGAACTTCTTCACGAACCCTGACTTCCCGCGGTTGCTCGGCAACACGCTGATCCTGGCGGCGCTGAGCCTGTTCATCGCCTTCCCGATCACGATCGTGCTGGCGCTGCTCCTCAACGAGGTGCGGCAGCAGGTCTTCAAGCGCACCGTGCAGACGCTGGTGTACATCCCGCACTTCCTGTCGTGGACGGTCGTGGTGTCGCTGACCGGGCTGCTGTTCGCGGTCGGCAACGGCCCGCTGTGGACGCTGCTCAACGACGTGTTCGGTTCCGACACCAACTACCTCGCGAACCCCGACTGGTTCCGGCCGCTGATCCTGCTGCAGTGGGTCTGGAAGAACACCGGCTGGGGGACGATCATCTTCCTCGCCGCGCTCGCGGGCGTGGACCAGGAGCAGTACGAGGCCGCGATCATCGACGGCGCCGGCCGCTGGCAGCGGGTCTGGCACATCACGCTGCCGTCGATCCGCTCGGTCGTCGTCGTGCTGCTGATCCTGCAGACCGGCAACATCCTCGACACCGGGTTCGAGCAGATCTACCTGATGTCGAACGCGCTCAACCGCTCGGTCGCCGACGTGTTCGACACCTACGTCTACTTCACCGGCATCCAGCAGGGTGCCTACTCCTACGCGACCGCGGTCGGTCTGGCCAAGGCCATCGTCGGCCTCGTCCTGATCTTCGGGACCAACTGGCTCGCGAAGCGACTCAAGCAGCCGGGGATCTTCTGATGGCCAGCCTCACCGACAAGCGGTTCAACACGCGCGCCGGGCGCGTCTTCGACGTCGTCAACGTCGTCGTCCTCAGCGCGATCGGCGCCCTCGCGCTGCTGCCGTTCCTCTACGTGCTCGCGGGCTCGTTCGCCACCGAGCTCGAGATCACGACCCGGCCGTTCTTCCTGTGGCCGACCGAGGTCATCACCGACTCCTACCGGTCGATCCTGTCGTCGAAGATCTTCGTGCGGGCGTTCGTCACGACGATCGCCGTCACCGGTGTCGGCACGCTGGTGCAGCTGACGCTGACCGCGCTGATGGCGTACCCGCTGTCGAAGATCGACCTGCCCGGACGGCGGACCATCCTCAGCCTCGTCGTGTTCTGCATGGTGTTCTCCGCCGGGATGATCCCGACCTTCATCATCGTGAAGAACCTCGGGCTGCTCGACACCTACTGGGCGCTGATCCTGCCGGCGGCGATCAACCCGTTCAGCCTCATCATCATCAAGAACTTCTTCCAGGAGCTGCCGAAGGAGCTCGAGGAGTCCGCCCGCATCGACGGCGCGAACGAGATGAGGATCCTGCGCAGCGTCGTGGCCCCGCTGAGCAAGCCGGTGCTGGCGACCTTCGCGCTGTTCTACGCGGTGGGCATCTGGAACGACTACATGTCGCCGCTGCTCTACCTCAACGACCAGTCGAAGTGGACGCTGCAGATGATCCTGCGGCAGGTCACCGCCTCGGCGACGCTCACCGCTGAGGACATGAACACCGAGGTGCCGCCGCCCGCGCAGGGCATCAAGTTCGCCGTCGTCATGGTGGCGACGATCCCGGTGCTGCTGGCGTACCCGTTCCTCCAGAAGCACTTCGCCAAGGGCATGCTCATCGGCAGCGTGAAGGGCTGAGACGGCGTGGTGACCATCCATCTCGCGGGCGACTCGACCGTCGCACCGGGACCGCTCGACGACTCCGGTGTCGCCGGCTGGGGCGCCGCCCTGCACGAGCACGTCACCGAGCGTGTGCACAACCAGGCGATCGGCGGCGCGACCACGGCGTCGTTCCGTGCCGAGGGGCGCTGGCAGGCGATCCTCGACGCCGTCGAGCCGGGCGACCTCGTCGTCGTCCAGTTCGGGCACAACGACCAGAAGGAGCCCGAGACGCTCGCGGCCGAGGGCGGGTACACCGCGAACCTGCGGACGTTCGTGGAGGAGGCGCGCGCGGCGGGCGCCGAGCCGGTGCTCGCCACGAGCGTCGAGCGCCGGCTGTTCACCGACGACGGCGAGCTGCGGCACTCGCACGGCCCCTACCCGGCTGCGGTGCGCGCGCTCGGTGCCGCGGCGGGCGTGCCGGTGATCGAGCTGACCGGGTTCACGCGCTGGCTGTACCTCTGGCTCGGGGAGGAGGGGTCGTGGCGCCTGTTCGGCCATGCCCACCCCGAGACCGGCGCCCCCGACAACACCCACTTCGGCGCGGACGGCGCGCGGACGGTGGCGGCGTTCGTCGCGCAGCAGCTGCGGGTGGTCCGCGGGCTCGACGACCGCACCCAGCCGCTCGGTGCGTGGGTGGTGCAGCCGTGACCTACCGCAACCCGCTCGCGGCGCCCGCGGACCTCGAGGGCTGGGTGGCCGAGGGTCCGGTCGGCGTCGAGCACGTCGACGGCGGCATGCGGCTGCGCAGCACCGCCGACGAGCCCGCGCTCGCGGCCGCGGGGCGCGGCGACCACGCACACATCACGTTCTGGTGCCCGGAGGTCTTCGGCCCCGACGTCGAGATCGCGTGGGACTTCCGCCCGCTCGCGGGCGCCGGCCTGGCGATGCTCTTCTTCGCCGCGACCGGCACCGAGGAGCGTGACCTCTTCGACCCCTCGCTCGCCCCGCGCAGCGGCTACTACCCGCAGTACCACTCCGGTGACGTGCGCACGCTGCACGTGTCCTACTACCGCCGCAAGTGGCCCAGCGAGCGCCGCTTCCACACCTGCAACCTGCGCAAGAGCCCCGGCTTCCACCTGGTCGCGCAGGGCGCCGACCCGCTGCCGCCGCTCGCCGACGTCGACGACCACTACCGGGTGCGCGTCACCAAGCGCGGCCCGGAGGTCGCCTTCGCGATCGACGACCTGGAGCTGTTCCGCTGGGTCGACGACGGCACCACGGGGCCCCCGCTCGGCGCCGGCCGGATCGGCTTCCGCCAGATGGCACCCCTCACCGCCCACTACCGCAACCTCGAGGTGACCCCCCTCTCATGACCTCCGCCCCCGCCGTCGTGGACGTCCCGCTGCGCTGGATCGACGACGAGACCCCGTCCGCGCTGCCCGCGGGCGCGACGCTCGGGGCACCGCTCCCGCGCGGCGCCGTCACCGACCTGGCGAGCCTCGGCGTCGTCGACGGCGACGGCGCGGCGGTGCCGGCCCAGCTGTGGCCGCTCGCGACGTGGCCCGACGGCAGCGTCAAGTGGACCGGTGTCGCGCTGGGCGCGACCGCCGCGCCGGGCGGGCGCTACCGGCTCGTCGCGGACGCGCACCGCGACCCGGACGTGGCCGTGACGGTCGCCGAGACCGGCGACGCCGTCGTCCTCGACACCGGCGCGATGCGGGTGACCGTCCCGACCTCGGGTGACGCGCTCGTGCGCGAGATCGCGGTCGGCGGAGTCGTCGTCGGGCGCGAGGGCCGGCTGCGCTCGAGCGTGCAGACCACCCCGGAGCCCAACCACGCCGCGCGTGACCACGGCGTCGGCGAGGTCGAGGGCGTCGTCGTCGAGCAGCGCGGCCCGGTCCGCGCGGTCGTGCGCGTCGAGGGCCGGCACCGCACCGACACCGGCCGGCGCTGGCTGCCGTTCACCGTCCGGCTCGTCGCGGTCGCGGGGTCGGCGCACCTGCGGGTCGTCCACTCGTTCGTGTGGGACGGCGCCCCGGAGACCGACTTCCTGTCCTCCCTCGGCCTGACGTTCGACGTGCCGCTGCGCGCCGAGCCGCACGACCGGCACGTGCGGCTCGCCGGCGCCGGCGGCGGGCTGCTGCGCGAGGCCGTGCGCGGGCTGACCGGCCTGCGCCGCGACCCCGGCGAGGCCGTGCGCGCCGCCCAGATGGCCGGCGAGCCGACGCCGCCGCCGGAGACCTGGGAGCAGGACGTCGCCCGGCTCGCGCGCTGGGTGCCGACCTGGGACGCGTGGCGGCTGCGCCAGCACAGCGCGAACGGGTTCACCGTCCACAAGCGCACCACACCGGACCACCCGTGGATCGGGGTCACCGAGGGCACGCGGTCCGACGGCGTCGCCTACCTCGGCGACCCCGGCGGCGGCCTCGCGGTCGGGGTCACCGACTTCTGGCAGTCCCACCCCACGGGACTCGACGTCGAGCGCGCCACCTCCGCCGCCGGGTCGGTCACGGTCTGGCTCTGGTCGCCGGACGCCGAGCCGATGGACCTGCGGTTCTACCACGACGGCCTCGGCCAGGAGACCTACGCCCAGCAGCTCGACGCGCTCGACATCACCTACGAGGACTACGAGCCCGGCTTCGGCGACGCCCACGGCATCGCACGCACCCACGAGCTCACCGTCGTCGCCTACCCGGCGACCCCGCCGCTGGAGCGGCTGGCGGCCGACGTCGCCCACGTCGTCGAGGCGCCCCGGCTGGCGCCGACGCCGCAGGCGCTGCACGCCGCCCACGTCCTCGGCGACTGGGACCTGCCCGACGACAGCACGCCCGCCCGCGCACGGCTCGAGCGGCGGCTGAGCGCGCTGCTCGACTTCTACGTCGGGCAGGTCGACCAGCGCTCCTGGTACGGGTTCTGGAACCACGGCGACCTCATGCACGCCTACGACGCCGACCGCCACACCTGGCGCTACGACGTCGGCGGCTACGCCTGGGACAACTCCGAGCTCTCGCCCGACCTGTGGCTGTGGACCGCGTTCTTGCGCACCGGGCGCGCCGACGTGTTCCGGCTCGCCGAGCGGCTCACCCGTCACACCGGCGACGTCGACGTCTACCACGCAGGCCGCTTCCAGGGGCTGGGCACCCGGCACAACGTGCAGCACTGGGGCTGCAGCGCCAAGCAGCTGCGGATCAGCACCCCCGCCTACCGCCGGCACCACTACTTCCTCACCGCCGACGAGCACTCGCGCGACCTCATGCTCGAGCTGCGCGACTCCGACCGGACCTTCCTCGGGCTCGACCCGGTGCGCAAGGTGCGGCCCGACGCCGCCACCTACCGGCCCCAGCGCCACGCGCTGGGGGTCGGCCTCGGCACCGACTGGAGCGCGCTGGCGGCGACCTGGCTCGCCGACTGGGAGATCACCGGCAACGAGCGCTCGCGGGACCGGCTGCTCGGCACCATGGCCGACATCGGGGCGCTGCGCTACGGGTTCTTCACCGGCGAGGCGCTCTACGACCTCGACACCGGCCGGTTCGACACCAGCCGCGAGCAGGTCGGCGCCTCGCACCTGTCGATCATGTTCGGGCTCGTCGAGATCTGCTCCGAGCTCGTCGACCTCGTGAGCGAGGAGGAGGCCCCGGGCTTCCGCGACGCCTGGCTGCAGTACTGCCGGCTCTACCTCGGCACCCCCGAGGAGCAGGTCGCCGAGCTCGGCTGCGAGCACGGCGGCGCCCCGTTCGAGCAGGCGCACTCGCGGATCCTCGCCTACGCCGCGAACCGGCTCGGCCGCGACGACCTCGCCGACCGCGCCTGGCAGGCGTTCTTCGCCGGAGGCGAGCGGATGCGCGGCGACTTCGTCAGCGAGCGGGTCGACCCGCCGTCGGTCATGGCACCGGTCGACGACGCCCCCACGCTGTGGACCAACGACGCCGCCCAGGGCAGCCTCGCGACCATGCAGTGCCTGGCGCTGATCGGGCACCGGCTGCCGCCGGAGTGAGCCCGCGGGCGTGACGCTCGGCACACGTGCGGAGCGTCACGCACCCGGGCCGCAGGCCCCCCGGAACCGCACGACGACGCCGATCGCGACCTCGGCGTCGGGTCCCCGGGCGGCCCCGCGAGCGCCTCGTCGGTGCCAGTCTGGAGACATGGCGAGCTCTCCCGTGGTGGAACCAGAGGTCGACGAGACCGTCCGTGCCGACCGCCGCTTCTTCGGTCACCCGCTGGGTGTCGGGAACCTGGCGGGCGTCGAGATGTGGGAGCGCTTCAGCTTCTACGGGATGCAGGCGATCCTCGCGTTCTACCTGTACTACCGGGTCAGCGAGGGCGGTCTCGGGCTGACCGAGGTGCAGGCGACCTCGATCGTCGGCGCCTACGGCGGCCTCGTCTACCTCTCGGCGATCCTCGGTGCCTGGGTGGCCGACCGGGTGCTCGGCGCCGAGCTCACCCTGACCTACGGCGCCGGCCTCATCCTCGCCGGGCACGTCGCGCTCGCGGTGCTGCCGGGCTTCGTCGGCGTCGGGGTCGGCCTCGTGTGCGTCGCGATCGGGTCGGGCACCCTCAAGGCGACGACGTCGTCGGTGCTCGGCGAGATGTACGCCGCCGGCGACGACCGCCGCGACGCCGGCTTCTCGATCTACTACATGGGCGTCAACATCGGCGCGCTGCTGGGGCCGCTGCTGACCGGCTGGCTGTGGCAGATGCGCGGCTTCCACTGGGGCTTCGGCGCCGCCGCGATCGGCATGGCAGCCGGCCTCGTGCAGTACCTGCTGCTGCGCCGCAGCACCATCCGCGGCATCGGTGCCCGTCCCACGAACCCGCTGCGTGCCGGAGAGTGGGTGCGCTACGCGGTCCCGGCCGCGATCGCGGTCGCGCTCGTCGTCGTCGCGGCCATGACCGGCCTGCTCGCGCCGCAGCGCCTGGCGACGATCGTCACGGTCGTCACCGTCCTCGCCGCCGTGGCCCTGTTCGCGGTCATCCTCGGCTCGTCGAAGATCGACGCCGACGAACGGTCCCGGGTGATCTCGTTCATCCCGATGTTCGTCGCGAGCGCGACCTTCTGGTCGCTGTTCCAGCAGCAGTTCACGGTGCTGGCCGTCTACTCCGACCAGCGGGTCGACCGCACGATCGGGTCGTTCGAGGTCAGCCCCGCGTGGGTGACGTCGATCAACCCGGTCTTCATCATCGTGTTCGCCGGCGTGTTCGCCGCGATGTGGACCAAGCTCGGGCCGCGGCAGCCCACGACGCCGTGGAAGTTCGCGATCGGCACGTTCATCATGGGCCTGGCGTTCCTGCTGTTCATCCCGATGGCGAACGGCGGCGAGAACTCGACGCCGCTGCTGTGGATCGCGCTCATCCTGTTCTTCTTCACGATGGCCGAGCTGTTCCTCTCGCCCGTGGGGCAGTCGCTCGCGACCAAGCTCGCGCCGCGCGCGTTCCACACGCAGATGATCGCGCTGTTCTTCCTCTCGATCGCGGTCGGGTCCTCGATGTCGGGCGCGCTGAGCGCCGGCTACGACCCGAACGACGAGGTGCCGTACTTCCTGCTCGTGGGCCTGGCGTCGATCGGTGTCTCGGTCGTCATCGCCGTGCTGAGCCGGTGGATCAGCCGCATGATGCGCGGGGTCCGCTGAGATCCTGGGCGCGCAGACACGCATATCCAGGAATTCATCACGCCGTCGTTGGGGAAATGACGCGGAATTCCGTCGAGGTTAGGTAAACCGAACCTTCCTGGAAATGATCCAGGAATGGTGGTTGCCTTTCTCCATGACCACCACGACGCACCCCGTGCAGCCCGTCGAGCGAGCGGCCACGCCGCCCACCGAAGGGCTCGCGGCGCGTCTGAACTGGCTGCGCGCGGGCGTGCTCGGCGCCAACGACGGCATCGTGTCGGTGGCCGCGGTCGTCGTCGGTGTCGCTGCGGCCACGACCTCGCGCACCGCGATCCTCGTCGCCGGCGTCGCGGCGCTCGTCGGCGGCGCGCTGTCGATGGCGCTCGGGGAGTACGTGTCGGTCTCGAGCGCGCGCGACAGCCAGCGCTCGGTGATCGCGTCCGCGCGCCGCAGCGCCTCCGACGCCCGCCGGACCGACCTGCTGGTCGACCACCTCACCGGTCTCGGGCTCAGCCGCTCGACGGCGCAGCGCGCCGCCGAGGAGATCGACACCCAGCCCGACGCCGCCGCCCGCGAGGCCGCCTACCTCGCCGCGGCCGGCATCGACGAGGACGACGTCGTCAGCCCCTGGCACGCGGCGCTCGCCTCGGCGCTCGCGTTCGTCTCCGGTGCGCTGCTGCCGTTCGCCACCGTGCTGCTGGTCGCGGTGCAGGCGCGGATCCCCGCGACGATCGTCGCGGTGCTCGTCGCGCTCGCCGTCCTCGGCGCCACGGGTGCCCGGCTCGGCGGGGCGCCGGTCGCCCGCCCGACCGTGCGCGTCGTGCTCGGCGGCGGGCTCGCGCTCGCGGCGACCTACCTGATCGGCTCGCTGCTCGGCGTCGGCATCGCCTGACGGGCGCGCCGCACGGCGCCCGTCCTCGCTGTCCCACCGGCTCGCTAGCCTGCCGGTGTGGCCGTGCACCTCCATCGCGCGCACCGGACGGACCGTCTTGCCGACGCGCTCGCCCGGCTGCTCGCGACGCCGATGGCGGACCCGTTCGCCGAGGAGGTCGTCGTCGTCCCGGCGCGCGGGGTGGAGCGGTGGCTCACCCAGCGGCTGTCGCACCGGCTGGGCGCGACCGACGGCCGGCTCGACGGCGTCTGCGCGGGTGTCCGGCTCGTCTCGCCGCGCTCGCTCGTCGCGATGCTCACCGGCACCGAGCGCACCGACCCGTGGGACCCGGACCGGCTCGTGTGGCCGTTGCTCGCCACGATCGACGAGGTCCTCGACGAGCCGTGGGCGGCCACCCTCGCGCGCCACCTCGGCGCCGGTACGACCCCGGGCACGGCCGACCAGCGGCGCGGCCGCCGCTACTCGGTGGCACGGCGTCTGGCCGGGCTGCTCTCCTCCTACGCCGTGCAGCGGCCGGCGATCCTCGCCGCCTGGCGTGCCGGCGACGACACCGACGGCCAGGGCCACCCGATCGACCCGGACCTGCGGTGGCAGCCCGAGCTGTACCGGCGCCTGGAGCAGCGCGTCGACGCGCCGCCGCCCGACGTGCGCCACGCCGACGTGCTCGCGCGCATCCGTGCCGGTGAGCCGCTCGCGCTGCCCGACCGGCTGTCGCTGTTCGGGCACACCCGGGTGCCGGTGACCGAGGTCGAGCTGCTGGCCGCGGTCGGCGAGGTGCGCGAGGTGCACCTGTGGCTGCCGCAGACCTCCGCGGTGCTGTGGGACCGGCTGGCGCCGCACGTCGCCGACGGTCCGGTGCTGCGGGCGCGCGACGACACCGCGCTGCTCGTGGGGCACCCGCTGCTCGCGAGCCTGGGGCGCGACGCCCGCGAGCTGCAGCGCACGCTGGCGCCGCTGGCACCGGCGACCGACGCCGTCGTCGACGACCCGCCCGACGAGCCGGCGACCCTGCTCGGCTGGCTGCAGCACGACCTGCGCCGCGACGCCGAGCCCGACGCCGCGACCCGTGCCGCGCGTGCGCTGCGCCCCGACGACCGCTCGGTCCAGGTCCACGCGTGCCACGGCCCGGCCCGGCAGGTCGAGGTGCTGCGCGAGGTGCTGGCCGGTCTGCTCGACGACGACCCGACGCTCGAGCCGCGCGACATCCTCGTCATGTGCCCGGACATCGAGGGCTACGCGTCGCTGTTCGAGGCCGGCTTCGGGCTGGCCGAGGTCGTGCACGACGGGCACCCCGCCCACGGCCTGCGGGTGCGGCTGGCCGACCGCGGGCTCGCCCGCACCAACCCGCTGCTCGACCTCGCCGCGCGCGTCGTCGAGATCGCGGGCGGGCGGGCGACCGCGAGCGAGGTGCTCGACCTCGCGAGCACCGACGTCGTCCGGCGCCGCTTCGCGCTGAGCGACGACGACCTCGAGCAGGTCGCGCAGTGGGTCGCCGAGTCCGGCACCCGCTGGGGCCTCGCCGCCGACCTCCGCGGCCCGTACGCCCTGGCCGACTACCCGCACAACACGTGGCGGCTCGGCCTGGACCGGCTGCTCCTCGGGGTCGGGATGGCCGAGGCCGGCCAGCGACGCTTCGGCGGGGCGCTGCCGCTGGACGACGTGGGCAGCGCCGAGATCGACCTGGCGGGGCGGCTCGCGGAGCTGGTCGACCGGCTCGAGACCGGTGTCCGTGCGCTGCTCGCGGCCCGCCGCGCGTCCGAGCACGTCGCTGCGCTGGCGGAGGTCGTCGACGCGCTGGGCGACGTCGGCGGCGACGAGGCGTGGCAGCGCGCCCAGGCCGCGCGCGAGCTCGCCGCGGTCGCCGACGCCGCCGGTGGCCACGACGTGCCGCTCGATCTCTCCGACGTGCGTGCGCTGCTCGAGCAGCGGCTCGCGGGGCGCGCCACGCGCGCGAACTTCCGCACCGGAGCGCTCACGGTCTCGACGATGGTGCCGATGCGGTCGGTGCCGCACCGCGTCGTCTGCCTGGTCGGGCTCGACGACGGCACCTACCCGCGGCAGGCGAGCATCGACGGCGACGACGCGCTCGCGCGGCAGCCCCGCACCGGTGAGCGCGACGTGCGCGCCGAGGACCGCCA
>Ga0182741_1003792_pt1 | contig 15616 bp, 13 predicted proteins | sample eDN5th37CBELigOP_FD_128874 | JGI IMG/M metagenome (GOLD analysis project Ga0182741, IMG submission 128874) | Enriched Organic Plus compost microbial communities from Emeryville, California, USA - eDNA 5th pass 37_C BE-Lig OP (version 2) (version 2) ...
CAGGGTACGGTGACGGTGGTGCGGGACGGTCGGGAGCGCACCATCAATGTTCGGGTGACGAGCGAAGCTTCAGCAGAGGCGAATCATGGCTATGTGATCACGCTCGATGACATCACCGAGCTTGTGTCAGCGCAGCGGACTTCGGCGTGGGCCGATGTCGCCCGCCGGATCGCGCACGAAATCAAGAATCCACTGACTCCCATCCAGCTTTCTGCGGAACGATTGCGCCGCAAATTTGGCAAGAACCTTACCGAAGATCGCGAGGTCTTCGAACAATGCACCGACACGATTATCCGACAGGTTGGCGATATCGGCAGAATGGTCGATGAATTTTCTTCATTCGCGCGCATGCCGAAACCAGTGGTCGAGGCGCAAGATCTCGCGGAAACGGTTCGGCAGACGGTGTTCTTGATGCGCGTCGGCAATCCGGATATCGATTTCGAGAGCGAACTGCCGCAGGGTGGCATTCCCGCGCGGTTCGACAGGCGGCTGGTCTCGCAGGCGCTGACCAATCTCCTGAAGAACGCCGTGGAGGCGATCGCCGCCGTTCCAAGCGAGCAGCGACGCAAGGGACGAATTCGGGTACGGGCTGCCGTCGACGGCGAGATGGCTGTGATCGACATCACAGACAATGGCGCAGGCTTGCCCAAAGAAAATCGGGATCGGCTGCTCGAGCCGTACGTGACGACGCGGGAAAAAGGAACAGGACTTGGGCTTGCGATTGTCGCGAAGATCTTTGAAGACCACGGTGGAAGGATCGAACTGCGCGATGCTCCGGGCAATGGAGGGGATGGAAGCGGGGCGTGGATACGGGCGACGTTGCTGCTTCAAGGCAAACATTCAGGTGACCAGGAGTCGGTCAGCCAGCGCGCGACGGCAGGATAGGCCATGGCAACAGACATCCTAGTCGTTGACGACGAAGCCGATATTCGGGAACTCGTTGCGGGCATCCTGGAAGATGAAGGCTATACCGTACGCACCGCAAAAGATGCCGAGGACGCTCTCGCCGCGATCGGTGCGCGCCGCCCGAATCTCTTGCTCCTCGACATCTGGCTGGAAGGCAGCCGGCTTGACGGGTTGGCGCTTCTGGATGTCGTCAAAGGGCAGCATCCGGACCTTCCGGTGGTGATGATTTCCGGCCACGGCACGATCGAGACGGCGGTCGCCGCAATCAAGCGCGGCGCCTATGATTTCATCGAGAAGCCGTTCAATGCGGACCGGCTGGTGGTGGTGGCAAGCCGTGCTCTGGAAACGCTGCGTCTTCGCCGCGAGGTCCGTTCGCTGAAGCAGCTTGGGCCGCACGCGCAGCAACTGATCGGCACGTCGCCGGCGATGAACCAACTGCGGCAGACGATTGAGCGGGTGGCTCCGACAAATAGTCGGATCCTGATCGTCGGTCCCTCGGGCTGCGGCAAGGAACTCTGCGCCCGGATGATCCATGCGAAGTCCGCGCGCGCAGACGGCCCCTTCGTGGTGATCAACGCGGCTGCGATCACGCCGGAGCGGATGGAGAACGAGCTTTTCGGCGTCGAAGCGAACGGCGCGTCGCGCAAGATCGGCGCGCTCGAGGAAGCGGACGGCGGGACGCTCTTCATCGATGAGATCGCGGACATGCCGATGGAGACCCAGAACCGCGTTCTGCGTGTGCTTACCGAGCAGAGCTTTCAGCGCGTCGGCGGCAGCACGAAGGTGAATGTCGATGTGCGTATCATCTCGTCGACGTGCCATAACCTTGAAGCACTGGTGGCCGCCGGACGGATGCGGCAGGACCTCTATCACCGGCTGAGCGTCGTCCCCATTCGCGTGCCGCCGCTGTCAGAGCGGCGCGAGGACGTTTCTGAACTGGTCGAGTATTTCCTGGACCAGATTTCAGCGACGACGGGGTTGGCCCGCCGCAAGATCGGCGAGGATGCGCTCGCGGTGCTGCAATCGCACGATTGGCCGGGGAACGTTCGCCAACTGCGCAACAACGTCGAGCGGTTGATGATTCTCGCCGGCGGCGATCCGGAGGCGACGGTCACCGCCAGCATGCTGCCACCGGACGTGGGCTCGCTCGTTCCCAGCATGCCGAACGGTGCCGGCGGCGAGCAACTCATGAGTCTGCCATTGCGAGAGGCGCGCGAGGTTTTCGAACGGGAATACCTGGTGGCGCAGATCAATCGGTTCGGTGGGAATATTTCGCGCACGGCGGAATTCGTGGGCATGGAACGCTCGGCGCTGCACCGCAAGCTCAAGGCGCTTGGCATCGAAGACAGGCCGCGCTGAGAAGAGCAAATCGATGTCTCGCGTTGCCTATGTAAACGGGCGCTACCTTCCGCATGCGCGGGCGACGGTTCATATCGAGGATCGCGGATATCAGTTCGCGGACGGCGTTTATGAAGTCTGCGAGGTGAGGGAAGGGCAACTCGTCGACGAACGGCGGCACCTCGAACGCCTCGATCGCTCGCTTGCTGAAATCGGCATGCGCTTGCCGATGTCGCGGGCGGCTCTGCGGGTCGTGCTGCGAGAGACGCTTCGGCGAAACCGGGTGCACGACGGGTTGCTCTATCTCCAGGTCACCCGGGGCGTGGCGCCCCGCGACCACGGCTTTCCGCCGTCGGGCACGAGACCGAGCATTGTCGTTACGGCGAGGGCGGTCGACCGCGCCAAGGCAGATACCTCAGCCGAGGTCGGGATCGCAGTTGTCACCGTTCCCGAAAACCGGTGGGAACGGGTTGACATCAAGAGCATCGCCTTGCTGCCGAATGTTCTGGCGCGGCAGGCCGCCCGCGAAAAGGGCGCGCGGGAGGCCTGGTTTGTCGACAAGGATGGCTTCGTCACCGAGGGGTCGTCCAGCAATGCCTGGATCGTCACGGCGGACGGCACGATCGTCACCCGGCCGGCAACGCCGGGTATTCTCAAGGGGATTACCCGTGCGGTCGCGCTGGAAGTGGCGGCGAAGCAGGGCCTGCGGGTCGAGGAACGCCCGTTTTCTGTGGCCGAGGCGCTGAAGGCGCGGGAAGCGTTCCTGACGGCCGCGACGCAGATCGTAATGCCCGTGGTCAAGATCGACGGCCAGCAGATCGGGGACGGGCGTCCGGGGGCCGTCGCCCGGGCTTTGCGGGCGCGTTTCCACGAATCCGCAGAAAGGGGGCCCTGATGGCGGCGATTCTGCAGCATTGTCCGGCAATTCGCCGGCCCGACTGCACACAAGTATGTCTTGCGTCCATCATGGGGCTTGCCATCTAATGACGATGCTTCTCACGGTATGGGCCGTGCAGGGGCCCGTTCGCCTGGGGGCGGGCGGCAAAAAAGTAACGCTCGGCCGATAAAACAAGGAATGAACGCAATGGCGGCGGAAAGAACCCAGAACCTACAAGACACCTTTCTCAATTACGTCCGCAAGAACAAAACTCCGCTCACGATCTTCCTCGTGAACGGCGTGAAGCTGCAGGGCGTCGTTACCTGGTTCGACAATTTTTGTGTGCTGCTGCGCCGGGACGGCCATTCACAGCTCGTCTATAAGCACGCAATCTCGACTGTGATGCCGGGGAATCCGATCCAGTTGTTCGAGCCGGCCGATGAAGCGGCCACAGACAAGGTTTAGTTGGAACCACGTCGCGTAATGGAGCGAAAGGCGGGCGACCTCGGATTGCCTCCGGGGCCGCCCGAGCGCGTCGTTATCGTCGTTCCGCAACTCAAGCGCCGCTCATCGGCCACGACAGGCGGGCGAGGCATTGAGGCACGGCTCGAAGAGGCAGTTGGCCTTGCAAAGGCAATTGATCTTGAGGTCGCAAGCGCCGGGATCGTGCCGGTGGCGGTGATCCGGCCCGCTACGCTGCTTGGAAAGGGCAAGGTCGAGGAGATCGCCGGGATCGCGCGCGCGGAGCAGGCGGGGCTGGTATTCGTCGATCATGCCTTGACCCCCGTGCAGCAGCGCAACCTGGAGAAAGCCTGGAACTGCAAGGTCGTCGACCGCACGGGCCTGATCCTCGAAATTTTCGGGGCTCGTGCCCGGACGCGGGAAGGCACGTTACAAGTAGAGCTCGCGCATCTGAATTATCAGAAGAGCCGGCTCGTGCGTTCGTGGACCCACCTCGAGCGGCAGCGCGGCGGCTTCGGCTTTCTCGGTGGTCCGGGCGAGACGCAGATCGAAGCGGACCGGCGGATGATCGCTGATCGAATCCGGCGCATCGAGCAGGAGCTCGAGGGCGTGAAACGGACGCGCGATCTACACCGGAAGAACCGGCGGCGCGTTCCGTATCCGATCGTGGCGTTGGTCGGCTATACGAACGCGGGGAAATCCACGCTGTTCAACCGGCTCACTTCGGCGACGGTCTATGCCGAGAATCTTCTGTTCGCGACGCTCGATCCGACCTTGCGGGCAGTCGATCTGCCGCACGGCACGCGGGCGATCTTCTCCGATACGGTCGGCTTCATCTCGGAGCTTCCGACGCTCTTGATCGCCGCATTCCGTGCGACGCTGGAGGAAGTGACGGAAGCCGATGTGATCGTGCACGTGCGCGATGTGGCGCATGAGGATGCGGAAGCACAGGCGCAGGACGTCAACGAAATCCTGCGCTCGTTGGGCGTCGATCCCGACGACGCAGGCAAGATTGTCGAAGTGTGGAACAAGATTGACCTTCTCGATCCGGAAGCACGCGAGCGACTCGAGAACATTGCCGCACGGCGGGAGGCGGAGAGGCGACCAATCCTAGTGTCTGCGCTGACAGGAGAGGGGACCGACGCCCTGCTCGCCGCCATCGAGGACAGGGTGGTGGCGGAGCGCCCGACACTCTCACTCGCGCTTGATCCAACGGACGGTGCCGGGCTCGGATGGCTGCATCGGCAGACGGAAGTCTTGTCCCGTGAACTCGATGAGCGCGGACGGCTTGCGGTAACGGTACGGGTCGATCCGAGCAAGGTCGGTGAAGTCCGGCGGCGATTTCCATCCGCCGCGTAAAGCGCCCACGTTAACGATTACGCTCTTGTTTTTTTGGCGGCAACCCAGAGCGCTTCCATTTCGGTGAGCGTCGCTTGCTCCGGGGATCGTCCGTCTTTTTCAAGCGCGTCTTCGATCGAGCGAAAGCGGCGCTCGAATTTTACATTGGCGGCGCGTAAGGCGCTTTCCGCATCCACACCCGCGTGTCGCGCAAGGTTAACGGCGGCGAAGAGGAGGTCTCCGATTTCCTCGGCTGCAGCCTTCGGATCATCGAGGACCGGCTCGATCTCGCGCGCTTCCTCGTCGATCTTGGCCAGCACGTCGCGCGCGTTGGCCCAGTCGAAACCCACTTTTCCTGCTTTCTCCTGGAGCTTCTGCGCGCGCATTAGCGCCGGCAGCGCGACTGGCACGCCGTCGAGCGCTCGTCGCTCTGGATGTTCGCCGCGCGCCGCGCGTTCTTCGTCCTTGATCCGCTGCCAAAGCTCCTTGACTTGATCCGGCGTATGCTGGCCGGCGTCACCAAATACATGTGGATGCCGCCGGAGCAGCTTCTCGGTGATCGCCATCACGACGTCACCAAAGTCGAAACGCTTTTCTTCCTCGGCCATCCGGGCGTGAAAGACAACCTGGAGCAAGAGATCGCCGAGCTCGTCGACGAGGCCGCGATCGAGGTCGCCGCGGGCGATCGCATCGGCGACCTCGAAGGCTTCCTCGATGGTGTATGGCGCGATGGTCTCGAACGACTGCTCGAGATCCCACGGGCAGCCGCTACCGGGCGTGCGCAGTCGCGCCATGATCTCGATAAGACGATTGATGTCGCGGGATGACTGCATAGGCGCTCACGTATCACGGCCGACGGCCGTCTGGCGCATAGCAAATAGATCGGGAAAGGCGGCGGCGGGGTTGGCCGGCGGCAGCGTCCGACCAAATCTTCGATTCGCAGAAGACATATTATGGAACATATCCATTGGGCCCTTTATTTTGAGCATTCTCATGCGGTCTCGCCGTTGTTTTGGGCCATATGGCCAGATTCGATTTCTGTGCAATGGCTCGAATTTTAGCGACTAGTCGTGGACTAATTTAAGGGCCGTCTGCGAGCTTTCCTTTCATTCCGCGCTGCAAGGGACGGCAAAAGCAATGCCGGTGGAAGGCGTGTTTTACCGCCGCGCACGGTTGCGTTGGCTCGTTGGGCTGATCGTGCTTCTGGCGATCGCGCCGGTGTTCGCGCTGCACCTTGTTCGCGTGCAATCCAGTCGCGATGCGCTCCTGCAGCAGGCCTATCAGCAGGCCACTACCCTTGCCGAGGGTGGCGTACGGGCGCAGCAGCAGATCGCCGCCCATGCGCGGCAATTGTTGGACGTCTTGGCACGAGTGCCGTCCGTCCGGAATGCGACGCAGGGCGAATGCGATGCGGTTTTGAAGTCCGTGCTTGGCGACGGGTATGCATGGCTGAATGCGATTTTTGTGTTCGATTCGGCGGGCCGCGGCCTCTGCGGAACCAGTCCGATTGCGCGAAGCCTGGATATCAGCGACCGCGGCTATTTCCGCGAGGCAGTTGCCACCGGTGAGTTTGCGACAAGCGGTTTGATCGTCAGCCGGTCGTCCGGCGACTTGATCCTTGCCGCGGCGCTTCCGGTGGCGACGGCTGGCGCGGCTTCTTTCGTTGTAATCGTACTGGGGATCGATTTGCCGTGGATCGAGCAGGTCCAGAAGGAAGCCAACGAGAAGTACAGCGGCATTCTGGTCGTGACCGATCGCATGGGCAATGTGATCGCGTATCGGCCGCAGGATTCCGACGGCTTCAGCCAAGAAAAGCTTTACGATCATCCGCTGATCGGCCGTATTGCACATGGCAACGCTTCGGTATTCGAGGCCGCGGATCCCACGGGCACCGACCGGGTATTCGGCGTTGCGCGAATGCCGGAATCGGAGATTGCGGTCGCTGTCGGGTTCGATCGCAGCGAAGTGCTGAATCCGATCGAGCAATCCATACGCCATGATTTGCTTCTGCTGCTGGTTGTAGCAACCCTTTCGGTTGGCATTGCGCTGTTCACAGCCGAATTCGGGTTGTTGCGGGGCGTACGTGCGTTGAAGGACGCTGCACAGCGATTGAAAGCCGGCAAGATTGGCCTGCGGGTGAAATTGCCGAACTTCGTTGCGGCCGAGCTGCATGATCTAGCCGCCACCTACAATGCGATGACGGCCGAATTCGAACGGCTTGCTTATCTCGACCGGCTCACCGGATTGCCGAACCGGCGTTATCTCGAACGGCACTTGTCGCGCCGGGACGAGCAGGGTCGGCGCGCCCTTCCCGGCCACCAGGCCGTGTTTGCCCTCGACATCGACGGATTCAAGCCAGTCAACGACGGCTACGGCCACGCCGTCGGCGATCGCGTGTTGGCGACCATCGCGCGGCGTATCGCGAGCGTCGTTGACGAGCGCGGGCATTTCTTCCGGGTTGGCGGTGACGAGTTCGTGGTGATCGCGCCGCTGACGCGAGCGCAGAGCCGCGAGGCCGCGCGGCAGTTCGCGGAGGAGATCCGGCAGGCACTGGACCAGATCATTGAGCTTGACGGTCTGACGTTCCCCGTTGCCTGCAGCATCGGGATTGCACTGGTCCCGGATGACGCGAAGACCCTTGCAGGGGCGCTCGAGATCGCCGATGCGGCGCTTTACGAGGCGAAACGCGGTGGACGCAACCGGGTCGTGGATATGGCGCCGACGCTGGTTCCGGACATGGCGAATGGCGAGGAGTATTCAGAGGACGTTCGCGAGCTTCGCGCCTAAAGGGCGTCTCCATCCCCTATTCTTTTCTCTATTCTGGCAGTTCGATCTTCATTCCGTCGAAGGCCGGCTCGACGCCGTCCGGCAGCTTATTCCGCAGCGTTTCGTAATCGAGATCGGTGTGCAGGTTCGTCAGGATGGCACGGCGTGGGCGCATGCGATCGATCCAGCGAAGCGCGTCGTCGACGGAGAAATGGCTCACGTGCTTCGTGTAGCGGAGCGCGTCAAGTATCCAGAGATCGAGATCTTTCAGTGCCGCGACGCTTGTCTCGGGAATGTCGCTCACGTCGCAAGAATAGGCAAAATTTCCGAAGCGGAAGCCGAGCGATGAGCTCTCTCCATGCTGCTGCAGGAACGGCAGCACGGCGATCGAGCCACCCTCACCTTCGATCGTCGCGGGCCTGCCGGCGGCAAGGCGATGTTCTTCGAGAATGGGCGGATAGGCGCTGTCTTCCGGTGTGGCGAAACAATAGGCGAAGCGTGCGCGCAGGACGTCGGAGGTCGACGCGTCGACATAGACATTTACGCGGCGGCGGGTGTGAATGAAGATAGGCCGCAGGTCGTCGATGCCATGCGTATGATCAGCGTGATCGTGCGTAAACAAGACGCCGTCAATCCGCGTCACCTCGGCATCGAGCAATTGCTGCCGCAAGTCGGGCGAAGTATCGACCAGCACGGTCGTGCGTCCGCGATCCGTGACACGCTCGACCAGGAGCGAGCATCTGCGGCGGCGGTTCTTCGGGTTCGTGGGATCGCAGGCGCCCCACCCTTGCGCCACGCGCGGGACGCCGGCAGACGAGCCGCAGCCGAGGATCGTGACCACGAGCGGCATGTTCAGGCCGGCACCTTGGAGAAGAGGCGGAAGAAGTTTGTTGTTGTCGTAGCCGCAATATCCTCTGGCGTCACGCCGCGCGTCTCCGCGAGGACACGCGCGGTTTCGGTGACGTAAGCCGGCTCGTTCCGCTTGCCGCGCCACGGCCCCGGCGCGAGGTAGGGGGCATCCGTTTCGATGAGAATCCGATCTTCAGGCAGCCCCTTCGCAATTTCGCGTAAGTCATTGCTATTCTTGAAGGTCAGGATGCCAGAGAAGGAGACGTAGCCGCCAAGAGCGATCCCGCGGCGGGCGAGATCGAGACCGCCAGTGAAGCAGTGGAGTACGAACGGAAAGGCCCCCTTCCCCGTCTCCTCCTCGAGGATTCTTGTAATATCATCGTCGGCATCGCGTGCGTGAATGACGAGCGGGAGGCCGGTTTTCCGGGCGGCGGCGATATGGGTGCGGAAACCCTTTTCCTGCACGTCGCGCGGGCTGTTGTCATAGTGGTAGTCCAATCCCGCCTCGCCGATCGCCACGACCTTCTCACCGGCCGTAATCGCAGCCAGTTCGTCGGCGGTCACGTCGGGCTCCTCGTCGGCGTGGTGCGGATGCGTGCCAATCGAGCAATAGACGTCATCGTATTTGTTCGTGATCGCTTGCAGTTTGTCGAACTGCCGAACCCGAGTGCTGATCGTCACCATGCGGCCGATACCGGCCTTGCGGGCACGGTCGACGACCGCATCGAGCTCGGCGGAAAGCGTCGGGAAGTCGAGATGGCAGTGGCTATCGACGAGCATCATTCAGCCGTGGGCGCGGCGGTGGTCGTTGTGATCGGCGCAATCCGCGAGTTCGATTTCCACCGTGGCATGGCCGATATTGAAGCGTTCGCTCAGGCGTTGCTTGATCGCGCCGATGGTCCGATCAGGATCGGCGCTTTCCTTCAGGCGCGCGTGCAGCGTCACCATCGGCCGCTCTTCGGTAATCGACCAGGCGTGCACGTGATGCACATTTTCCACGCCGGACACGTTCGCTTCGAGATCGGATTCGATTTCGGTCAGCGCGAGTCCCGTCGGCGTTCCTTCCAGCAGGATATGCCCGGAATCGCGGACGACCTTCCAGGCGCTCCAGAGAATAAGAGCGACGACGAAAATCGAGATCAGCGGGTCGGCCGCGTTCCAGCCGGTGGTGAGGATGATCGCGGCGGCGATGATTGCCCCCACTGATCCGAGGAGATCGCCGAGGACGTGGATGGAGGCCGCGCGCACATTCAGATTGTCGCGGTCGGCGCCATGCAGGATCGCGAACACGATGAGATTGATCGCAAGGCCGCCGACGGCGATGGCGAGCATGGTGCCGCCGAGCACTTCGACGGGCGCCGAGAGGCGATGGATCGCTTCGTAGAGGATGAACCCCGCGATCACAAAGAGTGAAAGGCCGCTCGAGTATGCGACGAGTACCTGCAGACGGTCGAACCCATATGTGCGGGAGCGGTCCGCCGGCCAGCGGGAGAAGCGGAACGCGAGCCACGCCAGCAACAGCGCGGCAAAGTCGGTGAGCATGTGTCCGGCGTCGGCGAGCAGCGCGAGCGAACCCGAGACAAGGCCGCCGATCACCTCCGCCAGCATGAAGCCGCCGGTCAGGAGCGCGGCGATGAACATGCGCCGTTCGCTGCCATGACCGCGATGATGTGCGTGCGCCATGCTGTCGTCGGCGGCGGTCAGCTCGCCGCCTCTCCCAAGTCTTTCTCAATGTAACGCGGGAAGACCGGACGGGGCTCGGGCAGCGCCGTTCCCGGCTTCAGCCGCCCGGCATCGCCTAATGCCTTGAAATCCCGCGCGTTGGCGGGAACAGCGAGCAGGTCCAACAGGCTTGTCGCGCCTGCCGGTACAAACGGCTGTGCGAGGATTGCGACCTGGCGTACGACCTCGACCGTGGTCCATAGCACCGTCGCCATGCGGGCCGGATCGGTCTTGCGCAGCTCCCACGGCGCGGCGGCCGCGAAATAACGATTGGCATCTGCTACCACGGTCCAGATTGCGTTGAGCACGAGATGGAGTTGGTCGGTTTTCATGAACTCGCGGGCCTGGCCGATCATGGCGTCGGCGGCAGCGAGGATCGCCTCGTCGGCGGGCGCAAGCTTGCCCGGCGCCGGAATTTTTCCCTCGCAATTTCGCGAGATCATGGTCAGCGAGCGCTGCGCGAGGTTGCCGAGGTCGTTGGCGAGATCGGCATTGGTGCGATTGACGATCGCCTCATGGCTGTAGTTGCCATCCTGTCCGAACGGCACTTCGCGCAGAAAGAAATAGCGCAGTTGATCGACGCCATAGGCGTCGGCCAGCGAAAACGGATCGACGACGTTGCCGACCGATTTCGACATCTTCTCTCCGCGGTTGAACAGGAAGCCGTGGCCGTGCACGCGCTTGGGCAGTTCGATGCCGGCGGACATCAGGAAGGCTGGCCAATAGACGGCGTGAAAGCGCACGATGTCCTTGCCGATGACGTGTAGATCGGCCGGCCAGTAGCGAAACGATGGTGTGCCGGTGTCGGGATAGCCGACGCCGGTCAGGTAATTCGTCAGCGCATCGACCCACACGTACATGACGTGTCCCGGCGCGTCCGGCACGGGTACGCCCCAGTTCAGCGTCGTGCGCGAGATCGAAAGGTCCTGCAGCCCCGCCTTGACGAAGCTCACCACCTCGTTGCGCCGCGTCTCCGGCAGAATGAAATCCGGGTGCGCCTTGTAATGGGCGAGCAGCTTGTCGCCGTAAGCCGTCAGCTTGAAGAAATAGGTCTGCTCCTCGGTCCATTCGACCGGCGTGCCTTGCGGGCCCACGCGGACGCCGTCCGCATTCAGCGTGGTCTCGTTTTCCGCGTAGAACGCCTCGTCGCGCACCGAGTACCATCCAGCGTACGTGCCGAGATAGATGTCGCCCGCCTCCTCCATCTTCTGCCAGATCGCCTTGCTTGCCTCGTAGTGGGCGGGCTCGGTCGTGCGGATGAAGCGATCGTAGGAAATGTTCAGCCGGTCGCACATGGCGCGGAAGCGCGGGCTGTTGCGGTCGGCGAGTGCGCGGGGGCTCACGCCTTCCTTCGCCGCGGTCTGGGTCATCTTCAGTCCGTGCTCGTCGACGCCGGTCATGAAGAAGACGTCGTAACCATCGAGCCGCTTGAAGCGGGCGATGGCGTCCGAGGCGATCGCCTCGTAGGCGTGTCCGATATGCGGTTCGCCGTTGGGATAGGAGATCGCCGTCGTCAGATAGTAACGCGGCTTCTGCGCGCTGGTAGATTTTGGTGCGGTGCTATTTGTCGGCGCGGTCCCGCGCGCCGTCTTTGCCTTGCGTGCGGGCTTCCTCGTCCGTACTTTCCGTGCGGATTTTTTCGACTTTGTCTTGCGGGTGAGTTTGCCGCGGGTGCGCTTGGCCGCGCGCTTCGGTGCTCGCGTCTTCTTGGCAGCGCGCTTCTTCTTGGCGGGGTGCTTCTTCGCGCCGGCCTTCTTCCGCTTCTTGGCACGCGCCTTTGCAGCCATGCAGTGAGTCTCCGAACCGGCGGCCCGCTCTAGCGGCGGGTCGCTTCGGCGAGTGTGGAAAAGACCTGAAAAACCAGAGGCTTGCGGTCGAGATTGAAGATCTCGGCCTCCACCGTGGCTCGGCGGACCTTTTCCCATGCATCCGCCAGCCGTGCAAGCCGCGCTGGCGGCTCGGATACCTGTGTTGCGGCGGCGGCAAGCCAGTCACCCACCGTCTCGGCGAAAATGGTCAACTCTTCGTTGCGGCGAAGGCGGTCGCTGAGGCCGTGCAGCCCTTCGGCATTGATATTCGGCAGGTCGTCGAGAAGGCGTGCTGTCAATTCCCGTACCTCCAGGCTTTCGCCGAGCAGCAGTTCGAGCGCATGGCGGACGCTGCCGCCGCTTGCGGCCGCGGCCGCCGCGATCTCCTCGCGCGGCAGATCGGGATTGTGCTCGGCGATGTCACCGAGCGCCTTTTCAACGTCCGCACTGGACAGAGGGCGAAGCAGCAGACGGCGGCAACGGGACCGGATGGTCGGCAGCAGCCGGCCCGGCGAATGGGAGATGATGATCAGGAGCGAGAGCGGTGGCGGTTCTTCCAGCACTTTCAGGAGAGCGTTGGCGCCGTTCCGATTGAGTTCTTCCGCGGAGTCGACGATCGCCACGCGATAGCCGCCGAGGGCGGCGGTCGAGCCGAAGAAGTTCACGGTGCGGCGAACGTCATCCACGCGAATTTCCGTGCGGAGCTTCTCCGTATCCGGATTCAGTTCCCGGCGCAGAACAAGAAGATCGGGATGCGACCGCGCGCTGATCTGCCGGCTGACGGGATGATCGGCTGGCATGGCCAGCGTGTCGGCTGGTTGGCCGTCCCTGCGCTGGGCGCTCCCTCTGGCCAAAACAAAGCGCGCGATGCGATAGGCGAGCGTCGCCTTGCCGATCCCCGGCGGTCCCCCGATCAGGAGGGCGTGTGGCAGGCGCGACTGTTGCCATGCAGCGAGGATCGCCGTTTCGGCGTCAGCATGGCCATACAGGTTCTGCGTATCTCTCGGATGCGGCGCGCCGGCGAGCCGGTCCGCTTCCTGCGGTCCTTCGCTCACGCGCTTGCCCCCGGCGCGGCGACCGCCGGCGTTGGTTTGCGGAGAAAGCGTTCGGAAACGAGCATCCAGATGCGGACGGCGATCGCATCGGCGCTCGGCGTGCCGTCGATCACCACGCAGCGTTCGGGCTCCTGCTCGGCAATCTCCAGATACGCCTGACGCAGCAAGCGATGATATTCGAGCGTCTCCGCTTCGAAGCGGTCCGCTTCGGCGCCCCGGCCTCTGGCGCGCGTAAGGCCAATTTCGGGAGGAAGATCGAGGAACAGGGTCAGGTCGGGCATGACGTCGCCGACCACGAGGCGCTCCAAGGCGCGGATCATGCGCGGGTCCACGTTACCCAATGCGCCTTGATAGACGCGGGTGGAGTCGATGAAGCGGTCGCAGACAACCCACGCGCCGCGCTCGAGTGCGGGCCGAATGAGATTGTTGACGTGATCGTCGCGGGCAGCCGCGAACATGAAGGTCTCGGCTTCGGTGCCCAGCGGCTTCGCGATGCCGCTCAGCAGAAGATGCCGGATCGCCTCGGCGCCGGGCGTGCCGCCCGGCTCGCGGGTGAGCACCACGTCGTGGCCGCGTAGCTTCAGGCGCTCGGCCAGACGCTGCGCCTGGGTGGACTTGCCCGAGCCCTCCCCGCCCTCGAACGTGATGAAAACGCCTCGGCGTGACATGTCGCTTTATCGTTTCAAGACCGCATTGATGCCCTTGCGCACCCAGCCGCCGGTAAGCTCCACGGTGCTGTCATAGGCGCGTTGCATGAGGGACCCTTCGCCGACGTCCGTTGCCGCATAGAGCGGCACTTCGAGCGCGACCCGGTCCCCACGGTAGACCTTCAGTCGCGCGACTTCAGTGCCCTTTGTGAGCGGCGTGTGCAAGGGGCCTCGATAGTGCACGCGGGCGAGGAATTTGTCCCCACCGGCGCGCGGGCTGAGGAGATACACAGGACCATTTGCAACCAGCGGCACATAGCGCTGGTCGCCGCCGAACGCGCGCGCCTGCGCAATGATCTCGCCATCGCGGAACAGGCGCTTCGATTCGAAGCTCTTGAAGCCCCACTCCAGCAGCCGCCTGGCGTCGTTGGCGCGATCCTTCGCGGTCTCGGCGCCGTGCACCACGACAATCAGCCGTTGTCCGTCCTGCACCGCCGATCCAACGAGTCCGAATCCGGCCTCCTTGATGTTGCCCGTCTTCAGGCCATCGGCGCCGATATTCATCTCAAGCAGGGGATTGCGATTGGATTGCCGGATTTTGTTCCAGGTGAACTCCGTCTGTCCGAAGTAATGATAGAATTCCGGATAGGTGCGGATCAGATGCGCGGCCAGTTTTGCGAGATCGCGCGCCGAAATCACCTGCTCGGGATCGTGCAGCCCGGTGGCGTTGCGGAAGTCGGCGCTGTCGAGTCCGAGTTCGCGCGCGCGGGCATTCATCAGCCGCGCGAAGGCATCCTCGCTTCCGGCAATGGCTTCGGCAAAGACGATGCAAGCGTCGTTGCCCGACTGGACGATCGCGCCTTGCAGGAGGTTCTCCACCGAGATGCGGCTGTGGACGGGGGCAAACATGGTTGAGCCGCCGGCTGGCGCGCCGCCTCGCCGCCAGGCATCGACGCTGACCACCAGTTCTTCGTCGAGTTTCAGGTCCCCGCTTTTGATCTCGTTAAAGACGATCTCCATCGTCATCAGTTTGGCGAGACTCGCGGGATGCCAGGGCCGATCGGCGTCCTTTTGGTAGAGGATGGAGCCGCTTTCGTAATCGATGAGAATGGCGGTGGGCGAGCTGATGTTGAAATTGGGCGCGAACTGCGCCGCGGCGTCCGGCGCGCGCGCCAACAGCGCAAACATGATGACGATCAGATATTGAAGCAGAACCTGTCCGCGGACGATCGCTTGCTGTCGGACGAATGGCATGGCCGCTCGCCTTCCCTTTCCGCGTCCCGCAGTCGTTTAGCAAGTGCGCCGAGGAGCGATCAACCCGCGTTTGGGAGACTGCAGTGCCGTCGTTAGTAGAGGCCGCGGCCGGTGACCGGCGCGAAAGTAGTCGTCGTTTCCGATCCGGCGTAGCTTGCGCGGCTGGCGATCGGGGCGGAGGCGACCTGCGCGGCGGCCTGCGGAAACGGCGGCGTGGAGGCGACGGGGTAGCGGCCAAGGTCGAAGGGCCGTTCGGGCGGGGTCGGAACGTTCATCGCCGGTTGGCCCTGCACGGGTGCGCCCGCTGCCGGAGCGAACGGCCCTCCCGATGCCACCCTGACGGCTGAAGGCGCGGGCGCGGGTTGTCCGTCATTCCGGAGGGTTGCGATGAGCTGGCGGTCGTCGGTGCCTTCCAGCGGCGCGGGCCCGACGTATTCCACGCGGACGCGTGCGATGCCGTTCTTGTGGAATCCAAGCAATTCCGCCGCTTTGTACGACAGGTCGGCGATGCGGCCTTCCTTGAACGGGCCGCGGTCGTTGACGCGGACGATGATCGAGCGGCGATTGGCGAGGTTGGTGACGCGCGCATAGCTC
>Ga0182741_1003793_pt1 | contig 15616 bp, 9 predicted proteins | sample eDN5th37CBELigOP_FD_128874 | JGI IMG/M metagenome (GOLD analysis project Ga0182741, IMG submission 128874) | Enriched Organic Plus compost microbial communities from Emeryville, California, USA - eDNA 5th pass 37_C BE-Lig OP (version 2) (version 2) ...
CGGGCCGGATGCCACCAACCGGGCTTGAAGTCCGATCGGGACAGCGAGTCGGGGTCGAGTCTGACGAATGCCAACAGGTCCGACATCACCGGGACGCGTCGGCCGTAGTGTGCGGTGATCCGCAGCTCATATTCCGAATCGGCTGCTTTGCGGACGTGGTCGAACGAGCCGAGGGCCTCGACGGTGGAGCGGCGGAGCATGAGCGACGAGACATTCGGCCGGGTGGTGCGGTGTCCCAGCAGTTGCAGCTCGAGGTCGGGCGTGCACCGGATCGATCGGCTCATGACAGCCGGAAGGTCGGGCTTATCCAGCATCCGCCTTACCTGGCGTTCAATCCGTTCCGGGTGCGACCAGTCGTCCGAGTCCTGGAACGTGATGAACTCACCGCGTGCCACGGTCAGCGCGTGATTGCGCGCGCGATAGGTGCCGCCGTTCTCCGGCTGGATCAGAATCTGGACGCGCGGATCGAGTTGCGCGATGTGGTTGAGAATGCCGGCGTACTCCGGCCCGGATGCGTCGTCGACGACGATGAGCTCCACGTTGGTCCACGACTGATCGAGGATCGACCGTACAGATGTCAAGATCTCGGGGCCGGGTCGAAACGCGGACATGATCACCGTGACGAGCGGTCCGTCGACCGGCTCGGGCGGTTCAACGGGACGGAGCCCGTCGAACCAGGTGCCTTTGCCCGAGTCGGCGGTCACCGCGGGCACCGGCCCGAGCATCCGGGCCAGCGCATGCGCCCACGGGGCGCTGCCGACCCCGTGGGCGTCCGCCTCCAGATCGACGAGGATCGAGTCGCGATCCTCGGCATCGAGGGCCTCGAGAAGGTCGTCGTCTCCGCGCAGGCGCTCGCGGTCACCCGCGGCCCACTGCAGTTGCGCGTAGGCGCGGGCATCCTCAGTGGGCCACGTGCTCACGGGGGAGAGGAGGCGTGCGACCTCGTAAAGACGAAGGCCGTCGGTGCGGTCGGTCGCGGTGAGCCCTTGCAGCGCCACGACCCTTGCCAGCGCCCGCCACCAGTCGGCGACAGCGTTCGCGGGGACCGCGTTCGACACGCGCGCCGGCGCGCGCTCGGCGATGCGGGCCGCCGGGGTCGCCCTGACCTCGGCGAGCAGCTCGTCCAGGGACGCGTCCGGCGCGATGCCCTGTGAGAGCACCTGTCGTGGCCCCGGCACACGCATCCGCAGAGCCGCCCGGGCGAATGCATCGAGCCTCGAATGGGAGGATGCCACGGCCCTCACGAGGGATTCGAGTACATGACGGTCCACGTCCGCGACAGCCATCAACGCAGGCCCCCCACCAGCCGGAAAGGGGTCCGCGGTGTGAGGGCGGAGCTCACAGTCGGACGGCTTTGGCGGACGTGGTCACACCGCGGGTGTCGAAGAAGCGCTTCGATGCCTCCACGATCGACTCGATGTCGTACGCCTTGTGGTTCTGCACGAGGATTACAAGGTCGGCGGCATCGATGGACTCGTTCAAGTCGGCCACACGCTGGAGCGTCGTCCCGTTCACGCGCCACCTGTCCACATTCGGGTCGTGGAACATCACATCCGCCCCCTGCGCGATCAGGGTGTAGGCGAGCGGCACTGCGGGAGACTCGCGCTGGTCGGCGATGTCCGGCTTGTACGTCACACCGAGCAGCAGGATTTTCGATCCTCGCAGGGACTTCGCGTCGTCGTTGAGGATGTCCTGCGCCCGACGGGCGACGTACGCCGGCATCGTGGCGTTGATCTCCTGCGCCAGCTCCACGAACCGGAAGGGATAGCCAAGCTGGGAGCGGACCTTGTGGCTCAGGTAGTTCGGGTCGATCGGGATGCAGTGCCCGCCGACACCCGGACCGGGGTAGAACGCCTGGAACCCGAACGGCTTCGTCTTGGCGAGACGGATGACGTCCCACAGATCGATGCCGAGCTCGTGGCAGAACCTGGCCATCTCGTTCACGAGGGCGATGTTGATGTGCCGGTAGGTGTTCTCCAGCAGCTTCGCCGTCTCGGCCTCGCGGGCACCGCGCGCCGGTACGACGGTGTCGACGAATCGGCGGTAGAAGTCCGCGGCCTGCTGGGTCGCGAGCGGAGTCAGGCCGCCGACGACCTTGGGTGTGTTCTTCATGCCGTAGACGGGATTGCCCGGATCGATGCGCTCCGGCGAGAACGCCACATGGAAGTCCTCGCCGGCGACCAGCCCGCTGAGCTCTTCCAGGAGCGGCGCGACGATCTCCTCGGTGGTTCCCGGGTAGGTCGTCGACTCGAGAATCACGAGCATGCCGGCCTGCAGGTTGCGGCCGACTGCGCGGGTGGCTGACATCACGGCACCCAGATCCGGGCCACCGTCGTCGGAGAGCGGCGTCGGGACGCAGATGACCGCGGTTGCGGCACCGCGGATCTCGGCCTCGTCGGCCGTAGCGCGGAAACCGGCGGCGAGCATCTCGGCGATCGCCGCGTCGTCCAGGTCGTCCACGTGGGATTTCCCGTCATTGAGGTTGTGCACGATCTGCGGGTTCACATCGAACCCCAGAACGGACAAGCCGGCGCGGGAGGCTTCACGGGCGAGGGGGAGACCTACATAGCCCAGCCCCAGAATGACGACATCGGCGGACACGAAAAAACTCCTGCGGGACGACAAGCAGACAACACTCTGCAGAGGGCACTGAGCAGGTAGAGCCTAGTCGAATGCGGTCTTCTCAAGAAATGCTCGCTCCGCTCATCGAGCGGTGTATTCAGGCGCCGGGTTTGGGGTCGTGGTGCAACGGCGAACTGGGCTCACCCGTCGAGTGCAAGGACGGTGATCCCTGGGCCGGGCGTGTCGACTCGCCGGAGTCGCGGTTCATCCTGTTCCCAGAATTCGAGGATCTCGCGCTCGTCGTCGCGTTCGGTGTCGTCCGCCACGATCACGGCGTTCGGTGCAAGGCGATCCCGCAGAACGGAGATCGCGGGATAACGTGCGTGGCGTCCTGTGCCTCCCGGGGGGCCGTCGACGAGGAGCACGTCGATCGGCCCGGGGAGGTCGCTCGCGTCGACCCCGTACCAGAGGAATTGTCCGCGCGAGGTCTCATGGGGCACGAGTGGAGCGTCGCGAACCTCGGCGAAGTCGCTGAGGCTGTGGACTCGGATGACGTCGCGCGTCTTCTCGGCGTACTCCGGAAGGTGCTCCAACGCGATGACCTGTCCGTGCCCGATGTGCTTGAGGGCGTAGGCCATCCACAGTGTGGATGTACCGCTGCCGCACTCGAGCACAGTTCTCGCCTTGCGCGTCTCGATCACGTCGGTGAGTGCAAGAAGGCCGACAGGGCTGAGTGCCCAGCCCGCGATCGGTGGCAGTGTGGCTTCGGGAGAGTATCGATTCAGCAGTTGATCAAGCGCCTGAATATCGGTCAACAGCTCACGGTGGAGAAGCCGCACCTGGGCCTCGGCTTCCTTCGCATATCTCGTCGCGCGACGGGTCTGATCCAGCAGCGTCTTCATGAGAGTTTCGAGCCGGGCTTCCCGTTCAGCGTCCGCTGCGGACATCACCTCACGCGCGAGCTCGCGGGTCGCTATCGCGTCGGCCCTTGCGGCGGCGAGTGCTTCGCGTGCGGCGTCGCGCTCCGCGCGTGCGGCGTCGCGCTCCGCGCGTGCAGCCTTGAGGGCTTTTCGGGCGGCGTCGCGTTCAGATCGAGCGAGGTCTCGTTCGGCTATGGCTTGCCGAGTTCTCGTCAGCCACCCGAGCGGAGAGCGCAGCGGCGGTCGCGTTGGGTGTCGATCGGCGGGCCGTCCCGAGGTGTCGGCGTCGCGACCGTGCGATACCTCGTCGGCCATCGGCGCGCTCCTTCGCTCATGGACGCTCGTCCACATGGGTGAGCTCACCTCTGAGACTAGGGCGGGATGGCACCGAGGGTCGAGTAGTCGGACTATACGTCGCCGCCGGTTACGTGCGCCGAGCTTTCGAGGCGGCAGCGCGGAAGAGCTCCTCGTACGCGGCGTGGGTGGTCGCGAGGTCCCTGCCGTCGAACGTCGGGCGCGGAGCCCTGCCGGCGGCCCGGATCGCCATGAAGGCTTCGTCGATCGTTTCGGCCGTGATCGGGCCGTCGACCATGTGCACCCACCCGGGTCCGACCTCCTCGGCAAGGCGCGACATGGCCTCGGTGCGGGGGACGAGCACGGGGCGATCCAGCGACAGAACGACGAACGCGAGCTGAAGGTCGCTCAGGGTCTCGAGCTTCGGCAGCACGACGAGTTCGGCCGAACTGATCTCCTGCACCTGAGCGCCGTCGGACAGTTGCTCGAGCCGTGCGGAGATCACCGCCGGATGCTGGGCGAGCGCGGATCGGATGGCGCTTTCGAGCGAGTTCGATGCCGTGCCGGCGAGTCGGAGCGTGACACCCTCGGTATCGGTGATGCGCGGGACCCCGAGCAGGCCTGTCGCCTGCGCGGGAAGCTCCGCCGCAGAGACGCAGAGCATGCGCCCCCGCACCATCTCGCCGCGCGGATAGCCGACATACCTCTCCCGGAAATGCGGATGGCGGATCACCGTGGTCCGGGCTGGGTCGGGGGACTCGGTGGACTCGTCCAACGTCACGAAAGCCGTTGCGGCGCGGTCCAGGAGGCGATGAGCCAGGACCCGGGCTCTGCCGAGCCGCGTCTTGTCAGAAGGATGAAGCGTTCGGACGAGCGCGATTCCGTGGCGCCGCAGGTTCCGCACGAAGACGAGCGCGGCGAGCAGCCTCTGGTAGCCGTTCGCGCCTCTCGTTCCGAGGAGGAGATCCAGGTTCGGATCGGCGACGTGCACGACATCGACGTCGAACGCCGTCAGCACCCCCTGCGAGAAGCGGAATCGAAGAGAGGACGGTGAGCCCACGACGTGGTCGACATATCGAAGCACCGGGGCGGGCGGACGGCCTGTCTCATGGACGACGAGCGGCTGACCCTCCGTGGGGGTCGAACGATTAGGAGGGACCACCTCCCCATACTAGGTTGGGGCACCGGGAGGGCTGTCGGTGCAGGATGTCTTCATTCGTCCGTCCGGGCAGGACGACAATCTCGGCGACTCGGCTCTGCGTGTCGGCCTCCTGCAGGCGCTGCGCAGCGACGCGCGACACCTTCACTTGCTCCTCGACGGTCAATCCTCCGATTACCTGGCCGCGATGCCGGTCACGGGCGAGACCACCGTCTACTCGGAGCGTCAATCGTGGCTCGACGCCATCAGGCGAGCCCGCGGCGCGATCTACGTGCTGAACGCCGGCGAGATCGATCCGAATCCCGAGTTCCCCTTCCCGAACAGCAGAAGGGTCGCCGAGGCGCACAGCGTTCTGGGTCGTGGTGGCGCGGTCGTCGCCGCAGGGCTCGGCGTGAAGGACACCGTGTCGGCGGCGAAGGTCGCATTCGAGGGTGTGCTGCGGGATGCCGCCGTGGTCTCATGGCGCGATCGTCCTTCGCGCGATGCGGCGGGGTTCGGCGGAGTCGCCCCGGACTGGGCGTTCGCGCTCGGCAGCCCCTCGTCGACGTGGGCGCCACCGGACGCGCGCCGGCTGCTCGCGGTCACCCTCCGGTTCGATCGCCCGTGGCCGGAGGATCGGTGGTTCGAGGATGTGCGGACCATCGCGGAACGCACCGCCACCAGGATCGTGACCCTCGCGCAGGTCGCCCGCGACGCACCGCGTGCCGTGCGTCTCGCCGACGCACTGGGCGGGGAGTACTGTGTCGCGCCGAGCACGAGGCACGACGACCTCGATTCCCACGTCCGGGCCGTCTACGCCAGGTCGCTGGCGGTCGTGAGCGATCGTGCGCACGCCCTGATCATCGGGGCGACCGAGGGTGCATACCCGCTGGGCTCGGCGGTGGATCCGCAGAAGATCCGTCGACTGCTCAACGCCGTCGGCATCGGGACGCTCACAGGAACCCACGACGGCCTGGCCGATCGCAGCGATGCTCTGAGCTCGGTTCTCCCGGATCTCGCCGGCGCGGTCGACTCCGGACGCAAGGAGCTGATCGAGCTCGGCGCCCGCATCCGCGACGCCATGAGCAGGGTGTCGGAGGCCGAAGCAGCGTAGCGGATCCGCTCAGTCCCTCAGAAGGGCGAGCCGCACCTTCACGCGGTGCGCGAGCGGCCGCAGTGCGGGCACGAGCTGGAGCAGTGTGCGACCGAGCGGTGTCGCCTTCTGCCACGCCCGGTGCCGGAGCCCCGCCCGGGCGGGGGCCGGCGCGCCGTGCCGCCGCTCAGTCGTGGCAGACTCACCGGCCCGCGCGGCGGTCAGCCCGGCGCGGACGCCGGCGTTCTGCTCCGCGAAGAAGATCATGAGGTCGAGCAGCTCCCGCGCATCCGCGAGGGTGGGCTCGGGTGAGGACTCCGGGGGCAGCGTCCCGCTGACGACTTGCTCGTAGAGCAGCGCGAAGTCACGCGAGCGCTCGCGCGCTGCGGCCGCCAGCGACGCGCGCGACAGCTCGGTGTACCGCTCGGGTGACGAGAGCGCGGCGACGATCTGCTGGGCCAGCGCGGCGGCATCGCCTTGGGGGACGGAGACGATGCCGTCGTTGTCGTGGTTCAAGGCGAGCCACGGCAGGTCGTACATGAATACGGGGAGTCCGCGGGCCTGGGCTTCCGCGAGGGTGAGGGGATAGCCCTCGATGATGCTCGTGTTGACGAAGGCGTCGGCCTGGTCGATCGCCTCGATCAGCTCCTGCCCGCGTCTTGGGCCCACCGCTACGACGTGCTCACTCAGACGCTGGGCGCGCGCGAGCCCGTTGAGACGATCAGCGGTCCAATCCTCCCAGTCGGGGCCGATCACCGTGAGCCGGAAGTCCGGAGCCAGCCTCTTGAGCTCCTTCGCCACGGAGATGAGCTCGCTCACCTTCTTGGTCCGCTCCTCGAGACGGCCCCACCAGATGAGGTTCATGCGGCCTCGCGGCGGCTGTTTCGGCTCCGAGACGTCAGCCGACTCCAGCAGCAGGGGTGACGGCGGGTTCGGCACATACACCGCGTGCGGCACGCCGCGGAGCTTCCAGAACGCGACGTCGAGCGGCGAGAGGGCGACGAGCGTGTCGAGCAGACGGGCGTTGTCCGCGAGCAGGCCGTGGAGCCCGTTCAGGTCGTAGAGCGGCCGGCCGGCGAAGTTGTGGAGCCAGCCGATCGTCGGGACGCCGATCGCGCGCGCCATGAGCGCGTACTCGGGCCAGTCCCGGCTGTAGAGCACCTGGTGATCGATGATCACGTCGACGTCGTGCGCGCGACAGATCTCGGCCCATTCGGCGAGGCGCTGCGGCAGCCCTCGCCCGGCCATCTCGATGAAGGTCGCGCCCTTCGGCGCAGCGGTCGGGTCGCTGCCGAACCGTCGCGCGACGATCGTGACTCGGTGGCCCGCGCGCATGAGGACGTCGGCCTGAACGAGGATGACGTTGGAGACGCCGCCCGTCGTGAGGGCACGCGTCGTGAGCAGGATGCTTCGGGATTTCGCCTGCGTGAGCCCGACCGGTCTGCTGTGGGCCTTGAGCGCCGGAAGGGCCTCGGGATAGAACCGGACCGCCGCGGCGACGATGTCGGCAGCGGGTGCGCATCCGTACAAGTGGTCGAGCACCGCGGGGAGCAGATCGGGCTGGGCGTGCTTCACGAGATATGAGCACACGTAGCCGATGATCGACAGCCGCACCGATTCGTAGTTGTCCAGCAGCGGGCCGGGGTTGCTCATCCTGCGCGCGAGCGCCCTCACGGCGGGCGCGATGCTGTCGACCGATCGGATCGCGGCCGTCTGGAACCGCGCGTCGTCGATGCTGTCCACACCGTGACCGCTGCGCCCGCGTCCGAAGTGGTATCGATAGAGCTGGTCGGGGATCGAGACGTACCGCGACGCCAGCGCCGCTGCAAGGTACAGGAGAGGGAGGTCGTTCACCCGCGGCAGCTCGAGGTCCTCGGGCAGAAGAGCGTACGCGTCGCGCAGGACCTGCGTGCGGAACAGGAACCGCCAGAGCTGCCCCTGGGCCGGTTCGTCGATGGGGAACAGACCGCCCAGGACGCCGTCGCCTTCGAGAGCGACGTGCTTGGGCGCGAGGCGGGACTGGTAGCCGCCGACGACGCGGCCGGTGGGATCGACGACCTCGATGGCGAAGCCCACGAGATCCGCGTCGTGATCCCGAGCCTTGGCGAACGCCTTCGCGGCTGCCTCGGGCCGGAGCTCGTCGTCGCCGTCGAGGAAGAGGACGTACTCGGCCTGCGCGGCGATCACTCCCGCGCGTCGGGCCTGGAGCGCCGAACGGTTCCGCTCCTGACGGATGAGGCGGATGCGGGGATCCCGCGCCCGGTACTCCTCGATCACGCGGGCCGTGGCATCGGTGGATGCGTCGTCGACGCAGATGATCTCGATCTCGGAAAGCGTCTGGGCGACGCAGCTCTCCAGTGACGCTGTGACCGTCTCCTCGTCGTTGAACAGGGGCAGGACGATCGAAACTCGAGGTGCGGGGATCACTGTGCTTCCGGAAGTCGTGGACTGCGCCGGCATCCGTCGACAAGCGCCGAGGACGGCAACGGCTTCCGCTCATCCTACGTGGAGGGTCGTCGGCCGCCGCTCGTGCGGTCGGAACGGCGGATCCCAACCGGCGCACGGGGTACGCACGGCCGCGCGGGGTATGATCTGACGAGTTATGCGCTCACGGGAGCGTCCCGCGACGTCCGTGGCGGTCAGAGAGGTAGCGAATTCGTGGCTGATGCACGCCTTCGCGCACCGGCCGACGGCCTTTACGCAGTAGGACGCCGTCCGCCGTTCGGTGCGTACCTCGCAGAAGCGTGGCGTCGGCGGCGGTTCGCCTTCACTCTCGCCGGCTACCGCCTCGTCGGCACCCTGCTCAAGAACCGGCTGGGCGTGCTGTGGATCGTCCTTCGACCGCTCCTCATGGCGGTGGTGTACGGATCGATCTTCAACTTCATCCTCTCGGGATCCGCGAAGCCCCCGAACTTCGTGCAGTTCCTCATCGTCGGCGTGTTCGTGTTCGAGTTCTTCACCGGCTCCTTCGGCAACGGCGCCAGGTCAGTCACCGGCAACTCGAAGCTCGTGCAGAGCCTCGGATTCCCGCGCATCCTCCTCCCGGTCTCGGTCGTGGCGGAGCAGGCCATGCGGATGATCCCGGTCATCCTCCTCCTCGGGATCCTGCTTCTGGTCCTCGGCGAGCCGATCACGTGGTCGTGGCTCCTCATCATCCCGATCCTGCTCGTCATGGGCGTCTTCAACCTCGGAGTCGCTCTCGTCGTCGCGCGCCTATCCGTGCACGCGCGTGATGTTCAGCAGATCATCCCGATCATCAACCGCGTGCTGTTCTACGCGAGCGGGATCTTCTTCAGCGTCGACGGCGCGCTCGCGGACGTCCCGGTGCTCTTGACGATCGCGCACCTCATTCCCACCTATGAGTTCATCGCGCTGTCCCGAGAGGCGCTCCTGGAGTCGTACACGGCGCCGATGATCGCGTGGATAGGAGCGCCCGTGTGGGCCGTCGTGGCGATCGTCGTGGGCGTCGTCTTCTTCTGGCAGGCCGAGGCGAGGTATGGCCTCAGTGACTAGCCAGCTCGGAACAGTGGACCTCTCTCGCGCGGCGGCCGCCGCACGCCGGCCGATGATCGTCGCCGACAACGCGCACGTCACGTACAAGGTGTACGCCTCGGGCAAGCGGTTCAACGCGCGCGACGACCTCTTCAGCCTGCGTGCGATGCGCGGTGGGCGTCAGCTGCAGACGGTCCCCGCGCTGCGCGGGGTGACCTTCACGGCCTCCGAAGGCGAGACCATCGGCGTCGTGGGTCACAACGGGTCCGGCAAGTCCACGCTCTTCCGCGCGATGAGCGGTCTCATCCCGACTTCGGAAGGGACGATCTGGGCGGCGGATCGGCCCGTGCTGCTCGGGGTCAACGCGGCCCTCATGCCGGATCTCTCGGGCGAGAACAACATCAAGCTCGGTTTGCTGGCGATGGGCTTCACCGCCGAGGAGGCGGCAGCGCGAGTCGATGAGATCGCCGACTTCGCGGAGCTCAACGAGTTCATCCACCACCCCATGCGCACGTACTCGTCGGGCATGGGGGCGCGCTTGCGCTTCGCGATCGCGTCGGCGAAGGCCCACTCGATCCTCCTCATCGACGAAGCACTCTCGGTCGGCGACCGCCGCTTCAAGGCGAAGAGCGAGCAGCGCATCCGCGAACTGCGCGACAGTGCGGGCCTCGTGATGATCGTGAGCCACTCCGTGAGCGCCCTCACCGACACGTGCGAGCGCGTCCTCTGGATCCACAAGGGAGAGCTTCGAGCGGACGGTCCGGCGGCCGATGTCATCGCCGATTACGTCAAGTGGACGAAGCAGCCCGGCAGCAAGGCCGTGGGCGCGGCATCCGCGGCACCCAAGGCCGCGTCGCGGCCGGCGAGCGCGAAGGCTCCACGGGCCGCGGCAGCCGCGGCGCCCTCGGGCGCCGGTGCCGCAGAAGCAGGAGCCTCGGATCTCGAGCAGCTCTTCGCCGAGAAGGCCGGGCCGGGCGGGGCAGCGGCCATGCCGACCGATGCGGCGCCCACGGAGCCGCTCGGGTCAGCACCGGCTGCGCCGAGCGAGCGCGCCCCGGAAGGGGCGGCGACGACCGGGAGCGCGCCGACGACTCCCATCCGCCAAGCGAATCCTCGCGCCGCCGCACGCCGCGAGCGCTACCACCGCGAGGTGCGGCAGCAGACGCGGAAGAGGATCATCGCGCTCACGATCACGGGCGTGGCCATCCTCATCGCGATCGGAGCCGGCGCGGCGATCGCTCTCGTCGCGAACCTGCCACAGCCGCAGGAGCGGACTCCGGCGCTCGGCGCCGTTGCCGCCCAGAGGCCCGACGGGTCGGTGCCGCCCGCCATCGTCACTTTCGGGGCCGTCACGCCGACGGCCGCGTGCGAGGCCCCCGAGGGCGAGGTCGACGTGGAGCTCACGTGGGAGGTCGCCGACGCGACGCGCGTCGCGCTCGCCGCGGGGGCGACGGAGGTCGACGCGATCGCCGAGCCGATGCAGACCGACCTTCAGGCCCTTGCTCTCGGCCACGCGGTGCCCTTCCCGTGCACGGATGAGACGCGGGTCTACACGTTGACGGTGGAAGGGGCGGACGGCAACCGCGTGAGCTCCACGGTGACGGTCGCCCGCGAGATTCCGGAGCCGGAGCAGCAGCCGCCGACGTACCCGGAGCGCCCGCGTGGGGGCGTGCAGGCGCCGCCGGCGACGAACCCGCAGGCCCCGCCGCCACAGCCCGAGCCGTCGGTGGAGCCCCAGCCCCAGCCGTCGACCGAGCCGACCACCGAGCCGCCGACCGAACCGGACCCCGAACCGGAGCCGGAGCCGGAGCCGACGGTGGAACCCGACCCGGACCCCACGGAAACCGCTCCGTCCGCCTGAAGGGCCGTCGCCGACGTCGGGGCGCACGTCAACGCAGGCCGAGCCAGCCTTTCGCGCGGTGCGCCAGCGGACGGAGCCCCGGCAGCCTGCGGAGGGTCGCGCGTCCCAGAGGAGCTGCTGCGCCCCACAACGACGCCATGGGCGATGTCACGGTGGCATCGCGAGACCGACCCCGCCGCTGCGCGCGCTCCGCGAAGAACAGCATCAACTCGAGAAGCTGCTCGGCATCGCCGAGAGTCGGATCGGGGGAGAACTCGTCGGGGAGGCTCCCCATGACGACGTCGCGGTAGAGCGCTGCGAAGTCAGGGGTCGTCGCGCGCCGTGAAGCCTCGACCGAGGCGATCGACAGGCGCGTGAACCGCTCGGGCGCGTCGACGAGCTCGGCGACCCGCTGGGCGAGGCCTCGCGCGTCGCCCTGCGGAACCGAGACGATGCCGTCGTTTCCCTGCACGAGCGTCAGCCACGGGAGGTCGTACATGACGACCGGCAGTCCGCGGGCCTGAGCCTCGGCGAGGGTGAGCTGATAGCCCTCGATGATGCTCGTCGACACGAACACATCAGCGGCGTCCAGCGCCTCTCGCAGTTGCCGGCCACGAAGCGGACCCACGGCGATGACACGGTCGCCGAGCTTTCGACGGCGCGCCTTCGCGTTGAATCGGCGTGCGGTCAGGTCGCCCCAGTCCGGCCCGATGACGGTCAGGCGGAAGTCGACGCCGAGTCGGCGCAGCTCGACGGCCACGTCGATCAGAGAGAGCACCTGCTTCGTACGCTGCTCCAGGCGGCCCAGCCACACGAGCTCGACCCGCCCCGCGGGCGGCGTCTTCGACGCCGGCGTGGACGAGGCCTCGATGAGCAGCGGAGACGGCGGATTGGGAAGGTAGGCGGTGTGCTCGACACCGCGAAGCTTGAAGAACGCGACATCCAGAGGGGAGAGCGTCACGACCTGGGCGAGCGTGCGGGCGCAGCGGACGATGAGCGAGAGGCGATCCGTCCCGTCGTACACCGGACGGCCGACGAAGTTGTGGACCCACCCGATCGTCGCGGCACCTTCAGCGCGGGCCATGAGGGCGTACTCCGGCCAATGCTCCGTGTAGAGCACCTGGTGGTCGATGACGACGTCGACCTCATGGGTGCGGCAGATCTCCGCCCATTCTTCCAGCCGATCGACGACGCGGCGCGCGCCCATCTCCACGAAGGGGACGCCGTCGGGAACCGCGCTCGGATCGCTCCCGCCACCGCGAGCGACGACCACCACCCGGAACCCCGCTTCACGCAGGAAGCGCGCCTGCGACGCGAGCACCGTCGACACCCCTCCCGTTCGCAGCGAGCCCGTCGCGAGGAGGACGCTGCGCACAGGGCGGTCGCCCAGTCCCTGCCACTCCGTGTGGAACCTCAGAGTCGTGAGGGTCGCGGGGTAGAAGCGCGCCGCCGCGTGGACGATGTCCTTCCCGGAGGCGACGGTATGCAGGTGCGCGAGCGCCTCGTCGAGGACCGTGCTGTCGCTCCGCTCAATCAACTGGAAGCACACGTAGCCGATGATCGACAGTCTCGCCGACTCGTAGGACTCGAGCAGGAGATGGGGATCGGAATGCGTGCGGGCGATCTCATCCACGGCGGGGCGGATGCTGCTGATCGAGCGGATTCCGGACGCATAGAACTCCGCGCGATCGAGGCTGTCGACGCTGTGTCCGCTCCCGCCCCGGCCGAAGTGATACCGATACAGCCGCTCGCGTGTCGACGCGTAGCGGGTGGCGAGCGCGGCGACGAGGAACATGAGCGGGAGGTCGTTCATGCGGGGGAGGACGAGATCCTCGGGCAGCAGCTCGTAGGCCGCGCGGAGCACGCTGACGCGGAAGAGGTGGCGCCACAGCTGTCCCTGCGCCTGCTTCCCGACCGGGAAGAGGCCGCGAAGCACATCGGCGCCCTCGAGGAGCGCGTGCTTGGGCTGGAGCCGCTCCTCGTAGGCTCCGCCGGTCCGACCGTCCTTCTCGACCACGGTGACACCGAATCCCACGAGGTCGGCACCTGTCGCCTCGGCCTTCGCCAGGGCGATCTGCGCGGCATCCGGTGTCAGCTCGTCGTCGCCGTCGAGGAACAGCAGGTGATCCGCACGTGCGGCGAGGATGCCGGAGCGCCGAGCCTGGAACGCCGACAGGTTGCGGTCGTGGCGGATGAGGCGCACACGCGCGTCGCGCTCGCGGAACGTCTCGATGACCTCGACGGTGCGGTCGGTGGAGGAGTCATCGACGCAGATCACCTCGACGGAATCGAGGGTCTGGGCAAGGCAGCTCTCGAGCGCCGCGGAGATCGTCGCTTCGTCGTTGAAGACCGGCAGGACGATCGAGACAACGGGCGCCGGGGACATCGCACCGAGTCTATGACGGCGGCGCGACGGAGGCGGTGGATGCCGGCGCTTACGATTTCCCCATGAAGATCGCCATCGCGGGGACCGGTTACGTCGGCCTGTCCAACGCCGTCATCCTGGCGCAGCACAACGAGGTGCGCGCCGTCGACATCGATCCCCACAAGGTCGATCTGATCAATCGGAGGGTGTCGCCGATCGTCGACGCCGACCTGCAGGAGTACCTCACGACGCGCGATCTGGACCTCACCGCGACAGTGGACTCCGCATCCGCGTACTCGGATGCGGACTTCGTCGTCGTCGCCACTCCCACCGACTACGACGCCGAGACGAACGCGTTCGACACGTCAAGCGTCGAGTCGGTCATCGACGAGGTCCTCGCGGTCAACACGGACGCGGCGATCGTCATCAAGTCGACGGTCCCGGTGGGGTTCACCGCCCGGATGGCTGCCGCGCATCGCGGGGCGACGATCCTCTTCTCACCCGAGTTCCTCCGCGAGGGGCATGCCCTCCACGACAACCTCTACCCGTCGCGCATCGTCGTCGGTGACCGAGGCGACGCGGGCATGCGCTTCGCGGAGCTGCTCCTAGAGGGTGCACTCGACAAGGACACCCCGGTGCTGCTCACCGATTCGACCGAGGCCGAGGCGATCAAGCTCTTCGCCAACACGTACCTCGCCCTGCGTGTGGCCTACTTCAACGAACTCGACACCTACGCGGCTGTGCACGGTCTCGACACGAAGCAGATCATCGAGGGCGTAGGGCTCGACCCACGCATCGGCATGCACTACAACAATCCATCCTTCGGGTACGGCGGCTACTGCCTCCCGAAAGACACCAAGCAGCTGCTCGCGAACTACTCCGAGGTTCCGCAGAATCTCATCGCCGCGATCGTCGATGCGAACCGCACGCGAAAGGACTTCGTCGCCTCCGACATCCTCGCCCGCAATCCCGAGACCGTCGGCGTGTACCGGCTCATCATGAAGGCCGGATCCGACAACTTCCGCACCTCGTCGATCCAGGGCATCATGAAGCGCATCAAGGCGAAGGGCGTCAATGTCATCGTCTACGAGCCGACCCTCGAAGACGAGGAGTTCTTCCACTCCGAGGTGACGCACGACCTCGACGACTTCAAGGCGCGCTCCGACGTCATCATCGCGAATCGGCGCACGGATGCACTCGCCGATGTCGCGCACAAGGTGTACACACGAGACATCTACGGGCGTGACTGAGCCCGGTGGCCCGCGTCCGTCGCGCCGAGTAGGCTGTTCGCCACCACCCCGGAGTCCCCGATCGAGGATCGGGGACTCGCCCATGGATTTGAAGAAACAACGCTGTGACGGCTGAAACGAACCATTCGACGCGTTCCCTGTGGTGGCGTCCGTGGCAGCGGGGGGCGGCCCGTGACGGGGCCCCGGCATCGCAGGCCGACGACGCTCCGCGATATTCGACCACTGCCGTCCCGGTGCGGCGGCGCGAGCCTCCGTGGGTGCGCCGCTATGCGAGCCGGCTCGTCTACACCGATGCGGTTGTCATCGCGCTCACCTTCTTCGCGTTCGGGCTCGTCGTTCTTCCAGGGCTCAGCTCGACGCTCTCGTGGCCGGGCGGTCCGAACGTGCCGTATTGGCTCGCGCTCGTCATCGTCGCCGTGATCTGGCTGCTGTGCCTCGACGCGTTCGACACGCGCGATCGCCACATCGTCGGTCACGGCGTCGTCGAATACCGTCGCCTCGTCAGCGCGACCTTCTTCGTGTTCGGCGCGGTCGCCACGGTCGCGTTCTTCTTCCGCATCGACATCGCGCGATCGCTGCTGCTGATCGCCCTTCCCGCCGGCCTCATCCTCCTGTTGGCGAGCCGCTGGGCCTGGCGCCAATGGCTGCGCGAACGGCAGAAG
>Ga0182741_1003796_pt1 | contig 15584 bp, 17 predicted proteins | sample eDN5th37CBELigOP_FD_128874 | JGI IMG/M metagenome (GOLD analysis project Ga0182741, IMG submission 128874) | Enriched Organic Plus compost microbial communities from Emeryville, California, USA - eDNA 5th pass 37_C BE-Lig OP (version 2) (version 2) ...
CCGCTCCAGGAGCCGCGCGCCCTCGTCGCCGCGCGATACGGTCGCGACGATCGCGAACGAGTCGTGCGCGCTCGCGACGACGATCGGTGCCGTCGCCTCCGTCCCGAGCTGCGCGCCGTCGAGCAGCACGACGTCGAACGTCTCCTCCGCCAGCGCCGTCACCCCTTCCGCCGCGTCGCCGACGACGCGAACCGCGTGGCCGGCGAGGGTGAGCACCTGGTCGGCCAGCTCGCGCTCCCGCGCATCTCGCTCGATGACGAGTGCGCGGATCGGCGACTGCGGACGGAGGCGTGAGAGCGTGTCGGACACCGGGATCACCGAATCTGGCAGGTTCGCCAGGAGTATCGGCGGGTCGGTGTTCGAACTTCACCGTCGCGGCACCACCGCGCCGCGCACGCGGACCGGTCGCGGCGTCAGCTCGCGGCCTGCGCCGTCTCCGGCACCGCGCCGAACCGCCGCTCGCGGCGCCGGAAGTCGCGCAGCGCCTCGGCGAGATCCTCGTCGGTGAACTCGGGCCACATGCGCCGCGAGAAGTGCAGCTCGGCGTAGGCGCACTCCCACAGGAGGAAGTCGCTCAGCCGCTGCTCGCCGCCGGTCCGGATGAGCAGATCGACGTCGCGCGCCGGACGCGGCGCATGATCCACCTCGGCGAGCAGGTCGGCGAACTGTTCGCGCGTCGGGACGGTCCCCGCACCGACGCGCGCCGCGGCCCGGACGATCGCATCGCGTGAGGAGTAGTCCACGGCGACGCGGAGATGCAGGCGACGCCCGTGCGCGGTCGCCCGCTCGACCGCCTCGATCGTCTCGCGCAGCGCGGCCGGGAGCCGGTCGCGGCGGCCGAGGATCGTCAGCCGCACGCCGTTCTCGATGCACCGCCGCCCCTCCGTCGCGAGCGCGCGGCGGAAGAGCGTCATGAGCGCGCCGACCTCGCGACGCGGGCGCTGCCAGTTGTCGGCGGAGAAGGCGTACAGCGTCAGCGTGTGCACGTGATGGCGCACCGCGTCCTCGACGATGCGCCGCGCGGTGCGCAGCCCGGCCTGATGCCCGGCCGTCCTGGGAAGGCCGCGCGCCGTCGCCCACCGGCCGTTGCCGTCCATGATGATCGCGACGTGGAGACCGTCGCCGTCGGGAAGGCTCGGCTGCGCCATCGTCGCCGCTCAGCCTTCGCGCGTGGCGCGAATGAGCGCCTCCATGTGGTCGAGGTAGCGCTCGAGCGCCCGCCGCCCCGCCGCCGTGATGCGGTACTCTGTCTTGGGCACACGGCCCTCGAACGACTTCACGCATTCGACGTAGCCGGCATCCTCGAGCTTGCGTGCGTGCACGCTGAGGTTCCCGTCGGTCGTGCGCAGCAGCGCCTTGAGGTCGTTGAAGGTGAGCCGCTCGTTCACCGCGAGCGCGCTCACGATGCCGAGACGCATGCGCTCGTGGATGAGCCGATCGAGCGCGAGCGGCCCCTCGTCGATCGGGGCGGCGCCGCGGACCGACGTGAGCGAGGACTCGGCGGGGGTGACGTCGCGCGACCGGTCGGGCGCTCCATCTCCGCTGCGTCGCGAAGCGCTCTGCTTAGCCACCGTGCCTCCTGGCGATGTAGATCCCGAACAGCAGGTGCAGCCCGCCGAAGCCGGCCGCCATGAAGGCCGTGCCCCACGCGGCCGGCGCGAAGAGGGCCAGCGCGCCGAGCCCCATGAAGGCGGCGCCCATGACGGGGAGCGCCCGCACGGAGAAGGTGCCCGCGGTGACGATGCCGGCGCCGTAGAGGAGGAGCCAGACGCCGGGGAGCAGCGCGGCCAGCCCGCGCTCCAGGAAGACCGCCGTCAGCACCGCCCCCACGAGCACGGGGGGCGAGAAGCTGAGCACCAGCTTGCGGGTCGGCTCGGCGCGGAGGGGGAGCTGGTTCGCCCGCGCCTTGGCGGCGGTGAACCAGGCCGCGAGGACGATCGAGAGGGCGGCCTCGGCCATCCAGACGCCGACCCATCCGGCGGGAGTCTGCTGCCGCTGGGCGATCCAGGCGGCGGGGAGGGCGGTGACGCCGATGGCGACCTCACCCCATCCCGAGACGGCGGTGAAGGTCCCGGCGCGCTCCATCGTCTCGCGAATGAAGCGCAGGTTGTCCATCGCCCGCGCGTGCATCGCGGGTGGCTCGTCGCCTGGCGGTCGCCGGAGCGGGATGACGGGAGACATGGAGACAGGATAGGGTCGCGAGCGCGCAACGGCAAGTACTTTGTGTCGTAGAGCAGACGCGTCCCCGGGGCATCGGTCCGATGCCCCGGGGACGCGGGATCAGAGACGCCCGTCGGCGGCGTCGCGATCGGGCGCGCGCTCGGCGGAGGCGCCCCGCCCCTTCGCGGCCCCTTCCCCTCCGATCGAGGTCGGCCCCGGCGGCGGATCGCTCGCCGGGAACGACTGCTCGACCACCTGGTCGACCATCGACTCCTCGATCTGCTCGCCGAACTCGTGCACGATCGCGCGGGTGAAGTGCGGGAGGTCGGCCGGGCCGCGGCTCGTGACGAGCCGCTCGTCCACCTGGACCGGCATGTCGACCCAGTGCCCGCCGGCGTCGGCCACCTCGGTCCGCAGCTCCGGCATCGTCGCCACGGTCCGGCCGGCCACCGCGTCCGCGGCCAGGAGGAGCGATGCGCCCTCGCAGATGGCGCCCACCGGCTTGTCCGCGATCATGAACTCGCGCACGACCTGCACCGCCTTCGGGTCGCTGGCCAGCGTCTGCGCCCCCGCCCCGCCCGGGAGGAGCAGCGCGTCGAAGTCGCCCGCGTGGCAATCGGCGAGCGTGCAGTCGGCGCGCACCGACTCCCCCTGCCCGCCCTGCACGCGCACCGTCCCCGCGTGCGGAGTGACGATCTGCACGATCGCCCCCGCCGCCTCGAGCGCCTGCCGCGGCTCCGAGAGCTCGCGCGCATCCACGTCGTCGCCGGCGAGGACCGCGACGCGCTTCCCCTCGAGTCCGCGTTCCATCAGGCGCTCCTCGCGTGACGGCGGATCATTCGTTGGCCTCGATGTCGGCCTGCTCGCGCTGGTTCCGCGACTCCAGCTGCGACTCGCGCAGCGCGCGCAGCGCCGGATTCACGCCGGCCTTCGGGATGAACGGCTGATCCTTGGGATTCGACTGCAGCGCCTGCTTCTCGGCGTCCTTGAGATGATGGTCCTCGTGCCCCACCCCCCACTTCTTGTCCGTGGACATCCCTTCGGCGGGGTCGATGTTGTGCTGATCCGGTCGCTTGCCACCCATGTGCATCCTCGTCGAGCGGAGTGATGCCGCGACGGGTGTCACGTTCCATGCCGTCAGCGCCCGCCCGTCACGCCGTGCTGACGCAGGATCGCCCGTACCGAATCCATGGGGAGGGCGTCGATCGTCCGGCCGTTGGCCGTCACGCTCGTCGCGCGGAACATCGAGTCGTAGATCGCCTCCTCGGTGGCCTCGACCACCGCCTGGAAGAGCGGCGACATCTGCTCGTTCGCGAGCTCGTCCGTCGTGAGCCGCGTCGCGTCCCATGCCCGCCGGACGCCGCGCGCCGTCGAGAACGCGATCACGTAGTCTCCCGAGCCGTTGGACGCCGAGGAGCCGGTGCGCGAGAGCCCCATGATCGCACGCGCGGCCAGCCGCCGCAGGTTGCGATCGGAGAGCGGCGCGTCGGTCGCGACCACGATCATGATCGACCCGTCACCGCGCTCCGACTCGACCGCACTCTTGAACGCCCACCGCCCGAGCGCCTGCCCGACGGGTGCCCCCAGCACCTGCAGCACCCCCCCGAAGTTCGACTGCACGAGGACGCCCACGGTCCAGCCGCCGAGCGAGCGCGGGACGACCCGCGACGACGTGCCGATCCCGCCCTTCCAACCGAAGGCGACGGTGCCGGTGCCCGCCCCGACGCTCCCCCCCTCCACCGGTCCCTCGCGCGCCGCGGCGAGCGCGGCGCGCACGTCCGCCGCGTCGATCGGCCGGCTGCGGATCGCGTTCAGCCCTCCGTCGTTGGTCTCGCCGACGGTCACGTTGATCGAGCGCACCTGCGCCATCCCCGGCTGCTCCAGCATCCAGGCCGCGAGCGCGTCGGCCGCCTTCCAGACGCAGAGGGTGCAGGTGAGGAGGATCGGCGACTCGAGCTCCCCCAGCTCGTCGATCTGGGTCGCTCCGAGCAGCTTGCCGAAGCCGTTGCCGACGTGGAGCGCGGCGGGGACGCGCTCCAGGTACGCGTTCCCCGGGTGCGGGAGGATGGCGGTGACGCCGGTGCGCACGCTGTCGCCCCGGATCACCGTCGCGTGGCCCACACGGACTCCAGCGACGTCGGTGATCGCGTTGTTCGCGCCGGGCGCGAAGATCCCGGGCGCGACGCCGATGTCGCGCGGGCGTGGGCGAGCGCTCGTCTGCGCCGCGGTGGTGGACGCGGCGGCGAGCAGGAGGAGAGCGAACGGAATGCGACGCATGAGGTGGCCTCGATCAGAGCGACTGCGCAGAATCTCACCGTGTCGCGCGCCCAGGTCGAGCCCACCCCGCCATCATGATCGAGATCGCCCGCGTGGACATCACCACGCTCGCCGTCGACGCGATCGTCAACGCCGCGAACGCCCGGCTCGCCCCGGGGGGCGGGGTGGACGGCGCGATCCATCGCGCCGCCGGTCCCGCGCTCCACGACGAGCTGCGGCGGCGCTACGACGGCTGCCCGACCGGGGACGCGGTCGTGACGGGCGGACATCGGCTTCGCGCACGCTACGTGATCCACGCCGTCGGCCCGGTGTGGCAGGGGGGCGCGCTCGGCGAGGAGGCGCTCCTGGCGCGCTGCTACGAGAGCGCGTTCGCGCGGGCGCGCGAGCTGGGGGACGTGCGGTCGATCGCCTTCCCCGCCATCGCCACCGGCATCTACGGCTTTCCCAGGCCGCTCGCCGCGACGATCGCGCTGCGGGCGATGCGCGCCCACGAAGCGGAGGTCGAGCGCATCGTGGTCGCGCTGTTCGACGACGAGAGCCTGCGCATCTACCAGGAGCGGCTCGACGCCGGCGCCTGATGGCGACGACGGCGGGTCCCCCCGTAGCTTTCGCCCATGGCACTCGTTCCTCTCTACGGCCACGAGCCGCTGCAGGCGCGTCTCCGCGACGCCGCCGAGCGATCCGCGCTCCCCGCGAGCCTCCTCTTCGAGGGGCCGCGCGGCGTCGGCAAGCAGCGCCTGGCGATCTGGCTCGCGGGGCTTCTCCTCTGCGAGGGGCCGGATCGGCCGTGCGGCCACTGCCAGCACTGCCGCTACGTCGAGACGCTCAATCATCCGGATCTGCACTGGTTCTTCCCACGTCTCCGGCTCAAGGACTCCGATCCGGACGTGGAGGACGTGATCCAGGACTTTCAGGAAGGGATCGCGGAGCGGGTGAAGGCGCACGGCCTCTACGCGCCGCCCAGTGGCCTCGAGGGGATCTTCGTCGCGACAGTGCGCGCCATCGTGCAGCAGGCGTCGATGACCCCCGCACTCGCCCGGCGGAAGGTCTTCGTCGTCGGCGACGCCGACCGGATGGTCTCGCAGGAGGGCTCCGACCAGGCGGCGAACGCCTTCCTCAAGCTCCTCGAGGAGCCGCCGGGAGACACGACGATCATCCTGACGTCGAGCGAGCCGGGGGCGCTGCTGCCGACGATCCGCTCCCGCGTCGTGAGCGTCCGCGTGCCGCGCCTCGCCGACGCCGACGTCGAGGCCTTCCTCCGCGACCCGCTGGTCGCGGCGGCGGTCGGCGAGCGCGCCGAGGCCTCGGTGCCCGAGCGCGTCCGCGCCGCCGCCGGGGCGCCGGGTGCGCTCCTCGCCGGCCCCGCGTGGAACGAGGCGATGGCGCAGGCGCGTCGGCTGATCGAGGTCGCTCGCGGCGGAGATCGCGCGGCGATGTACGCGGCGGCGCTCAAGCAGGGAGCCGCGAAGGCGCGCGGCAGCTACTCGGACACGCTGGACGCGCTCACCGTGCTGACGCACGAGCGCGTGCGCGCCGCGGCGACGAGCGGGAACGAGCGCGGGGCCGCCGACGCGGCGAAGGCGGTCGCGCTGATCGAGGAGGCGAAGGAGATGGCGGGGGGGAACGTGAGCCCCCAGCTCGTGACCGCGCAGCTCGTGCGCCGCTTCGGGGAGCTGCTCCGATGAGCGCCGGCCACGACGCCCCTGCTCCTGCCTCGGCGGGGCTGACGCACGTCGGCGCGGACGGCCGTGCCACGATGGTGGACGTCTCCGCGAAGCCGGCGACCCTCCGTGAGGCGGTGGCGGACGGGGTCATCCGGATGCGCCCCGAGACGCTGGAGGCGATCCGCGCCAACCAGATCGCCAAGGGGGACGTGCTCGGCGTGGCCCGCATCGCCGGGATCATGGCCGCCAAACGCACGGCGGAGCTCATCCCCCTCTGCCACCCCATTCCGCTCGAAGACCTGCAGATCGCGATCGAAACAGATGATTCCTTACCGGGCTGTCGCGTTACCGCCACAGCCCGGACGGTCGGCCGGACGGGGGTGGAGATGGAGGCGCTGGTCGCGGTAAGCGCGGCGCTCCTCACGATTTACGACATGGCCAAGGCCATCGACCGGGGGATGGAGCTGGGAGAGATCGCCCTGGTGCGGAAGTCGGGGGGGGTGCGGGGGGACTACGCAAGAGCTTGATGGCATGGGCCCTGCCCGGTATGGTGTGTGCGCCGCCTCTCGGTAGAGGCGGCAGTATGTGATTGAAATCACACACCTTATGCGAAGACACCACGACTCGTACGCACGCCGCGGCGACGCTCTCAGGCGTCGCGACCGCTTCAAGCGGGTGGCTCTCGTCGCCGGTTTCGGTCTCGCGGTCGCCTTCGTGGCGCGCCAGCGGATGGCCCAGCCGGCGAGCGCGGAGGCGACGCACGACGAGGCCGGGTTGTTCTCCGGTCGCGAGACGCTCCAGCGTCAGCTCGCCGACGCCCGCGGTGAGCTGGAGCTGGCCCGCGCGGAGCTCGATCGCGCGAAGCGGATCATCGGATTCTCGTCGCGCTACGGCATCGGCGCCGACCTCGCCGGCTCCATCCTCGACGTCTCGCTGGCGGAGGGGATCGACCCCGAGCTGGGCTTCCGCCTCGTGAAGTTGGAGAGCGACTTCAAGGAGCGGGCGACCAGCTCCGTCGGCGCCCTCGGGCTCACGCAGGTCATGCCGAGCACCGCGCGATACTTCATGACGGGCGAGGTCACGCGGGAGCGGCTCTACGACCGCGAGACCAACCTCCGCGTCGGCTTCCGCTACCTCCGCACCCTCGTGTCGCAGTACAAGGGGGACGTGAAGCTGGCGCTGCTCGTCTACAACCGCGGCCCGGCCGCGGTCGACGCGGCGCTCAAGCAGGGGATCAACCCGACCAACGGCTACGACCGGATCCTCACCAAGGGCTACAGCGGCAGCGGGACGATCGACTGACCGACCCGCCGCCGGGCACGGCGCGCGACGGTCACCCCGCCGTGCGCCCCGAGGGAGCGCCACTCGTCCGAGTGGCGCTCTTCGTCTTTGCGGACTTCGAGGCGGCCGAGCCGGTGGACGTGCCGGAGGACTTGCCCCCCGTCGCCGCTTTTGCCGATCGCGAGGTGGTGGCAGCCGGCTTCTTCGCCGCCGGCTTCTTCGCCGTCGCCTTCGTCGAGGCCTTCGTCGAAACCTTCGCCTTGGACGAGGCCGACGTCGAGGCGGTGCTCTTGCGGCTCCCGGCGCTCGAGCGGGCGGCGGCGGCCTTCGACTTCGACGCCGAGGGGCGCGCCTTGGCCGTCGAGGCGGCGGGCGCGGTGCCACGCACGACGAGCGACTGGCCGGGGAAGATCAGCGGCCGCCGGAGCCGGTTGAGCTCCTGGAGCTTCTTCGTCGTCGTGCCGTACCGCTTCGCGATCCCCGAGAGCGTCTCGCCCCGTCGGACCACGTGCATCACGACGGACGACCCGCTCCGCCGCGACGACGACGCGGCCGACGAGCCGTAGCGCTCGATCTCCGGATCGGGGACGAGCAGCGCCGCCGCCGCCACGGCCGGCGTGGGGACGAGGACGGACTGGCCGACGATGACGCGCCCGTTCTTGTTGCGCTTCACCCCGCCGGGGTTGAAGGCGATGAGCTGCCGGACGGAGATGCCGTGCGACGAGGCGAGCGACTCCAGCGAGACGCTCTTCTTCGTGACCGTGCGCCGTAGCCCCGTGCGCTCGTCGCGGTCGAGCTTCGCCCACTCCTCCTCGAACCGGGCCTGCGAGCCGACGGGGATGCGGACCGTCCAGTCGCTGCGCGGCGGCGTCATCCCCCGGAGCAGCTGGGGGTTCAGCTCCTGGATGGTGGCCACGGTCGTCCCGGCGGCGCGCGCGATCGCGGGGAACGCGCTCTCCGCCCCCACCACGACCGAGTCGTACTCGAACGGGGGGAGCGTGTTGAACGAGAGCCCGTATCGGGCCGGGTCCTTCGCCACCAGCGCCGCCGCGATCAGCTGCGGCACGTAGTCCTTCGTCTCCTTCCGGAGGTAGTCCTGCTCGGCCAGGGCGAAGAAGACGTCCTCTCCTTCCTGCCCCTCCAGCTCGCCCTCGAAGCGCTTGAGCCCCCGAGCGACCCGCCCGGGCCCGCCGTTGTACGCCGCCGCCGCGAGGTAGAGGGAGCCGAACTGGTCGCGCAGCCCGCGGATGAAGCGCACGGCGGCGACGGTCGAGCGCATCGGGTCGCGCCGCTCGTCCACCCACCAGTCGATGCGGAGCCCCATCCCGCGCCCGGTGGACGTCATGAACTGCCACATGCCGACCGCCGCCGCCCGCGAGTATGCATGCGGGTTGAAGCCGCTCTCGACGAGGGCGAGGTAGTACATGTCCTCCGGCAGCCCCCCCTCGCGCATGCGCTGACGGATCATCGGCTCGTAGCGCGTCCCCTGCTCGAGCCGCTCGGCGATGCGCTGCCGTGCCGAACCGCTGAACAACCGGACGAAGTGCTCCACCCGCTCCTGGGAGAGATACGACTCCACGTCCAGGTCCCACGACGGCCCCTCCGCTGCCTCGCCCGCGCCATCGGCGTCGTCACCCAGCGCGGCCGAATCGGCGGCGCCGAACACCTGCACCGCCTGCTGCGTGACCTCCTGCAGCGAGATGCGGATCGAGTCGGCCTTCTGGACGACCACCCTCGCACTCGCCTCGGCGGCGCGTGCCCCCGCGACCTCGAGCGAGACCGCGCTGTCGGCGGTGCCAGCGGCGTCACTCGCCGTCGAGCGGGGCGTTGGGGGCTGCGCGGGGCGCGGCGACGAGGTACAGGCCGCGAGCAGGGCGAGACCGAATGCGGCGAGGCAGCGATGCGTCAATGCTCTCCTCCTGTGAACTGCGACCGGCGGACGCACGGTGGCTCGTCGGCGAGGACGAGACGGACGATCGGTCGCCGACGACGGGTGACGATCCCGCCGGGCGAACGTTGCGACGAGGAGACAGACTAAGCCTTGCGCCGCGTCACAGGGAGTGCGTGCCGTGAAGTCGCGGCGGCGCCGGGGGTGCGCCGCGGAGTCGCGTCCCGCTCCAGGCCGTCAGCGGGTGGCGACGTAGTTGCCGAGGACGCGGTTGGTGGCGTTGAGCACGGCCACCGCGGCCCCTCGGTTCACGTCATCGGCCGCCAGATATGCGCCAATGAGCCGTGTCGGCGTCGGCTCCCCGCGCAGGGCGATGGAGACGATCACGAGGTTCTCGTCGAACGCCCGGACGAGCTTGACCCCGATCAGCTCGAAGCGGAGCTCGTGGTTGGAGAACTGCTCCAGGGCGCGCAACGCGGCGTCGGCGGAGAGCCGGAGGTCCCCCATCGGTCCCGTCTGTCCGGCAGCGCGCCCACGGATCGTGGAGCCGTCGTGCCAGCCGAGCGTGACTTCGGCGACGCAGATCCCCGAGGGACTGCGCTGGAAGGAGAAGTCGGTGAAACGCAGACGCTCGCGCTTCCCGGCGACCGGTGTCGTGGCTCCCTGCAGCGATGCGTTCTCGGTCATGGACTCGAGCATCGGAAACCGTGGATGATGCGTGGACCGGCAGTCGCCGACGCCCGCATGTGACACACGAACGAGCGCCGGAATGGCAACGGGAGCCGCCCGGATGGCCGGCGCCCCGGCCCGGACGGGCCTGTATATTCGGCCGATGATCACGATCCTCGGCCCGATCCTCCTCGCCGTCTCCGCGCTGTCGGCCCAGTCGGCGCCCGCCGCGTCCCCCAGCGACTCCACCATCGAGCAGCGCATCGAGGCGCGCATCGCCGCCCACCCCGGCGCGCGCGTCGCCGTGGCGTTCCGGGACCTGGGACGCCCCGACTCGCTCCTGCTCGACGCCGATTCGAGCTTCCACGCCGCCAGCACCATGAAGGTGCCGGTGATGATCGAGCTGTTCCGGCAGGCGGACGCCGGCCGGCTGCGGCTCGATCAGGAGATCCTCCTGGTGAACCGATTCGGCTCGATCGTCGACGGCTCGCCGTACCAGCTGAGCGCCGCCGACGACTCGGACGGCAGCTTGTATGCGCTCATCGGACGGCGCGTGTCGGTGCGCGACCTCACACGGCGGATGATCGTTCGCTCCAGCAACCTGGCCACGAACGCGTTGATCGAGCTCGTGGGAGCGCCGCGAGCGCAGGCGACCGCGCTCGCGCTCGGGGCGACGCGCATCCAGGTGCGGCGCGGCGTCGAGGACGGCAAGGCCTTCGAGGCGGGGCTCAACAACACGACCACGGCCCGCGATCTCGCCGTGCTCCTCACGGCGATCGAGCGGGGCACGGCCGCATCGCGCGCGAGCTGCGACGAGATGCGCGGCATCCTCGAGGCGCAGGAGTTCGACGATGCGATCCCCGCGGGGCTGCCGCCGGGGACGCGCGTCGCGCACAAGACGGGGAACATCACGGCGGTCGCGCACGACGCCGCGATCGTCTACCCCGCCGCGCGTCCGCCCTACGTGCTCGTCGTGCTCACGCGCGGCATCGCCGATCGTCGGGCCGCGCACGCGCTCATCGCGGAGATCAGCCGGCTCGTCCACGAGCACGCGACCACCGCACGCCGCTGAGCCGGAGAATTTGCCGGGAGAACCGAAGCACTTCGCTTACGCGTGCCCGCTGGCAACCAGCGCCGCCGCGCGGCCAATTGGTGCGTCGTCGGCCGGATTCCCGCTCACCGCTCTCCACCAGCGTCCATGCCAACTCTTCGCTCGCATCCCGTCGCCGCGCTCGCCGCGTGTGCGCTCGCCGCGGCCTGCAGCACGACGCCCGCCGGCCGCACCACCCCCGCGCAGGCCGGCGCCGCGTCGCCGCTCACGACCGGCACGGTGCTCGTGGCGAACCAGCAATCCGGCTCGGCCTCGATCATCGACGTCGGGAGCGGCAGCTCGCGGCGCGTGGAGGTCGGCACCGGACCGCACGAGACCGCGATCGCCCCGGATGGCCGCCTGGGCGTCGTCACCGTGTACGGCGCGCAGCAGCCCGGCAATCGTCTCGCGGTGATCGACCTGCGCGCGGGTGCGCTCGTGCGTCACGTGGAGCTGGGCACGTTCACGCGGCCGCACGGCGTGATGTTCCTCCCCGGCGCGCCCACGAAGGTCGTGGTGACCTCGGAGGCGACGCGCCGCATCGTGATCGCGGACATCGTCTCGGGCGCCGTCGAAGCGGACATCGCCACCGAGGCGGGCGGCTCGCACATGGTCGGCGTGACGGCCGATGGCACGCGCGCGTGGACGGCGAACGTGCAGTCGGGAAGCATCTCGGAGCTCGACCTGCAGAAGCGCGCCTTCGTCCGGCAGATCCCCGTCGCGTCGCAGACGGAGGGCGTCGCGGTGCGCCCGGATGGCGCCGAGGTGTGGGTGGGGAGCAACGATCGGGGGACGGTGAGCGTCGTGGACACGCGCTCGGGCACGATCGTGGCGACGATCGAGGGGCTCGGCATGCCGTACCGCATCGGGATCTCGCCGGACGGGACGCTCGCGGCGGTGTGCGACCCGCAGGGCGGCCGCGTGCACGTCATCGACGTCGCGACGCGCCGGCTCCTCGGCTCGTTCGAGGGGCTCGGCTCCCCGCGCGGCGTCTTCGTCGGCCCGGACAACCGCACGGGCTACGTGACGCTCAACGCCGATCGCACCGTCGCCGTGGTGGACCTGCGCGAGCGCAAGGTCCTCTCCACCGCGCCCGTCGAGGCGAGCCCGGACGGCGTGTCGTTCACGGCCGTCGTGAATCGGTGAGGCGGTCGCGCGGGCTCCACCTCGGGCCTCACAGGATCCGCTGCCCCATCGCGCTCGCGACCAGATCCACCGCGAGCGCCGCCGTGAGGTTGTGCCGATCGAGGACCGGATTCACTTCGACGACGTCGAGGCCGAGCATCTTTCCCGACTCGGCGATCATCTCCATCGCGAGGTGCGCCTCGCGATAGGTGACGCCGCCGCGCACGGGCGTGCCCACCCCCGGCGCTTCGATCGGATCGATGAAGTCCATGTCGAGCGAGACGTAGAGTCCCGAGGTGCCGCGCGACGCGACCTCGATCGCCTGACGCACCACCGCGGCGACGCCGCGCTCGTCGATGTCCTTCATCGTCAGCGCGGTCACGCCGAGCTCGCGGATGTGCACGCGCTCCGGCGGATCGACGTCGCGCAGCCCCACGAGCACCACGTTCTCGGCGCGCACGGCCGGCTGCGGGTGCGCGATCGTCGAGAGTCCCGGATCGCCGCGACCGAGCAGGTGCGCGATCGGCATCCCGTGCACGTTGCCGCTCTGGCTCGTGCTCGGCAGATGGATGTCCGAGTGCGCGTCGAACCAGACGAGCCCGATCTGCTCTCCCGCTTCGGCGCGCGCCGTCGCGACACCGGCGACCGAGCCGGCGGCGAGCGAGTGATCGCCGCCCAGCACGACGGGGAGTCGCCCCGCGCGCGAGACGCGCGCCGTCTCCAGCGCGAGCTGTGCGCACACCGCCGCGATCGAGTCGATGAAGTGCGGCCACTTGTCCGCGGCCAGCTCGGCGAGCTCCTCGCGTCCGGGGACGTGCACGTTGCGCGCGTCGTCCACGTCCACGCCGAGCTGGCGCAGGCGCTGCGCGAGCCCGGCGATGCGGATCGCCGACGGCCCCATGTCCACGCCGCGACGGCTGGCCCCGAGATCCATCGGGACGCCGATGATCGATACCGCCTGACGCATCGCTGCGGACATGAAAGCCGTTCGCCGGTGAAGTGCGCCTCAGCCTAACCACGGGCGCGGGGACCGTTCAAGGCGCGACGCGACGAAGCGAGCGCGGCGAGTATTGCGAAACCAAGCATGTAAGTGCAATAGTATCATACACTTACGGCGTCTCATCGGTACGGGCCCGTACATAGGCCACCGGAGCGAACGTTCTTCTCCCACATGCAGCAATTCAGAAACAGGATCCTCGGAGCGCTGCCCACGACCGAGCTCGAGCTGCTGATCCCGCATCTCGAACCCGTGCGGCTCGAGCGTCGGACGATCCTCTGCGCCCCCGATCGGCCGATCGAATCGGTCGCCTTTCCGGAGGATGCGCTCGTCTCGATTCTCTCGCTGGTGTCGGACGGCAGCGCGCTCGAAACGGCGATGGTCGGCAACGAGGGGATGGTCGGGCTGCCGCTCTTCCACGGCGTGGACCGCACCGTGACGCACGCCTTCGTGCAGGTCGCCGGTGATGCGCACACGCTCACGTCGGAGCGCTTCGCGGAGCTGCTGCCCCAACTGCCGACGCTGCAACGCCAGCTCCATCGCTATGCGGTGGCCCTCTTCACGATGACGACGCAGTCGTCCGCGTGCAGCCGCAAGCACACCATCGATCAGCGGTGTGCCCGGTGGCTGCTCACGGCCCACGACGGCGCCGGGCGCGCGCAGTTCGACATCACGCAGCAATTCCTCTCGCAGATGCTCGGCGTGCGGCGCGCGACGGTGACCGTCGCCGCGGGAATCCTCCAGCGCGAGCAGCTGATCTCCTACTCCCGCGGCCGTCTGGTGGTCCGCGACCGCGCGGGGCTGGAGCGCGCGAGCTGCGACTGCTATCAGGTCGTGCGCGACGAGATCGATCGATTGCTCGGCGACGAGTCGTGGCCCTCGTCGCTGTCGGAGAGCGCGTCATCCGTCGCGGTGGTCGCCGACTCGGTGGGCGGCAGCCACTCGAGCTGACCGCGGCGCTCGCGCGGCGCGCCGTCGCCCGCCGTCGAGATCCCCGCCGCCGACAGTCGTAGCTCCGCCAGCGGATCGGACCCGGCCCGGTCGTGGAGGAGCCGCTCGTACGCCGCACGGACGATCCCGTAGCACTCGCACGACGCGCGCTCGAGCGCGTCGATGTCGCGCACGTTGATGGTGCCGCGCGAATATTCGATGGCGCCCGCGTTCTGCAGCGCGAGCGCCGCCTCGGTGACGCTCGCCCGTCGGACCCCGAGCATCTGCGACAGCACCAGGTGCGTCATCGCGAAGCGGTCCCGCCCCAGCATGTCGCGCGTGAGCAGCAGCCAGCGCGCGCACCGCTGAACCATCGAGTGCTTCCGGTTGCACCCCGAGCTCTGGCTCAGCAGGGTGAACATCGCCGCGGTGTAGCGGCGCAGCTTCTCCCCCAGCACCGGCAGCTCCCCGATGATCCGCCGGAAGTCCTCGGCGCGCAGACGATGTCCCTCGCCGGGGACCTGCACGAACAGGTGCTCCGGCGTGATCGCCACGCCGTGAAAGAGCGCGATCGGCGCCATCCCCTCGCGCCCGGTGGTCGACGTCTCGACGGCCGAGCCGTCGGCCATCACGGCGACGCTCGAGATGATCGCGGAATCGGGGAAGTAGACGTGTTCCGCCGGCGTGTTCACGTCCTTCACCACCATCCCGTACGGCAGCGGGACCGGCTCCAGCAGCGGGACGAGGAGCTGCCGCTCGCGGTCGGGCAGCGATCGAATCAGGTCGTTCCGGACGGTGGTGTCCTGCATGGGCGCATCGGTCGAGGCACACGGCGATCCATCGCGCGGTCGGCCGGCAGCCGGCCGCGACGCCTCGAGCTGGCAACGCCCGTACCGCCGCGACGGATCGCCCCCGGTCAGTCGCCGCGGACACTTGAGCAACGCAGCCGAATCCCGATACCTTGAAACAGCACGACGCCTCACCGACCCCGTAGCTCAATTGGTAGAGCAACGGACTTTCAGCATGGGACACCGCGGCCGAAATGCCGCGCGTGAATGCTCTCAAATTCGGGGAACGGTCTGCCTTCCGGGGCGTCCCAATCCCGAGCCAAGCCCGCATGGCGGGAAGGTGTAGAGACTCGACGGGAGCGGCCTGACCACCTCGGGTGAAGGCCAAGAGAGAGTCCAGCGCACGAACACCTGCGCCGATCGGCAGGTGGCGGCGAAAGCCGAGGTGTGACGTAATCCGTAGGTTGTGGGATCGTGCCCCACCGGGGTCATGAACGGCCGAGGGCGCCGTCGCGGATGCTCGCGACGGCGCCCTCGGCCGTTGCACCGGTGCCTCCCCCTCATTCCCCGAGTCCGGGGTCGGGCGCGGCGGCTGGCGGCTCACCGGCGCTCGGGGGCGGCTCCGGCGCGCGCGGAGGGGGCTCCTGCACGCTCTCGAGCGGGATCACCGGCTCGACGAAGCGGTAGGCGCGCCGGAGCCGCGCCTCGTCGCGCG
>Ga0182741_1003801_pt1 | contig 15571 bp, 12 predicted proteins | sample eDN5th37CBELigOP_FD_128874 | JGI IMG/M metagenome (GOLD analysis project Ga0182741, IMG submission 128874) | Enriched Organic Plus compost microbial communities from Emeryville, California, USA - eDNA 5th pass 37_C BE-Lig OP (version 2) (version 2) ...
AACGGCGACGAGCAGGTTGGTGCAGACATTGCTGAAGCAATGCAGCGCGTCGGCAACGAAGGCGTGATCACCGTTGAAGAAGCCAAGACCGCCGAGACCGAGCTCGAAGTCGTCGAAGGCATGCAGTTCGACCGCGGCTACCTGTCGCCTTACTTCGTGACCAACGCAGAGAAGATGGTCGCCGAGCTGGAAGACCCCTTCATCCTTCTGCACGAGAAGAAGCTTTCCAACCTGCAGGCCATGCTGCCGGTTCTGGAAGCCGTCGTTCAGACTGGCAAGCCGCTCCTCATCATCGCTGAGGACGTCGAAGGCGAAGCTCTTGCTACGCTCGTCGTCAACAAGCTGCGTGGCGGCCTGAAGATCGCTGCCGTCAAGGCTCCGGGCTTCGGCGATCGCCGCAAGGCCATGCTCGAGGACATCGCGATCCTCACGGGCGGTCAGGTCATCTCCGAAGACCTCGGCATCAAGCTCGAGAACGTCACCCTCGACATGCTCGGCCGTGCAAAGCGCGTCACGATCTCCAAGGAAAACACCACCATCGTCGATGGTGCTGGCAGCAAGGACGAGATCGAAGGCCGCGTTGGCCAGATCAAGGCCCAGATCGAAGAGACCACCTCTGACTACGACCGCGAGAAGCTTCAGGAGCGTCTTGCCAAGCTCGCTGGCGGCGTTGCCGTCATCCGCGTTGGCGGCTCGACGGAAGTCGAAGTCAAGGAGCGCAAGGACCGCATCGACGACGCTCTGAACGCAACCCGCGCAGCTGTTCAGGAAGGCATCGTTCCTGGCGGTGGTACGGCTCTGCTCCGTTCGGCTCAGAAGATCACCGTGAAGGGTGTAAACGACGACCAGAACGCCGGCATCAACATCGTTCGCCGCGCCCTGCAGTCGCTGGTTCGCCAGATCGCTGACAACGCCGGTGAAGAAGCCTCCATCGTTGTGGGCAAGGTTCTGGACGTCAACGACGACAACTACGGCTACAACGCCCAGACGGGCGAGTATGGCGACCTGATCGCCATGGGCGTCGTTGACCCGGTCAAGGTCGTGCGTACGGCTCTGCAGAACGCAGCTTCGGTTGCTTCGCTGCTGATCACCACCGAGGCAATGGTTGCCGAGCTTCCGAAGAAGGAAGCTGCTCCGGCAATGCCTGGTGGCATGGGCGGCATGGGTGGCATGGACTTCTAATCAATCCATCCAGACCTGTTTACGGAAAGGGCGGCAGCAATGCCGCCTTTTTTGTTTATGCAGTGTACGGTCACGACTATTCACTGCAAGACAAGCGAAAGATCGCACTATTCCTTGCGTATACGCCCCAGGGTTGAACGTAGTGCCAGCACCGGGGAGCAAGCGACCAACTGCCGCGCTCAAATCCCTTGGCGAACTCTGTTTACGCGATTTATAAGCCGGCTTGCAGTTTATAAGAGTTCTAAACTGCGTATCTACCCGAGAGAAAAAGGAACATTACATGTTGGGTATTGGAAAGAAGTTTCCTGACTTCAAGCTGACCGGTGTCGTTTCGTCCGATCCCAAGACCGCGTTCCAGACCATCGACCAGAGCACCTACGCAGGCAAGTGGCTGGTTGTCTTCTTCTGGCCGAAGGATTTCACCTTCGTCTGCCCGACCGAAATCGCCGGCTTTGCCAAGCTCGATGGCGAGTTCAAGGACCGCGACGCGCAGATCCTCGGCGTCAGCGTGGACAGCGAGTTCGTACACCTGGCCTGGCGTTCCAGCCACGACGACCTGAAGAACCTGCCCTTCCCCATGGTCTCCGACCTGAAGCGCGAGCTGTCCACCGCGCTCGGCATTCTCGATCCGGAAGAAGGCGTGGCACAGCGTGCGGCATATATCGTTGATCCGGACGGCATCGTCCGCTTCGCCTATGTCACCGACCTGAACGTCGGCCGCAATCCTTCCGAGGTGCTCCGCGTTCTCGACGCGCTGCAGACGGACGAGCTCTGCCCCTGCAACTGGGAAAAGGGCCAGGAGACCCTCAAGGTCGCCTGATCCCTGTTTAAAGGCACAGGCAAACTCTGCCGCCGCGCGTGATGCCAGGCATCCGTGCGGCGGCAAGTCCGCTGTCACGGCTCCTTCCCCGTGACGAGCACCGATTCATCATCCTCCCCGCGCACTTCTCGAAACAAGAAGCTTCGACATGACTACCCTGGAGACTATCCGCGGCGCGCTGCCTGACTACGCACGCGACCTTAAACTCAACCTCGGCATGGTGCTCACCCCCGGTGGAGCCCCGGGACTGACCGAACAGCAGATCTGGGCCGTGGCGCTCGCTTCTGCGATCGCCACCCGAAACACCGCGCTAGCCCGCGATATCGAGGCAGCCGCCGGCGACCAGCTGGATGCCGCCCACGCCAATGCCGCGCGCGCTGCGGCTGCAATCATGGGCATGAACAATATCTACTACCGGTTCCTGCACCTCGTGGAGGACGAGGAGTACAAGCAGATCCCTGCCCGCCTGCGCATGAACTTCATTGCCAATCCAGGCATCGACAAGCCGACCTTCGAGCTGCTGTCGCTCGCCGTATCCGCCATCAATGGCTGCGGTCTCTGCATTTCCTCCCATGAGAAGATGCTGCGCCAGCACGAGATCACGCGCGAAGCGATCCAGAGCAGCGTACGCATCGCGTCGGTGATCAATGCCGTCGCCGGCGTGCTCGAGTACGAGCAGAGCGGTGCGGCTGCCGAGGCCACGGCTTCCTGACGCCCTGCTGATCAGAAGCTTTCCCGCGTGGCAAACGCGGGAAAGCATCGGCCTCAAGAACTGTTTCTCGACAGACGGCTTGGGTATCACGCCCTCATCGGTGCCCTGTCGACTCCGTCTTCAGACTGGGCAACGCCGTCCCCCTTCTCCAGGTCCATGAGCGGCGCCATCGCTGGCCGCATTCTCGCGCCGCGCTTGGCATTCCTGCTGGAAGAAAGATCCCGGAGATTAGTGCCGGGGCGCAGGTCATGCGCTCACGCAGCGCAACAAGCCTACCCGCTCGGTCGTAGCCGTTATTTCACAAGCCCTTGATTTTTAAGAAGAATGGCGCACCCGAAAGGATTCGAACCTCTGACCCCCAGATTCGTAGTCTGGTGCTCTATCCAGCTGAGCTACGGGTGCGCAACCTGCCTTTGGGCAGTTTCACGTCGCTGGTTTGTGGCCAGCGCTGGAATGACGCCTACCTAACGGGTGAGCTCTCCAAATGCAAGCGGGCATCGCCAACAAAATGCAAAAAATCACATCCATTGTTGCGCGGGTCCCAGCCTGAAAGTGATGGCTTCCTGCCGCCAGAGCCTTGAAAAGGTGGGTTTCTGCGGAACTGACTGCCGGCCCCCCCGAACAGGATGCCGTTTCCACGACAACCTGTCGCAGGCCCGAACACCGCTTGCGGAAGGATGTTTTCACCCCACAGCAAAGATGCTCAGCTGCTGACGTGCTGACGGCCCCTGCCCGGCGCTGATTCCGAATCGGAGGGGTTAGCGGGAAGTCTGATCTCGAAGATTGTCCGTCCGCTGCCGCTTTCCACCAGCGTGATCTCGCCGCCATGCGCACGCACGAGCTCCTGCGCAATGGCGAGGCCGAGGCCCGTCCCTCCGCTCCTCGCAGCACCGTGGAAGGCCGTGAAAAGGTTCTGGCGGGCTCTCTCGGGCAGGCCCGGACCGGTGTCGGTGACGCGGATGCTGACGGCCCTGTCCGCCTGCTCGGCGCTTATGGTGAGTCGCTTCACCAGCACCGATTCGCTTTCACCCGACATCGCCTGCACCGCATTGCGTGCGAGATTGAAGAGCACACGGAAGAGCTGGTCCGTATCAGCGACGATCTCGAAACCCGTGGGCACGGCGTTGATGAGCTCAATGTCGCCGCGCCCGGCCGCGGCCATGGTGCTCAGCACATCATCCGCCAACTCCTGCAGCTTCAGGCGTCTGAGGCGCGGCGGCGGCTCCTGCGTGCGTCCGTAGGCCAGCACACCCTCGGAATAGGACACGGCGCGGTCAAGCGTTCGCACCAGCCTCGGTACCAGCGACTGGACGGAGGGATCGTTCACTTCAGCCAGACGGTCGGAGATCAGCTGCGCGGCCGCCAGCATGTTGCGCATGTCATGGTTGATCTTGGAGACCGCAAGACCAAGATCGGCAAGCCTGCGCCGCTCTCCCAGGGTACGGTGGAGCGCCTTCTGCATCTCAGCTAGCTCGCGCTCCGCAATGCCCAGTTCGTCGTCCCGATTGCAGTCTGCCTGAATGATGCGGGTGGCGTCATCCGGCGCCTCGCCGAAGGCCAGCATGGAACGCGTCATGCGGCGGATCGGGCGAATCATGATGCGGTTGATCGCGTAAAAGACCAGCATGGCGGTGAAGAGGGAGAGGCCGAGCGACAGGAGCGCGATGTTGCGGGAATACTCCAGCAGGGCGGCACGCAGGCCCCAGTCTGCCAGAAGGATTTCGTACTGCGTATTCGAATCATCGATGCGGCCGAAGATGCGCAGTACACGATTGCCGCCGAACAGCAGCGTGCCGAAGGCCTGCCGGATCGAGCCCGCAAGACCCATCGTGTCGAGATCGATGTGCTGGTCTACCGCCGGCGGCACCTGCGAGACCACCAGCATGCGCGACACGCCTTCGTCACGCACGGCGATGGCCCGCGTTCCGGCAGCCATCAGCACCCGGTTGCTGCCCTGCATGCTCAGGTTGCCCGGCCCGCTTTCGATCACCGCGATCGCCACGGCAGCAGCGGACCGCAAGCGTCCCGCCATCCAGTCCCGGCTGAAATTGGCGATGGAAGGAATGGCGATCAGCACTTCCGCCGCCATAATGAAGAGGATGGTGAGAAACAGCAGCTTGGTGGAGAGGCCCCGACTAAGGGGCACTTCACGGTCATTCCCGTCTTTGACTTCAGCTGATTTCAGCATCACGTCATCCACCGCCCGTACCAACCCACATGCCATGAATGGAGACAATCACCCCGATCCACGAACATGCCACCCATACGGTTATCAGAGCCTCCACCTACCCTGCCAGTAACCTGAACAGGTTACCTGAACTGCTTACCTATGTGAAATACCCTGAGAATAAGAGCATATTCCAGCGAATACCATAGGCGCCCCTCCGCCCGCTGCGCATAAAAAAGATCCCCCGCACGGGGCGGGGGAACTCAAAGCTATTGTCGGTATCCTCTCTGGCGAAACCGCCGGAAGGGATTATTGCGGAGCGATCATCTGCTCCGGACGAACCAGACGGTCATAATCCTCGGCGGTGACGAGGCCGCTCTTGAGCGCCTCTTCACGCAGTGTCGTGCCGTTCTTGTGCGCCGTCTTGGCTATCTTTGCCGCGTTGTCGTAGCCGATCGCCGGAGCAAGTGCGGTGACCAGCATCAGCGAACGCTGCATCAGATCAGCGATGCGGACTTCGTCAGCCTCGATGCCCTTCACGCAATTGTCGGCGAAGGAACGCATCGAGTCGGAGAGCAGGCGCACGGACTGCAGCACTGCATTGGCGATGACCGGCTTGAAGACGTTCAGCTCGAAATGACCCTGGCTGGAAGCCACAGTGACGGTGGTCTGGTTGCCCATGACCTGGGTTGCGACCATCGTGAGGGCTTCGCACTGGGTCGGGTTGACCTTGCCCGGCATGATCGACGAGCCAGGCTCGTTTTCCGGCAGCTTGAGCTCGCCGAGGCCGGAGCGCGGGCCCGAACCCAGGAAGCGGATGTCGTTGGCGATCTTGAACAGGTCGGCAGCGAGCGAGTTCAGCGTGCCGTGGAACGTGTTGAGCGCGCCATGGCTTGCGAGTGCCTCGAACTTGTTCTCGGCGGTGCGGAACGGCAGGCCGGTGATGGCAGCAACGCGCTCGGCAAAATCCTTGTCGAAGCCGATCGGTGCGTTGAGGCCGGTGCCAACGGCGGTGCCACCCTGAGCCAGGGCGTAGACGTCGTTCAGCGCAGCCTCGATGCGGACGCGGCCAAGCTTCAGCGCTGCAACGTAGCCGGAGAACTCCTGGCCCAGCGTCAGCGGGGTTGCGTCCTGGGTGTGCGTACGGCCGATCTTGACGATGTCACCGAAGGCACGCTCCTTCTCTTCCAGAGCAGCGGTCAGGTGGTCGAGAGCGGGCAGCAGCTGGGCAACAGCCTCGCGGGCCACCGCGATGTGCATGGCCGTCGGATAAGTGTCGTTTGACGACTGGCCCATGTTAACGTGGTCGTTCGGATGAACGGGCTTCTTCGAACCCATCTCACCGCCCAGCATCTCGATAGCGCGGTTGGAGATCACCTCGTTGGCGTTCATGTTAGTCTGCGTGCCCGAACCGGTCTGCCAGACGACCAGCGGAAACTCGCCGTCGTGCTTGCCATCGATCACTTCGCGCGCAGCAGCGACGATCGCCTCACCGACCTTCGCGTCCAGCTTGCCAAGGCGCATGTTCACCTCGGCTGCAGCCTGCTTGATGATGCCGAGCGCCCGCACCAGCGGAACGGGCATCCGCTCAGTGCCGATCTTGAAATTGGTAAGCGAACGCTGCGTCTGCGCGCCCCAATATTGATTGGATGGAACTTCGATGGGACCAAAGGTATCTGTTTCAGTGCGGGTGTTCATATGGCGCTCTCACTGCACGGGATTTGGTTCTGCCATATGCGCCAAGCGCGCGGGTTTTGCAAACCCGCAGACGCATCACCAGGAAATTGGATCGATTAAATCTGACGCTTGGAAAGACCACTGTGGAATATTTTTTCAGTGGCCTGTCACCCCGGTCGCCTCAAGCTTCAACCCGACGTAACGTTCAAGCGTTTTCCGGTCTTCAAGAAGATCGGCGGATAGCGCTTCATGGGCTACCTGACCGCGTTCGAGGATGATGGCATGCTCCGTGAGTTTGAGTGCCACGTCAGCATGCTGCTCGACCAGAACGAGTGCCAGACCCTCGTCACCTGCCATGCGCCTGATGGCTGCGGTCAGCTCTTCGACGATGATGGGTGCCAGACCCTCAAGCGGCTCGTCGAGGAGCAGCAGCGACGGGTTTGTCATGAGCGTGCGGGCAATCGCGAGCATCTGCTGCTCACCGCCCGAGAGCTGATCGCCCATGTTCCGCCGACGTTCTTTCAGGCGCGGGAACAGGCCATAAACAGCGTCCAGAGTCCACCTTCCCGGGCGTGCCACCACGGTCAGGTTTTCTTCCACGGACAGTGATTTGAAGATCTCGCGTTCCTGCGGAACCCAGCCGATGCCCAGAAGCGCGCGCTTGTCTGGCGTCAGGCGGGAAATCTCCCTGCCTTTGAACGTGATGGTGCCCCTCATGTGGCGGACGAGGCCCATGATCGTCAGCAGGAAGGTCGACTTCCCCACGCCATTGCGCCCCAGAACGGCAAGGCTGCCGCCAGCGGGGATGCTAACCGATACCCGGTCCAGAACCACGGCCTCGGAGTAGCCGGACCGCACATCCTTCATTTCCAGCAATGGTTCAGACATGGCCGCTCCCTAGATACACTTCGCGCACCCGGGGATCTTCCTTTACTTCATCCGGCCCCGCCTGCAGCAGCACCTTGCCGCCCACGAGCACGATCACCTGGGTGGCGAAGCTGAAGACGATCTCCATGTCATGCTCGATAAAGAGGACAGCGATGTCTTTGGGCAGGTTTGCGACAACCCTGAAGAGCATCGCGCTCTCATCCTTGGGAACACCTGCTGCCGGCTCATCCAGCAGAAGTACCTTCGGCTTTGTTGCGAGCGCGAGTGCGATTTCCACCAGACGCTGTTGCCCATAGGCAAGCTGCCGGGTGGGCCGCATCGCGACCTCGGCCAGTCCCAGCCTGCTCAGGATGGCGTAGCTTTCATCGATTGCGTCACGATGGGCAGACAGGCCGCGCCAGAAATTCGCAGAAACGCCTTCCCGCTCGCAGATGACCAGCGTCACCGATTCGAGCGGCGTCAGCTCCGGGAAAAGCCGGTTGATCTGGAAGGTGCGCGTCAGCCCCTTGCGCACACGATCGGCAGTTTCGATCCGCGTGATGTCAGCGCCATCGAGAAGTATCCTGCCGGAATCAGGCTTGAGCTGCCCGGTCACCAGATTGATGAAGCTCGTCTTGCCGGCACCATTGGGCCCGATCAGGGCATAGCGTGCGCCAGGGGGCAGTTCGATCGAGATGTCCTTCGCCACCTCGAGTGAGCCAAATTTCTTGCACAGGGATTCGGTACGCAGAACCATACTCATCTCCGCCCTAGTCTTCCCGCCGGAACAGCCGCGAGAGGCCGCCCAGGATGCCCTTGGGCATGAACAGCACCACCGCCATCAGCAGAATGCCGATCCAGAGGAACCAGTACTGCGGATTGATGCCAGCAAGCTGGTCCTTGGCAACGAGGAAGATCACCGCGCCGATGATGGCGCCGTAAAGTCGCCCGGTTCCGCCGAGGATCAGCATGACGACCACGTCGGCTGACCTCTGGAAGCTCAGCACTTCCAGCGTCACCGTGTTGGTGGTCTGGGTGAGAAGCGCGCCCGCAACACCGGCAATTGCCGCTGAAATCGTATAGATCTTGCGCAGGTGCCACTTGTAGTCGGATCCGATGGCGGGCATGCGCTGCACATTCTCGCGAATGCCGCGCAGCGCCAGGCCAAAGGATGAACTGACCACCAGGCGGGACAGAAGAAACCCGAGGAACAGGACAGCCAGCGAATAGGCGTAGCTTGTGTAACCCCAGAGGTCAAAGCGGAAATAGCCGAAGATCTGCCAGGTGCTGATGCCGGTCAGGCCGTCCGTACCGCCCGTCAGCCACCGCAGGCTGTTCGCCAGTTCGAAGGTGAGCAGGCCGAGGCCAAGTGTGACCATGATCAGCGCAAGGTGCTGCACACGCACGATCAGGAAACTGGTGACGTAGCCCGCAATGGCCGCAACCATGCCGCCGAGGATCAGTCCGCTTATGGGCTCACCCCACCCATAGCGGGAGCTTATGATGCCCGCCGTGTAGGCGCCGAGGCCGAAGAACATGGCATGGCCAAGGGTGACGATGCCGGCATAGCCAAGGACCAGATCGACCGAGAGCGCGAAAAGCGCCGTGATCGCCACCTGGCTCGCAAGGCTGAGATAGGCTGGAAACAGATAGAAGGGTGCAAGCGTGGCAATCCAGAACAGGACCTCAAAGATGGTCCAGCGGCTGCGCCTGCGAATCCACCGGGTAGGTTGCTCGACAATGCTAGACGTCTGACTGCGCGCCATTTCTTTCCCCTATCGTTTGCCCAGCAAGCCGGTGGGCTTGATCAGGAGAATGGCGACCAGCAGGAGATAGATCAGGAACGATCCCAGTTCTGGCACCAGATACTTGCCAGCCACATCCCCGATGCCGAGCAGCGCGGCCCCGAGGAATGATCCGGCAACAGAACCCAGACCGCCGACACTGACCACGATCAGCACGTAGACAAGGAAGTGGAACCCGAAGGACGGATCGAGACCAACGATTTCCACGGCCAGCGCTCCACCAAGCCCTGCAAGACCGCTCCCCAGGGCGAAGGTTACCGCAAAGATGCGCTCCACGTTGAGTCCCAGCGCCTGTGCCACCTTCTGGTTGTCGACAGACGCCCGGATCTTCGCCCCGAAACGAGTGCGTTCCAGCGTGAAAAAGAGAGCAACCGTGATGATGAGCGAGATTACAATCAGGAACAGCCGGTACACGCCGAAGCGGATGCCAAAGAGCTCAACCGATCCTCGCAGCCAGCCCGGAAGAACTATGGGCTGCTGACCTGTTCCAAAGAAATACGTAGCGCCAGCGGCTACGACGAAGACAAGCCCGATGGTGAACAGCACCTGGTTAAGCTCGCCCGCACGATAGAGCCGGCGGAAAAACACGCGCTCCAGCACAACGCTGACAAGTGCTGCCGTCAGAAATGCCAACGGTAAGGTCAGAAGAAAGGGGACTCCGAACTGCCTCATCAGCATGACTGTGACATAGCCACCGATCATACCGAATGCGCCATGAGCCAGGTTGATGAAGTTCATCAGTCCAAGCGTCACTGTCAGCCCGACAGAGAGGACGAACAGCAGCATCCCGAATGCAAAGCCGTCAAAAAGAACGATGACGATATTGTTGATCACGAGCCCTCAACCCAGTACGCAGGAGGCATTGCCAGACCATTCCCCTAGCGCCAGGACTCTGGTGAGCTGGCGCTGGAGAGGTTGTTGTGTGTTCAGGCCTGCAGCCCTTACTTGGCGCCGTGCAGGGGATCCTTCACTTCCGGGATTTCGTGAATGACCACGTTCTGCAGCTTGCCATTCACTTCCTGAACTTCGCGGATGTAGACCGTCTGCACCACGTCGCGGGTTTCCGGATCGATCGACATCGGGCCACGCGGGCTGTCCCACGCCATGCCCTTGGCCGCTTCGATCAGCGCATCGCCGCTGGCATCGCCATTGGTCTTCTTGAGCGCTTCATAGATCAGGTGCATGCCGTCATAGCCACCGACCGAGAACAGGTCTGGCGAGCGGCCGCTGTTTGCCGCCTGATACCCTTCCACGAACTCCTTGTTCAGCGGGTCATCGCGCTCCAGCGTATAGTGGAAGGTGGTGATGATGCCGCGCGCGGTTTCACCCATGCTCTCAAGGGCTTCCGGATGCGTCAGCTCACCCTGCGCGAAGATCTTGGTGGCGGGCGGAGCAAGACCACGGTCCACCAGCGCCTTGCCGATTGCTGCCGGCTGCGCACCACCTGGCACGAAGATGTAGACGGCTTCCGGGTTGCTGTCCTTCACGCGCTGCACGAAGGCGGAGAAGTCAGGATTTGCCACCGGTGTGCGGTCTGAACCCAGCACCGTGCCGCCAGCTTCGGTGAAGCCCTTGGCAAACGAGCTTTCCGCGTCATGACCCGGGCCGTAGTCGGAAACAAGCGTGTATGCCTGCTTCACCCCGGCTTCTTCGACAGCCCACTTGCCCAGTGCATAGTTGACCTGCGGGATGGTGACGGACGTGCGCACCATGTACGGGGAGAGATCGATGATGCTCGACGTTGCCGCATTCATCAGGACGGTGAGCTTCTTCGCTTCCGTAGCGATTTCCGCCACGCCGACAGCTTCAGGCGTCAGAGCGAAGCCCGCAAGAATGTCGACCTGGTCGCGAACCACCAGTTCCTGCGCAAGGCGGCGGGCCACATCAGCGTTCGGACCACCCGTATCCTTGCGGATGATCTCGATCTTCTTGCCGGCAACCTCGCCACCATTCTTCTGGATATAGAGATTGACGCCCGCCTCAAGCTGCTTGGCGGCATCCGCGAAGGGCCCGGAATACGGTAAGATAAGTCCGATTTTGACGGTTTCCTGGGCCTGGGCCATCGTGGACCATGCGGCACTCAGCCCAAGCGCAACGATTGCTGCGATTCTCAAAGCCATGCTTTCCTCCCAATTGGATTGGACCAGAGGCCTCCACACCTCCGCCAACTCCCCAATATGTATACATAGCTCGTCGAGATAGCCAAGAGGCCATTGCAGCTGGAGTGAACAACTACCGCATTCTGGATGACGCAACTTTGCATCAGAAACAAAAGTTTCCCCTGCAAATCTGCGTCAGGGTTAGGGATACCGGCATTTTCCTCTGTATACAGCGCTTCACAGCGCTGGGGCCGAGGTGTAAGTCACGTGAAGACCCCGTTACACCACGCGGCCGGCCAACGCCGGACCCGCGACATCCGTTGTGCCATTCATGCTCGATCTGTTTCTGCTCATTTTACCACTCTATCTCCTGATGCTCGTAGGCTTTGTCGCCATAAAGACAAAACTTCTTCCACAGGATGCAATTCCAACCCTGGGAGGGTTTGTTCTGAACATCGCGATGCCCGCGCTGATGATCAATTCGTTCATGAGCCAGGACATCTCGGAAAGTCTGAACCTTGGCTATCTGCTCGCCTATGCCATCGGCTCGCTGGTGGTATTTGGCGCACTCGCGCTGGTTTTCTCGCTGGTGCTGCGCAAACCGTTCAGCCACGCAATCATCGCAGGATTTGGCAGCTCCACATCGAACACCGGCTTCGTGGGCCTGCCCGTGGTGACGATGGTCTTCGGCACCTCGGTGTTCGCCGCGGTCTCCATGACCATCCTGGTCGAATCCCTGCTCATGTTGCCGCTGGCGCTGATCCTCGCCGAGGCAGGGCAACAAAAGGAAAAGAAACTCCTGGGGATCCTGCGCGACACGCTTCGCAATCTGACACGCTCACCCCTGCTCATTGCGATCGTCAGCGGCTCGATCCTGTCAGCACTCGGCATCCGGTTCCCCGAGCCGGTCGTCAAGACCATTGGCTTGCTCGGAGGCTCGGCCATCCCCTGCGCCCTCATGATCATTGGCGGCGTTCTGGCGACAACAAAGTCAACCGGTATCAACCTGCAACCGGCATGGATCAGCATCAGCAAGCTCGCCCTTCACCCGGCGGCGATGGCGCTTGCGTTCCTTCTTTTTCCCGGTGTCCCTGAGGAGATGCGCGTCACAGGCATTGTTCTGGCAGCCTCGCCAATGCTGACGATCTACCCGATCATCGGCTCGCAGTTCAATCTTCAGTCCCTGTGCGCGACTGCCCTCATCATCGCCACGACGCTGAGCTTCCTCACGATTACCGTAACCCTGACACTCGTGGGCCGCGCCTAGAGCTGAAACGAGGCCTCCTGATCACCAGCGGCCGTTCTCACGTCGATATCCCACAATTCTCCACTGATCCGGGGCCGTTATATGAAACGGCCACGGCATACCCGCACACCCGCACGACGCAATTTCCCGTCAGCACAGCTGTAAACAGGCGCGTCTATTGGCGCATAAGTCCTTCCTGTGCAAAGCTATTTGCATCCGGGCGCGAGAAAACGGCGCCGCGCCATCAGTGCCGCGGCAGTAGTTTCGGCAATCAAACAGCAATCAGCCTGAACAGTCCAATATCGTGTATAGATAAACTACCTGTAAATGTCGTCGTGTTTACAATATCTCTATTGCGTCAGCTTTCCATTTATGCTAAACAGTAAATCAGGATGGTTCACCAAGACTATCTTTCCGGGCCCCAATCACGACCCGAAATTGCGGTCACCGACTGGCCGCTTCCCCAAAGCCGGTCCTCCCGCCCCCCGGACCGGCTCCCCAAGGTCTCATCGCCCCTGGCGGTGAGGCCTTGGGTCTCCTCAGTTCTCAGCGTGCCTGTAGCCTCAGTCCACCCGTTTGCGCGGAGACATTCGATGCCCGCACACCCGCTGATTGACAGGGTGCTGATCATGCGACTCCTGGATGAACTGGCCGAATACAGACTGAGCGACGAAGAGGTGGACCACACGCTGGTCCGCGATGGTCCGGTCGATCTCGATCTGCTGGCGCAATGTAAGCGCGAGCATCCCTATTATGGCAGCAATACCTTCGTGCGACCAACACCAACGAAATGGCCGAGGCCCCGATAGGGCAGATCCTCAATCGTGCGTGCGCTACCGGAGCGCTAAGGAGCCATCCGTGGCCTGATTGGGTTTGGTGCGCCTGCCCCGATCAGCAAATGCGCCTTTGAACGGGCTGTCAGTGCTCGCCGGCCACGCTTCCTTCCTGCGAGAACTTCCTGACCGAGGTTGCCACCTCCTGTGCCAACTCGTTGGGCAGAGACGCGCCGATGGGATCTCCGACCTCCCTGACAGTGGATGCGGAGAGGTAGCTCTCGTTCGATCGCCCGTCCAGCACATGCCAGTAAACGCGCAATTCGTCGCCGTCGCGCCGCAGGGTCGAAAGCAGCTGATAGAGCGGCATGGAGTTGCCGAACATGGCCTGCGTGCGCCTCAGAACGTCGTTGAGGGTCTCGTCGGATTTCACCCCGACGACCCGGAACTGGTGGCTTTCACCCAGGGCACCCCAAAGCGACTGGTTGAAGAGATCGGCAATGGTCTCTGCCACCTTTTCCGGCGGATAGGGCTGCACACGGGCAACCACGATAACTGGCGTCTTTTCTGTCGTGTCCTCATACGACGCGAAATAATAAACGCTGCCGAGCACAGCCCCCGCGAGCGCCATGGTCACGCTCACCGCCCCGCTCTGCAGCCTTCGCTGCCGGTCAGCAATCAGCTGCCGGATCCGCATGATTGTCCTTCCAGGCAGTCTTTCCTGCTTCGCGAAGATCGGTGCGTACGTTCCCAAAGGCAGCACGATCCTCACCGGATCATGTTTACCGTAGCCGGAATAGTAATCGTCAAGAGACCGCCGCAAGTGTCCGGCCGCTATACGAACAATGGGATCGACGGAAGCATCGAAGGAAGAATCGCGGCCGAAAACATCCACGGCGACCGTGAAGGCCTTGATCCGGTTGGCCCGGCCCGCGATGGTTTCCTCTACCACAAATTTCAGAAACTGCTTGTTGCGCTCGGAGGCGCGGAAATGACCGCTGGAAAGAATGCGGCTGAGCGCCTCAAGCCTGTAGTCACTTCTTGCAGGGACATCATCGCGCTCCTTGGAGATTTCTTTATTGCTTGCTGGTTGTTCGTTCGCATCAATTCTTGTCATGCTGCAAAATTTGCCTTTTATTTCCAGAAGCGCTGTATCAGTTCAATGTGAGGCAAGTATAACTTTCATCTTAATCTCGACGAACTATCGCGGACGCCATGGTCGACTTGCGGCCGCTCGGGCACGCGGCAAGACCCGCCGGCCTATCCCTCAAGGTTTCGACGACTAGGGCATTCACTCTTTCACAGATACTCTGTTTGATTTATCGCGGTTCCAGACGGAAAGCCGGTTCCCACTTTCCTGGAACCGCTCCGGAGACCATACGCTTCGATGAACCTGACGCGACTGCGCCTACAGGCGGGCTATCCAGCTGGACAAGCAGAAGCGCCGCAGAACACACGGACCAGCCAACTTCGCTGTCAGTGCTTCGACGCAAACTTGTTTACTGCAGGTTCGTCTCTACTACGCGTTATGCGCAAATAAGATATGCGAGCGATAGCAGACCCGGCTCCGTCTGACGGCAGGCGGCAGAATCAACCTTGCCGGTGCCAGATCGCCGTGAAGCATGGCCATAAAAATACGGCAACAATGCGCTTCGGGCGCCAGTCTGCTGACGCCCACAAGTCACTTTGATCCGCTATTCCTGTCCGAAGTACTTTGCACGCAGTTCGTCGACCTCGTCGGTATCGAGGGCAGCCAGGATCGCCAGCGTCAATGGCCTCGTCAGCGGACTTTCGAGCGGCAATGCAAAGCCATATTTCTGCTTTTCGAACAGGCGCCCGACGACGTCCACCGGCTGATCGTGATGCGTGTGCGCATAGTATTCCAGCACCGGGGCATCATGGATGATCGCGGCCACGTATCCGTCCAGCAAGGCTGCGACGGCGTCATTCATACCATTGAAAGGCCGGACACGCAGCCCCTCACGGCGGGCAAACTCCTCCTGCACGGTACCTGACATCACGGCAGCGACCTGGTTGTTCAGGTCGTTGACGCTGGAGATCTGGTTGGTCAGCGCCAGGGTCGTCATCACGCTGGTGACAGATGACGTCACATAGGCCACAACCGCGACGCCGCACATGAGCCAGAGACCCTGCCAGATGCGCCCTACCCAGCCGAAAAGGTTCTTGCGGGAGGGCGGCTTGCCCGATGTTGCAACCGACATC
>Ga0182741_1003802_pt1 | contig 15571 bp, 9 predicted proteins | sample eDN5th37CBELigOP_FD_128874 | JGI IMG/M metagenome (GOLD analysis project Ga0182741, IMG submission 128874) | Enriched Organic Plus compost microbial communities from Emeryville, California, USA - eDNA 5th pass 37_C BE-Lig OP (version 2) (version 2) ...
AGTGGAGCCGAGAGACTTTCGCTCCTTGAAGCGGTCCTCTTTGGCTTGAAATCAGAAATATCGCGGCTTTCGACTAGCGAAGGTAATACTGTAACCCTGCGTGCGCTCGCAATTCGGAAGCTCCGCTGTGCGGAGCATGCATATTCAGTCCTCCTAGGCGCTGCTCAACAGCTGAAAGAGCCACAAGCGCTAAACGGGGACTCGACGTTGCTTTCCAACCTGAAATTGTGGGCTCAGACAACCTTGTGCCGATACCGAGTTAGCCTCGAATGGACACCAGAGGAGCTTCAGCGCATGCTTGAAACAAAGCATCCGGAGCAGCGCGCATTTGTTAGCACACCGGGATGCAATGGAATCCTGCTGGATGTCATCCCAGTCATTGAGTGCACAGTTCTCTCCCCCGATTCTGATAGTGGTGCGTCGCAGCATACCAATGAAAATGCTGTTACTCCTTCCTCTATGCCTAACGCGGCTGAGGAGAAAACAATGGATATCGGGGCAGGTGGACTCATAGTGTCATTCAGTGTGTCCAGTTGCATTACTCTGTACGCTGGCGTGGCATCCGAGTCTGAAGAGACCGCGAATATCACCTTATCTCAGTCTGACGAGTCTGTGCAGCTCGCACGTACTATTCGGATGAGCTCGGCTCCCGGTTCGCCGTCTCCACTTCCGTGGTTCCACCATTTATCATCGATTTTGAACCAGAATGTTGTTGCATACCGGCCCGAGACGCCGAAACGCGCCCTCCTTGTCGACTTGTCAATCGAGTAGTCCACATGATTACGGATTCATTGTCAATTGAGCGCCCCCCTGAATCTCCCGAGTGAACGATATGTTCAGCGTTTCCTCCATGTCGGTAAAGGATATTGTATTAAAGGCTTGCTAAGATACATCATGGCATTGGGTGCAGACTAGCACCTTCATAAACCTGGCTCAACTACACAAGTACATAGTATTAGAAGTCAAAACATCGACCTGCCCTCTCAAAGTCACCGTAACGTGTCGGTTCAGGACCGCGTGGTCCGTTGACTTCTCCAGTGATTGGGTTAACATAGACCTCAGGTTGTCCGTCCTTTTTTGCGCTGGCGCTCCCAGAAGAGCCGTTGGATTCCTCTTCAAGAAGACTCTCCAGCTGGTCGAAACTCTGAACAAGGTCCTCTGTCGACGTCTGGTTCTTTGATGTTGCATTGGTTTGCTCGACGCTCTCAGTCAGCTGTCGAGGACTTTGGGCTTTGCTTGACGCCTTGCTCGCTTGTGAGAATGGTGAGCCTTCAGTACCTGCCTGCAATGCGGATTGATACGGCGTCATCTCTGGTACTTCGTATCGCTTCTCCTTTCCGTTTTCTCCCAGTTTACCCGTGGCATTTCCTACACCCGCTGCCTGGCTGGCAGTACCAACCGGACTTTGAGAACTGGAAGTCGTCGAAAGTGCGCGGAGCGAGGTGTTAGGCACGAAGAAATTGGATAAAGTAGTATAGATCCTCGCCTTGTGTGAGGTGATCAGATTAGTTGCTCGTAACAAGTACCTCTGCATGGAGTTTTCGTACACCTGGAATTGTTACTAATGGCTTTTTAAACTGGACTGACAAGCTCGGCACGACGATCAGATTTGGATTCCCGCATCCATGCACTAAAGCCCAGTGAGTATACATAATCACGCCTGGTGCAGTGCTATTGCTCCCAAAGGTGGGTTGATCCCGCAGCGAGTTCAGTATGGTGAGTCGAGGGAGGGAAAGTGTCGTAGACCTCGTATAAAGATAAAGTTTATATGCAAGTCAGTGATATGCTTCATGATTGGCATGTTAATATTCGTGACGAAAGCGCTCAAAATAAACTGTCCAAGAGTTGTATGTATGATTTTATCTACCTTCAGCGGCGGACTCATTGTATTTTCGATCCTCGACACAGCGATCGGTCTTCATCACGAGAATGTTCTGGAACAAGTCGAGATTCTTCTTCCAGCTTGCTTGCTTGGGTTTGTCACAAGGCTAGGTTGGTGGGTTGTACCATGGGGATCTGGGTCAAGTGACCGGTATAGAACGCATCTCGACTTGAAGCACCGTCTCTCACGTGGCACACGGTGCGTATGTGGTTCTAATATGTCGAGTGTGCGTGGGTACTTAGCAAGCATGTGCTGCACACCAAAGTTTTGTGAAAACTCGAATTTGATCCATGCCCCTTTGTGAGCCATGTTTCAGCAGATCGCGTCGGTACACTCGTGATCCAATACCATGGAGTGAGGGATCCCCACAGTGGGTTAGCATTCGGCCGGCTAATTTGCTCTATTGCCGCTGAGATCCATGACAAATTCCCACATGTACTTTTTTGGGTTTCGGATTTCTGCAACAAGTTCTTAACCTGCCAGCCTGACCCTCCAACACACGATATAGCTCATTCATACCATGTCCACTGAGTCCAAGATTACCTTCATCACCAACAAGATTTGCCCCTACGCGCATCGTGCGTGGATCGCCCTCAACGCCAAGGGTCTCAACTACGAGCTGAAGGAGGTCGACCTCGTTGACAAGCCCGCAGAATTCACTACCTACTACCGCAAGGCTATTGGCCACGATCGTGCCTCCGATGGTAAGGTTCCTATCGTGTGCTTCGGTGATGACCTCGTTCTCACCGAATCCGCGATCCTTGTTGAGTACCTTGACCGCGCCTTCCCAAGCTCGGGTCACAAGCTCTTCTCTGACAATCCTCTCGTCGTTTACAAGGGTCGTATCTTCCTCGACTACATCGGCCCCAAGTTCTTCTCGCACGCATATGCTGTATTTGGCTCACTCACCGACGCTTCTCAGGATGGCACCAAGTCGGCCGCTCTTCCTAACATCTATGCAGGCCTTCGATACCTCGAAGATCTCATCGATGGTCCCTTCATTGGTGGAGAGGAGTGGGGCTTCGCCGAGGTTTGCGCATATACCTTCTTTGCCCCTGAGCGTATCCACGCCCTCACCCTCCGTGGTTTCAGCTGGGAGGAGGCCAACACCCCCAAGCTGAAGGGCATGATTGACCGCCTTGCTGAGATCCCAGCATTCAAGGCAACCCACCAGTCCAACGAGGACTTCCTTGCCCAGCTCAAGGATGTGTACTCCCGTCGACAGGCCAAGGCCGCCGCCGCTGCTGCTGGCTCGAAGTGAATGTCTGCATCTCCTATTCGCAGCACCAGCTACTCACTCGCGCAACATTGTGATTCAGCATCCTCGATCAATGTGGACTGTTCGTTGCTCTCCTGTTTAATAAACATCATGAATAAGATGCTGCAGCTTCCCCGAATTGCGCGTGCTCTCATTATGCAGGGACTGTTGCGGTGTGGCAAAAGCAGGTCACCGGATCCAAGCCCAGCAACCTGGGGGAGGCAACCTGAGTGAATTACCGCTTCTCTCACATTTCTTGATTTACAAAACCTCGCTGCACGTATATGCACTGTTCGGTCTAAACACGGTATTGACTAGGCCATAACAGTTTTAATCCATCTGTGGCCTCAGATCCCCGCGATCCATGTTGGGTCTGTTACAATACGACACCCCACCTCTTCTGGGGATTTACTTTGCTGAGTTCGACAACGCGCTCGGTCCCCGCATCGTGTATCAGGTAAGTGACACAGCGCTAAGATCATTCGTAGTACTTGCTGCCTACTTTTTCCCCAAAGTGTGAAGTGCCTCATGGAGAATGACCAATAACCTGACTCAACCCAATCTAGCACCCACCGAACATTCTGCCTGCAGATCGCTTCGAAGAGGTGTCAGACTTCATCATTTCTGGACACGAGTTCTCACATTGTCGCATCGGAGTGAACCTTTCAAGATGCAACTTGCGGCTATTGGGATTCCCCGTAAACATCCAACATGAAAGATACTCGAGAAACTCGTACTTCTTCAATGTTGGATTCATTTTCCATGCAGATGCTGTTACTGCACCCTATCACGGCGTGCTCGAGGAGCTTGCCAGATGGCTGGAGCAGCAGGAAAACCAACGCAACTTCCTGCAGGGCCAGAAGCGATATACGCCGTCTATGATCACAGCTCAGGGTGGCGGCAGCAGCGCCACTACAGCCATGCCATTGATGCCTTCGACGGCCACCTCAGGGGGTACTAACTCTTCCCAGCACCCATCAGCGTCAATGATACAACAGCATAAGAACCCTCTGCTTCTGACATGTTTCAGACTCATCTTTGAACAGCTGAACATGCATGGTCGCTGTTTTATTGCGCTGCCAGGTCTGGTCGTTCTGTCGCTCTCGTTGCCTCCGCGCCTTGTTTCCGCACGCGCTGCACTCGGCCCAGGAGGTGCTGCTCGCGCACCCCAAGGCCTAGCGATTCAGCAGCATCGTGTGCCTATTGCAGATGATGTTGACGTTGATATTGCTGCGGATACTCCTGGAGCTGGCGTCGGACCTGAATGTGGAAGTGGTGAACACTTATCCTCTGGAGCAGGGACATGCCCTTTCCTCCGAGGGTCATCGTTTGCAGTTCCACTGGTACAAGGTGTAGCACACCCGCTCGTAACAGCATCCCACTCGAGCGCGTACGGGTCCCTCAAGGATCTGATAACTCATAACGGAGACGATAGAATTCAAATTCATCCGAGGGAGGCGTCAGGTCAGCGCGACACTTCGACGAATCCGTTACAAACACCCAGCAACTCCTTGAGAAGTACTCTCGACACTTATTCGCTTCCTGCTGTCAATGAACTTATTAGAGGTACCAGCGGAGTAGGTTCTGGACAAAGCGAAAGCGAGACTGAGGCATTCTATGGGCTTCCCACCGAACTCACGAAGGAGTTGGTAGATCCACACGTAATTGCATCTGGCGACTTGCTCGCAGATACAAGCATGGTCGAGGCAAATGCGGCTGTCTCAGGGTCTCAGTTAGTATCTGAATTCTCCCCCAAATGTGGGACCAGTATTCGATGGAAACCTTACCACGTTGTAGTCCTGTTATGCGAGCTAGAATTTGCTCTTACTCTAATATCCCCAGACCCACTCTGTACGCGTATCTTTACATCTATATGGAAACTTCAACAGACATCCGGCTCTAAGACACCGGTCACTGTAGGTGACCTACCACGGTTGTCTGAAACTCATCCTCTGCTTTGTGCCCGAGCGCTGACGCAACTACTACGCTTGGGACTGTGTGGCCTGACTGATCCATACCGCGAAACGAATGCTTATATCACAACAAGCAGCATAGCTTCAGTCCTTTTCCCCGAGTCAATACTTGTTCATCGTGCCCTCCCTGCATTCGTCGACCCTGCAAGAAACTCTGACATTGTCTTGGTCACTTCTCAGCAGGCATACGAGGAAGCCCAGCGGTTGAAAACCGCTGTGAAGGAGTATGCCAAGTCACTAGAGTCGGAGGCGTATCACAGCGTCGAAGAACACCTCGATTCCATGATTCAGATTGCGCAACTGGGACCCGATGCACCTGTGCGTGTGACAGCTGCAGAGTTTTTGGATCAACTCATCATCTTTAGCATTGCCGACTCCGATCAGTTTCGCGTTCGCTCCCGAGCAAGTGTAACTGAACCTTCCGCACTATTTCAGACAAACTCATTTGCGCTAAACCACCACATGTTCGTCCCCGAGTGCTATCGCGTCGTCTGCGAGCTACTCGCTGCGTTCGATGGGATTACAACGGTCGAACAAGTCCATCAACGTATTAAGGCTCAGCTGATCAGCATTGAGAAGGCACATGCAGCGATGACCAAACAGCACGAGCTCATGCAGCGTGCCCTTATTGAGGGCTCCGAGCTGAAGAGGAGGCTCAATTCTATGGATGCCGCGCTGCTACTCTGCCTTCAAGCCTACTCCAAGGCAAGCAGATCCGTTGAGACGGAGAGTTCTGATGCATGCACGCAATCCGAGGCTGTGGACAAGATCAAACTCCAGATTCTGAAGAAAGTTGATATGATGCGCTTTGTGCAATTCTGTGTTCTTCACGGAGTCATGAGACGGGTTCACGAGTATCCCTGCCTTCCTGACATCAAGGAAGGCACGAGCTCAAAAGACTCGCAAGAGTTAAGTGGCACAGGTGCAGCAGAGTACGCGTTCGAAACCGCGTGTAGGGACCTTATAGAACGCCGACGACAAATGAAGCAGGCTCAGGCATTAGCTCGGCAAGGACTAGCATCACAGCAGAGTCCCCCGAAGCCAACTGATCCCCCAGAGTCAAGTGAAGCACTTGATACATCCCTTTCCATCGATCCTCCGACACAACTACGCTCATCGTCTGAAGCGATGCAACCGCTTAGAGAGCAGAAGATGCAAATTCTGAATTTGACCGATCAGGAAATCTGGGGTTCAGACAAACCAGGCATCCGAAGTTCACGGAATGCCGAGAGCAGTGCACTCGATACCAGCTGTGAAGACTATGACGCTCATGTAGATACTACTCTGGTCGCGGTCCTGACCGACGAAAGGCCTAGGTGGGCGCAATCTCGCACTGCCGCAATCCTTGCCACGCCACCCCCACCGCCTCTTCCTCAGACGAACCTAATTACGGAATCAAGTGAAGCGGCTGAGAATGCTCCGAAACAGATCTCTGCTATGGACGCAACTCCAATTAGCGATGACACGGCGCATCTGGTCGATGTATTGACATTAAGCGCAGATTTGAACCTCACCGCGGCTCAAGAGCAAGCCCTGATGCTCGAAGCTGTGAAGAAAGCCGAACGCGAATATGCAGCAACGAAGTCCAGTGAATCAAGCATTGAGATGGCCCAACATTCGGGTAACGATAAGTCTTCAGCCGGTGACATCGAGGATAGACAGCTCGCACAGCTAATTCAGAAATCCGTGATTGATGTGCTCCCCAGGTTATTGGATGGTACGCGCAACATGGATGAACTGTCACATGAGCTTGGAGTGGGCTATCGACCACTTATGCAACTCATTCGAGAGCACTTTCCTCAGGTGATTTGGCTGTGAGAGCACAGATCTCTTCAATTTTTGAGCAATTCATTAGACGAATGTATTTACGATCGATATTAATTGTGATCACAGTATTGATCTCGCATTGAATAACCAATTCTTAGACTGTCGATATGGAGAATGAAGTCAGTTATGAATTCTGGACTGCATGCAGTTGATTATTTGATAAGTTGCATGGCTGGATATCTCATTCATTGTATCATATTGTCTTTGCGATAACGTTCGGTCCTGAAGCATATTTTGTCATAAGGAGGTTCATGTTTAGTTATGAAACTGCTTGATGTTCTGGCGGGATCCCATTTTCCTCCTTTCCTTGGGAGTCGCGCCTGGGAACGGTCCAGTAGATGGTCGAGTACCGCCTGGGAGGTAGTTGCTTCTCCGTAGCAGAGTTGAAATTATGGTGGATCAGTGGTTTTGCCCGAGGGTGAGGTGGGGCTGCCTTCTGCTCTTCCTCTGTGGGACTCGCGGTTGGCAAGTGGGTCGACTTGTCTTCACCGCCAGCACTGGGCACCCCGATTGCCGAAAGCGTCCTGGCAATGACCTTGCTTTCGGTAAATTCACTTTCAGGCTCTTGATCCTCGTTGTAAAGACGCTCTTGTGGTTCGAAGAGTGGTCCGGCGTATGATTCTCTTGACCGTTGCTCAGTGGATTCAGAATAATTTTGCACCTGAGGTTGCGCTTGTGAAGGCTGAGCAATCTGGTCCCGCGTTGGTGATTCGTATTGTCCGGTTGGATTAATCTCGACCGAAACGCGCTCGGATGTGAAGGCGGAGAGCGCTTCCACTTCAGAAGACGCTGTGGGACGACGGCGTTGGTGATGCTGTCGCCTTCGGTTGCTTGAGCGTGTGGTGTATCCTCGCGTCTGCGTCCCTATAGGTGAGCGTGTGCGAAGCGCTTCAGTTACGGAAACACCTAAGTTTCGGAATGCCGCCTGGAAGCCATGTTCCGGTGAGTACCAACTTGAGTCCGGAGACCTAAAGACTCCTCCTTGGACCGAGTTGGGCACCACATAGGGACTTAGGACGGGACGCTTTGTTGACGGCTCAATGACAGATCCTTTTGTCTCAGCAGAGCTCTGTGCTCTTCCTCCCGCCTGTGTTGAACTTGATAATCCCACGGATATGTTTGATGACATATTATGAACTGGTTGTTGAGCTGTTGATGATGCGCCTGGCTGAGAGGTACTTGTCTGTGCCGGCATCTGAGCGTAGGGCCCCGCTGTCCCATTGATCTCAGGCGTATCATGCACAACTTTGTACGTCGCCGTTGTTGTCCGATTTCGGAATACTACGCTGAATTCATCCTCGGTCTTAGCGCCATGTCGCTTACTCTCCGGAGGTTGAGGAATTGGCTGGTCCGTCGCAGCCCTATACAAAACCTCTAGAGGAGGTTGGCTCTCTGTCCCTTTCTTTTTGCTGACAACCTCATAGAGTTGGTTGAACGCACGAGCAGCGACTTTCGACGGGTCTTGCTCATCGCGAGGCGGAAGGAATTCATACTTGTAGGGTGCCTGATTCGGTGGTGGTGGTCCTGCACGGGAACTACCTGGGGTGTACCTACCGTGCAAAATCGGCGTCGAACTCGCTGCAGAAGCCGGCGTCTGTGTCACAGGATGCATTGGAGTGCCCTCGCGCGTGCCTGCGAATTGGATACTGCTTCGACTGGTTGTAACTGCGACACCGGTATAACTTGGAGTAGCCAAAGTCCTGTGTGCTTTCGGGTCATCCATCACGACTTTGGGCAAGCCAAAGGGCCCCTTACCTCCGTAGACGCGTGTAGCTGTAGAGGACGAATCTAGTGAACGGATGTTGGCGGATCCTGCAGAAGACTCAAAAGGGTGCTCGTACTTCTCTTCTTTGTTCGGTGGTGATGGCGGCTGCGAAGTATGCAGATCGCGTGTCATCAAATGCGGAGGGACCCTGACTGAAGAAGGTGCCATTTGCTCTCGTGATGCACCGGATGACATGCTGGCGGCGCCTGAGAGCGCACCTGAAGCCGAAGACGGGTGAGTTGGCGGTGATGACGAAGATCCAGAGAACTGCGACTCTCGCCGTGAGTGCCCAGAGTCTGCTGTAGTCGATGCTGAGAAAGCCGGTGATGCAGCAGTGGCCGTGGAGCTGTTCGCAGCTGTCGATGCAGAAGATTCGTCCTCGTGGATGTGTGAGTACAGGTTAGGTGACACATAACGATATGTGCCATCGGGCAATCTAACGGCGTTGTAGCCATACTTTGGCTGAGCTGCAGCTGCTTTTGACAGATTGAAATTCGCGTATATCCCGCGTTCTGGAGCGCATTCATGATCCCAAGGTGCGGTCAAAGGGAAGAGAATGGCAATGCAATGGTGAGGTACAAGCGTCATCAACGCAGCATCGGTTCAGGCAATGTAGCAGTGGAGCATGTGTGCAAAAAAGTCGGTAGGCATGGACGAAAGGGGAGAAGTAGCAACAGCGAGAGGCGTGAGTACATACATACACATTTAGACATACGGACAACGAGATTGGCCTACATAGCATGGTTCACCATGAAAAGCTAATCGTGTCTTGGTCGGGGCACCATCAGATACACATCAACAAAAATGAACAAGGAGACGAAGCAAACCTACTGACCTTTGGTCGCATTCCGCTGGCTTTCCGTGCTCATGGGTTGCCCCTGAACGCTAGTCCTAGAACTCTGATTGCTCATAGGTTCATGAGCAGACGGCATAGTTCCAGCTTCATTATGAATGCTAGTCGGTCGTGAAGTTGGATATGCCCTGGGGGTCTCCTCTTGTTGGGACTGAGATAGGGATCGGTACTGGGCTTGAGGCTGTTGTTGCATGTGTTGGCTTTGTCGCGATTGAGGTTCGTCCTGCCTCATGCTAGCTGTCCCTCCGATCGTATCAACCACTCTGTGAGCAACTCGGCTGACGATATTCGCAGCAGCGGTCAGTCCAGATTTAAGAGAAGAAATGAAGCCGGTGTCATCACCCCCCGACAGCGAGGGCGTATGGTATGCATCCTTCGAATACCCTCTATAGCTCGTAGAAGAATCATCCCTCACGGCAGTGGCTCCGGGATTCTTCACGTTGATGTCCTCAGCGCGCACTGTGAAGTTGTCCCCCCAGCGAGACTCACGACTTGCAGGATACTGACCAGAATATCTGTTCGGATCCTCATCGGTCATACCCGATCGACTACCTAGGGGTCTGCCTTGCTCTTGAGCTTGGCCTTGACGGACGCCCGCCGCACCACCGCCTATAACCTCTGACGCCTTTTCGGCTAGGCCGCTCACGGCAGGCCCTGCAGCTGCGGCGATGCCTGAGACTGCTTGCTTCGCATATTCTGCAACACCAGGTGGCAATCCAGTGGCGCGAGCTGCTTGGTCAATACCCGTTTTAATGGTCTGTGTGACACCCCCTGCAGCTGCTGCCTTAGCAACCTGCTCAATTCCAGACTTAACAGTTTGGGCCATACCCTGTCCGGCGTTGCTGCTCGCTGCTTTGGCGATCTGTTCCACGCCTTCTTTAATGGCTTGTGAAACACTGCCTGTGGACACTACTTTAGCAACCTGCTGGATTCCCTCGCTAATTGCTTGACGAACATTATCATTCGAGGTTGGTCTAGAGCCTTGCTCCGAACCGTACGCATCTCTAACACTTTGAGAAGCGTTGCTGCTGCTGCTCGCTGCCCTGGCAACCTGTTCGATTCCTGATTGAATGGTTTGAGCAACACCCTGTACATTGCTATTCCCGGTGGCTCGGGCGATTTGTTCTACTCCCTCTGTGATCGCTTGGGAGACGTTTCCAGTCGATGCTGCCTTTGCGACGCGTTGGATACCTTCACCAATTGTTCGGTACAAATTTTCGTTTGAAGCAGTCCTCGTAGTTTGATCAGCGCCTTCTCTGACACTTTGGGCTCCACTGGCAGCCGTTTTAGCCACCTGTTCAATGCCAGATTTGATGCTTTGGGCGGCATCCTGGACGGTAGTGGTGCCTGTTGCCTTCCTGACCTGTTCAACACCCTCCTTAAGGGCCTGAGAGAGATTCCCACTCGATGCTGCCTGAGCTACTCGCTGGACTCCTTCGCTGATCGCCTGCGAAAGGTTGCCATTGCTAGCCGTCTTTCCGATTTGCTCAACACCCTCCTTGACGCTTTGAGCAATTGTGCCGCTGCCAGCTGCCTTGGACACGGTCTGAGCTATGCCCTCAGCTGCTTTGGAAACTGTGTCTCGAGCCATCGCACCCACACCAGCCAGTGCAGCCTGGCCGATCTGCGCCTTAGCGGTGGTTTCAGCCTTCTTCGCAAGATCAGCTACAGTTTCGTACACATGGCCGGCCGTGTTCGAGAGCTCGCCGGCAACATCTTTGGCTACTGAGCCAATGGTTTGCTGGGGCGCCTTTGCATGAGCGATTTGTTCTGCCTTCTCCGCAACGGTGTGTGCAACGCGCGAAAGAGGGTTCAGGATTGTCTTTGCTGGACCAGCAAGGGGCGAAATGGATTCAATCCCAGAGGCCAGCTTCTCTGCCCCATGCGCAATGGTGGATGCAGCTGCACGAACCGTTTCGACCGTTTCGGGCTGGGATGCCATCTCAAATGGTTGTAGTGGTCGACCTCGTACATCCGCATCGCGTGCGAATTCTTGCGCGCGCTCTGATGTGGAGTGGAATCTGTCGCTTACCGACTGTGCTGACGCTTTGGCACTTTCAGCAACGCCCTGAGCCCGATCGGCGACACCGCTCACCTGATCTGCAACGCGTTCGGCCACATTTGCAACGCGCTCTCCAACGCGTTCAGCGACTCCGGCAGCCTGATCTCCGGCGCGTGCAACCGTTTCCGTGGCCTTCTTCACAGCCTGTGAGGCTGTATCTTCGAACCCTTGACTTGCCCGAACGAATCGATCACCTCGTTCAAACGGTGCTCCAGTGAAGCTAGATGGGTTAATGCCGCGGTTAGCTGAGAGGGTAGAATAAGAAGAGGATCCGGTGCCAGAGGAAGACGGGCGCGAAGAGATGGAGCCCCGCCCGCGGTCGGAGTCTCTGTCAGAGACATTCCTCATGGCCTCAGCCCCATGCGTCCCGCCACGTCCGCTCTGAGACATGCTTGAGGGACCGGGTCGCTCAGCATCATCTGCGAGTTGTTGCACTGCCTCATAACTTCGTAGACCTTGAGCGCTTAAGCTCACACCAACTTCCTCCACGTGATGTCCAGTAGCTGGATTAATTTCTAGATCTGCATCGTCCTGCATCCGATCCTCTCGAGTGTGGGTGCCTAGTCCATTGAACCGCGTGGGTCTTGGTGAGTTATGCTCCATACCCATCTTGGTCGGCCCGCTATTCGAATCATAGCTAACGCTCGCCGACATACTGTCATCAGGATTGGTGGAAGCACGATAGAAAGGAGAGGTAGAGGTAGATGTTGGAGAGGCGCGACGATCGGCGGCTCCTGTCTCCTCCTGCGTGAAGCGACTCTGGTAGGGACGGTCTGCAGTACTGGATTCATCGCGAACGGTTCGGCCCTGATATTGCTGATGCTGTGCCTGTTGACGATGAGATACTGTCGTAGCACCACCAGTATAGCCTGGTGGCATGTAGCCTGGAGAATAGTTGTTGTAATTCCCTTTGCCTGAGGCTTCTGAGTGAATGTTAGTGCTTGTGAACTGCGACGGGTCACTTCCGTCTCGAATACCATGGGACTCTTGACCTGATCGATAAGAAGCTGCTTTCGATGAATAGCGTTGCTCTTGATACTGCTGACCGTGGGATGCAGAATCGATCATCGAGGAACCTCTAGGTTGGTATGATTGTTGCTGTTGACGTTGCTGTTCTTGCGATTGAGAGCGGGCATTATATCCAAATTGATTCGCATCAGAAGCCAGACTAGGGTTGCTTGAATGATAGTCTCGGGCCTGGCTCGACTGGAAGTCGCCTACCACGCTCGAGCCGCTTCGCTGGTGTTGTTGGTACTCACCGGGCTCACGAGACCGGACGTCGGAACTTGAGGTCGAGCGTAGGTTGCCGTGGTCAACTTGCTGATATCCCTGTGATGCACCTCGTTTCGAAGTCATACCTTGAGGGTGTGTCTCCACCTGCTCGCGTGCTGAGGTTTGCTGAACACCGGCTTCCTGTGGGTTATCGCTTGGCCGGAATGAGCTGCCTGAAGTATACGTAGACGCGGGCTTATTTCGATAGTTTGTGCTCCCAGGCCCAGGTGTGCCTCGCTGGGCAGTACCTCCTTGGCGCGAAGCGGGATCAATATTATGCTCAGATCCCAGTGCAGATGAGGTGTTGTACGCCGAGTACTTCGAAGGATCTTCACTACTTCCATACCCAACGCTCGTCGTTTCCTCCACCTTCTCGCGACCCTCGTTCATTGACGCGCCAGTTCGACTGAAAGAAGAGGGGGAACGGCCAGACGAAGATAAAGAAGAAGAATCTCGGGAAGCGGGGTCGCTGCTCATCTGCGACATGCCCCCTTGCCTTGAGTCTTGTTGGTACTGTTCCCCCACGTTACCTCTTGTGCTATGAGAGCTCATTTCCCTGTAGCCCGAACCGGAGGATGCAGACTCTCCTCGCTGCATGGACGAACCCAAACTTCGATCAAGGTAAGAGATCGGTTGTTCGTCCTCTTCACGATAGTTAGACTTCTGGGCTGCCGATGCCGTAGATTGTGCAGATGAAGTAGGTGAGATGGTAGTCGCGGCATTGTCGTTGTAGTTGCTGGTGTTGGTATTTTTCTTGACACTTCCAAGTCGACCCTGCCTCTGTTGCTGACGGTTGTTCGGCGCGTTGTATCCCCATTCGTCGAGGTTTGTGACATTGCCGTAGTATATACCTCGATTGAATAGTGCAGTTGTCGCCTCGATCCCGTTCCCGCCCGCAGAAGCGCCAGCAGCTCGCAGTTGTGACAGACTTTCGACATATTGAAGGGATACCTTGGCCTGAGAGGTCCGGACTCTCCGAATTGTGGCAGTAGCTGCTGCTACGGCTCGTCTAAGCATTGCTCTGACGTTTGAATGGTCTTACGACGAGTGGAGTATGGTTGGTGGTAGTTGGTTGGTTCTTTGTTTGAATCGTCGGTCGGTTGGCCAGTCGATCAAGCTGGGTGGGAAGTGGTTGCTTCTCCCCGGCTTCAGTTTTCCTACGCTTGTGTGGATCTCGACGGCCTCAATGGATGTCTCTCTAGATTAGATGAGTGAAAAGAAGGAATGTCATGAAGATCCAACCGAACCTTCGGACTCAGACTCATTTACACGTGGAAAGACCCTTACAAGACCCGGGTCGCTAGTATCCCTGTTACTAGGCCTCGGTCTCACTTGAAGTCCGAACGCAAGCTCGTCCCACTTCTGCAGCGTAAAGCGCAAGACCGGTTTTCAGGCTCACTCGGTCCAGGTCTCTCAATTGCGCGGAACTATGATAGCATCTGTGGGAATGGCGCGCATTTCTGACCAGCTATCCAGACTCTAAGCCTATTGGACACCTTATGGTACATATATCGCTCGGTTTCAACCCAGAACTCAAGATCTTGGCACGGAAAATGGATATGTCGGAGTACCGGTGACAAGTAACTTCGTCCATCCTCGCCCATTTCGATGGGATGTTGTCGCGAGTTCCGCTGATCATTGTCCTAATCAGTGAAAAGTAAGGCTGAAGCGTCGTTCACTCAATCGAATCGCAGACTCGCCCCGTAAGCGTCTCTCAAGCCTAGATCCCGCTCGCTTACACTTCACTCAATGGATCAATTTTTTCTTCATTTGTGTTCAGCTTTCAGTCGAGTTGTGGGGCTTGTAGGGGTACTCGGGGAAGAATCTCCCGCGAGTGCGGCGGCCCCTCCCATGGAATATAATATGCTCATATATCTTCTGTAATTACCGCTGCATTGTATTCCGTTTTGCTGACGCACTCGCGCGCTAGCATGCATAAAAACACCCTCAGGAAGTGAAAAGCAGCGATCAGAATTCTTTCACTCCAGTCACTCCCCCAGCTTTCACTCGCTCGTTGGAGCCAAGATCTCCCGCGAGGAGGCCAGTGAAACGAACAGTGAATTTCACCATGCGTCGTTCAAGTTGTGAGCGTCAAAGATCTCGGGCGTATCAACCCGAACCCAGCCACAACCCTGCGGTACGTACTTTGTCGGTACACATGCTCTTGGAGTGCAGTTGAATTTAGCCTGATACGGCTAAACCTACTCTCGATCAGCACATTGCTTGCGAACTTGGTTTGCGGATATACCGCATCTGCACGAGTGTGAAAATATGTTTCCACAGCCGCAGACGCTGTCGCATGCCCAGCTCCCGCTACATCTAGCCGTGATTGGGCGTGATAGCAATGGAGCAACGAAGGATGCATCGACTCAATCTCTGAGTCCCCTGAACAACGAAGCGCTCCGCGCGGATCTGGAGCAGATCGAGGCCACGGCTGGTTACGCATGCGATCCACTATTGCAAAGGTGCCATATGAACTCGCTCGCCTTGCAGAACATTGCCCAGCAGCTCCAGAGAACTCAGGAAGTCTACAACACGTTGATCGTCCAGCAACAGCAGCCAGGGAGTACAGCTGGCTTACTTTCACCGGCTGCGTCCCCAACCACAGAGACCAGACAGAATACTACCCGTGAATCAAGTACTGAGGCGGGCCTTGAAGCCATTCGTAAGATAAAAGAA
>Ga0182741_1003803_pt1 | contig 15567 bp, 13 predicted proteins | sample eDN5th37CBELigOP_FD_128874 | JGI IMG/M metagenome (GOLD analysis project Ga0182741, IMG submission 128874) | Enriched Organic Plus compost microbial communities from Emeryville, California, USA - eDNA 5th pass 37_C BE-Lig OP (version 2) (version 2) ...
AGCGACGGCACCCACGGCCCCGGTGAAAGGGCCGCCGTGCCCAACCTCCCCCACGGTAGGAGCGCACGAGCACCGGCGGTAAGGACCGAACCGATCGACGTCCGTGACCGAACCGAGCGGACGCACGGTGCGCGCGCGGAGCCTCAGCCGACCCCGAGACCGGCGTCGCGGGCCCGCACGATGGCGGTCGCGCGGTCGGGTGCACCGATCTTGCCGAGGACGTTCGACACGTGGTTGCGGACCGTCTTCTGGCTGAGCACGAGCCGCCGGGAAATCGTCGCGTTGTCGAGTCCGCGGGCCACGAGATCGAGGATCTCGCGTTCCCGCTCGGTCAGTTCCGGGAAGGCCGCCGGAGCGAGGCTGCGGGAGGTCGCGAGGGCGGCGAGCGCCTTGGCGGCGACCGAGGCACCGACGATCATCTCCCCATCGGCCACCGCCCGCACCGCCCGTTCGACCCCGGACGGATCGGCACCCTTGACGAGATATCCGGACGCGCCGGCCCGGATGGAGGCGACCAGGACGTCCTCGTCCTCGTGCATCGTCACCATCAGGACCCGGACATGCGGCCACTGCCGGACCAGGCTGCGGGTCACGTCGATGCCGGAGCCGTCGCCGAGTTCGATGTCCATGAGCACGACGTCGAACTCACCGGTGACGACCTCGAGCGCCTCACGCGCCGAACTGGCCTGACACACCACCTCGATGCCGTCGAGGGTGGACAGCAGCGCGGTCATGCCCAGCCGGAAGACCGGATGGTCGTCGACCACCGCGACTCGTATCACCCTGCCGGCACTCATGATTCGCACCAGGGTAACCGGGCTCGCACGACGACGCCGCGCGAGGACCCGGATTCGATGCGGACGGTGCCGCCCACCTCCCGGGCGCGTTCGCGCATGCTCTGGGTGCCCACCCCGGCCCGCACGTCGGGCGCCAGGCCCGTGCCCTCGTCGACGACGTCGAGGACGTGTACCTCCCCCTCGGTCCCGACCCGCAGGACACATCCGTCGGTGCCGGAGTGGCGGCGGGCGTTGATGATCGCCTCGGAGGCGATCCCGTAGGCCGCCCACGCGACGGGCCCGGAGATCCCGGCGGGGACGTCCGCCCGCAGGTCGACGCGGAATCCGGCGCGACGGTGGGTGCGGACGAGTTCGTCGAGCGCCGCGGCGAGGCCGAGCTCGTCGAGGACGGGCGGCAGCAGGCTGCGCGAGAGCTCCCGCACGCCGTCGACCTGGCGGTCGAGTTCGCGGAGCAGTTCGTCGACGAGTTCGGTGGCGGTCGCGGGATCGACGGTGACGAGATTCCGGGCACCCTGCAGTCCGAGCCGCACCCCAGCGAGCGACGGGCCGAGTCCGTCGTGCAGTTCGCGGCGGATCGTGCGGCGCTCCTCGAGCCGGACCTCCGTGAGGCGACGGCGTGCCGCCTCGAGGTCCTCGGCGGACCGCAGCACCACCAGACCGGCCTCGACGACCGCGGCGAGCTCACCCAGGGCACGGCGGGTGCGCGCGCCGAGCGACTCCCCGGGCGGTGCGGTGACGGCCAGGACCGCGGCGCCGGAACCGAGCGGCACCTCCTCGGCCGGTCCGGTCGGTGTCCCCCACCGTGCCAGCACCTCATCGCCGCGACGGACCTCGACGGATTCGAGGCGCAACGCGGTGCCGATACCCCCGGCGAGTTCGTTCAGCAGCCGCTCAGGGGAATCCGCCCCGGCGAAGTGGCGGCCGAGGATCCGCACGGCGCGGGCCGGGTCGACACCGTCGCCGTAGACGAGGCGGTGCACCCGGCGGCTCAGCCAGGTGCGCGCCGGCTGCACCGCCAGCGCGACCGCGGTGGCGGCGACGGCCTGCGCGAAGACGGACCGGCCCGGCAGCAGCAGCGACACCGCGACCGTCACCGCGAGATAGCAGGCGACGAGCACCGCGACGAGGCTGCCGGCGAGCGCCGCGCGCCCCACCGCGAGGTCGATACCCCACAGCCGCTGGCGCAGGACGACGGCGAGGATCGCGACCGGATAGAAGGCCTGCGTCCCCAGGTGCAGCAGCGGCGTGAGCATCCACGGCACGCCGGGCACGGCGAGGGGGATGTACGACGCCGTCATCATCGCGCTGCCCAGCGCGAGCCAGCCGGTGCCGGCGCGTTCGTCGACCGGCCCTTGGCGGCGGCGCCACAGGACGTGGGCGGACGTCACGAAACCCACGACCACCACCGGTCCGACGAACCACACGTCGGGGATGTCGGTGAACGTGCGGGCCCAGTAGAACCACGCGGTCGTGACGGCACCGGCGAGGACGCCGAGGCGCACGGCGGGACCGGCGGGCCGGTCGCGCACCAGCCACGGGATCACGAGGAACAGCGCGAGGGAGCCGGGGATCCAGGTGGTGTTCTGCAGGGGCGCGACGAAGCCGACGGGCAGTTCGGGTCGCACGAGGGCGAGCTCGGTCCAGCCGTAGGACAGCGCGGCGACACCCACCCCGATCGAGGCGACGGCGAGCAGGATCGGCACCGCGTGCACCCGTCGCGCCAGGATCACCCCGGCGACCGTGCCGTAGACGGCGGCACCGACCACGTCGACGAGGAAGAACAGCTGGTCGGCGTCGACGGCCGGGCGCGCGGCGACGAACACCACGACGGCGGCGACGGCGAGGAGCCAGGAGAGTACGGCGACGACCGCGGCGGGTACCGGAGCTCCGGTACCCGCCGCTCTGTTCGTCGGCTCGGTGTCCTTCATGGTGCGGTGAGTATGCACCCCTGGACCGCCCGCGGCGGAATCAACGCGACTGCCGATCCGCGAGGGCGAATCCCACCCCTGCCACCAGCACCCATACCGGGCCGACGAAGCCTGCCATGTACTGCAGCGGAGAGATCCCCAGGAGCAGGGTCAGTCCTCCGAGCACCACGCTCACCCATCCGATCCACCGTGGCGTGGCACCGTGCCGCAGCGACGCGACGGCGACGGCCACCCCGCTCACCCCGGCACCGACCCACAGCCACGGGATCGTGCCCATCCAGTGCGACGCGAACACCGCGACCTCGGGAACCATCTGGTCGGTGTTGCCGAGACCGAAGAGCAGTTCGGTGTCGAGACCCGTCCCCATCAGGGTCGCGACGGAGGTGAGCACGAATCCGAATGCTGCAACGGTCGGCACGAGGCTGAACTCCGGCGTCCCCCTGCGGAGCCGGCGTTGCAGTCCCGCGGCGAACACGAGCAGCAGGACGGTGGAGACCATCAGCGTCAGGTGCATCACCAGCATCGGTGTGCGCTCGTCGGCGAAGGCCTGCATGATCGCCACCGCGTTGCCGGCGGTGTCCTCGTTGTAGGCCGCGCTCATGGCCATGCTGGCCTGGATGCCGACCACCCCGGCCAGGCCGGCGACGGCTCCCGTCCACGCCCAGATCGGGCCCGGGGTGGTGCGCTCGGGGGTGATCGTCGTCGATGGCGAGGTCTCTGCGCCCAGAGTGTTCATCGTCGTTCCTTCGGATCGGGGTGGCGCCCTGTGCGCCGTTGAGAACGACGATCCGGTGCCCGGCGTCCCGGACTGAAGGGACGACCGTCCCGACCTGCCGGGAACTTCACCCGTCGAGTTCCGGGAGAGGCGTGAGTTGTGTCTCGGCTCGGCTTCCCGTCTGGTCGCCCGTACCTCGGGGTTCCTAGGCTGGACTCTCGTGTCGGAGCGGAGCGGGGAACAGCAGGTGATCGATCTTCCGCTGCCCACCCCGGTGCCGTTGCGGAGCGCGATGCTCACCGTGCCCCGGCAGGGACGCAAGTGGCCCGGTGCGGTGCGCGCCGCCCTGACCGTCGCTCTTCCCGGTCTCCTCGGTGTCGCGCTGGGCTTCGGCGCGGTCCCGGCCGTCGCCACCCTCGGCGCGTTCGCCGTGGTCTACGGCGAGCAGCGTGCCTATCGGGTGCGCTGGCGGGTGGTCGCCGTCGTCGGTGCGGTGCTCGTGGTGCTCGCGACGCTCGGTGCCGCCGCCGGGTCGGTGGTGCACGACGCCCTCGGATCGGGCGGGTCGGCGTGGTGGTACCTGCTGGTGATCGCCGCGATGACCGTCACCGTCGCGACCTGCGCCTTCGTCGTCGACGCGTTGCGGCTGGGGTCGCCCGGGGCGTTCCTGATGCTGTTGTCCCTGGAGATCGCGTCCGCCCTCCCCGCCGCGGGGGTCTCCGTCCCGACGGTCACAGCGTGGACGGCGATCGGGGCGGGCACCGCACTTGTGATCTCCGTGTCGGGCGCCTGCGTGCGGCCGCACACCCCGGAGCGCACCGCCGTCGCCGCCGCGGTCGCGGCCGTGGACAGAGTGACCGCGGAGAACACGGCGGCCCATCGCCGGTCCGCCGTCCACGACCTGCACGCGGCCTGGCAGTGCCTGCACGACGCGGGGCTCGTCGGCTCGGGGCATCCGCTCGAGCGGACGCTGTCCGCGGCCCACGCGCGGTGCGCGGCGCTGCTGCACTCCCCCGGCGACGGTGAACCGGTTCCCGAGGACGACCTGCGTCCGCAGATCCCCCTGCCGCGGCCGTCGGTGGGCTACCGCCTGCGGCGCGCCGCCGGTCTGCGGGGACGCTCGGCGACCATCGCGCTGCGGTTGCTCGTCGCCGGGCCGGCGGCGGGCACGATCGCGATCGTGCTGGGCGTCGGGCGACCGGACTGGGCGGTCATCACCGCCGCGATGATCCTGCACCAGGGACCGGACCGGATCCTCGGCTCCTACCGGGCCCTGCACCGGTTCGTCGGTACCGTGCTCGGTCTCGTCGTGCTCGCCTGTCTGACGCCGTTCCATCCGAGCGGTGCCGCGCTCGTCGTGGTGCTCGCCGCGGTGTTCGCCGGCATCGAGATGTTCCTGGTGCGTCACTACGGCCTGGCGATGACCTTCATAACCCCGCTCGTGATCGTCCTGGGTGGGCTCGGCGCCCCGGCCGACCCGGAGACCACCGCCCGCGACCGGTTCCTCGAAACGGTGATCGGGGTGTGCGTCGCGCTGTTCGTGCTGTGGGGTCTGTGGCCGCGCGCCCACCGCCGGATCCTGGTCTACGCCGACGGCCGCGTCCGCGACACGATCGCGCGGATCACCGCGGCGACCGACCCGCACGACCTGCCCGAACTGCGCCGGGACCTGGAGTTCGACCTGCAGGCCTCGACGACGGCGGCCGTGATCGCCGCGCACACCGAACCGGAGTGGACCCGGCAGCGCTGGGCCGGGCACCACGAGCTCCACCACCTCGGCCACCTGATCCTCACCTCGCCGCAGCGCGTCGCCCCGGGCGCGTAGGTCCGGTTCGGACCGACGGGCACCCGGGGCGACGGGAGCGGGGTTCGTCAGAAGACGAGCACGGCGAAGACGGTGGAGAGCACGAGTCCCGCCATGACCGGCAGGAAGCACTTCCGGGCGAGGTCCAGGACGGGAACGCGGGCGAAACCGGCCACCGCGACGAGCGAGGACCAGGCGATGATCACGCCGCCGCCCGCCCAGATGTTGCCCATCTGCCCGATCGCCGCGAGGGTCGCGGGGTCGACGTCCACAGCGGGGCCGAGGGCGCCGGACAGGGCTCCGGTGAGGGGCAGGCCGCTGAAGCCGGAGCCGTCCAGGCCGGCGACGACACCGATGAGCAGGATGGCGAACGAGGTGACGAACGCGTTCTGCGGCAGGTGCGCCTGCACGGCGGTGACCAGGTCGAACAGGATCGCCGGGCCGGGGGCCTCGACGGGCATGCCGAGGATGGTCGTGGCGAACTCCGGGTTGCCGATGAAGAAGAAGCCGGCGATCGGCAGCACGCACCCCATGGCCTTGAACGCGAAGACCAGGCCGTCGACGAGATGGTCCGAGGTGGTCTCGAGGAAGCTTCCCCGGTCTGTCGACGCCGCGGCCGCGAACAGGATCAGCGCCGCGATACCGCCGACGATCGCCGCGGCGTCACCGCCCTGCAGCGGCGGCACGACCTCGGTGAACTTGCCCAGCATCAGGTAGACGATGAAGGCGAGGTAGGCGAGCGGGACCAGCATCGCGAAGGCCTTGGCGGTGCCGCGGCGTTCCTTCTCCTTCTCGTCCTCGGACGAGTCGACGATCGGATCGGTGGTGCGGGTGAGGACCGCGGTGGCAGCGGCCGCGCTCGTGCCGCCACCGGTGGGACCACCCGCGGGTTCGGGGCTCGGCGCGGCCGCGTGGCGTCCGCCGCCCCCGGCGCCCCCGGACGGTTCGTCCCCGTCGGTGTCGCCTCCCCTGCGAGCGGTCGATTCCCATTCGACGAGCAGGTCCGGGGAGGGAATGCGCCACGTCCGCTTCTGCATCAGATAGGTGATCACCAGGGCGGTGCCACCGACGATCAGCGACAGCACCATGGCCTTGTCGGCCACCGCGTCGGGGTCGACGCCGGCCGCGGCCGCCGAGATACCGGGGGCGACCTTGATGATGTAGTCCGAGGACAGTGCCATGCCCTGGCCGCAGATGGCGATGACCATGCCCGCGGACAGCGGGGACAGGCCCGCGCGGATCGCGACGGGGATGAGCACGGCACCGACGAGCGGAACGGCCGGGGTGGGCCAGAAGAACAGGGAGATGACGTAGGTGACCGCAGCGAGGACGAGGAAGCTGCTGGTGCCGGCGCGCATGACGCGGCGGAAGGGCGCGACCATCATCCGGTCGGCGCCGATCTGACGTAGCGCGCCGAGCATCGCGGTGACCATCGCGATGATCAGGAAGATGTTGAACAGTTCCTTCGCGGCGACCAGGCTGGCGTTGAAGATCGAGGAGAGCCCCGTGACGATGCTGCCGGAGAAGGTCAGTGCGGTCAGGAAGGTGGCGATGACTGCGGGAACGACGATGTTCTTCCGCAGGGCCATGGTGGCCAGGATGACGAGTATGCCGCCCAGGTAGACCCAGTGGGAGGCCGTGAGTTGTACGTCCAAGGCGTGTCCTTCGGCAGGAGAGCGGAACGGGTCGGGCTGTGTGTTCGGGCTGCTGTATTCGTGGAACTTTCCGCGTTCCGTCCGTCAGGGTCAACGAGAACCCTGCACATGGCCCGGGACACTACCTGTGCACTGTGTTCCATTTTTTCGATTTCGTGACATCCGGGTGCCCCGGTGTGAACAATTGCGACGATCGTGTGTCCGGACGTGACGAACACGGCAATTCGGTCACTTCCTGTGCACAGTGCCCTTTTTCGTCCCGCCACCGTGTGCACCTCGTCCCCGGTGAGGCGATGCACCGATCCGGCCGGTGATGCGACAGTGGGTCGACGGACCGGACCGAGGTCCACCGCACGACCGTTCCAGGGAGTTCGATGACCACACGCACGCAGGCGCCCGCCGCTCCTCCGGACATCTCCGGCGCCGGAACCCCGCTTGCACTGTCCGCACTCCTCGCCGGCACCCTCGTCGGCACCCTCACGAACAACATCATCAATGTCCCTCTGACGCAGATCCTTTCGCACTTCGATGCCTCCCTGGAGGACGGCGCCCTGCTCGCCGTCGGATTCCTCCTGACGTTCGCGGCCTCCATGCCCCTCGCCGGCTGGGTGGGCGACCGCTTCGGCCGCCGACGCGTCTACTGCCTCGCCCTGCTGGGAACGGCGGTGTGCGCGGCGGGAGCGGCGACCGCCCCGACACTCGAGATCCTCGTGGCCTGGCGCGCCCTGGGCGGATTCGCGGCCGCAGCGTTCGCTCCGGCCGTCATGGGCCTCATCACCTGGCTCTTCGACGCGAATCGCCGTGCCCGCGCGGTGGGTGCATGGGCGACGGTCAACGGGATCGGGCAGGCCGTCGGCCCGTCCCTGGGCGGATTCGTCGCGGGCACCTGGGGATGGCGCTGGGTGTTCGTCCCCCTCGTGCCGATCGCGTTGATCGGCCTGGCCGGGACGCTGCGCTGGATTCCGGCCTTCCCCGGGCGGCTCCTCGGCCTCGACGCCGTCGGGGCGACGACGCTCACCCTGGGTTCCGCCGGAATCGTGCTGGGGCTGAGCATGTTCGGGAAGTCGGGCACCGCCCCCTCCGTCCCGCCGGCGATTCTCGCCGTCTCGGTGCTCGTCCTGGTGTGGTTCGTCGTCCACTGCCTGCGCGCCCGCGAGCCGTTCGTCGACGTCCGCCTGCTGGTGGAGAGCCGGTTCGCCCGCAGCGCGGTGGCGGCGTTCGCGCAGATGTTCTGTCTCGGAACGGCATTGCTGGCCGTACCCCTGAGGTTGACCGCGACCGGCACCTCCACCGCCACGGCCGGGATGATCCTGTTCGCGCTACCGGCGGTGATGGCCCTTCTCGCGCCCGTCGCCGGTCGTACCACGGACCGCATCGGCGCCCGCCGCGTCCTGCGATTCGGGCTGGTGGTCCTGGCCGCCTCCCAGATCGCACTCGCGGTGGGTCTGGCTGCACCACAACCGGATCCGATGTGGGTGACCGTCACACTGGCGGTGTCCGGGCTGGGGATCGCCGCCGTGCAGACCCCGGCCGCGGCCGGGTCGACGCGCTCGCCCGTGGGTGCCCAGGGCACCGGGCTCGGGGTCTTCAACCTCATCCGGTTCGGCGGTTCCGCCGTCGGTGCCGCGTGGGTGACCGTCGCGCTGGCGACCTGGACGGCGGGCATCGTCTTCGCGGTGTGCGCCGCGGTCGCCTGCCTGGCGTTCGCCGCGACCTTCCTCGGCCCGGACCCGGAGAACGACTGACCGACCGGACTCCGGATCCGTTCAGCGGTAGTTGATCTCGTGTTCGACGGACGCGTGCAACCGGTCGAGCAGGTCGAGGCGGACGGCGAGCCAGGCCGTGAACTGGTTCTCCGGGGTACGCACGTCGATCCCCATGGACCGCGAGATCCGGTCCAGCTTGGACAGCATCGTGTTGCGGTGCACGTTGAGTTCGCGGGCGGCGGCGTTGACATTGCCACCGGCCTCCAGATAGGCCACGAGCGTGTCGTAGAGATCGCTGCCCGGCCGCAAGGGACCGAGGACGTCGCCGACGAACCTTCTGCTGCGGTCGGTTTCGGCGACCAGCTCGAGCACCCCGTAGCCGCGCAGGTCGTGGTAGGCGACCGAACCCGACATGTCCATGCGTTGCGCGATCCCCAGCGCGACCCGCGCCTGACGGTAGCTCTCCCGCACCTGGTCGGCGCCGCCGGCGGGAGCACCGTGCGCGACCGGCACTGGCCTGCCCCGGCGCCGCGACAGGTCCTCCGCGACGGCCTCGGCGTACTCGTCGATCTCGGCCTCGACGTCGCGGGGCTCGCGGTAGCGCAGTGACCGGACCACCACGAGCACGTCGTCGATCACCGTGACGTACGAGCGGACGGCCGGGTGCGGCAGCACGCTCGCCGCGTAGCGGGCGAGACGCAGCAACCCGCCGCCGGGTTCGCCGACTCCCCCGGCGGGGTTCTCGCCGTAGCCGGGTGCGACGAACACCGCGAAGGTGGAGGTGAGGTCGATGTCGTGGTACTCGGCGCGGGTCTGCATGTCGTGCCGACTGGAGAACCGGCCGTGGACCAGGGCCTGGACGAAGTCGCCGCGGGCACGTTCCTCCGCCTCGTCCACACTGCGCTGGCGCAGCATCTCGGAACCGATGATCGCCGTGGCCTGTTCCGTGACCACGGCGTGCTGCGCGAGGTCGTGGGGGCCGGGCACCGGTTCCGGAGCCAGTACCACCACCCAGCCCTCGAAGCGTTTGCCGAGGCGGATGGTGCTCGCCGTGCACGTCCACGTCGCGCCGCCGTCGGTCACCTCGACCACGCGGGTGTCGTGGTGCGACCGGGCGATCGACGCGGGCGCACCGGCCAGCGCCTCGTACAGCCGGGCCGTGAACTCGATGATGCCGGCGGGATCCATGCCGTGGTGCGCCACCGGCTGGCCGCGGGTGTCGAGGGCGACCGCGGGATGCTGTGCGAGCGAGGAGACCTCCTTGATCAGCAGGTCGAGTCCGGCGCCGCGGTGGAGCAGCCCGGCGAGAGTGGAGTGCACGTGCACGGAATAGCGCATGACGTGCACTTCCTGCGACAGCGACCGTTCGGCCAGCAGCCTGTTGAGGGCCGCGAAACCGACGGGTAGGTCGAGTTCGACGACGGGCAGGCCCGGAGGCAGGGCGCCGAGCGCGGCGGGCAGGGCGCCGTCGACGACGAGTGCAGCCGCGCCGCGCGCCGAGATCGCGGATACCGCTTGCATGTTGGCGGCGAGGGTGTCGGGGCGCACGTACACCGCGACGGCCGCCAGGTCGTCGTATCGGCCGACGACCTCGCCGAGCGGCAACACCCAGGTCAGCGCGCGATCGAGGTCGGATTCGCCCGCGACGACGCGGGCGCCGGCCATGAGCGGCTCGTCGAGTAGACCACGGACGGTCAGACGCGGACTGGGTTCCATGCGGACCTGCTTCCATCGAGTAGGGCGGGACGGCGACCGGTCTCCGGATACGACCGGATTCCTCGTCGTCGTGCACTCCCTACATCAGCTACCAGAGTCACATCGTCTCCGAACATGTGCACGTTGTCCACAGAAGTGCGGTGAATCCGAGTTGTTGTGACCATCCCCCTCGCCGTGCCGGGCTGTTAGAAATGAGCCACGCCGAACGGCAAGCCCACCGACCACAGCAGTTCGGAACGGGCGATTCCCTCCCTCCTCGAGAACACCTCCACACGGCTGCACAGCCCACCCAGACCACCCGACGGAGAAAGCAGAGACCGATGCACCGAATCCACCGAATCACCCTCGACGACGCACTCCCCCTGCTCGCCGCCGGCCGTGCCAAGGCCGAGGAGATCGGCGTCAAGCAGACCCTGTGCGTCTGCGACGAGAGCGGCAACGTCATTGCCCTGCACCGACTTCCCGGAGCCCGCCTGACCGGCGTCGACATCGCCATCGCGAAGGCCTTCACCGCTGCGGGCCACGAGCGGGCGACGCACCTGTTCAACGAGGGTCCCAACGGGCCGGCGCTGCCCGGCAACGAGGCCTTCGGCATCAGCCACATGCTCCCCGGCAAGTTCGCCATCTTCGTCGGCGGCTTCCCACTCGTCTACGACGGGCAGATCGTCGGCGCCGTCGGCATCAGCGGCGGCAACGGCGAACAGGACAAGGCCGTCGGCGCCGCGATGCTGGCCGAATTCGAGGCCCTCGTCTCGGCCACCACCCACTGACCCGTTCCGCACCGATCCAGCACCACCGAAACAGCCCGAATCCGAAGGGAAAGGCACATCTCATGACCGAACTGCTCGGACGCGACGAATTCCGCGCCGCACTGGAGGACGCCATCAAGGGACGCGAGGCCAAGAACGCCTCGTTCAGCAAGGCCTGGGCCGAGGGCAAGCTCGAGAAGCACCATTTCGCCCGCTGGGCCGAGAACCACTACCACTACGTGGGCCCGTTCGCCGACTACCTCGCGAACATCTACTCCAACACCCCCGACCACTACACCGATGCCAAGGACTTCACGCTCCAGAACATGTACGAGGAGGAGCTGGCCGACATCCGGCACACCGATCTCCTCATCAAGTTCGCCGAGGCGTGCGGCACCACCAAGGAACGGGTCGAGGATCCGAACAACATGAACGCCGTGACCCGCGGCCTGCAGGCCTGGTGCTACGCCGTGTCCCAGCGGGAGCACTTCGTGGTCGCCACCGCCGCGCTGGTGGTGGGCCTCGAATCGCAGGTACCGAGCATCTACAAGAAGCAGATCGTCCCGCTGCGTGAGGTCTACGGCTTCACCGAGGACGAGATCGAGTTCTTCGATCTGCACATCACATCGGATGTCGTGCACGGGGAGCGCGGCTATCAGATCGTGCTGGACTGCGCCGACACGCCGCAGCTGCAGCAGCGGTGCCTGCAACTCGTCCGCTGGGGGGCCGAGATGCGCTACTCGTACACCAAGGGTCTGTACGACACCTACGTCGCACCCGACCTGGAGTTGGCGTCCGCCTGATCCCGATGTGTGGGGAGCGGAAGCCGCGCAACGTCTTCCGCTCCCCGCCGCACACGAGCGAAGGAGAAACATGTCCACCGAGACCACGGATACCGCCGCACCGCAGACCTGGATCGCCGTCGCGACCGTGAAGGAGGTGACCCGGCGCCGCAAGGTGCGCGTGGAGGTCGACGGTGTCGCGATCGCCCTGTTCCACGCGAACGACCGCATCTACGCCTTCGCCGACCTGTGCGTCCATCAGGATCGTTCCCTGACGAAGGGCACGCTCCTCCACGGCCGTGTCATCTGCCCCGGCCACCAGTGGCAGTTCGACCTCGAGACCGGCTACGAGGAGGACCAGGACCTCTGCCAGCCGACCTATCCCGTCCTCGTGCGCGACGACACCGTCCACATCGACCCCACCCCACGACGCGACGCGCAGAACTCCGGAAAGGAGTGCACGGCATGACCGTTCGCACCGTAGTCACCGTCGGCGCCGGCCAGGTCGCCGCCGTCGCCGCCCGCACCCTGCGCCGCCGCGGATTCGACGGACGCATCGTCCTGCTCGGCGACGAACCCCACGCTCCCTACCAGCGGCCTCCCCTGTCGAAGGCGTTCCTCGCCGGCCGGGAGCCGGCCGGGTCGCTCGCGCTGCTGACCCCGAAATGGCTCGAGGCCAACGACATCGACATCCGCACCGGGATCACGGTGCGGCGCGTGGACACCACGGCGCGCATCGTCGAGTTCGACGGCGGCAGCATCGCCGCCGACGCGGTCGTCCTCGCCACCGGCGGCCGGCCGCGCACCCTCGCCACCACCGGCACGCGTCCCGATCTGGTCCACTACCTCCGCACCCTCGACGATGCGACCGCGCTCGCCGCGCGGCTCACTCCAAGTTCGTCCCTCGCCGTCGTCGGCGGCGGCTTCATCGGGCTCGAGATCGCTGCGACCGCACGGGCACTGGGGGTGACCGTGACCGTGCTCGAGCAGGCCCCGAACCTGCTCGGCAACGTCCTCGGCGCACGGGCCGGGACCCTCTGCGCGGATCTGCACCGCCGCAACGGCGTCGACCTGCGCACCGGCACCGGGGTCGCCTCGGTGACGACCTCGGACGCCGGGGTCCGGATCATCACCACCACCGGCGACGTGATCGAGGCAGACGCCGTGGTGGTCGGGATCGGCATCGTGCCCAACACCGAGGTGGCGGCCGCCAGCGGACTCGCCGTCGACAACGGTGTCGTGGTCGACGCCGCCGGTCGCGCCTCGACCGGATACGTCTACGCCGCCGGGGACGTCGCGAACCGCTTCTCTCCCCGCGAGGGCCGGCACATCCGCGTCGAGCACTCCGACAACGCGAACCGGCAGGCCGCGGTCGTCGCCGACACCATCGTCGGCCGCACCTCCCTCTCCGACGACCCGCACTGGTTCTGGTCGGACCAGTACGACAGCAACATCCAGTTCACCGGCACCACCGTCGGCACCACCGAGCTCGTCGTGCGCGGCGACACCGATTCGGGCGAGTTCTCGATCTTCTATCTCGCCGGGGACGTGCTCACCGCGGCCTTCGCGATGGACCGCGGCGAGGACATCATGGCCGCCCGCGAACTCGTCGGCCGCCGGGTCGACGCGAACCTCCTCGCCGACGAGGACACCGATCTGTGGGAGATGTACGAGGAGGTCGAGCCCGCATGAGCGTCACCGGACTGAACTTCGTCGACGGCGCCTGGGTGCCGGCGGCTTCGGGAGCCGTCTTCGAAAGGCGCAATCCCGCCGACGATTCCGATCTCGTCGGCACCTTCCCCGACTCCGATGCCATCGACGTGCGCAACGCCGTCGACGCCCTGGACAAGGCCGCCCCGGAGTGGGCCGCCACCCCGCCCGAGCGTCGCGCCGCGATTCTCGAGGCCGCCGCCGACCATCTGGAGGCCCGGGCCGCAGACCTCGTCGAGGAGCTGATCCGCGAGGAGGGCAAGACCCGCGCCGAGGCCACCATGGAGGTGAGCCGGACCCCGCTCAACCTGCGCTTCTACGCCGGTGAGGCCCTCCGGTCGACGGGCGCGACCTATCCGGCGCCCGGCTCCACCCTGGTGTACACGGTGCGCGAGCCGATCGGGATCGTCGGTGCCGTCACCCCTTGGAACTTCCCGCTCAACATCCCCTCCCGCAAGCTCGGTCCCGCGCTCGCAGCCGGGAACACCGTGTTGTTCAAGCCGTCCGAGATCACCCCGCTCATGGGACAGCGCCTCGTCGAGGCCCTGCTCGCCGGCGGTCTGCCCGCCGGGGCGATCGCCCTCGTCCAGGGCGACGGCAAGGCCGGTGCCGCGGTGGCCGGTGACGAGCGGGTCGCGGCGGTGACGTTCACCGGGTCCACGGAGGTGGGCAGGCGGATCCACGCGGCCGTCGGTCCCGACCGGCGGGTCCAGCTCGAGATGGGCGGCAAGAACCCCGTCGTCGTGCTCGCCGACGCCGATCTCGACGCCGCGGCGGCCCTGATCGTCAAGGGCGCCTTCGGATTGTCGGGTCAGGCCTGCACCGGAACCAGCCGTGTCGTCGCGGTGGACGAGATCCACGACGCGCTGCTCGAGAAGGTCGTCGCCCGGGCCGAGCAGCTGACCGTCGGCAACGGCGCGGAGGCAGGGATCTCGATGGGCCCCCTCGCCAGCCGTGGCCAGCTCGACAAGTTCCTCGCCTACGTTGCGATCGGTGTCGACGAGGGTGCCCGGCTCGTGTGCGGCGGCACCCGGAGCGAGGCGTCGACGAAGGGGTTCTTCGTGCGGCCCACGATCTTCGCCGACACCACCCCCGGGATGCGGCTGCTGACCGACGAGATCTTCGGCCCGCTACTGGCCTTCCAGCGCGCCGGTTCCTTCGACGAGGCGCTGCGCCTGGCGAACGACACCGCCTTCGGGCTGAGTGCCGCGATCGTCACGAAGAACCTTGCGGACGCACAGCGATTCGTCGCCGGCTCGCGGACCGGCCTGGTCAAGGTCAACCAGCCCACGACCGGGATGGCCATGAACGCCCCCTTCGGCGGTTACAAGCAGTCGAGCACCCAGACGTTCAAGGAACAGGCGGGGCCGACGCTCATGCAGTTCTACCAGTCCGAGAAGACCGTCTACCTCTCCCCCGACGCCTGACCACGACCCGACACCCACCACACATGCCTGGAGGAAAGACCATGGAGTTCAAGCGAGTGGCCCGATCCGGGCAGGTGCCCGAAGGCATCGTCCGCCGGTTCTACGCCGACGACTACGAGTTCGCGATCTCCCGCCTGGACGGCAAGGCGTACGCGACGTCGAACTACTGCTCCCACCTCGACTGCCTGCTGTCGTCCGGCAAGCTCGTGCAGGACGGAATCGGATGCTCCTGCCACGGAAGCGCTTTCGATCTCGAGACGGGTGAGCCGATCTGCCCGCCGGCCACCGAGCCGATCAAGACCTATCCGTGCGAGGAACGAGACGGCGAGATCTTCGTCGGCATCGATCCGAGCGAACCCCCGGAAGGTCCCCGCCGTCGCCGGATGCGCTCGGCATGAGCGCGCAGGCGCTGCGACCCCCCGCCCTCGCGACGGGAGGCATGGTCGCCTCGAGTCATCCGCTCGCGAGCCAGGCGGGAGCGCGGGTCCTGGCCGACGGGGGCAACGCCGTCGACGCCGCGCTGGCGATGGCCGCGGTGACCTGGCTGACGCTGCCCGGCCAGTGCGGTATCGGCGGTG
>Ga0182741_1003805_pt1 | contig 15564 bp, 6 predicted proteins | sample eDN5th37CBELigOP_FD_128874 | JGI IMG/M metagenome (GOLD analysis project Ga0182741, IMG submission 128874) | Enriched Organic Plus compost microbial communities from Emeryville, California, USA - eDNA 5th pass 37_C BE-Lig OP (version 2) (version 2) ...
ATGGGTGGCGGCGTCGATATCGTAGGCCGTCAGATCCGGCATGCCGTCGACCGGAACGACCTCGCCGGCCTTCACCGCCGCCTTGACGACGTCCCGTGGCATGTCCGCGTGGATGATTGCGAGCCGGAACGACAGGCCTTCCTCTTTGGCGATCGCGCGCAGCGCGTCGCAGGTTTGTTGCAGGTGCGGCGCAGCGCCGGCGGAGCCCGCGGACCCGATCACTAGCGGCACGTCGAGTTGCCGTGCCCCCAGCAGAACCTTGCGCAAGTCCCGCCGGGTCGATGCCGGCGCAGTCGCCAATTGGCCCGAACCGAGATAGTGCGGGCCGATGTCGATCGACCCCATATCGCAGCCGATCATGTGCGGCTTTCGCGCCAGGCCGGCCTGGAATGCCGGCGTTGGGACGCCGTAGCCGAGCTGACCGGAGGCGCCCAGAAAGCGCATCTTCCGCTCTCCGCTACGCGCGAACTCATCGAGAAAACGGCCGCTTGCGCTCATATTTCAATACTCAGAAGAGGGGAATGTTGCTGGGCGCCGTATACGTCGCGATCACCCGGGTCGCCCGCCATGATCGGCCGCGGCAGCACGATCTTGATGGCGCGGCCGAGCGGATACTCGATGATGGCGACCTCGTCGGGCATCATGCCGTAGAGCTTCGCGACGGTGCCGGCATTGAGCGCGCCGGACTCGAGCACGCGCCGATAGTCCGCATCGTTCTCGAATATGACATCGAGGGTCAGCCGGCGCGGACCGGCATTCTTGCTGCGTATGACCTTAGCGATATCCTGAAGAAGCAACCGTACCTCCCTGCGTGGAGCCGAGCGCGGGGGAGCGCTCAGCGGTTCTCGACGGTCGCTTCCTCGATCTGGTAATATTCCTCGAGGCCCACGATGTCTTCGATCGCCTTGCGGCAGGTGATGAACTCGTCGTTCGTCAAACCGGTGTACTGCCCGGTGGCGCGCAGCTCTGCCAGCATGTTCTTGATGGCCCAGAAGCTCGCGCCCAGCACGACCTGCGCGTCAATGCAGGCGGCGTAGCCCATGTCCTTCAGGTCCTGGATCGAGAAAATCGGCCGGCCGTCGCGGTTGCCGCGGCTCATCACATAGACGAGCGGCAGTTCGCAGACCTTGGGGGCGCGTTCCGCCTCGTCGGGATTGCGCGGGAACAGGAGGCCCATGTCTGCTCCGGTGTCGACGCAGCGGTTGAGCCGTTCCGCGGCAGCATCGAGACCGAACTCGCGGCACACATCCGTGCGGGCGATAACGACGAAGTTCTTGTCCATCTCGTCGCGCGCCTTGCAGGCGTAGCGGATCTTCTGAACGAACTCGTCGGTCGGAATCGCGTGCACCTGGTACTTGTGATAGTGCGCCCGCTTCGGGAACAGCTGATCCTCGATATGCACCCCGGCAATGCCGCCGATGATGAACTCGCGCACCGTCCGCATCGTGTGCAGCGGTTCGCCGAAACCGGCGCCGGCGTCGCACAAAACGGGAATTTCGACGCTGCGCGCAGCGCGGCTGGCGATGTCCACCTGCTCGGTCATGGTGAGCAACGGCTCGGTCTTGGCCGACGACGCCCCGCTCACATAGCCGCCTACATAGGCGGCCTCGAAGCCCGCCTGCTGAACCAGCCGGGCGGTGAGGGGATCATAGACAGACGGAAGATGAAGGAACGTTTTGGCCGCCAGCAGCTTCCGGAGCGTCTCGGACGATGATTGCATTTCCATCCCTTCATCAGCATTTCGAATGATGGTTCGAGTCCATGCATTCGACTGTTGTTGCCGGATACGACAGAGAATAAACCGCCTGTTTGCGTCATGGGGATCATGACGCAGCCAATACGAGTCTATTCTTGTCCGGACGGGGCGCGTGCTTCCCGCGCCGGCGTCGCTGTACGGAATATTGCTCACTCAAAATACCATCGCTGTCAACCGAGATCCTGACTTTCACACCATGGAAGAGCCGCAGCGCCTTCGCCGAACGGAGGGCTGACAGGGCCTGGGTCCTTGTTGCAGATTGCGCCCAGGAACCTGGTCCTCATGTCGGAACTCGTCACCACACTGGCCGCGCAAATTGCGGACTACATCCGCCTCGAGCGTCTGCCCGTCGACACGCATCTCCCGGAGCGGCAGCTCGCCGAGCAATTTCGAGTCTCACGCTCGCCCGTGCGAGAGGCGTTGCGGCTGCTCCAGGATCGCGGCGCCGTTCGGCACGTGCGGGGAACCGGCTATCTCACGACGGGCAATGGCGAGAGCCAGACGGGCGAGGATTTGCTCGCGGAACAGGTCGACGGCGATCTGTATCTGCAGCTCGCGGAAGACCATCTCACCGGCTCGATTCCCGAACGCGTGAGCCAGAACGCCCTGATGCGGCGCTATGGCACGACGCCTGGTCAGATCAAGCGCGTGCTGATGCGAGCAAGCCAGGAAGGCTGGGCCGAGCGACTGCCCGGGCACGGCTGGGCGTTTCTGCCGGTGCTGAAGTCTATCGAATCCTACGAGCAGAGCTATCGCTTCCGCATGCTGATCGAGCCGGCGGGAATGGTCGAGCCTGGATTCCGCTTGAACGAGGCGGCGCTGCTGCGCGTGCGGGCGCAGCAGGAGCGCCTGCTAACCAGCGATATTTCGGCACTCTCCGCATCGGTTCTGTTCCAGGCCGGCGTGCGCGTCCATGAAACGATCATGGAATGCTCCGGCAATCTCTTCTTCGTCGATGGATTGCGACGGGCGAACCAATTGCGGCGCTTGCTCGCGTATCAACGCATCACGCCAAGCTGGGTGAACAACTGCCAGAGCCACATCCAAATCATCGACCTGCTGCTGGAGGGCGAGCGCGCCGAGGCGGCAGCGCGCATGAAGGATCACCTGGAAGCTTCGCTCGAAGGCAGCCGCGCCATCGTGAAACGGATCTCGCGCGCGATCCAAGATGGCGACATCGGCAAGCGGACGGGTACGAAGCGCTGGTGAGGCGCGTCCGAGGGATTGCCACGAACACCTCGGCAGGGCGCGCGGCAGGCGGACCGCAGCAAGAACTGTCAGCCGCCGGCCGTTCGACAACCTGCTAGATCTTGCGGCCGATCACGGCGCCGTTCGCGCCGGGTGCGTCGAACCACACCGTCGTCATGTTCTGAAATCCGGCGTCCTCGAGCCACGCCGCATACTCCGCAGGCGTGTAGTTTCGGCCGCCCGCCGTCTCGATCAGCATGTTGAGGCTCATCAGCGCGGCCGGCGTCGGTCCGGTCTTTTCGTCGTTGACGAGAAGCTCGCTGATGACGACGGCGCCGCCGCGCGGCAACGCCTCGAACGACCAGCGTAGCAGATCACGGTTCGTCGCCTCGTCCCAATCGTGCAGGATCATCGACAGCAGATGCACGTCGTGATCACCCGGAATGTGCTCGAAGAAGTCGCCGCCGACGGCATCGATACGGTCCGACAGGCCCGCCGCGGCGATCTTTTCCGCGGCGATATCGGCCACATGCGGCAGGTCGAGCACGGTTGCACGCAGCCCCCCGAACGCCTTGCAAATTTCGATGTCGTACGCGCCCGATCCACCGCCAATATCGAGGAGGCGATGGAAACGTCGGAAGTCCACGGCTTCGCAGAGCTTGCGCGCGGTCATCGTGGAGAGCGAGTGCATCGCCTCCCAGAAGAACGCCAGCATCGCCGGATCCTCACGATCGAACAGCGATGACTGCTGCGCCGGATCCCATGTGGTGGGCCGGTTGGTACGGAGCGCCTCTGCAAGCTTGCCCCAGCCCGCGTAGAGGCGCTTGTCGGCCATCTGCACGAAGCCGCCGAAGTAGGACGGCTTGCCGCGCACCAGATAAGCTTCGCTCAATGGCGTATTGCGATAGCGGCCGTTCGCTTTCTCCAGAAGCCCGAGTGCCGCACAGCCGGTCAACAACATCTCTGCCGGTCGGGGATGCAGGCCGAGCGCTTGCGCGAGCTCGTCAGGGGTCGTGCTTGAACCGCCCGCAAGCAAGCTGAACAGGTCGAGATCATGCGCGGCGGCCAGGGTTTTGAAAGCCCAGAAGCCGGTTGAGAGCGCCATCAGCGGGACGGCGGAAGGAAGTTCCGGCGTGCGGGCAAGTGGCTGTATGGTTGCGTGCGCGGTCATCGTCATTTCCCTTCCGAATGGGTGCCACCTTCTGGGCCATCACTTGGTGAGCTGGCTCCTGATGTGGTTCAACCGTGGCCGCGTGGGGTTACAGGACGACTTTCGCCAGGACAGATTCGGTTACGTCTGAAATCCCTCTGTTCGGCCAATAGCAGCCCATTGGCGCCCCGTCCGAGCAGTTGTGCGCGCATCCCGCATCCGAAACGTTTCGGATGCAGGCGTTGCGGGGGCGGGGAGCAGGCGAGGAGGAGCGGGGTCGATGACGTTATCCGTAAACGCGATGCGTCCGCCCATGCCCCCGAGATCGTTGCAAAGGTTACCCTGGCCGCCCGGATATTTCCGCTCACACAATTGCAGGCCGGCTGAGCGTATTGCACCGCGCCCAGTACCCCGGTTAAGGGCCTCGGCTCCGCTCGCCGTCAGTCGGACCAAAGTCTGATCCGCCCCCTGACCAAAGCCCGAAAACTCATCCGACCTCCTGCGCTACCGGGCGGGTCGCCTCCCAGTGATCCTTTGGCAAAGCGGGAAACGGGTCTGCGCGCCTGCGGAGGCAGGCGGGCCCGATCGCATCAGCGGTTTCCGACCGGAGTCGGAATGGGAGGATGTCATGGCGGTAAAGCTCAACAAGCACGACCTCGAGTTCATCCTCAAGCAGATCAAGGTCGCGGAAGCGCATGCCGCCGGCACGCCGCTGACGGACCTGATCAGCCAGCCGCATTTGCCCTATGGGCTTCGCACCGTCGACGGCACCTACAACAACATCCTCCCCGGCCGTGAACTTTGGGGCGCCGCCGATCAGACCATGCCGCGCATGTTCGACCCGCACTGGCGCAACGACCAGGACGGGGACCAGATGTCCTTCGGACCCGTCGAAATGGGCGCGCCGCCGCCGGTCACCAACACGAACTATGACAGTTCCGAAAGCGTCGCCGACGCCGATCCGCGCATCATCTCAAACCTGATCGTCGACATGACGGTCAACAACCCGGCCGCGGTGGAAGCCTGGTTCGCTAACGAGCTCGCCCGCGCGGCCTGGGAGGAGGCGCATCCGGGCATGACGCCGGTGCGGCCGAACCAGCCGATCACCGATGCGGCGACGCAGCTGCACATCACCAACGAAGATCTGGCGCTCATCCCCAACATCGCGCCGGATGAAGGCCTCTCGGCGCCGTTCAACGGCTGGATGACCTTCTTCGGCCAGTTCTTCGACCACGGCCTCGATCTCATCAGCAAGGGCGGTGCCGGCACGATTTACGTCCCGCTGCAGCCGGACGACCCGCTCTACGTAGAAGGATCGCACACGAACTTCATGGTCCTGACGCGGGCCACACAGTTCGACGGTCCCGGTCCCGACGGCGTGCTTGGCACGCCCGATGACACCCACCGGGAGGCGATCAACGTCACCACCCCCTTTGTCGACCAAAACCAGACCTACACGTCCCATCCGTCGCATCAGGTGTTCCTGCGCGAATACGAGATGGTGTTCAGCCCCGAGCATGGTCATTCGGTTCCGCTGGCCACCGGCCGGCTGCTGGACGGGCAGAATGGCGGTCTGCCGACCTGGGCGGACGTCAAGCAGCAGGCGAGGGAGAAGCTCGGCATCAATCTGACGGACAGCGACGTCTTCAACATTCCCCTGATCCGTACCGACCCCTATGGCGAGTTCATCCGGGATGCCAACGGCTTCCCGCAAGTCATCATCGGCCTCGGCCCAGACGGCCTGCCGAACACCGAAGACGATCTCGTCGCCAGCGGCACGGCCGAACAGCCCTTGAACCTGCTCAACCTGCTTCAGCCCCCGACGCCCGGAGCCGTGCACCCGATCCGGACCTCCCACTCGTTCCTGGACGACATCGCGCACAACGCCGTACCGGTGCTCAACACTCAGGGCCTGCTGGTGACCGACAATGCGCCGGTCGGCGAAGTCGATCCCGCCGGCAACGCCGTTCAGTTCGACCCGCTGACCGGCGCCAATACGGAATACGATAACGAGTTGCTGGACCGGCACTTCATCACCGGCGACGGCCGCGGCAACGAGAATATCGGCCTGACCGCGGTGCACCACGTGTTCCATTCGGAGCACAACCGCCAAGTGGCGGCCAACAAGCTGGAGATCCTGAAGACCAAGGATCTCGACTTCATCAACGAATGGCTCCGGGTCGACCTGACCCAGGAACAGGTCGACGCGATCCCCGCCGGCGGCGCTGCGCTCGCCGCCTATGCGGACACGTTGGCCTGGGACGGCGAGCGCCTGTTCCAGACCGCGCGGTTCGCCACCGAAATGCAATACCAGCACCTGGTGTTCGAGGAATTCGGCCGCAAGATTCAGCCGCTGATCGACCCGTTCGTGTTCAACACGATCACCGATATCGACCCGGCGATCTTCGCGGAATTCGCCCACGTGGTGTACCGGTTCGGCCATTCCATGCTGACCGACGACATCGCGCGCCTGTTCCTGAACGAGGAAGGCCAGCCGGTCCGGTACGATGCCGACGGCAATCCCGTTCCCGTGACGGATCTGGAAGACTGGAACACCGACATCGGCCTGATCGAAGCGTTCCTCAACCCGCTGGAATACGACCAGAACGGCACGATTTCCCACGAACAGGCCGCCGGCGCCATCTTCCGCGGCATGACGAAAGTGCACGGCAACGAGATCGACGAATTCGTCGTCAACGCCCTGCGCAACAACTTGCTCGGGCTGCCTCTCGATCTGGCGGCGATCAACATCGCGCGCGGTCGCGACACGGGCATGCCGACCCTCAACGAGGCGCGGGCGCAGCTGTATGCGGCCAGCAATTCGAGCTTCCTGAAGCCGTACGAGAACTGGACCGACTTCGCTGCCAATCTCAAGACGCCGGCATCGGTGATCAACTTCATCGCCGCCTACGGCACCCATCCGACGATCTTGGCGGCCGGTAACAGCGTGGCCGATCGCCGCGCAGCGGCAATGGAGCTCGTACTGGGGACGGACCAGAACGGCGACGGAAATGTCCCGGGGGATCGACTCGAATTCCTCAACGGAACCGGCGCCTGGGCAGGCTTATCGACGGGCCTCAACGACATCGATCTCTGGATCGGCGGGCTGGCGGAGAAGAAGATGCCGTTCGGCGGCATGCTCGGCTCCACCTTCAACGCCGTGTTCGAGGCCCAGCTCGAAATGCTGCAAGACCTCGACCGGTTCTACTACCTGACTCGCACGCAGGGCCTGAACCTGCTGAACGAGCTGGAGAACAATGCCTTCTCCAAGCTCATCATGGCCAACACCGACATGACGGATCCGGGCCCGGACGGCGTTCGCGGCACCGAGGACGACATCATCCGGTATGCGGTCGGCGTCGATTCCTTCGCGCTGCACGACTACGTGCTCGAGGTGGACCCGTCGAAGCAGATCGGGCCGGATCCGACCCACAATGACGAGACGCTGAACGGCCTCGGCCTAACCAAAGTCCAGCGTGACAACCCGGCGACGCCGGAAGTCGAAACCAACTATCTGCGCTTCATCGGCGGCGAGCACACCGCCATTAACGGCACCGACGACGACGACACCATCATTGCCGATTTCGGTGACGATGCGATTTGGGGCGGGGGCGGCAACGACCGGATCGAGGGCGGCGCCGGCGTCGACCTCATCATCGGCGGTGCGGGCGACGACATCATCACCGACAGCGGCGATACCGGCGACTTCATCAAGGGCGAGGACGGCGACGACGTCATTGCCAATTCCAACGGCCTCGACGTGGTGATGGGCGGCGACGGCCAGGACGTCATCCTGGTGGGCGTGGACGGCACCGAGGTGTTCGCCGGCGAGGGCAATGACTTCATCCTCGGCGGTGCCGATGTCGACTTCCTGATGGGCAATGAAGGCGACGATTGGATCGAAGGCGGCGACGGCTTCGACACGCTCGCCGGCGACAACTCGGAGCTCTTCTTCAACTCGACCATCATCGGCCATGACGTTCTGTTCGCCGGCGAGAACGAGAACGACTTCGACGCCGAATCCGGCGACGACATCATGGTCCAGGGCGAGAGCGTGATGCGCAACGAGGGAATGCTCGGCTTCGACTGGGCGATCCACAAGGGCAATCGCGTTGCCGCCGATTCCGACATGCGCATCCCGATCTTCACGAATGTCGCCGACGACATTCTGCGCGACCGGTTCGACCAGACCGAAGCGCTGTCGGGGTGGATCCACAACGACATCCTGCGCGGCGACGACCGCGGCAGCACCGAAGAAATCGAGGCCGAGCTGAGCATGGTCGGCCACGAGCTCACCTGGGCGGGGGTGGAGCGGATCGATGGCCTGGCGGAACTCCTTGGCCTGGTCCGGCCGGAAGGCGCGTCGGATGACGACGTCGCGTTCACCGGCGGGAATATACTGATCGGCGGCGACGGTCACGACGTCATCGAAGGCCGCGGCGGCAACGACTTCATCCATGGCGACGCCTGGCTGAACGTCCGCATCAGCATCCGCGCCCTCGACGAGAACGGGGTGGTGACTGGAACCGAGATCCTCACCGTAGACAGCCTGAAACAGGCCATCACGGTGAACGGCGTCACGAAGCCCTTGTCGGAGTTCCTGCTCCAGGGGGTGATCAAGCCCAAGCAGCTCCAGATCGTACGCGAGATCAAATATGCCGAGGATGCGACGGACGACGTCGATACGGCGGTCTTCGCGGGGAACCGGGACTGGTACGAGATCACCCACCTCGACGGCGACATCGTCCAGGTCGCGCGCCGCGAGCAGGAGGAGATCGACCCGCAGATCGACGAGGGCGTCGACACGCTGATCGGCATCGAGCGGATCCAGTTTGCCGACCAGATCTATACGATCCGCGAAACGGGCAATGTCGATCCGACCGGGCGCCTCAAGCTCGGGCCGCTGCCGGCCGAAGAAGGCAAGCCGCTAGTCGTCGACGCGTCGGAGATCCGCGACCTGAACAATCCAGACGGCTTGGTGACGAACATCACCTATCGCTGGCAGATCGAGCGGAATGACGGGACGGGGGACTACATCAACATTCCCGGGGCGTTCGGGACCACCTTCACCCCCGACGACGAGCATACCGGGCTGCGCATCCGCGTGATCGGGACCTATACCGACGCCGGCGGCGTGACCGAAACCGTCACCTCCGCGCCGACCGACGTTGTGATCGGGGTCAATGACCCGCCGTCCGGCGCCTTGCTGATCAGCGACATGAGCCCCACGGAGGGCCAGGAACTGACGGTCACGGCCGCGCTGATTGATCCGGACGGGATGTCCGACGCCTTCGAGGAGGCGCTGCTGTCCTACCAGTGGCGCTACGCCGACACCGCGATCGGTCCGTGGACGAACGTCCCGGCCGAAGAGGGCGGGAATTCTCGCACCTTTACGCCGGGCCCGGCGCATGTGGGCAAGTATCTGCAGGTCGTTTTCACCTATACGGACGATCTGACCAACGAGCACGTCGTCGAGTCGGCGGTGACGGCCATCGTCGGCAACCGCGTCGTCTCGAACGCGGCGGTCATCGACGGCGCGAGCGGCGATGCCGAGGGCGGCCTCAATGGCGGCGACAATTTCGTGCAGGGCGGCGATGCCGCCAACACGATTACCGGCCAGGGTGGCAACGACGTCCTCCATGGCGGCGGCGGCGACGACACCCTGAATGGCGGCGCCGGCCAGGACACGCTATCCGGCGGAGCCGGCGCGGATACCATCAATGGCGGGGCCGGAGACGATCTCATCCTCTACGGCAGCGAGGACGGCGCGGACATTATCGACGGCGGTGACGCGCACGATACCTTGCGCGTGATCGAAAGCGCCGTCGGCAGCGACGATACTGTGACGGTCAGCCTTTCCGGCGGCGTGATCACGAACGTGAACGACGCCTCGGTTCAGTCGATCGAGAGCGCCCAGATGGACTTGGGCAACGGCGCGGACACCCTGGCCTACCAGGGTGCGACGCCGGTGTCGGTCAACCTGCTGGCCGGGACCGCGACCGGGTTCTCCTTCATCCGCGGCGTGGAGCACGTGACCGGCGGCGAGGGCAACGACACGCTGCTCGGCAACAGCCTCGCCAACGTGCTGGACGGCGCCGGCGGAGATGACACCGTGCGCGGTGGCTTCGGTAACGACACGGTGCGCGGCGGCGCGGGCAACGATCTGCTCTACGGCGAACAGGGCGACGATACGCTCGAAGGCGGGGAGGGTGACGACCGGATCGACGGCGGCGCCGGGATCGATACGGCGAGCTATGCCGGCGCCGCGGGGGGCGTCACGGTCTCTTTGGCGACGACCGAGGCGCAAGCAACCGGCGCCGGGTCGGACATTCTCGTCGGCGTCGAGAACCTGACCGGCAGCAGCCATGACGACACGCTGACGGGCAACGGCGGCGCCAACCTCATTGACGGCGGCGCCGGGGACGACGCCATGGCCGGCGGCGCGGGCGACGACACTTACGTCGTGAGCGACGCGGGCGACACGGTGACCGAGGCCGCCGGCGGCGGAACCGACACGGTGCGTTCCTCCCTGGCCTCCTATACGCTCGGCGACGAGGTCGAGAACCTCGTTCTGGTGGCCGGAGCGGTCAGCGGCACCGGCAATGCCGGCGCGAACGAGCTGACCGGCAACGCGCACGACAACACGCTGGACGGTGCCGGCGGTGACGACACCGTCGTGCTGGACGGGGCCGTAACGGACTACAACTTCGTCTATAGCGGCGCCAACACCATCGTGACCAGCGCCGCAGGCGGCTCCGACACCCTGATCGGGATCGAGAACGTCAAGATCGGCGGCGTGACCTACAACCTCGTCCGCGGCACCAACGCGGCGAATAACGGCGCCGGTGCCGTGGTCGGGACGGCCGAAGCCGACCTCGTTCTCGGCTTTAACGGCCTCGACGAGCTGCGCGGAAATGGCGGCGACGACATCCTCGTCGGCGGTGCAGGCAACGACTCCATGGCCGGCGGCGCCGGAAACGACACCTACGTCGTCAACAATGCCGGCGACTTCGTCACCGAAAGCCTGGCCGGCAGCGGCGGCGTCGACACCATCCTGTCGAGCGTCTCCCGCAATCTGAACACCGCGGCACAGGCGTCGGGCGACATCGAGAACGTAACCTTGATCGGAACGGGTAACATCAACGCCACCGGCAACGGGCTCGACAACGTTCTGACGGGCAATGCAGGTGACAACACGCTAGCCGGGCAGGGTGGTGCCGACACGCTGATCGGCATGGGCGGCAACGACACGCTGAACGGGGGCGCAGGCAACGACATCCTCGACGGCGGCGCGGGTTCGGACACGCTGAACGGGGGTGCCGGAACGGACACCGCGCGGTTCGCGGGAGCTGCGGCTGACTACGCCTTCGGTTTCACGGGGACGGTGCTGACCTCCGTCACCCACCTACCCACCGGCGACTCGGACACGCTCGCCAACATCGAACGCGTACAGTTCGGTGAGGGGCCCGTACTCGCCATCGTCAGCGGCGACGGTACGATCACGGCCGGCCAGGCAGCCATCCTGTTCGGGGGCGATGGCAACGACACCATCACCGGCAGCACCGGGAACGACATCATCATCGGCGGGCCCGGCGACGATACGCTGTACGGTACGGATGTCGGCGACGGCGACGACAATACGTTCGCGGGCAGCCGCGACGACGATACCTTCATCTGGCGCGTAGGCGACGGTTCCGACGTGATTCACGGCGGGATGGAGGCCGAGAACGGGGACGTCTTCCAGATCGTCGGCAACGCCGACGCGGAAACCTACCGCATTTACACCTATGACGAGGCTGTCGCGCGGATCGGTTTCGCCGGCAGCGACGAGACTGAGATCGTCGTCACCCGGCAGATCGTGGGCGGCGAGGAGACGGTGATCGCGGAGCTCACCGAGATCGAGGAGATCGTCGTCAATGGCAGCAACGTGGCCGGAAACGGCGCGAGCGGCGGCGACACCTTCGAGATCTACGGGAACTTCGACACGACCACCAACCTGCGGCCGAACACGATCACCGTAATCGGCTCGTCCGGCGACGATACCGTCGACATCACCTCGCTGCTGTCGGCTCACCGCATCGTCTTCCGGACCAAGGGTGGCAACGACACCATCATTGGGACGTTGCGCCCGCAGGATGTGATCGAGCTTCCCGACGGCCAGTCGCTCGGCGACTGCGAGGTCGTGGAGAATGCGGATGGCAGCAAGACGCTGACCAGCGGGTCCCATTCCGTCCGCTTCTTCACCTCTGGCGGGATGCCGCAGATCGGCGGCAGCAATGGTGACGACGAGGCCGACGACGACGATGACGTGGCGGAGCTCCCCGGCGATGACGATCCGCCCAGCACCGACGACGACGATCCGCCTGACCAGGACGAGGACGACGAGGGGGACGACGCCGCGGAAATCCCGATCCCGGCGCCGCTGCCGGCAACCAACGGCACCGACGTCCTGGTGGGCACAGCCAAGGCCGACACGCTCGTGGCTCTGGGAGGCGATGACGTCATCCTCGCCAATGGCGGCCACGATGCGGTCCTCGCCGGGCAGGGCAACGACTTCGTCAACGGCGGGGCTGGGCGTGACGTGATCTCGGCCGATGAGGGCGACGACCACGTCTTTGCCGGCGCCGGCGCCGACATGGTCTACGGCGATGCCGGCAACGACCGGCTCTTCGGCGAAGGCGGCGACGACCTGCTCGAAGGCGGAGCCGGCGACGACACGGTCGTAGGCGGCGCCGGAAACGACCGGTTCGTCGCGACGATCGGCGACGGCAACGACACCTATTTCGGCGACGAGCTCAACGGCGGGAACGGGGTAGACACCCTGATCATGTCGTCGGTTTCGGCGGCCGTCACGGTGAACCTCGGAACCGGCGTACTCGGCCACGGCAGCGCGTCGAGCGCACAGACCGGCACCGACACGCTCTGGGGAATTGAAAACGTCCAGACCGGATCCGGCGCGGACTCGATCACCGCCAGCGAGGCGGTGAACGTGATGGATGGTGGTGACGGCAACGACACCTTCCACTTCCTCACGGCCGCGGCGGCGATCGGCGACACGATCCTCAACTTCCAGCCCGGCGACGTGCTGGATCTCAGCGGCATCGACGCCAATACGGGGGTGGCCGGCAATCAGGCCTTCACGATCGTCGCCGGGTCGATCGGCGCGGCGGCGCAGCTGATGGTCAGCTACGAAACCCGGGAAGACGGCGAATACACCGTCGTGTCCGGCAATACCGGTGGCGATACGGCGGCCGAGTTCAAGATCAGCCTGAAGGGCGCGCCGACGCTGACGGCCGACAACTTCATCCTGTGACCGCGCCGGGAGCCGGGGCCGAACCCCGGCTCCCACTTCGACCAATGCCACCGGGGTGAATGTCATGTCGTCGAAGAAGAAGGCTGGGGTCCGTCCTGCCGATGCAACGGAGATGATCAGCGGCTTCCGCGGGATCGTCGTTTTCCTGTTCGCCACGTCGGGCATCATCAACGTCCTGGCGCTGACCGGCGCCTTCTACATGCTGCAGATCTACGACCGGGCGCTGACCGGCGGCAGCGTTCCGACGCTGGTGGCCCTCTCGGTGCTCGCCGTCGGGCTGTATCTGTTCCAGGGCGTTTTCGACGTCATCCGCTCGCAGGTCCTCGTCCGGGTCGGTGCGCGGCTCGATCAGCGGATCGCGCCGCTGGCGCATCGGGTCGCCGTCGACATGCCGCGGTTCGGTTTCTCGAGTGCGGAATCGCTCGAACGCGGCCGCGACGTGGACACCGTGCGCGGATTCTTGGGCAGCCAGGGCCCCATTGCGCTCTTCGACCTGCCCTGGATCCCGATCTATCTCGTTTTCGTCTATCTGCTGCATCCGCTCCTCGGCGCGCTGACGCTCGGCGGTGCCGTGCTCCTGACCGCCATCACGATCGTCACCGAGCTGATGACGCGCCGCCTCAGCGTCGCCACCCAGAAGGCGATGGTCGTGCGCAACGCCATCGCCGACTCCAACGCCCGCAATGCCGACATTCTGAAGGCCATGGGCTTTGCCGGACGGGCGGTCGAGCGCTTCAACGAGGCCAACAGCGAGCACCTGGCGCTGCAGACCCGCACCAATGACATCAGCGGCACGTTCGGTGCCCTGTCGCGCGTGCTTCGCATGCTGCTGCAGTCGGCGGTGCTCGGACTCGGCGCCTATCTCACCATCATCGGCGATCTGTCCGCCGGCGCGATCATCGCCGCCTCCGTCGCCTCGGCGCGGGCGCTCGCGCCCATCGACCTCGCCATCGGCAACTGGAAGGGGTTCGTTGCCGCACGCCAGGCGTTTCAGCGGCTGCGCGAGACGGTGACGGCGCTTGCAAAGGCCAAGGAGCCGATGCCGCTCCCGCCGCCACGCGAGTCCCTCAAGGTGGAGAAGATCACCGTCGCGGCGCCGGCGACCGGTCGCGTCCTGCTCACCGAGGTCGGATTCGAGCTTGTCGCCGGAGACGGGCTCGGCATCATCGGTCCGAGCGCGGGCGGCAAGACCACCCTGGCGCGCGCCTTGACGGGCGTGTGGCCGGCGCTGCGCGGCCATATCCGGCTCGACAATGCCGAGCTCTCGCAATGGGACGACGAGACGCTTGGTCAGCACATCGGCTATCTGCCGCAGGAAGTGTCGCTCCTCGACGCGACCGTCGAGGAGAACATCGCCCGCTTCGCCCAGGACCCGGACCCGCGCGCGATCGTGGCCGCGGCCACGGCGGCCGGCATTCACGAGATGATCGTGCGCCTGCCGGATGGCTACCGGACCCAGATCGGCCCGCAGGGCATGGCCCTGTCGGCCGGGCAGCGGCAGCGGATCGGCCTCGCGCGCGCGCTCTACGGCCATCCGTTCCTCGTCGTGATGGATGAGCCGAACTCCAATCTCGACAGCGAGGGCGAGGCGGCGCTCACCGCCGCCATTCACGGCATCCGCGCCCGCGGCGGCATTGCCGTCGTCATTGCGCATCGGCCGAGCGCGCTCGCGGCCGTCGACCTGGTCGCCGTGGTGAATAACGGGCGCCTCTCCGCCTTCGGGCCGAAGGACGAGATCATCGCGACGGCCGCGGCCACGGCCCGGCCGCGCAGCACGACGGTGAGGGTTTCGGCATGATCGAGATCAAGCGGACCCGGGCCGCTGCGCCCGACGAAGCCCCCCCGCGGGAACGCTACACGCAGAAGACGGGAACGGTCTTTTCCAATGCGCCGATCGTCATCGCGCTGCTGCTGGCCGGATTTGTCGGCTACCTCCGGACTTTCTTCCCCGGCTTCGCCTCTGAACGAAGTGTGGCAGACGACGCCCCGCGGGAGCCGGAACCGAAAGAGCCGCGTCCGAAACCCCGGCAGGAAGCCGCCGCGCCGCAGGATGCGCACGAGGATGAGGGGGATAAGGACGGCAAGGGGGGAGGCGAGCCCAAGGCGGGGGGCAGCGCGACCCCGCCCGACATTCTCGCGCCGGAACCCGTCGATGGC
>Ga0182741_1003807_pt1 | contig 15562 bp, 16 predicted proteins | sample eDN5th37CBELigOP_FD_128874 | JGI IMG/M metagenome (GOLD analysis project Ga0182741, IMG submission 128874) | Enriched Organic Plus compost microbial communities from Emeryville, California, USA - eDNA 5th pass 37_C BE-Lig OP (version 2) (version 2) ...
CCGCCGAGAACCGGGAGCCGGAGGACGCGCTGACCGCGCGCTTCATCCGCGCCATGCACGAGGACGCCGCCGCGCTGGGCGTGGCGCCGCCGGACATGGAGCCGCGCGCCACCGCCTCGGTCGAGGACATCATCGGCATGGTCCAGGCGCTGGTGGACAAGGGCTACGCCTACGCCGCCGAGAACGGCGACGTGTACTACGCGGTGAACCGCTTCCCCGAGTACGGCAAGCTCTCCGGCGAGAAGGTCGAGGACCTGCGTTCCGGCGCCCGCATCGAGGTCGACGAGGCCAAGCGCGACCCGCTCGACTTCGCGCTGTGGAAGGCGGCCAAGCCGGGCGAGCCGTCCTGGCCCTCGCCCTGGGGTGACGGCCGGCCCGGCTGGCACATCGAGTGCTCGGCCATGTCCAAGCGCTGCCTGGGCGAGCACTTCGACATCCACGGCGGCGGCCTGGACCTGAAGTTCCCGCACCACGAGAACGAGATCGCCCAGAGCGAGGCCGCCAACGGCCACCGCTTCGTCAACTACTGGATGCACAACGGCCACGTCCGCATCGACGGCGAGAAGATGTCCAAGTCGCTGGGCAACTTCTTCACCGTGCGCGAGATCCTGGCGCGCTACCGCGCCGAGCAGGTGCGCTACCTGCTGCTCGCCAGTCACTACCGGGGGCCGCTGAACTACTCGGTGGAGAGCCTGGATCAGGCCGGCGCGGCGCTGGAGCGGCTGTACCTGGCGCTGCGCGGCCTGGATCTGACCGTGGCGGCCGATCCGCAGGCGCAGCCGCTCTACTACGAGCGCTTCACCGCCGCCATGGACGACGACTTCAACACGCCGCTGGCGTTGTCGCTGCTGCACGAGTTGGCGCGCGAGATCAACCGCAAGCGCGCCGAGTCACCGGCCGAGGCCAACGGACTGGGTGTGGTGTTGCGCCAACTCGGCGCGATTCTCGGACTGCTGCAGGACGATCCGGACAGCTATCTGCGCGGCGCCGGCGGCGGCGGCGAGGGCTTGAGCGATGCCGAGATCGAGGAGTTGATCCGGCGGCGCACCGAGGCGCGCAAGGCGCGCAATTTCGCCGAGTCCGACCGCTTGCGCGACGAACTCAAGGCCAAGGGCGTGATCATCGAGGACGGCGCCGGCGGCACCACCTGGCGGCGCGCCTAGGGGCCCTAGGCTTCCTCGGACTCCGCGGCGACGGCGCGGTTGCGCGGGAACACCTGGGCGGTCTTCACCCGGGCGCCCTTGGTCTGGACGATGGTGACCGGGAAGCCGTTCACCATCAGGCTCACGCCCGCTTCGGGAATGTTCTCGAGCTGCTCGAGAATGACGCCGTTGAGCGTGCGCGGACCGTCGGTCGGCAAGTGCCAGTCCAGCACCCGGTTGAGTTCGCGCACGCTGGTGGCGCCGTCCACCAGATAGCTGCCGTCGTTCTGCGGCTGAATGTCGCGAATGGCCGCGGACGGATCGGTGGTGAACTCGCCGACGATCTCCTCGAGGATGTCCTCCAGCGTCACCAGCCCCTTGATGTCGCCGTACTCGGTCACTACCAGCCCGATGCGGCGCCGGTTGTGCTGGAAGTTGAGCAACTGCGTGTGCAGCGGCGTGCCCTCGGGGACGAAATAAGGCTGGCGCATGCGCGCGATCAAATCGTCGCGGGTGAAGTTGCCCTTGATCACGCTCGGCATGAGCTTGCGCAGGTGGACGATGCCTTCCACCTGATCGATGGTGCCGCGATACAGCGGCACGCGGGTGTACTCGCTGTTGGTGATGCGCTCCAGCACTTCGTCCCAGGGCGCGTCGAGGTCGATGCCGACGATCTCGTTGCGCGGCACCATGATGTCCTCGACTACCGCCTTCTCCAGGTCGAGGATACTCAGCAGCATCTTCTGATGGCGGCGCGGGATCATGGCGCCGGCTTCGTTGACGATGGTGCGCAGCTCTTCCTGGCTCAGGCTGTGCGTCGACGTTTCGGCCACCCGCAACCCGAACAGCCGCAGCACGCCGTTGGCGATGGCATTGACCGCCACCACCAGCGGGTAGGCGGGTTTCATCAGGCCGATCAGGATGTAGCTGGCCGGAAACGCCAACCGCTCGGGGTAGAGCGCGGCCAGCGTCTTCGGCGCGACCTCGGAGAAGATCAGCACGACGAAGGTCAGGATGAAGGTGGCGACGGCGATGTAGGCCTCGCCGCCCAACCGCAGCGCGATCAGCGTCGCGACCGACGAGGCGGAGATGTTGACGAAGTTGTTGCCGAGCAGGATCAGCCCGATCAGGCGGTCCGGGCGCTTGAGCAGTACCGTCGCGATCCGCGCGCCGCGGTGGCCGGATTTGGCCAGGTGGCGCAGGCGGTAGCGGTTGAGGGTCATCAGGGCCGTCTCGGACCCGGAGAAGAAGGCCGAGAGCAGTAGCAGGAGGATCAGGGCGCCGAACAGAAGCCCTAGCGGCACGTCGCTCATGCGGAACGCTTCCGCCGCGCCCGGGATGGTCGACTAGACACGGACCAGCACCATCTCCAACACGAACTTGCTGCCGAAGAACGCCAGCATCAGCGTGATGAAACCGCCCACGGTCCAGCGGATGGCGGTTTGCCCGCGCCAGCCGAAGCGCCAGTGTCCCAGCAGCAGCCCGCCGAACACCACCCAGGCGATCATCGACAGCACGGTCTTGTGCGCGACGTGCTGGGCGAACATGTCTTCCAGGAACATGAAGCCGCTCACCAGCGCCGCGGTGAGCAGTACGAACCCCAGCCGCAGGATCTGGAACAGCATCGCCTCCATCGCCTGTAGCGGCGGCAGCAGGCGCACGAAGCCGCCGGGGTGCTTATGGCGCAGCTTGTAGTCCTGCAGCGCCACCAGCACGGCCTGGAACGCGGCGATGGCGAGCACGCTGTAGGCCAGCATCGACGTGTACACGTGCGCCGCGAGGCCTTCGCGCAGCGTCGCCTGGCCGTTGCTTCCCGGGAACGCGGCGCCCAGCAGCGCGCTGATGCCGGCCAGGGGCAGGATCAGCATCGCCAGGTTTTCCATGGGCTGGCGCGTGGTGGCCACCAGCGTCAGCACCGCCATCAGCCAGCCAATCACCGAGGCGGCGCCGAAGAAGCCGAAGGTGTGGCTTTGGCTATCGAACAGCGACAGATACAGTGCCAGGCCGTGACAGGCGGCGGCCAGCGCGCCCAGGCCGAGCAGCGCGGTCTTGTTGACCGGACGCAATGAGCCGCGCGCCAGGCGGGCTGCCGGGATGGCGCCTGCGCCGGAGTACAGGCCGAGGGAAATTAGGGCGAGAAAAATTGTCAACATGCGATTCGGGATATTGGTCCAGCGATAATCGCATAACAGTTCAGGGCGCGAAAGCGGTTGCGGGCACCTTCTCGGGTATAATGCCGAGTCGCCTTCGCACGCCCCGGCTGAACGAGGCCTTTCATGTTCGAGAATCTGAGTGAACGTTTCGACGGCATCATGCGCCGCATCCGCGGCCAGGGCCGGCTGACCGAAGAGAATATCGGCGACACCCTGCGCGAGGTGCGCATGGCGCTGCTGGAGGCCGACGTGGCCCTGCCGGTGGTGCGCGAGTTCGTCAAGGACGTCAAGGAGCGCGCGCTGGGCGAGGAGGTGAACAAGAGCCTCACGCCGGGCCAGGCGTTCATCAAGATCGTTCACGACGAGCTGATCCGGGTCATGGGCGAGGGCAGCCCGGGGCTCAACCTCGCCGTGCGGCCGCCGGCCATCGTCATGGTCGCCGGTTTGCAGGGTGCCGGTAAGACCACCAGCGTCGGCAAGCTCGCCCGCTTCCTGCGCGAGCGCCAGAACAAGAAGGTGCTGGTGGTCAGCTGCGACGTGTACCGTCCGGCCGCCATCGATCAGTTGCAGACCCTGGCGCGCGAGGTCGGCGTCGATTTCTTCCCCAGCGAGAAGGGGCAGGATCCGGTCGCCATCGCCCGCGCCGCGGTCGACCACGCCCGCAAGCACTTCCACGACGTGCTGCTGGTCGACACCGCAGGCCGCCTGCATATCGACCAGGCCATGATGGACGAGGCCAAGGCGATTCACGCCGCGATCCAGCCGGTCGAGACCCTGTTCGTGGTCGACAGCATGACCGGCCAGGACGCGGTCAACACCGCCAAGGCTTTCAACGAGGCGCTGGCCCTCACCGGCGTGATCCTCACCAAGGTCGACGGCGACGCCCGCGGCGGCGCCGCGCTGTCCGTGCGCCATGTCACCGGCAAGCCGATCAAGTTCCTCGGCGTGGGCGAGAAGAGCGCCGCGCTGGAGCCGTTCCATCCGGACCGCCTGGCCTCGCGCATTCTCGGCATGGGCGACGTGCTCAGCCTGGTGGAGCAGGTCGAGCGCAGCGTCGACAAGGAGAAGGCGGAGAAGCTCGCCACCAAGTTCAAGAAGGGCGAGAGCTTCGACCTCGAGGACTTCCGCGAGCAGCTGCTGCAGATCGGCAAGATGGGCGGCCTGACCGGCCTGATCGACAAGCTGCCGGGCATGGGCCAGATCCCGGCCGAGGTGAAGAACCAGATCAACGACAAGGACTTGAAACGGCAGATCGCCATCATCAATTCCATGACGCCGTTGGAGCGGCGCAAGCCCGACATCATCAACGGCTCGCGTCGTCGCCGCATCGCCGCTGGCTCCGGCACCCAGGTGCAGGACGTGAACAAGCTGCTCAAGCAGTTCCAGCAGATGCAGAAGATGATGAAGCAGTTCAAGAAGGGTGGGCTCAAGAAGCTCATGCGCCAGTTCGGCGGCAAGCTGCCGGGCATGGGAGGAATGGGCGGCATGGGCGGCCTCGGCCGCTAAGCCGCGCTTCACTTTCAGTTAAAAACCAGTAAAATGCGCCGTTCACACGACCGTGCGGGTCGGAACCGGATTCCAAAGGGTAAGCGTAAGCAATGGTAACTATTCGTCTTTCTCGAGGTGGTGCGAAGAAGCGTCCGTTCTATCAGGTGGTGGTTGCGGACAGCCGTAACGCCCGCGACGGCCGTTTCATCGAGCGTCTGGGGTTCTTCAATCCCGTCGCCGCCGGTAAGGAAGTGCCGTTGCAGCTGGATCTGGATCGCGTGGAGTACTGGCTTGGCAACGGCGCGCAGCCGTCCGAGCGGGTGGCCCAGCTGATCAAGCAGGCTCGCAAGGGCGCCGCCGCCGCGCAGGCGTAACGCGTAAGCCGCGGCCTCGATCATGTCGACGTCCCAGGAGCGACTCGTCGTCGTCGCGCGGATCGTCGGCATCTACGGGGTGCGTGGCTGGGTGCGGGTAGAGTCCTATACCGCACCGCCGGAAAACGTGCTGAATTACCGGCGCTGGCATCTCCGCCGAGGCGGGGGCTGGGAGCCGGTTGAATTGCTGGAAGGTCAGCCCCACGGCAAGGGGCTGGTTGTTCGCTTGCAGAACCTGACCGACCGGGAGCAGGCGCGGACCTTCATTGGTACCGATATCGCCGTGCCGCGGTCGGAATTGCCGCCGCTGGAGGAGGGCGAGGTCTACTGGGCCGACCTCCAGGGGTTGCGGGTCGAGACCGTGCGGGGCCAGTCGCTCGGCGTGGTCGATTACCTGTTCGCCACCGGCGCCAACGACGTGCTGGTGGCGCGAGACGGCAAGCGCGAGCGTCTGATTCCGTTCGTGCGGGATCAGGTGGTGACGCGCATCGATCTCGACGCCGGCGTGGTGGTGGTGGACTGGGATCCGGAGTTCTAGCCGGTGCGGCTGGACGTGGTGACGCTGTTCCCGGAGTTGGTCGGCGCCGTTGCGGCGCACGGCATTCCGGGGCGGGCCGCGGAGCGCGGCCTGCTGGAGCTGGTGACCTGGAATCCTCGGGATTTCGCCACCGACAAGCACCGCACCGTGGACGATCGCCCGTATGGCGGCGGACCGGGGATGGTGATGAAGGTGGAGCCGCTGCGGGCGGCCATACGCTCGGCGCGGAATGCGCATGAGGCGCCGGCGCGCGTGGTGTACCTGAGCCCCCAGGGGCGGGTGCTGGATCAGGCGGCGGTGCGTCGATTCGCCGAGCAGCCGCGGCTGGTGTTGGTCTGCGGGCGCTACGAGGGTATCGACGAGCGCCTGATCGAAACCGAGATTGATGAGGAGTGGTCGATAGGCGACTACGTCCTCAGCGGCGGAGAGCTGCCGGCGATGGTGTTGATAGACGCCGTCGCGCGCCTCCTGCCCGGGGCCTTGGGCCACGAAGACTCAGCGGCGCAGGATTCGTTCTCGGACGGCCTGCTGGACTGCCCGCACTACACGCGGCCCGAGCGGATCGAGGGGCGTGGCGTGCCGGAGGTGCTCCTGAGCGGCAACCATGCCGCGATCGAGCGCTGGCGGCGTAAGCAGTCGTTGGGAAGAACCTGGCTGAAAAGGCCGGATTTGCTTGCAGGGTATACGCTGGATGCCGCCAGCGAGGCTCTGCTGAACGAATACATTCAGGAATACCGCGCGGGACACCCGGATCGGTAGAGGATAGAGCCATGAGCAACATCATCGAGCAGCTTGATCAAGAGACCATCGAGGCGGCCAAGGGCAAGGTGCCCGAGTTCGGCCCGGGTGACACTGTCGTCGTCCAGGTGAAGGTGAAGGAAGGCAACCGCGAGCGTCTGCAGGCGTTCGAGGGTGTGGTGATCGCCAAGCGCAACCGCGGCATCAACTCCGCGTTCACCGTGCGCAAGGTTTCCCACGGCGAGGGCGTGGAGCGTGTGTTCCAGACCTACAGCCCGGTGGTGGCCAGCATCGAGGTCAAGCGCCGCGGTAACGTCCGCCGCGCCAAGCTCTACTACCTGCGCGATCGCAGCGGCAAGTCCGCCCGCATCAAAGAGAAGGTCTAAGCTTCTCGCGCTTGGAAAAAGCGGCCTCAGGGCCGCTTTTTTTATGGTCGCGGCCGGGTTACATAGAGCGGTGGCGGTTCAAGGGGGGAGAACGGGTGGTGACAGCAACAAGCAAGACGATCGCCGGCCTGCGTGTCGAACACGTGCCCGGCGCGGGGCCGAAGGTGGTGTTCGTGCACGGCTCGGGCGCGGCCGCCTGGAACTGGGAGAACTACCTCGGGCAGTTCGCCGCCGCCGGCTACGACTGCTATGCGATCAACCTGCGCGGTCACGGCCCGAACCCGCCGCTGGCCGAGCTGGGCCGGCTGCGTACCCAGGACTACGTGGACGACGTGCGCGGCGTGCTGGCCGAGATCGGCGAGGACGTGATCCTGGTCGGTCACTCCATGGGCGGCGCCATCGCGCAGATCGTGGCCGAACGGGCGCGCTTGAAGGCGCTGGTGCTGGCCGCCTCGGCGCCGGTGGCGGGGGTGAAGTTCCAGACCCCGCCGGCCAACATTTGGTTCGTGCTGCACATGTTCCGCACCCTGCCGGCGATGCTGCGCAAGCAGCCGATTCCGCTGGGCTGGCGCGTGATGAAGACGGCGGTGCTGAACAAAATCCCCGAGGCGCAGCAGCGCGCGGTCTACGAGCGCTTCCAGTCGGAGTCGGGGACGGTGGGCATGGAGGTGCTCAAGGGCAGCATCAGCGCCGACCTAAGCCGCGCGACCTTCCCCATCCTGGTGATCAGCGGCACGGACGACGGTACCTCGCTGCTGAGCATGGAGCGCGAGATCGCCGCCCAGCACAAGGCGGACCTGATCGAGCTCCCCGGCCACGGCCACATGTTCATGATCGAACCGGGCTGGGAAGCGACCGGGCGGAAGATTCTCGACTGGCTGCGGAGCAAGGGACTTGCTGCGGAGCACTAAAGGCTCTTCGCCATGGACTCGCCTTAGTGTGGCAGGAACCAGGAAATCGACAAGCCCATCAGCACGCCGTGCCCAATTGCGCGAGCTACACGCAAGAGGGTTCTTGGCTTTGCTTCTCCGCGAGCCGACAGCAATTCGGCCGGCAAGAATACAAATCCGTAAATTAATAAGATGGATAATGTTAGAAAAGGGGCGGATTTCGATATAAAGATGCCCAAAACCGCAGCAATTGGCAAAGAAACGAGAAAGCCTATCAGTTGCGGTGTGCTATAGTCCCAGCGCAGGAAGCGCTCCAACCAATCCTGGACTGCAGAGGACATGGACATGTCCGATTCATCCTTCCATGAGAATCTTATCGGTAACCTGCCCGCGCTCCATGAGATCGATCGCATGTTCCGTGATGACAAAGATCCGGCGTGGTTCAGGTTTAGCCAAGGAGTTTACAGCTTTCCGCTGACTTGGTGGGTGGGAATCATTCAATTCACGATGCTAACCGGCGCCTGGGGGGTGGAATACAAAGCATCGGCACAATTCCGACAGCAGGCGCTCTCGAGGACTCTGTATCAGCTTTGGAAGCACCCGGAACGTAAGAGGATCATCTCCCGGGTGGCAGTGTACGCGCGCGACAATTTCAAAGCGTACCTGGCCGGGAGAATGCTGGGAGGCGTGTTTACCAGCTATGCGCAGGTCGGAGGTAAGCGCCTACCGTTAGCGCTGGCTATACCGCAGGGCGTCACTAATCTCACGATCGCGTCCTATGGCGCGGCTATCATGGCGATAGCGAAGGGAATAACTAGTTTCGAAGAAGTCATTCTCGGTGTGATTACGGGCAAGGTGGCTAGGCATCCTGAGTTCCTGCGCGATAGCTATGGCGCTTTCCGTGACGGCGCCGTTTCTGCTCAGGAGATCGCCACCATCGAGCAGCAGCTTCAGGCCGTCGAAGGTTTGAATAACTACAATCCGGCCCCTCCAATCCGCATCGATGCATTCTGTTCGAAGCCGGAGAATTCGTACCTCCGCCAGACCAGTCTGTGTTCGAACTGAGAGGCCGCATCGCTCCTAGCCCGGCGTGTCGGTGTCCTTCACGCCCATCAGGTACAGGATGCCGTCCAGTCCCAGGGTGGAGATGGACTGGCGGGCGCTGCGCTTGACCAGCGGTTTGGCGTGGAAGGCGATGCCGAGGCCGGCGACCCGCAGCATGGGGAGGTCGTTGGCGCCGTCGCCGACGGCGATGACCTGCTCCAGGCTGATTCCTTCCTTGTCGGCGATCTCCTTGAGCAGTTCGGCCTTGCGCGCGCCGTCGACTATGGGGCCGATCACCTTGCCGGTGAGCTTGCCGTCGATGATTTCCAGTTCGTTGGCGTAGACGTAGTCGAGCTTCAGCTTCTGCTGTAGCCGCTTGCCGAAGAAGGTGAAGCCGCCGGAGATCACCGCCGTCTTGTAGCCGAAGGTCTTCAGCGCCTTGAGCAGCCGCTCGGCGCCCTCGGTGAGCACCAGGCGTTGGGCGACCCGCTCCAGCAGCGCGGCGTCCAGCCCTTCCAGCAGCGCCACCCGGCGGGCCAGGCTCTGCTTGAAGTCCAGTTCGCCGCGCATGGCCAGTTCGGTGACCTTGCTGACTTCGTCGTACACGCCGGCTTCGCGGGCGATCTCGTCGATCACCTCCTGCTGGATCAGCGTGGAGTCCATGTCGAACACCACCAGCCGCCGGTTGCGGCGGTAGATGTTGTCCTCCTGGAAGCTCACGTCCACGCCGAACTGCTGGGAGATCTCCATGAAGCGTTCCTTCATGGCGTCGACGTCCAGCGGATGGCCGCGGACCGACAGCTCGATGCAGGCGCGCGAGGTTTCGTCGCCGCGGTGCAGCGGCGTGCGCCCGGACAGGCGCAGGATGTCCTCGATGTTCAGACCGTTGTCGCGGATCACGCCGGCGATGCGGGCGATCTGCTCGGCGGTGATGCGCCGGCCCAGCAGCGTGACGATGTAGCGCGGCGCGTCCGCCCCGCGCACCCATTCCGCGTAACGCTCGCGGCTGATCGGGGTGAACCGCACCTGCATGCCGACATGGTGCACGTGGAACAGCACGTCCTTGAGCACCGGCGAGACCTTGTCCTCGTCGGGGATCTCGACCAGCATGGCCATCGACAGGGTGTCGTGGATCATGGCTTGGCCGATGTCGAGCACGCCGACGTTGTACTCGGCGAGAATCCCCATCAGGGAGGCCGTGACACCAGGCTTGTCCTGGCCGGAGATGTTGATAAGAATGATCTCGCTCATGGACGGCAGCAGGTCCGAAGGCCGCAAAGGGCGTCCATTGTATGCGATCCGCACCGTCCGGGAGGATAGCCGACGTCATGGAACTGTCCGAACTGCCCGATGGGCTTACCGAGCTGTTGCGACAAGCCCGCCGGGTGGTCGCCCTGACCGGTGCCGGCATCTCCGCCGAAAGCGGCGTTCCCACTTTTCGTGATGCCCAGCAAGGCCTGTGGGCGAAATTCGATCCCTTGGAACTGGCCACGCCCGAGGCGTTTCAGCGCGATCCGCAGCGGGTCTGGGACTGGTACGCCTGGCGCCGCGAGCTGGTCGCCAAGGTCGAGCCGAACGCCGGCCATCACGCGCTGGCGCGCTGGGCGGCGCTGGTGCCGGAGCTGATCGTGGTCACCCAGAACGTCGACGGCCTGCATCAGCGTGCCGGCAGTCCGCGGGTGATCGAACTGCACGGCAACATCGTGCGCAGCAAGTGCTCGCTGGAAGGCGTGGTAATCGATTCCTGGCCGCCCACCGACGAGCGCCCGCCGCGCTGCCCGCAGTGCGCCAGCTATCTGCGGCCGGACGTGGTGTGGTTCGGCGAGATGCTGCCGGCGTGGGAGCTGGCCGCCGCCGAGCAGGCGGTGGAAGAGGCCGATCTGGTGCTCAGCATCGGCACCTCCAGCATCGTGCAGCCAGCCGCCAGCCTGCCTTGGGCGGCCTTGCGGCGCGGTGCCACGGTGGTGGAGATCAATCTCGAGGACACGCCGTTGACCCCGCACGTCCCGTATAGTCTGCGCGGTAGCGCCGGCAGCGTACTGCCCCGGCTGGTGGAGGCGGTCGCGTCGGCTGCCGCGCCCTAGGCCGGTCCACGGCCGCGTTTCCACATCGAGTAGCTGGCCCCGACGGTGCCGTCGCCAGGGCGATCGAGGCCGCGTTCGGCTGGGGGGGGCGCTCGCGTCGGGCGTGGCGCGATGAACCGAGCGGGCGCGTAGCCGTCTACTGAATGTGGCCCTGGATATCCCGATAGTGCTGCGGAGGATGAATGGTCGAGAAGGTCGTGAAGTCGGATGAGGATTGGCGGCGGGAGCTCACCCCCGAGCAGTACCGGATCACTCGCTGCAAGGGTACCGAGCCGCCGTTCACCGGTGAGTACTACCACCACCACGAGGCCGGGACTTACCACTGCGTGGCCTGCGGCAACCCGCTGTTCAGCTCGGACACCAAGTACGAGTCCGGCAGCGGCTGGCCGAGCTTCTGGCAGCCGCTGGACCCCGCCGGCGTCGAGGAGCGGCAGGACACCAGCCATGGCATGCGCCGGGTAGAGGTTCTGTGCAGCCGCTGCCAGTCCCATCTCGGGCACGTGTTTCCGGACGGCCCCGAGCCCACCGGGCTGCGCTACTGCATCAATTCCGCCGCCTTGCGCTTCAAGAAAGAGGCGGAATGACAAGTGCGGCCGGGCCACATCGGCGCCGGCCGCACGGACGGTGCGGCGCTTCCTCAGGCCGGCGCTGTTAAAAAGCCCGACGGGAGCAACAGGAGAAATGCCTCCCGTCGGGAGCCGGAGGAGAGAAGCGCCGGGTTCGTCATTTGAGCGAGGTGGAGTGCAGGACCTCCTGCGGTAGCGCGCCGGGCTCGCTCTCGCCGATGCCTTGGTCGATCGCCGGTAGCCGGTGCGCGATGCCCTTGTGGCAGTCGATGCAGGTCTTGCCCGCGGCGAAGCCTTCCTGATGCATGCGCGCCGCCCGCCCGGCCTGCTCGCCGTAGTCGAAGAAGGCGAAGTTGTGGCAGTTGCGGCACTCCTGCGAGTCGCTGCGCTTCATCCGCCGCCATTCGTTCTGCGCCAGCTGGGCGCGCTTGGCGTTGAACTTGTCCGGCGTGTCCACCGTGCCAAGAAAGTGGTGCAGCAGCTCGTTCGACGCGTACAGCTTACGGATCATCTTCGGCCCCCATTCCTTGGGCACGTGACAGTCGGAGCAGACCGCACGCACGCCGGTGCGGTTGTTGTAGTGAATGGTGTTGCGGTACTCCTGGTAGACGTTGGCCTGCATCTCGTGGCAGGAGATGCAGAACTGCTCGGTGTTGGTCCATTCCATGACGGTGTTGAAGCCGCCCCAGAACACGATGCCCAACAGGAACGCCAATCCGGAGGTGCCGAACACCACCCCGCGGATCCGCCGCCATAACGGTTTGTTCTCGGTGTCGTTGCTCATGGCTCGGTCCTCGGGGCGCGTTACATGCCCGGCGCGCGCTTGAATTCGTTCTCCACCAGCGGCTTGGCGTCGGTCTGCGGCACGTGGCACTGCAGGCAGAAGTAGCGGCGGGCGCTCAAGGTGGAGAGTTCGCGGCCGTCACGGTCGCGGAAGTGGGTCAGCGACACCTTGGTCGCGCCGGTGGCCGCCGCGCGGCTCCAGGAGTGGCAGTCCATGCACTTGTTGTAGTTCGTCGTCACCTGGTAGTTCTGCACCGAGTGCGGGATCAGCGGCGGCTGCTGCACGAAGTCGCGCGGCAGCGGGCCGCCGGCGTCGCGGATCTCGCGGTGGTTCTCGGGGGCTTGTTCGACATCGCCGACGGCATGCTCGCGCAGGCTCTTGATGCCATCGGCACCGACCAGCAGAGGGATCGCCAGCATCAGTGCTGCGATACCGACGGCGGCTTTTCTCATGGCGTTTTTCATAACTCGCTCCTGTTGAAACGCGTCGTCAGGCGGAAAACATCCTGGCTGCACACGTCGACGCAGCGGCCGCAAGCGGTGCAGTCGGGAGAAAGGATCACCGGGTGGTCCTGCCCTGCCGCCTTGAGGGCGGGGCGGATCACGTGAGGCTCCGGGCAGACCTGGAAGCAGTCCATACAGTCGTCGCAGGCGCGACGGCGCGGCGCGGCCACGCGCAGCAGCGCGCCGCGCCCGACCTGCCCGTAGAAGGCGCCGACCGGGCAGAGGTGTCCGCACCAGCCGCGCGGGGCGATCAGCAGGTCGTAGAGAAAGACGACGGCGACCACGCCCCAGGCCGCGCCGGCGCCGAATACCAGGGCGCGGTGCAGCATGGAAACCGGGTTGACCCATTCCCAGGCGATGACGCCGGTGGCCGCCGATACCAGCAATACGACCAGCACCAGCCAGCGCCGTATGCCTTCCGGCGGCGTGCGGCTGCCCTTGATTCGTAGCTTGCGCCGTAGCCAGGCGGCGAAATCGGTCACCGGATTGACCGGGCAGAACCAGGAGCAGTACATGCGCCCGCCGATCAGGCCGTAGAACGCCAGCACGATCGCCGCGCCCAGCAGCGCCGCGGCTTCGGGCAGGTGGCCCGCCGCCAGGCTCTGCAGCAGCATGAACGGGTCGGTCAGCGGCAAGGTGTCCAGGGTCAGGCTGGAGGCGAGGTTGCCCTCGACCGGCCACCAGGCACGGCCGAGCAGGCCCTGGCGCTGCAGCCAGACGCTGATCGGCCCGACCAGGAACAGCCCGAGCAGGCCGAGCTGGCAGGCGCGTCGCAGCAGTAGCCACTTGTTGGCGCGCCACCAGCCCTTGCTCGCGCGCGCCGCCGCGGTCGGATCGCGTAGCGCCTGGCTTTGCCGCGGCTTGGCCGTGTTGGCGCTCATGGCTCACCTCCGCCGGGCGCGGCCTTCTCGTCCAGACCGCGCACCGGTAGCTTGACCTGATCGCCGATCAGCGAGCCGCCGGCCTTGCTCTTCTCTTCCCAGCCCTTGCGGTAGTGCTCGCTGGCCTTGGCCTGCGCCAGCGGGCGCGGCAGTACCTTGATCGCCGCGGCGTCCGGCAGCACGCAGGCCTGCTCGCACTTGCCGCAGCCGGTGCAGTAATCGGAGTGCACTGTCGGCAGCAGCAGCGCGTGCCGATCCGAGCGCGGGTTGTGCTGGCGTTCCAGGGTGATGGCCTGGTCGATCACCGGGCAGACGCGGTAGCAGACGTCGCAGCGCAGCCCGAGGAAGTTCAGGCAGTTCTCCTGGTCGATCAGCACCGCCAACCCCATGCGCGCCTGGGTGATGTCGGTCAGGGTGTGATCCAGCGCGCCGGTGGGGCAGGCCGGCACGCAGGGAATGTCCTCGCACATCTCGCACGGCACGGTACGGGCGGTGAAGTAGGGCGTGCCGGTCGGCACCGGCTCGCCCAGTTCGGCCAGCTTCAAGGTGCCGTAGGGACAGGCGCGCACGCACAGCCCGCAGCGGACGCAGGCGGCGAGGAAGTCCTCCTCCGGCAGCGCGCCGGGCGGGCGCAGCGCGGTCGATGCCAGCGCCCGCGCCTGGCCACCGTACAGCCCCACGCCGAGGCCCAGCGCGCAGGCGCCGCCGATGGCCGCCGCCGACTGCTGCAGGAAGCGCCGGCGGCTGCTGGACGATGGCTTGGTGCTGTCTGTCATGGCTTCGACTCCGAGCGGCGGCGCGCCATTGGGCGCGCCGCGCTCACTCGCTCAGGCCTTGGTCACCTTGACCGCGCACTTCTTGAAGTCCGTTTCCTTGGACAGGGGGCAGGTGGCGTCCAGGGTCAGCTTGTTGATCAGCCGGCCTTCGTCGAAGAACGGCATGAACACCAGGCCGCGCGGCGGTTTGTTGCGGCCGCGGGTCTCGACGCTGGCCAGCACCTCGCCGCGGCGCGACACCACCTTGCAGCGCATGCCACGCTGCAGGCCGCGCTCCTTGGCGTCGTCCGGGTGCATGAACAGCACCGCTTCCGGCACCGCCCTGTGCAGTTCGGCCACGCGCCGGGTCATGGAGCCGGTGTGCCAGTGCTCGAGTACACGGCCGGTGCAGAACCACAGGTCGTATTCCTTGTCCGGGGCTTCCGCCGGCGGCTGGTAGGGCAGGGCGAAGATATTGGCGCGGCCATTCTCGTTGCCGTAGAAGCGCACGCCTTCGCCGGCCGGCACGTAAACGTCGTAGCCCTCGCGGAAGCGCCACAGGGTTTCCTTGCCGTCGACCACCGGCCAGCGCAGGCCGCGGGCGCGGTGGTAGACGTCGAAGTCGGCCAGGTCGTGGGCGTGGCCGCGGCCGAACTGGGCGTGCTCCTCGAACAAGCCCTTCTGCACGTAGAAGCCGAAGTGCTTGGACTCGTCGTTCATGTAGTCCGGGATGGCGTGCTGGTTGACGCGCTTCACTTCCTCCAGGTCGAAGCGGTTCACCACGCCGTTGGCGAACAGGATGTCGAACAGGGTCTTGCCGCGGTATTCCGGCTTCTTGGCGAGCAGTTCCTCGGGCCAGACCTCCTCGACCTTGAAGCGCTTGGAGAACTCCAGGTACTGCCACAGATCCGAACGTGACTCGCCCGGCGCCTTCACCTGCTGGCGCCAGAACTGGGTACGGCGCTCGGCGTTGCCGTAGGCGCCTTCCTTCTCCACCCACATGGCGCTGGGCAGGATCAGGTCGGCCGACAGCGCCGACACGGTCGGATAGGCGTCGGACACCACCACGAAGGCTTCCGGGTTGCGCCAGCCGGGCAGGATCTCGTCGTTGATGTTCGGGCCGGCCTGCATGTTGTTGGTGGTGGACGTCCAGTAGCACTTGAGCTTGCCGTCCTTGAGCGCGCGGCTCTGCGCCACCGCGTGCAGCCCCACCTTGTCCGGGATGGTGCCTTCCGG